>JADMIO010806428.1_pt1 | contig 83220 bp, 78 predicted proteins | sample 8958161 | NCBI WGS metagenome assembly JADMIO01 (sample SAMN16585339, study PRJNA669376) | soil metagenome | isolation source: Crop rotation soil | place: USA: Cullars Rotation, Alabama | collected 2011
CCGCGACTTCAAGTCACGTGAATTCCAAGCTTCGGATCCCACTGTGCTGGAAAGGGAGATTTTACACGTATTGCGCGCCTTGATGGCGCCGGTGCAGATCATGGCTTTAATCAGTTAGGAACAAGCATTATTTCTGGAGCATTTACAAACGGGCCAATTGTTGCCGGAAATATTGAAAGAGGTGGTGCTGACGGATACTACGGTGGAACTGTAGGTACTGCTGCACAAGTTGAAGATTACAACATGAAAGGCGCTCCTAGACCGGTTTTTGCGGCTTCTCAAATTGCAGAAGTGCTGCGTTTACATGACAATCCATTTAAAAACTTAGCTAATCCTGTTGTTAAACTAAATGGAAATACTTTGAATTACGTATCACCGCAATTCAAAGGAAAGATTGTAGGTTAAGATGCGCCTTAAAAAAAGAACATTAAAAATCGCCAGTCTTGTTACTCTTTCTTTTATTTTCTTACCTTTAGCTTTTACTAATTGTGGTGCTCAGCCTTTTCAAATGGTTGATGTCACGAGTTTAATACCGGGTGATGCGCCGACTGATACGACACATCCTCCGAGTGATAAAGCGCAAGTTTCTACTCAAAAACCAATCATTGGTAATCGTTTGTATGTTGCGAGTGTGATTCGTGATGTATTTACAAATCAAGGAGGCGCTGTGCTTCCGGGTTTAGATGCTGAACTTAATAAATGGATTTTAAATCGCTTACCACAATTTGGTGGCGGTTGTGATTTATACTCGTCATCATCAGGTCGCGACTGCGGTGGCGATGGTTCAGGTGTAAACATCTCTCCGCGCGTGGACACTACAACAGTTCGTCAGACTTACGCGATTAAAATTTGTGAAAATGCTACGAGCTTAAATAATTCAATGAGCTATGTGATGTCTAGAATGGGAATCGCCGCAGGAACAGAACCAAGTGGCTCAACGATTTCACAATTATATATGTTATACTACCGAACGGATTATCCGGATAAGGATATCTTGCAGCTTTTAGTGCAACTAAATAACGACTTAAAATCTAATGGAGAAAGCGTTGAAGAACGCTGGCGAGCGCTCACAAACTATATTTGCGAGCTCTCGGATTGGCAGAACATCTAAGGTGTAATTACACCTTAGCGTGCTTAAATGCTTGTTCTAAATCTTGTAAAAGATCATCTACGTCTTCTACACCTACGGATAAACGAATTAATGAATCATCAATTCCTAAAGCTTTGCGCTGTTCAGCCGGAACAGACGCATGAGTCATAATTGCAGGATGTTCGATTAAGGATTCAACGCCGCCTAATGATTCTGCTAAAGCAAAAACTTCTACTGACTCTAAAAATTTACGAGCTGCAGTCATTCCGCCTTTGATAAAGAAAGTGATCATTCCACCAAAACCGCTCATTTGTTCTTTGGCTAATGCATGTTGTGGATGCGAAGCAAGACCCGGATAAATGATTTTTTCTACTTGTGGATGTTTTTCTAAGTAATTTGCTACTTTCATTCCGTTTTCAGCGTGAGCTTTCATACGTAATGGTAATGTTTTTAGTGAGCGTAATGCTAAGAATGAATCAAATGCACCTTGAATACCACCCATAGAATTAGTTAAAAACTGTAATCTTTCAGCGATCGCTTTATCGCTAGTAACTGCAACTCCACCAACTACATCACTGTGGCCACCAAGATATTTAGTTGCTGAGTGAACTACGATATTTGCGCCTAATTCTAATGGACGTTGAAAATACGGAGACATAAATGTGTTATCAACCACGACTAAAATGTTTTTTGCCGCAGCTAATGCAGAAATTTTCTTAATATCGGCTAATTTTAGTGTTGGATTTGTCGGAGTTTCGATCCAAATCATTTTTGTATTGGGTTTAATAGCTTTTTCTACATTTTCAACCTTCGTTAAATCTGCATAAGAGAATTCTAAACCGTGATGACGTAAAACTTTGTCGAATAAACGGAAAGTGCCGCCGTACATATCATCCATAGCAACCACGTGATCGCCCGAAGTTAATAAATGCATGACTGTAGTCGTTGCAGCGCAACCGCTCGAAAATGCAAAACCGTATTTGCCTGATTCAAGACTGGCGATGCAATCTTCGTAAGCCTTACGAGTTGGATTATGTGTACGAGAGTATTCCCAACCTTTGTGAACACCCGGAGATTCTTGCACATAAGTTGAAGTTAAGTACACCGGCGTCATAATCGCGCCCGTTGTAGGATCTGGAGATTGGCCCGCGTGTATTGCGCGCGTATTGAATTTTGTATTTTTGCTATCTGTTTTCATATATTTCTGACCTTAATTGTTATCTAAGTGTATTGTTTTAATTGTTCTTCAGCTTTTACTTCAGTGTTGAATACAGACTTTAATGAATCTGCATCCATTAAACCGTTTTCAATCATCCATTTGTCGTTAAATACTTTACTTAAGTACGCTTTTCCAGAATCTGGCATAAAAGCGACGATTTTCGATGGTTTATCTAATTTTTTCGAGTATTCGATCGCACCGGCTAAAATTAATCCGCTGGATGGACCAACACAAAGACCTTCTTCAACAACTAAACGACGAGTTAATTGAAAAGCGTCTTTATCAGTTACTTTCACGCAATCATCGTAAAGTTTCAATTTACAGTTATCAGGAAGCATATCTTCGCCGACGCCTTCAACTTTCCAAGGACCAGGAGGTTCAACGATTTTACCGTGGTAAAATAAGTCGTAAATGATACTTCCAACTGGATCTGTAACTAAAACTTTAATGTTTGGATTTTTTTCTTTTAAAAATTTACCTACACCAGAAATTGTACCACCAGTGCCGACACCACCAACAACACAATCGATCTGACCTTTAGTTTGCTCCCAAAGTTCAGGCCCAGTGACATTATAATGATAATCAAAGTTGTCCATATTGTGATATTGATTCGCATAAAAACAGTTCGGCGTGTTCTCAGCAATTTTTTTCGCTACAGAATAATGACTTAATGGATGTTCTGGTTCCAACCCGTTCGGAGTTAGCACAACTTTGGCGCCGTAAGCACGCAACATCGCTCTTTTTTCTTCGCTCATTTTTTCTGGAAGAACAAAAATACATTTATAACCTTTAACAGCGGCCACCAAAGCCAAGCCCATGCCCGTGTTACCAGCCGTGGCTTCAACAATTGTTCCGCCAGGTTTGATTTCGCCACGTTTTTCTGCCGCTTCGACCATATATTTTGCGATACGGTCTTTAATTGATCCACCGGGATTAAAATATTCAACTTTACCGTAGAATTCGTGTTTTGAATTGCCGGCAACTTTATGTAAACGCACTAATGGCGTGTTACCAATTGTATCTAAGATGCTATTAGAGATTGATGTCATGATTCGTCTTCTTTGTTTTAGAGTGTGCTTTTGAATTATTTGAAATCATTCCTGAACCCAGCATGAAAGTCATAAGTTCAACCACATCGCCGTTGTACGGAATGTTAAGTCTTTGACATAACTGTTGGACTTTTTTGGATTGAACATTTTTTTTGGTCAATTCAGCTACAAGTTCGAGGCATAATTCATTGTTTGTCATACAGTCGAAATTATCGTTTTACAGGCGGCAAAACAAGGTGAAAAACCTAGCCGGTCGCACCTTTAAAAAGCCAACTGGCACAGTGTTGGAACTAGTAGCAAAATACAAATTGCCGGAAACACTAGAAAAATCAGGGGAATTTGCAACAGAAGCGGAAGTTTTGCCGCATGTTCTTGAATATCGGCATCGCACATTTCTATAAAATCAGCTTCCAATGCTTTGAGCGGTTCGTAAATTGATTGTCCACGAAGCCCGTTTTCCAACAAAGTGATGATCGCTCTATGTTGTGCGTTAAAATGAGAAAGCTCACTGACTTGAGTTTTCTGCCGTATTTGCCACCATTGTAAGAAATTTTTCGCAAATTCGTCGTTAAAACTTTGAGGTTGCGTCATTCTCGCAAAAAATTTCTGTAAACCTTGTTGAAGTGACATATTTTTTTCGATCGTGCGCTTTATTTCCCAAATTAACAGTAAGCTGCTCGGTAATTTTAGATCGTCCATTTGATGTGACTTCCCTTCTTTAAAATCAGTGTTAGGCCCGCCAGCATGAGAAAAACAGAGATGCCGATCACTTCAGGGTAATTCGTTAATTGCAGCTCAGCGATGGCAAAGAAAAGCAAAAACAGATAAATAAAAGTCGCAACAACAGCTTGCGCACGCACTTGTAGCGCTGAAAGTCTCGACTTATGTCGCAAACTATTTTGAATGCGTAATCCGCGCTTAAATTGATCAATTTGATCAGAAACTCGTGTTGAAGAACGCAAAATAAAATACATTTCTTCGAAAAAATGGCGCGCAAACTTCTTTCGCGCGTAAATTGGCACTGCTTTTGCGACCTTTTCACAACAGACTTCAACTTCGATGTAGTTCAAAGGTTCGAACACAATTTTTTCAACGTGAGTGAGTGTTTGAAAGACGACTTTTGCAGATTTTATCGGTGATTGACCGCCCTTGATATGCAAATTTATTGCCTCAAGAACCTTGATTTGCCCTCTGAAAAACACGTTTTTCAAAAATAATTCAAAATAAATGTTCAAAAAGATCAAGCTTACTAGAATTAAGCCGATATAAACATAGAACAAGATCAAATGTTCTTTGAAAAATAGAAAATAAAGACTCGGAATATTCAAAACGATGAACAGCAGTTTCCGAATTTTCGGAAAAATGATGTGAAACTTCTCAAGTCGATACACGAATCGATCCGAAATGAATAATCCGAATATCGAAATCAGTAAAAAGAGCATCCAAACCTCGCTTTCACGCAAAGTTTGGATTGCAAAATAAATGCAAGAATTTTTTTTGTTGACGGATTAAATCAATTTGTTAACAATTTTAATAAGGGAGACTGAAAAGTCACAACAACAACAACGGTGATCGTAGCAATACGCTCACTCCGGAAGGAGCAACCATGGCTAAGAAAAAAGCAAAAAAAGCTACTAAAAAAGCTGCTAAAAAAACTACAAAAAAATCTACTAAAAAGAAAAAAAAGTAGTTTTTTCTGTAAAGCAGAAGCTTTGGAAGGGCTAACGTAAGTTGGTCCTTTTTTTTTGCGCAAAGCACATCGGGATATAAATCATCTGTGAGATCCCAAATAAAAATAGGCCCCATAAGGGCCTATTTTGCGTTTAAAGCGATATTGTTAAGATCTTGTGATAGTTGATCTAGTAGAAGTAAGTTAAGCCTAAGCCCGCTGTAGGAAGATAAACTGAACTGTTTAACTCACCTAACACCATCAACTCACCGAAAAAATTTACGCCGGCTAATTCGCCTTCAAGTTGGTTGTATTCTAAACCCATTCCCGCCGCTAAAAAGTTCGCCGAAAACTTGTTCTCTTTGATTTGATTTTCTGAAAGTACACGCTTCAAGATATCTGAACTTGAGACATCTGAAGAAGAACTGTTCGAATTAAACCAGTTTGCATAGCCGACCTTAGTATATGGAGATAAGTAAGCCGCTTCATAATTATGTTTCCACGCAATGTGAAATGAATTGTAGGCTTTGCCAGCGCCGATTCCGAAAGCTAAAGCGTCTTCTGGTTGTAGGTTAACTTCTAAGTTGAATCCCAATCCACCAGTTAAACCACCTGTAGATACTCCCAAACCGATCTTTTTATATGTCTTAAGTTCATAATTTGAATCGTAAAGCTCAACGCCTTCGTTATCAAATTTTTGGCTTTTCGAAAAAACTGACTGATTTGTTGGTTCAGTTTGAGCGAAAGTTGCTGTCGTCGTCAAAAAAGCTAATGCGATAATAAGTAATTTCATGCTGTGGGCCCTCTTTTTGAAATCAGTTTAATCAATTTTGTCTGAATAGGAAATGAAATCTAAAGTTCAAAAATTATTTTCTGAGATCGCAATCACGTTTCGAAATTAACAATCGTCACAAAAGTTTTTTACTTTTGCGTGTTTCATCAGGACTCTCTATATATGTAGGTTTAAACAAAGTAGGTTTAAATATATAACATTTGACGCAAGCCATAGCCTCTAACTATTTGAAAACTCTTAATAAATTTTAATCTAAATGCTCAAATTACCAGAATACCCGGTTCTGCGGGTGATTTCATCAAGGCGAAGGCCCAAGTAAGTCTTTAATCGTTTAATTTAGATATTTTTTTATTATAAAAAAAGTTTCAACAAAGTTTTGCCTTCATAAAAGGCGCTAACGAATTTTTCGCAATTTCTAGAGCGGAATTTTCACTCAATTTCCAAGTCCTGCAACTGGCCAAAACTTATCTGGGCTTGAGCTTTAAGGCGTTAAGTATTAAACCTGTTAAGTACTAAAATTCTATTATTTTTTAATAAATCAAAAAGGGAGATTTCACATGGCACACGCAAGAAAAAAAATCGCCGTTATTGGCGCAGGTTTCGTAGGATCAACAACTGCTCACTGGGCAGCTCAAAAAGAATTAGGTGATGTAGTTCTTTTAGATGTTAACGAAGGCGCAGCTATCGGAAAATCTTTAGACTTAGCTCAAGCAGCTACTATGGAAATGTTCGATACAAAAATCAAAGGGACTTCTAACTACGCTGATATCGCAAATTCAGATATCGTGATCGTTACTGCAGGTATGCCACGTAAACCAGGCATGAGCCGTGATGAATTAATCGGAATCAACGCAAAAATCGTAAAAGATGTTTGTGCCGGCATCAAACAACACGCTCCAAATTCTATCGTTATCGTAGTTTGTAACCCGATGGATGTTATGGCGTTGTACGCTAAGCAACAATTAGGTTTCCCACGTGAGCGCGTATTAGGTATGGGCGGTTGCTTAGATTCAGCTCGTTTCCGCACATTCATCGCTGAAGAGTGTGGCGTATCTTACAAAGATGTAACAGGTGTTGTTGTTGGTAACCACGGCGATGCAATGGTTCCATTAGTTCGCACAGCTTCTGTTGGTTCAGTGCCTTTAATGGATATGTTACCAGCTGACAAAATCGCAGCGATCGTTACACGCACTAAATCTGCAGGCGCAGAAATCGGTGGCCACTTAAAAACTGGTTCAGCTTACTACGCTCCTTCTCGCGGTGCTGTTGAAATGGCTGAAGCTATTTTAAAAGATCAAAAGCGCGTATTACCTGTAGCCGTTGAGTTAAAAGGTGAATTCGGCGTTAACGACGGCATGATGGTTGGTGTTATGTGCGTTATCGGCGGTAAAGGTTTAGAAAAAATCATCGATTACAAATTCAACGCTGACGAAAAAGCTGAGTTTGAAAAATCAGTAACAGCAGTTCGCACACTTTGCGAAGGCTTGAAAGCAGTTCAATAATGAATATTCATGAGTATCAAGCCAAAGAAGTTTTAAGAGACTTCGGCGTAGCGACTTTAAAAGGTAAATTAGCATTCACTCCTGAAGAAGCGGTTGCTGCAGCTAAAGAAATCGGTGGATCGGTTTGGGTCGTTAAAGCTCAAATTCACGCTGGTGGCCGCGGTAAAGGTGGCGGCGTTAAAGTTGCAAAAACATTAGATGAAGTTCGCGAATACGCTCAAAAAATTCTTGGTATGACTTTAGTGACTCACCAAACAGGCCCTGAAGGTAAAAAAGTTCAGAAAATTTTTATCGAACAAGGCTGTAATATCGCTAAAGAATACTACGTAGCATGTCTTATCGACCGTGAAACTGGTCGCGTAGCTATGATGGCGTCTTCTGAAGGTGGCATGGACATCGAAGAAGTTGCAGAACACAATCCAAACGCGATTGTAAAAGTTGATATCGATCCAGTAACTGGTTTAGGCGCATGGCAAGCTCGCGAGTTAGCGTTTAAAATCGGTATGGCACCAACAACAGTTAATAAAGCTGTAAAATTCATGATGGGTTTATACGAAGCTTTCGTTAAACACGATTGCTCTATCGCAGAAATCAATCCTTTAGTTGTAACTAAAGAAGATGATGTTATCTGCTTAGATGCAAAAATGAATTTCGATTCAAATTCTTTATACCGTCAGCCAAGAATTCTTGAAATGCGCGATTTAAATGAAGAAGAAGCGACTGAAATCGAAGCTTCTAAATTTGATCTAGCTTTCATTAAATTAGATGGAAACATCGGCTGTTTAGTAAATGGCGCAGGTTTAGCAATGGCTACTCTTGATATCATTAAACTTCACGGTGCAGCTCCTGCGAACTTCTTAGATGTTGGCGGCGGCGCGAATAAAGAAAAAGTAACAAATGCTTTCAAAATCATCCTTAAAGACAAAAACGTTAAGGGAATTTTAGTAAATATTTTCGGTGGTATCATGAAATGTGATGTGATCGCTGAAGGTGTTATCGCCGCTTCTAAGGAAGTTGGTTTAAAAGTTCCATTAGTAGTTCGTTTAGAAGGTACTAATGTTGATCTTGGTAAAAAAATCTTAGCTGACAGTGGTTTAAACATCATTCCTGCAAACGATTTAACAGACGCTGCGAAAAAAATTACCGCAGCTATTAAGTAGGATTTAAGATGGCGATTTTAATTAATAAAAATACAAAAGTAATGTGCCAAGGTCTTACAGGATCTCAAGGTTCATTTCACTCGTTACAATGTAAAGCTTACGGAACACAAATGGTTGCAGGCGTTACACCTGGTAAAGGTGGAACTACTCACGAAGGAATTCCAGTGTTCAACACTGTAAAAGAAGCTAAAGAAAAAACTGGCGCGACGGTTTCAATGGTATTCGTACCGCCTCCATTCGCTGCTGATTCTATCTTAGAAGCAGTTGATGCTGATTTAGATTTAGTGATCTGTATCACTGAAGGAATTCCAGTATTAGACATGGTTCGCGTTAAGAAATACATGCAAGGCAAACGCACTCGTTTAATCGGACCGAACTGCCCTGGCGTTATCACTCCAGAAGCTTGTAAAATCGGAATCATGCCTGGTCACATCCACAAAGCAGGGCGCATCGGCGTTTTATCACGCTCTGGTACTTTAACTTACGAGGCTGTTGGTCAACTTTCAGCTTTAGGTTTAGGCCAATCAACTTGTGTTGGTATCGGTGGTGACCCAGTTAACGGAACAAACTTTATCGATATGTTAAAACTATTCAACGCAGATCCAGACACTGATGCAGTTATCATGATCGGTGAAATCGGCGGAACAGCTGAAGAAGAAGCTGCTGAATACATCAAAAAGGAATTCAAAAAACCAGTAGCGGTTTTCATTGCGGGCGCTTCAGCTCCTCCAGGAAAACGTATGGGCCATGCGGGCGCGATTATCAGCGGCGGCAAAGGCACAGCAGAAGCTAAATTCGCTGCTTTAGAGGCAGCTGGTTGTAAGATTTCTCGTTCTCCTGCTGATATGGGAACGACTCTTAAATCGATGTTAAAGTAGATTAAATGAATAAATTAGCTGCTTTATTTACCTTGGCCTTCTTACTTTTTCAGAGTCCTGCGAAAGCTTGCTCTGAAAAGGATATTCGTAAGATTCTTTTTCACTATGTAGAAATGTATGCTAACGAATTTTCAGAAGGCGCTTTACAGCCCAAAGTTTCGACCAAGTATGAAAAAAACAAGGTTCATAATGATGAAATTAAATCGATCACTAAAAACGATCCAAGTTGTCACGTGGCCGATTTAATTAAAGAGTTCCAAGTCAAATAAACCTGTTTAACCTGATCTATCTAGTAAGGCTTTGTTGCAAAACAAGGCCTTTTTTATTTTTAAACCGGGGCTGACTTTCACCTTTTTACCTAATGTTTTAACGTCCGCCATGGTGGCTTTTTTAACCACCGGATCAGTCAATTTTAGCTTTATTGTTTGACCAACTTACACCCTCGGTTTACACCTATTCCGTAACCAAAAAACCTATAAAAGGAGCCCAATATGGCAATCGAAAGAACATTTTCAATCATCAAACCTAACGCTGTTAAAAAGAACGTAATCGGCGACATCATCAACACTTTCGAAACTAAAGGTTTACGCATCGGCGGCGCTAAATTAGGAATGTTATCTCGCGAAAAATGCGAATTATTCTACGCTGAACACGCGGCTCGTCCTTTTTTCGGTGAATTAGTTTCTTTCATGACTTCTGGTCCTGTTGTAATGATGTGCTTAGTTGGTGAAAACGCAGTTTTAAAAAACCGCGAAATCATGGGCGCAACTGATCCTAAAAAAGCTGAACCAGGCACAATCCGCGCTAAGCACGGTGATTCTATGGGTGAAAATGCAGTTCACGGTTCTGATTCAGTAGCTTCTGCTGAGCGCGAATTAGCGATTTTTTTCGATAAACACGAATTAGCAAACTTAAACATGTAATTTAAATGAAGAGACAGGATAACAAAAATCCTATTTCTAAGAAAAGGGACTCTGAATTAGAGTCCCTTTTACATTCTGAGCACACCATCACAATTGAAAAATTAGCGGTGGGTGGTTCAGGAATCGGTCGTATTGATTTTCAGGATAAAAAATTAGTCGTTTTTATTCCCAAATCAGCTCCTGAAGACCAAGTTCGCGTGCGTATTACTCATGTCGAAAAAAACTTTCTTAATGGCGAAATCGTTCAAATCCTAACGCCAAGCCCTTACCGACGTGAAGCTCCCTGCCCTTATTTTAAAGACTGTGGCGGCTGTTCTTGGCAGCACATTGATGAAAAACATCAGATTGAACAAAAAGAATTAATCTTAACTGACCTTTTTAAAAAGTTTTTGCCTGAGCAGAAATATGAATTACTACCGACGGTTGTTGGAGCTCAAAATTTTGAGTACCGAAATCGCATTCAACTTAAACAATTCGGCAAACAGTTGGGTTATTTTAAGCCTGAATCACATGATTTAGTCGATATTGAAGACTGTATGATCGCAGAAAAGCCCTTACGTGACTGGCTTAGGACGAATAAATCAAAAATTCGCCCAAGCGATAAACTGCGTAAGCACGAATTAAAAATAAATGCTGATGGTAAGGTTGAATTCTATCCAATCGGCGCGCAAAGCGAAGGTTTATCGTTCTCACAAGTGAATCGTTTTGTGAATGCGACACTGGTAGAAACAACTGTAAATCTGGTTAAAACAACGCAGCCAAAAACATTGACCGAATTTTATGCTGGCAGTGGGAATTTTACTTTTCCTTTAGGTCAAATTTCTAAAGATTTACAGATTGACGCAATCGAGCTAAATCCCGATCTAACGCAAAAAGCGGTCGATCAGATTAAATCGCTTAAACTTCATAAACAAATCAGATTTTATACGACTAAATCTGAGTTAATTCCTCTTCGCAACACAATGTCGAAGGATCTGATTATGTTAGATCCTCCTCGCCAGGGCTGCGAGAAATCGCTTTTAATTAAAATCGCAGAAACTAAGCCAAAGTTTTTACTCTATATCAGCTGTCATCCGGTATCTTTAGTGCGCGATCTTCAGGTTCTGAAACAAAATGGATTTCACTTTGAAATGCGCCATTTACAGATCTTTGATATGTTCCCGCAAACCGATCATTTTGAAACTCTTTGCTTATTAGAATTAGCACACTGAAGGGTTGACTCAGCTAAGCCTTAAAAGGCTTAATTAAGGAGTATGTTTTTACTTCGCCTGAGCCTCATCATCTTTTTGTTTTCTTCTTGTAAATCGTTCTTTGCCAGCGATCGTGCTGAAGAGCGTGCGCAGTTACGTCAACAATTGGGCGTTTCATACATGCAACAAGGCAACTACCCGTTAGCTTTAAAAGAATTATTGGCGGCTGAAGAATTAGATCCTGAAAATGCACAAATTCAAAATAACTTAGGTTTGTTGTATTTCGTGCGCGATAAATTAGAACTATCAGCAAAACATTTCTCACACGCTTATGAAATCGATAAAAAATATACTGATGCTAAAAACAATTTAGCGCGCGTTTATATTGAACTTAAACAATTTGCTATCGCCCAAAGATTACTTGATGAAGTGTTGGCTGATCTGACTTATCAGTTTCCGATTAAAGCCGACATGAACTACGGGTTATTAGAATTTAACCGCAGCCGTTTTAAAGAAGCGAAGAAACATTTCAAAAAAGTATTAATGCAAGATCGCGAAGACTGTTTTGCTCAGGTTTTTTTAGGTCGTTCATTTTTAGAACTTAAAGAAAACAAAGCAGCCGTTGATCAACTAGAAAAAGCTACGACGTTTTGTAAAATGGTCGGCATTGATGATGCTCATTACTTTTCGGCGATTGCTTTATACCGTACCGGCGACAAAGATCTTTCTTTGATTCGCTTCAAAGAACTTTTAAATTTATTTCCTCAAGCAAAATATAGAGAACAATCAAAAAAAATGGTCGACATCATTGAAAAAGGAACACTATGAAAATCACCGGCGAATTGCTGAAGTCAGAAAGAATTAAAAAAGACTTATCCATTCAAGACGTAGCTTACGCTCTTAAGTTAAGTTCACGCATCATTCAAGCCATTGAAAGTGGTGATACTGATGAACTTCCTGCTAAAACATTCGTACGTGGTTTTGTTAAAAGTTATGCCGACTATTTAAAAATCGATAGCGACGCAGTATTAAAACAATTTCAAGAAGAAATGGGTTCAACACACCCAGTTCCAAAAACTATCGCAACTCCTGTTGGTCAACCGACAGATACTTCTGCAGCCACACCAAAAAGCTCAAAAGTGGCTTTCAGGCAAAATGTTGAATCTATCAGTGGCAATAAAATGGAAGGCGGCTTAACTCGCAGAAATGTGATTTATATCGCCGTTGTAACTTGTTTAGTTATCCTTATTGCGATTGTTAACAAAGTTGCCAATCATTATCAAAATGAAATTCCACAAGTTACAGATGCATCTGCTGATGGCGTGCCTGTTAATACAGAAGCTATGGTAGCCTCATCTCCTTCAGTAATTTCAGCTGAATCAGTTCCAAATGACATCGCAAGTGCATTAAGTTCTTCAAGTACAATCACGAGTGGCGTTGAAATCACGACGACAGCTTCCGCTGTAACAACATTAGCCAGCACAAAAGCTGCAGCGGCGGCGGCTTCTGCTGCGATCGCAGCTGCTCCGGTTAATAACCAACCACAAAATACAGCGGCGACTGAAAAATCTAAAGGCCAAGCTGTTGAAGTTCTTATCGAAGCTAAAAAAGACGCTTACATTGATTATGCTAAAGGTAATACGTCTGATTTTAAGCGCTTAACTTTAAAAGCTAACACTTACCAAATTTTAAAATCACAAGCAGGTCTACATTTACGTGCTGCTGATGGCAGTGCTGTAAGCATTACTGTAAATGGTGTTAGTAAAGGACAAATGTCTAACGCGAATAAATTCGTTGAGATGACATTCTAGTATAGTGCTACAAAGAAGAATCCTTAACCTCCTCGTCATTACTTTATTTATCAAGCTGGTTTTCGCATTGGTGTTTCCGCTAGTTGGTGACGAGGCCTACTACTGGTTTTGGGGTCAAAATTTACAATTGAGTTATTTCGACCATCCCGGCATGGTGGCTTGGGTTTCTGCTTTAAGTGACTTTTTACCAATTAGTCCTAAATGGGCAGCGACTCGTTTAATATTTGTGGCTTTGAGCATGATCTCATTTTATGTCTGGCTAAAAGTTTTTCTTCGCCACAGACAAAACAGCAAAGACATCTTAAATGAATTAAATATTTTTACGATCTTCTTTATGCTTAACCCATTTTTAGGTTTAGGTAGCGTTCTGATCACCCCTGATTCGCCACTTTTGTTGTTTTGGGGATTAGCTTCATACTTTGTCTTAAAAATTCGTAGTGAGCAAAAAATTGTCGACTATGCTCTCTTAGGTGCAAGTCTTGGCTTAGGATTCTGTTCGAAATACCACATCGTACTGTTTCCGTTAGTTACGCTCGTGGCCCTTGGATTTGAAAAAAATCTAAAAGTATTCTTTTCTAAAAAAACTCTAGTCACCATCTTGTTTGGCTTATTATTTTGCGCCCCTGTTTTAATCTGGAATTTTCAAAATGATTTCGCTTCATTTAAATTTCAGCTTAACCACGGTTTAAACGAAGCCAAACCGTACCAATTCTGGTGGACTTCAACTTATGTCTTAGGCCAAGTTCTACTTTTTAATCCGATCTTAGTATTTTCAGTGTTTTATAGATTTAAAAAATCTTTCTTCAACCTGAGTGCTGCAGGACAATGGTTATTTTTTCTATACAGTTCGTTTAAAGCCAAAGTAGAAGCCAATTGGCCTGTAACATCACACGTGATGGGACTAATTGATTTAGATGTTACCCGCAAAAAAATCATTCGCTCGTCGATGATATACTACGCGGTACTATGGTTTGCACTTTCGGTATTTTTCTTCACAGACTTCGGGCAACAAAAGGTTGCAGCATTACCAACAAGTTTGACGATCAATGAATTAGCGCCTGAATTACAAAAGTTTCAACCGCTCTACGGACCAACTTATCAAATTTCATCATTATTAACTTTATTAACTGATAAGCCCGTTTATAAGTTAAATGGTTTAAGTCGTTACGACTTTTTTGATTCTTTATCAAAGTCACGCCCAACAGAAGAGTCTTTTTACGTATTGAAATACACTTCTTCACCGTGGCCACTTTTTTACGAAAATTATACTAAAAATAAGGTCGCTGAGTTTCCTAAATATAAATTAGAAGTGTTTGAATTTCACCATGAATAGAATATTTTTACTTCTTACTTTTTTTCTGATCTCATTTGTTGTCTACGGGTTTTATATCTCGCAGTTTGAATTTCGAATTATACCCATTGCGGTTAAAAACGAAGGCCAAGCTACATTTCTTTATGATTATAAAATCGCTTTTGATGTCTATTCACATCTATCTTCAGGATCTGGCAATGTGCTTTCTATCGCTGAAGAGGCGAAAAAAGCGCGTCTGGATTTTGTTCTGATTTCTGACACAAACAGCTTTTACGATCTGGATACTGATAAATACTTATCAGATGTTGGTATTCTCTCGGGTGCTAAAGTGGTTGATGATAAAAGATTATTTATCTATTATTCGCCAACTGAAAAATCGTTTTTTCAGAAAACATCGACTGATTTTGCCAATGACGACAAAGCTTTAATTATCGAATCTCATCAAATCAACACACCTTATGAATTATCCCAGCTAACTGAAAATAAATTTGATGGTTTAGAAGTTCTTAACTTTAAAAGTATTGCACAAAAATCTTGGAGCGAATCTCGCTTATCAACGATGTGGAGCTTATTGTATTACCCGTTTAACCCTCGATTAGCCCTAACTCGTTTGTACAAAGAGCCCTCTGCAGAAATTGCTGTTTTTGATCAGCTATCTCAACTTAAAAAAGTGAACTTCTTTGTTGGCGCTGAAGCTACAGCTCGTGCAATTCCATTTGCAGATTGGCTAGTTAAATTTCCAAGCTACGAAATGAGTTTTAATATTGCAAGCCAACACGTTTTTTTGACCTCAGAACTAACTGGCGATATCAATAACGATTCACAGAAAATATTAGCTGCACTAAAGCGCGGACATTCGTATGTAGCCTTTGATGCCTTAGGAGATCCAGCTGGATTTGAAAGTTACATCACTGAAAATCGTAAAAAGTTTTTCACAGGTGATGATATCTCTTACACAAAAAACTTACGTCTTTATTATAAACTACCGGCCGAGCCGATTCCCTTTTACGAAGTTGTGCTTTTTAAAAATGGACAGCGAATTGATCACTTAAATACGTTCGAAGGATTATTTGCGATCGATGCACCAGGTGTTTACCGCATTCAAGTGCGTTTAAGCCCGACGTTTCCATTACCTGATGCCACTAAGTGGATCACTTGGGTGTATACGAATAACTTTTACGTTAATCCTCGTTAGAATTTGCGATTATTATTTCCAGTGGTACATCACCGGCGGCTGGAATTTCCAGCTGACAGGCCAATCTTTCGTTATCGGCAAAACGTCTTTCAGTAGCTCGCTCTGCCTCTAAATCTTCGCGTGGTTTCAAAGTTTCATTACCTTTTGTCACGATAATTCGGCACGTCGTACAGCTCGCAAAGCCGCCACAAGATTGGCTAATGCTAATTTTGTTGGCGTTTAATAAATCTAATAAATTTTCTGTTTGTTTAAGTTCGATCTCAGCGACGAAGCTTAATTTCGCATCGTTGTATTTTAAAACTGTCAGTGTTTTTGTTGATACGCCCACACCTATATGTAACATATATTGTATGAGATTTATAGCTTTTGACTTAGAAACAACTGGAACTGTACCTGGCGTTGATAAAATCGTAGAAATCGGTGCCGTGCGCATCGAAAATGGCCAAGTAGAAGCCGTTTTTTCAACTTTAATTAATCCTTTAATTCCAATCCCACCTGGCGCGACTGCCGTAAATAAAATTACGAATGAGATGGTCGCCGGCAAACCATTGATCGAAGACGTTTTAAATTCTTTTGCAGAATTTTGCGGTAACGATGTAATGGTCGCTCACAATGCTCCCTTTGACTGTCAGTTCTTAGTTGCTGATATCAAACGTTTTGAATCACAAGCTCCACAAGGTGTGGTTGTAGATACATTACCAATGGCTCGTAAACTTATTCCAGGTTTAGCTAATTACAAATTAGGAACATTAGTTCAGCATTTCAAAGTTCAATCTTCAGAATTTCACAGAGCTGAAGAAGATGCGACTTACTGTGGAATGGTTTTCTGGGAAATGGTTAAACGTTTATCTGTAGGCAACCGCCCGCCACAAATTGAAAACTTAATTCAATTAACAGGTAAAACTGAGTTCAAATTTCCACAAATTGAACGTCAGCCTAAACAAATGGGTTTCTTGTTCTAAGAAGCTCGCATCCTGCTGTTACTTCTGACGGCTTCCTGCCGTCAGATTTACTCTTTAGCCTTATGTGCAATCGGATATCTTCTGCCTCTACCAAACGAATGCTCCGACATTTTTAAAATCGGCGGAGCTTGCCAGCGTTTAAATTCAGTTTTCATCAATTGCTTGATCAACCATTTTTCGGTTTCTGATTTAGCAGGCTTTTTCTTTTCGACGATATTTTGTACGGCTTTATCTAAAAGCTCATAGGCTGGTAAGCTGTCTTGATCTTTTTGATCCGGACGCAATTCAGCACTCGGTGGTCTGCGAATAATGAAATCAGGAATGATTTCGATTTCTTTATTGTAGTGCTCACAAAGCTCAACGATTTGTTTTTTAGTTAAATCGCCTAATGGAGCAAGGCCTCCGCACATGTCGCCGTACAGAGTCGCATAACCTGTCGCATATTCTGATTTATTGCCTGTAGTTAGCAATAGGCTTCCCGTGAAATTTGAATAAGCCATTAAGAATAAACCACGAATGCGCGATTGTAGGTTTTCGTGCATTAAACCAAATTTAGGCACTTCGAACTCTTCATCTAATATTGTTCTAATAAATTCGAACGTCGATTGGATTGAAATAGATTTTAACTCAGAACCTAAATTTATAGCCAGTTGCTTCGCGTATGTCATGCTGAGTTCGGCATTGTACTGAGTTGGAAGTGCAAATAGCTTCACGTTATTAGAGCCAAAGGCATCTACCGCCAGTGCTGCAACTAACGCTGAATCGATTCCGCCTGATAAGCCTAAGTGAACCTTGTTAACACCAATTTTATGACAGTAATCTTTTAACCCTAGAACGAGCGCTTTGCGTAATTCTTCAGTTGGAGAGTCGAACTTGTGACTTGGGCTCCAAGTTTCTAAGGTATTTAAATCAATAACATTAGTATCTTCAGCAAATGATTGAGCTTTGAATAAAATTTTATCTTTCGCAGAAACCAAGAAGCTTTGGCCGTCGTAGACGATTTCATCTTGGGCGCCGACTAGATTTACATATAACAACGGAGCTTTAAAATACTTAGCCGTTTGTGAAGCTACAAACTGACGTTTTTTGAATTTGCCGGTGTGATATGGCGAAGCGCTCATGTTGATGACTAAATCGATTTTCTTTTTCGGGATTTTTAAAATAGGATTTTCTGCGTAATCAGAACCTTCTTTTGTTGGCCATGCCCACATGTCTTCGCAAATAGTTAAGAAAAACTTTTTCTTTCCGATCTGAAAGTAGTTTTGCTTCATATCGCCTTGTTCAATAAAGCGAGCTTCATCAAACACGTCCCCAGTCGGCAATAATTGTTTTCTGAATGTCTTTACGATTTTATTTTTCTTACATAAAAAGGCAGAGTTAAAAAAGGGACGGCCCTTTTTGTTTTTGTTGATTTCAAAGCCACCAACCAAAACATGTACGCCCTCCGGAATAATTTTTAATATTTGTTTAAGAGCTTTGTTTTGTTGTGCGATTAAAACTTCGCGCTCTAACAGATCAAACGGATGATAGCCAAAAAGCGAAGCCTCAGGAAAGATAATCAGTTCCGCTTTTTTTTCTGCTAAGGTTTTAATGTGTGAAATTATTTTTTCGGCGTTGTGGTCGAAATCAGCTAGGTTCGTATTAATTTGTGATAGGGCTATGCGCATGGTGGTCCTCACAGTGGGCAGCATCTTGTTCAGATATTAGAATACGCCCTGTGAAGCCATCTTGGTAGCCGTGTTGAAACAAAATTTTAGTTTCTGGAAATTTCCAGCAAAAATAACCCGCTCCGTTATCAAAATCAGCTAACCATAACCCTTTAGGGCGTAAGCCTAAACGCTCAAGTTTGTTTTGCCATTTTTCAATGATTTGATTGATACGAGTCTGAAGATCGCGCGATGAATCGGTGTGCTTATCTTGTAAGGCCTCAACACAGCCCATTAGATACTTCACTTCTTTGCTTGAATCTTCAGTAATGCGGTAAACTAGGGGTAGAATTTCTTCTGCTTCCGCATATGTGAATTGTCTATTTTTTTGAACGTTGAAAATCTCGATCAATTTATGTCCCCTGCCAGAAATTTATCTCTCTTTTATTTGCCATCTGAGATAAAGTTTCAACAAGGAAAACTGTGATTGTATATTATATAGTGACTAAAAAGTTAGCTGTCAGAGTTCGAGTAATTCATGAGTTGTCCTCCGAAGAAAATAATCAGAGCTACTAGAATACCAATAATAAGAAGCCACTTCAGCAATTTACCAAATCCCCAGCCTTCATCTTTCGTTTCTTCTGCAGGAGCTCTCTTCTCTGGAGGCGCCTTCATTAAGCCTGAGCGTGGGCCTACGAAGGCTCCACCATCGGCTTTAGCAATGGATCTTGATGTGACCTTACGTTTGTTGGTGCTGCGTGAAGATTGGTTTGTTAACTGTTCAGCTTCTTGTCCTAAGAGGGCGCGATAACGCGGTCTATCTCTGTAAATAATACGCGACTCGCGTGGCCTACGCTTACGGCCCTTACCGCCTTCTTCGTCGCCTTCGCTGCCGTCATCGATGATTCTTGAACGATCAGAACCCGCACTGGCATAGCCATCCGCAGTACTTCGACCTCCACGTTTGATCTTGCCTTCATCGTAAGGAGAACTTCCGCCGCCATTACGACCGAAAGCTTCTTTGTCTTTACCGCTACCGTCATTTGAAGAATCTTTACCTGAATTACCCGAAACCTCTGAAGTGCTATTTTGTGATTTAGATCCGCCACCACCGCCGCCACTGCTTCGGCTGGCTTCGTTACCTGAACTATTACCAACAGGTGGTCGACCACCTGCGATCGTGAATGGTTTAAAACCTGATTCACATTTGTAGCTTGAACTGACATGCTCTTTTAATCCACTGCCATCGCTGAAAGTCGTTGAATCAGAGATACCCAATGCCGGAAGCTCGCCGTAGTTCATCAAACATTCAGTGTATAATCCTAAATAATTATTGATGAAGGTGTTCATGCCTGTGAACGCACCTTTCATGATAACAATTAAGCCGACCGCAATAGACACAATTAAAATGTATTCGACGACGGCCTGGCCACTATTGCGACCACGCAAAATCGAACGTCTTGTTTTTGATGCTAGCTCTTGTTTCACCTATGAACTTATCGGATGATTAATTCAATTGGTGAAAAATATGAGACGATTTTTATTAGTATTTTCTAGTGTTATTTGTTTAATCTGTATCAATATGGCACATGCACAGACTGCAAACGCACCCGTGCAAGTGACAGTACCGACTTTTAATCCGGCTAGCCCTCAAGGCGTGCAACAGCCAATTCAAAACGGAACTTCGGGAGCGGCCGCTGCGCCAGTAAGTGCAACCGGAAAATATTACGAATATCTTTCGTATTGTCGTCAACCACTTGAGTTTAAAAATCCGCTATCAGATGCAGATTTTAAAATGGCCCTTGAACCAATTAAATCAACATTCACTAGCAAAAAAACATTCCAAAATTTAGAAGCCATGGTTGATTTTTACATTAGCGAAGCGCGCACTAAAGATGCCCGCGCTGCTATCACTGAAAATAAAGCACTACTTACCTCAGCCCAAGACAAAGCCTTACAAGCACGAGTTCTCATTGCTGAGCAAAAGTACCGCGACGCCATAAATATGTTAGGCGGAGTCGCTGACGAAGGTAAAAATGATTTACTGGTGTTACTTGAATATTCACGTGCCTACCGTAAATTAAATAATTTATTTGAAGCTAAAAGCGCACTTCAAGACGCTATGAAAATCGATAAAAAAAATGTCAGCAAATACCTTTTAGATTTATGTATTATGGAAACCGAAGATTCTAATCACGGTGAAGTTGATGCCGTCTGCCCTAGAGTTTCAAAAGTGTTTCCAAAAGATTATTTATCTCTAATTTACATGGGAATATCACTTCGCGAACGTCTGAATTACAAAGAAGCTCAGAAGCAATTTGAACGCTCAGCCCAAATTGAAAAAAATGAATTTGCGTTATCGTGCTTAGGTGAAGTGTTTTATTTACAGAAAAATTTTGGTAAAGCGATTGAGTCTTTTAAAGCGGCCACAAATGTAGAACCCAGATCAGGGCGTGCTCAATTAGGTGCTGCGCAATCGTTGTATCAGTTACTTCGTTATGACGAGGCTTTGCCGTATTACATTAAAGCCTGTCAGCTAGATAAGAGTTCGTCGACACGCTTTCGTGAGGCCCAGCAGCCTCTGGAGGCCGCGAAACTAAAGGTTTCTACGGCGTACTACAACGGCATTCAACAATGCGGCGGATTGCGCTAATACGCGCTTTCCCGGCCGTGCTATTGAACGATACCACCGATAAGATCGTATTCCATACTTTCAGTGATTTGAACCTGAACGATATCGCCGATTTTAGCTAAACCGTCATTGATTAAAACAACGCCATCGATCTCTGGGGCTTGTTGTGATGTGCGGCCTTGTAATAATAATTCAGTTTCTTCGCTGTAACCTTCAACTAAAACTTCAACAGTTTTACCAATGAAAGCTTCATGTTTAACTTTAGAAATATTTTGTTGAATAGACATTAAAGCATCGTGACGGAAGTCTTTAATGTGCTCTTCAATTTGATCCGTCATTTTTCCGCCTGGAGTGTTTTCTTCAGGTGAATATTTAAAACAACCAACGCGGTCAAATTTTTGATCAGCTACGAATTTTAATAATTCCTCAAAGTTTTCAGCAGTTTCACCTGGAAAGCCCACGATGAATTGCGTACGGATAACTGCATCTGGAATTTCAGTACGGATGCGAGTTAAAGCTGTTTCGATTTCTTCACGAGTCATCTTACGGTTCATTTTTTTAAGAACGTCGTTGTTGATGTGCTGTAAAGGCATATCGAAATACTTAACGAACTTCTTGCTCGACTTCATTACATCGATAAGTTCTTGCGTGATTCCATCTGGATATAAATACAACATACGAATCCACTGAACACCGTCTACTTCAGCTAAAGCCTTAAGTAATTCAACCGGAGATTCTTTAGCTGTTGGATCTTTACGACGTAAATCCCAACCGTAATCTGTGAAATCATGACTGATAATAATTAATTCTTTAACACCGCCAGCAGCTAATAACTTAGCTTCGTTTACGATATTTGCAATCGTACGAGATTGTAGATTACCGCGAATTAACGGGATTGCGCAGAATGCACAGCGCTTCATACAACCTTCAGAGATTTTTAAGTAAGCTCTGTGTTTAGGTTGTGAATTTACACGTGGAGTAGTTTCTTCTTGTAAGTAAGTTGGCAAGTTGAAGAAAGTTTTTTTCTTTTCACCTTGTTCGTGATTTTTTAAAATTTTAGCGATGTTCTGAAATTCACCACTACCAACGAATAAGTCAGCTTCAGGTAAACCTTCGACTAATTCATCTTTATAACGTTGAGTTAAACAACCAGCCACAACAACTTTTTTGATTTGGCCTGCTTCTTTTAACGCCGTCATATCCAAAATTCTTTGGATAGATTCTTTTTTGGAATCTTCGATGAAGCCGCAAGTGTTAACAACTACTGTGTCAGCGTCTTCAGCTTCAGACACAACCTGGTAGCCGTCTTTCATTAATGTTCCGGCCATGATTTCGCTATCCACTAAATTCTTAGGGCAACCTAAGCTGATAAAGTGAACTTTTTTAGGAGCAGTTTCTGGAGTAGTTGTTTTTTGGCTCATTGGCTTACGACCTCGTCAGATTTAAGAGCATTGTATTTAAATAATTTAGATGAAATTTCAGTAGTGAAGTTTGGTTTTTCAAAATTGATTTGAATTTCTGAACCAACATCGTCTATGTAAGAAAGCTGAGTTAACGTTTTATCGTCTTTTGAAAAAGATAGTGTCATTTCTTTTAAAGTTTTAGCTTTGTCTTCAAGTTTTAAAACTAAAGAGCTCTTGTCACTAGAAACTGTTTTTGTTTTAAAATTCGCGAAAAACTTTTTCGGTTGGCCAAACAGATCAGATAATAGGCCTAGTTGATTTTTGCTGTTCACTTTTAAGAAAATAACTTTTCTCTTTCCATCTGGATCAAGTTCTTGATCTGGGTAAGCAATTAAATAAGCTTTCTTGCCGTCAAAAATCATTTCTGATTTTTTCTCGCCCTCAATCGCCAAATTTAATTTACCTGACTGGTGAGTGATGACGCCTTTATCAGAAGTTTTTGTGCCTAAGGCTTTTTTCTCTGTTTGCATTTCAAGTTTGATTTGCACGCCTGATTTTTGATTATATTTCTGTAAGATTTTTTCAGCTTGCGCCTGATCACTCACAGCTTTTTTTGCGGCTGCGATTGTTGTTAACGGCATTAAAATAACAGCCGCTAGCAAAACAAAAATTAGGCGAATTTGAGAGAGAGATTTCATGCTTTTGGTATATCAGATTTTACTCGAACTCGATAGTCATACTTTCACGGCGAAACGCAGTCCACAGTTCGATGTTTTTGGGACACACTCGCAGTGATTTTAAAACGTTATAGGCCGCCTCATACGAGGCTCCGGTTGTCATGACATCGTCTACGACGATAAGGGTCTGGTCCGAACGCATCTGCTCTGTAAATTCTTCATTCAGCGTAAAGCTAATCTTGTGACGTTGTTCTTTGTTTTTAGACTTTTGCTCTGTGAGATCAGCGGCATCTATTTTTAATAATGGCAGTACCGAGCCACCACATTTTTCTGCTAAACCGTGCGCAAAATGCAATGAATGTTTGCGATTTTTACGACTCGGAATAGGAACAAAAATGAACTTTTGATCGCTCGGTATATGTTTTAATGAAACAAAATAACGAGCAATTTCAAACCAGATTGGCTCAGCCATCGGAGATTTTAATAGGTAAACGTATTTAGAAAGCACATCACTTGCTCCGGGAATCCAGCGATACAAATACCGGAACCGTAATCCGGATTTTTCTAATTCTTCAGCTTGATCTGCAGCTGCTAAATAGTGATCCAGAATATGGTATTCGCAAGCTAAACAAAGCCCCCGATGGTGTACGACTAAAGATCCACACCCGACACAATCAACAATCCAAAGACGATAAAACCAATAGCGTATGTTCTTCCACATGGAGGCAGAACTTTGCAATTAGGTAGCCGGATTATTTTTAAATATTGTGATAAGGAATGCGTTTAATAATTGTAAAACCGCGATAGATTTGTTCGAGCGCCACAGTCTCTGCCACTAAGTGGTTCATGACCATTTTTGAGAGTGAAACTTTTAACTGTGCGCGATTTTTCACATCATCCGAAACGCCAAATGCACCGCCGATAATAAACACTAAGCGTTTTTTACCGGACATCTGCGCGGCTTCGATTTGTTTTGAGAATTGGATTGAATCTAGGTCTTTGCCTTTTTCATCAAAAAGAATCACGTAATCATCATTGGTGATTTTTTTGAGTAAGTCTTCAGACTCTTGCTTTTTTTTAGAGGCGGCATCATCCCGGTCAGATTTAGATGATTTCAACGAAATCACTTCGAACGGGATATAGGGATTTAATTTTTTTGTGTATATGCCAACCGCAAGATCAAACCATTCTTCTTTGGCTGTTTTAAAGTCAAATAGAACGGCTTTCATGATTACTTAGGACCGGATTTATCAGTAAGAGTAAACTCTTTACCGTCTTTCCAAAGTTCTTCCATGCGATATTCTTGACGAACGAAATCGTAGAATAAGTGGACGATCAATGGACCGTAATCAACAACAACCCAGCGACCTTCATCAACGCCTTCAACACCTTGTGGGTAAACGTTGAATTCTTCTTTAACCGCTGCAATTAAGTTTTCAGCCATTGAAGCCGCATGACGAGTGCTCGTACCTGAAGCGATCAATGTGTAATCAGTTGTAGTTGAAGTTTCGCGAATATCGTAACCACGAACCGCGATACCTTTTTTATCAAACAATACCTGAGCACAGAATTCAGAGAATTTTTTGTAGTCGCTGATTTTAGCGTTCGCTACGCGGTAAAGTTTGTGTTCTTTGATATAGCTTTCTACCGCTAGTGGTAAAAACTTTTCAACAGGACGGCCAACACGTAATTTTTTACGTAATTCGCTCGACGCGATATCTAGGTCTTGTAAGGTTAAGAACTCAATTGAACGACCTGTTGTTAATTCAACAGCTCCGAAATCGCTTTCGCCAATTAAACCTGATAAAAATGAAGGAAATTCACTTTCAGCTTCAGGAATACTGTATCCAGGGCGAGTCGTAACAACGATGTTCACTTCAGAAAGAATTTTTTTATAATCCTTCCATTCGTTTAACGTTTCAAAATTATCTGCGCCAATGATTAAGTATAGATCTTTTGATTCGTAAGTTTTGCGTAATTCTTTGATTGTATCGATTGTGTAGCTTTTGCCACCGCGTTTTAATTCGATATCATCAATATAAAATGCCGGCCCATAAGTCGCGAAAGCTAACTTAGCCATATTTAAACGGTGTTCGTTATCTGCAGTTTCTGTCGGAACCTTAAGAGGATTTTGACTGTTAGGAATAATATGGATTTTATCAAAACCCATTTTCTTTTGTACGGTCGTTAAACTGTTTACGTGACCATTGTGAGGAGGATTAAAACTTCCTCCGAAAATACCGATTTTCATTCTAGTTCCTTACTAATGCTGTTGTTCTTGCTGTTGGTCTCTGTCGCCAACTTTTGCTGCGATTACTTTTTCAGCCATAGCCTGAAGTAATTCATTGATGTTTTTTCCTGTAACGCCAGAAATTGCGAATGCTTCTACATTAAATTTTTTCTTAAATGTTTGTTTTAATTTTTCAATTTGTTCTGCAGACACTAAATCGATCTTATTAAGAACAACGATTTGTTGACGCGTTTTAAGAGGGAAGAATCCGTCTTTGTCTTTGCTCATTTCGTCGTACTGTTCAATTTCGTAATTGATGTCTTGGAAATCTTGAATTGGGTCGCGACCGCTCATACCAGACACATCAACGATGTGAACGAATAAGCTTGTGCGTTCGATATGTTTTAAAAATTGAATACCTAAGCCCACACCTTGATGCGCGCCTTTGATTAATCCAGGAATATCAGCAACTACGAAATTTGAGTAATCGCCAACTTTAACTACGCCTAAGTTTGGCGTTAAAGTTGTAAATGGATAATCAGCAATTTTAGGTTTAGCTGCAGAGATACGAGAGATTAATGTCGATTTACCTGCATTAGGGAAACCGATGATACCTACGTCAGCGATTAATTTTAATTCTAATACGATTTCACGATTATGATTATCTTCACCCGGTTGTGCGTATTCAGGAGCTTGGTTAACGCTTGTTTTGAAAAACGCGTTACCTTTACCGCCACGGCCACCTTGTAAGAAGTTAACTTCGTTAGTCTCAGTTAGATCAAATAGAACTTCATTTGTTTCAGAATCACGGATAATTGTGCCTTCAGGTACGATCATCAACATATCAGCGCCATGATGACCCGAACAGTTCGAAGCTCCGCCACCTTGGCCGTTTTCAGCATTGTATTTTTTATAAGGTTTATAATCGACTAATGAGTTGATGTGTTTAGAGGTTCTAAAGATAACATCGCCACCTTTACCACCGTCACCACCATCTGGGCCGCCACGAGGAGCAAACGATTCTCTGCGAAACGTAACCGCACCAGGACCACCACGACCAGAGGCAACTTGGATTTTAACTTCATCAACAAATTTCATACTTATCCTTACGTGCTATCTGCACGACGACCATTGCGCTATCAGCACAAAACAATAAAAAAGGAGCCTTCAAGGGCTCCCTCTTTATGCGAATGTTTGTAATTGAACTACTTATTACGCAGTTTTTGGATAAACGCTAACTTTAAATTTATCTTTCGAAAATCTTTCAAACTTAACGTGACCTAAAATCACAGCGTAAATCGTGTGATCACGGCCCATTTTTACGTTGTTACCAACATGGAATTTTGTACCACGTTGACGAATGATAATTGTTCCAGATTGCACTAATTGGCCACCGAAACGTTTAACACCTAGACTCTTTGCCTGTGAATCGCGACCATTCTTGGTACTACCACCAGCTTTTTTACTTGCCATTGTATACTCCGATTTCTCTTAAATTAATTATTTCGTTTTCTTAGTTGTTTTTTTAGCTGCTTTTTTAGCTGCTGTTTTCACTGAACGCTTAGAAGTAGCTTTTTTAGGAGCTGCTTTTTTCGCTGTAGCTTTTTTCTTAGGAGCTGCCGCTTTTTTAGAAGGGCCTGCTTCTGCTTTAACTACGCCATGAGCATTAGCGCGGCCTAAACCAACACCTGCTTCAGCGCGAGCGCGTGAATCTTCAATTTTAGTTTGGATACGTTCTGCACGTAATGCAGTCATATCTTTAACTACTGGTTTACCTTCTGCTTTAGAAGATTGGCCATCTGGAGATGTAATCGCTTTGATGAATAATTCAGTGAATTCTTGTTTGTGAGTTCCAAATTTACGGTAGCCTTGACGACGACGTTTTTTGAAAACGATCACTTTACGAGTGCGAGCTTGCTTAGTAACAACAACTGTAACACCAGCGTTTTTAACTAATGGAGATCCCACGTGAGTTTTATCACCACCAACTAGTAATACTTCGCTGATTGTGAATTCTGATCCAAGATCTTTTTCGATCTTGTCGATTTGTAAAACATCGCCGGCTTGAACTTTGTATTGTTTGCCGCCTGTTTTAATAATTGCGTACATTCTTATGCTCCTTGATTGGATTAACTTGTCTTAAATAAGAGTGACCGTTAAATCATTTTTGGTCTGACCCTGTCAAAGCCAAATGTTTTTATTTCAGTCTAGATTTTTCTTACTCTAAGCGACATGCCAAACATCGTTTAATACGATTTGAATAGTAATTATCGCAGTATCAATACTTATTTATATTATTTTACGAATTACTATTGCCATTATTAATGAGTCATGTTGTTATTGCTTCATGGATGTTATCCATAAAAGAAGGATCGCCCCTCCCTTAAAGGCCCCTTTAAAAAAGAACTTATTTTTACTTTCTCCCCGTCAAACGGGAAAAAGCTCATATCTGAAGGCTTTGCCTTCAGTAGATTTGTATCTCAACTTGCAAGAGGCAGATACGTTTCGAAAACTATCATTTCAAAAAAACATCATTGAAAAATTATTAACTCCAGAGATGAAAACTGTGGCGTTAGATAATGTTCACCGCTTGCCATCGCTCTTAGATCAGGTTGAACACTTAAATAAAACTCAGAATGTACGTTTTATTTTGTCGGCCTCACAACAAATGAAAAAACATCGCGCTATTGCTTCTGAAAATGCCGATACGATTTCGCTTTTGCCGTTTTGTTTTGAAGAACTTCAAGCTGGATTTAATTTAGATCAAATTCTAAATTTCGGCTCATTACCTTCTGTATATGATTTTGAACACAAAGCTGTGCTATTAAGTGATTATGTCGGCTTGTTATTTCAAGCTGACTTTATTCAATCAGGAAAAATTCGTAAGATCGAAAACTTCTCACGATTTTTGAATGTGGCCGCTGAATACAATGGCCAATACTTACATTATGAAGAAATTGCTAAACTTTGCGAAGCGCCGGCACGCACTGTACGAGAGTACTTTGAACTGCTGAAAGAGATGCATCTTGGTTATGAAATCCAGTGTACGACATCGCGTAAAGGCGCTAAACGCTCTAAGTTTTATTTCTTTGATATTGGTGTAGTAAATGCGCTTAAGAATGATTTTAATATTGAACAGGATTTTGAAAAATCTGAAGCCGCATTAAAACATCTTATTTTAACAGAGCTTATGGCTTACAAAAATTACCGCAAGCCTGACATGAAAATTGAATTCTGGTGTGATTATCAGGGCAATGAAATTGATTTCTTAATTAATGATGAAATCGCTATTGAAGTGCGTGGCACAAAATCTGTGAACAGCCAACATTCACGCAGACTCAAAAAATTCACGAATAAATTTTCTGTAAAAAAATCTTATTTAATTACCCGCGACCCACAAAGCTTAAACGTTGAAACGTTTTTAAAAGATTTGTGGCGCGATAAAGTGATCTAGTTATTAGTTATAAATGGTGCTGGAGATGGTAATGGCAACTGATCCATATCCGCAGGGTATTGAACATTTTCTTTTGAACATGTGAAAGCTGCATCTCCGGCATTATCAACAGCCGCATAAAATGTCTGTGCCACAATTCCGCATTCTAAACTAAAAGGATTTGTAGTTTTGCAGATTTTTTTCATGTTCGTTAAAAACTGATTGTCACAATCTGCTTTTGATTTGTTATTGGTGGCTGGTTCGTGGTGATAACATAAATCGTGAATCACGCAGGCTTTGAAAAATAAAGTTTTATAGCGGCCTTCAGGAGCTGAACAGCCATTGAAGTACATCGGTTGGCCAGCAGCATTTTTTTGCTTACAAGCCTCGCCCATTTTTACTGAACCAGTCGCAGGACAAGTCCACTCAGAAACAATTTCGCCGCCAGTGAGTGTGCAATATTCAACTAGTTGCTGATCCGCAAATGCTGTCGTAGATACGCCAAAAATAAGCATTACGTTTACTAAAAGATTTTTCATAATGAACCCCTACTTAGAACATGCTTTGATAGCGCCTTTTGGCCTAATTATCAAAGATTTCGTATTGTTCTAAGTGGTACGTCGTTTCAATCTTAAAGGCAATTGAATGTCCAAAACGCTTCTCTAGGTGCTCCAAAGTTTCATTTTCAACTTCGTAAATCCAATCCACGATTTGGGCATGGCAATGCACGATTAAATTACGCTTCGTGTTCTCGGTTAAACCCACTTCGCGTTCGATTTCGCGGAATATTTCATTAGCAATTGTGGCCTTACGTTTAATATATCCCTTACCATCGCAATAAGAACATGGTTCACACAGAGTTTTAACAAGGCTTGGACGAATGCGTTTACGGGTCATTTCGACCAGTCCAAGTTCGGACATAGAGGTCACATTGGTACGTACGCGGTCTTTTTTAAGCTCTTCTTGCATGGCTTGTAAAACCTGCTCACGGTGAGATTCTTTTTCCATGTCGATAAAATCGATGATGATAATACCACCGACGTTACGCACGCGTAATTGATGGGCAATCTCTTTAACCGCTTCGAGATTGGTTTTTAAGATCGTGTCTTCTAAATCTTTTTTACCTACGTAGCTTCCGGTATTAACATCAACAACAACTAAAGCTTCAGCTTCATCAACAACAATGTAGCCGCCTGATTTTAACCAAACTTTACGTTCAGTGGCGCGCGAAATATCTAAATCAATATCATACAAATCAAACAACGGTTTTTTCTCGCCGTAATGAATGATGTTCTGTTTGTACTTTGGCATTAACTGAGTCACAAACTTAGAAACTTTTTTATAAACTTCTTCATCATCAACCCAAACGGTAGTTACTTCTTCACTCATTAAATCACGTAAAGCGCGAAGCTCAACGTCGATTTCAGCGTGAACTAAACCTGCTGTTTTTTTCTTTTCGTAATTTTTTTGAATTTCTTTTCCTAAACGATCTAGATATTCGATATCAGAACGAAGCGCTTCTTCAGTGGCGCCTTCTGCTGCGGTTCTTACGATAACCCCGCCGGTAGGATTAATTTTTTGCACTAATTTTTTTAAACGTTCTTTTTCGTTTTCTTCTTCGATTTTGCGTGAAATACCGATGTGTTTTACATACGGCATGTATACGATACCACGGCCAGGTAATGAAATGTGAGTTGTGATACGCGCACCTTTTGTTCCCAATGGATCTTTTGCCACTTGCACCATTAAGTGTTGGCCTTCTTTAATCAGATCTTGAATAGGAGTTTTAATATCACGACTGTTTCTGTAGTCCTGATCGTCGTCTTTTGACTTGTGATCATCGTCATCTGCAAAAAATTCTTTGCCCTCTTCAGTTAAGATATCTCCCACATAAAGAAACGCTGCTTTCTCTAGACCAATGTCGACAAATGCGGCCTGCATGCCGGGAAGTACTCTAGTTACGATCCCACGGTGAACAGTCCCGACCCAAGTCGGTGAAGACTTACGTTCAACTTTCAAATCCATCAAAATCCCAGACTCGACATAGGCCACGCGAGTTTCTAACGGTCTTACATTAATTAGAATTTCTGCTGCCATATTAGGACTCCTAGACGATTCGCTTGTTAACTTATCTGACAGTTTTACCGAATAATAGTTTGTTAAGCAATGCGAGGATAAAACAATGGCTACAATTGACGATCTATTTCGATTAATGGTTGAGCAAAAAGCATCGGATTTGCACGTGACCAGCGGCGCACCTCCCTATCTTCGCGTTCATGGGATGATGTCTCCACTAAACTACCGACAATTGACAAGCCAAGACGTACAAGGCCTGATCTTTGAAATCCTAAATGAAAAACAAAAAAAGGCCTTCGTTGAAAAATGGGAGCTCGATTTTGCTTATGTATTAGAAGGTGTAGGACGTTTTCGTTGTAACATCTTCATGCAGCGTAAAGGTTTAGGCGCTGTGTTCCGTACAATTCCTGAAAAAATTAAATCCGCGACAGAGTTAAATCTGCCTCAGACAATTGTAGATCTAGTTGAACATGATCGTGGACTTGTATTAGTTACCGGCCCAACAGGTTCTGGTAAATCAACGACGCTTGCTGCAATGATTCAACATATCAATGCAACTCGTGAAGCCCATATCATCACGGTTGAAGATCCGATCGAGTTCGTACATCCAAATTTAAAATCATTAGTGAATCAGCGTGAGGTTGGTGCACATACAAAATCTTTCTCGAACGCCCTTAAAGCTTCTCTGCGTGAAGATCCAGATATCATTCTGGTGGGAGAGCTGCGTGACTTAGAAACTATTTCTTTAGCTTTAACAGCTGCAGAAACCGGTCACTTAGTTTTCGGAACACTTCATACAAATTCAGCAGTAAAAACTATCGATCGTATCATCGACGTTTTCCCTTCAGGGCAACAAGCACAAATTCGTGCGATGTTATCTGAATCATTACGCGGTGTTGTGGCTCAGTCGTTATTTACCCGCGCCGATAAAATGGGACGTGTTGCCGCATTTGAAGTCATGAAGGGCACACGCGCCGTTGCGAATTTAATTCGTGAAGGTAAAAATCATCAAATCGCTTCTATTATTCAAACTAGTGCTGCTCAAGGGATGATGTTATTTGAAAAATCCCTGGATGATCTTGTTAAAAAAGGTCAGATCACTGCCGCAGATGCCAACTCTTTCTTAGGCAAAGAGCCAACGCCAGGTATGCCGGGCGCTCCTACAGGAAAAAAAGTTGCCTAACTCTTAGATCGGATGTCAAATTGAACCATGACATCCGATACTAAAAATTTATCTCCAGAAGACATTGCCCAATACATCGATCACACGTTGTTAAAACCTGAGGCTACCCGTGCGCAAATTCAAAAACTTTGCGAAGAAGCTTTAACTCACCGTTTTTATGCGGTTTGTGTAAATTCATCGATGATTTCTGTATGCAAAGAAATTTTAAAAAACAGTTCAGTTAAAATTGCAGCCGTTATTGGTTTTCCGTTAGGCGTTTGCGACACTTCTACAAAAGTATTTGAAACAACTCGCGCTCTTAATCTAGGGGCTACAGAAATCGATATGGTTGTTCACCTAGGTGCTGTTAAATCGCAAGACTGGTCATATATCGAAAAAGATATCAAAGAAGTTGTCTTAGCGGCTCAAGGCCATCCAGTAAAAGTTATTTTAGAAACCCACATGTTATCACAAGAAGAAAAACGAAAAGTTTGCGAAATCAGTCTATTAGTTGGCGCCCACTTTGTAAAAACTTCGACCGGCTTTACCGGCGGTGGCGCAACTGTTGAAGATGTGGCTTTAATGAAATCAATTGTTCAGAACAAAGCGCAAGTGAAAGCTAGCGGCGGCGTTCGTGACTTTGCAACAGCTGTAAAAATGATTCAGGCAGGTGCTACGCGTATCGGAACTAGTTCTGGTGTAGCGATTGTACAAAATGAATCTGGAAAAACAGGTTACTAATGTTACCTGCAGAAATAATTAAGAAAAAAAGAAATGGTTTTGAATTAACTGAAAAAGAAATTGAAGATTTTATTTTAGGTTATACACGTGGAACTGTTCCTGATTATCAAATGTCAGCGCTATTAATGGCAATTTATTTTAAAGGCATGACAACTTCTGAAACACTTTCATTAACAAAAACAATGTTACATTCAGGTATCGTTGTTGATACTTCTTCAATCCCCGGCTTTAAAGTTGATAAACATTCAACTGGTGGCGTAGGCGATAAAACAAGTTTGATCTTAGGCCCCGTGGTCGCAGCTTGTGGGCTTTATGTTCCTATGATTTCGGGACGTGGCCTCGGTCATACTGGCGGCACGCTTGATAAGCTAGAAGCAATTCCAGGATTTAATACTCAACAAAGTTTAGAAAATTTTATTCGCATTACAAAAGAAATCGGCACATGTTTTATCGGTCAGACTAAAGACATTTGCCCGGCTGATAAAAAAATCTATGCTCTTCGAGATGTGACTGCCACTGTTGAAAGCTATCCCTTAATTTGTGCCAGCATCATGTCGAAAAAAATCGCTGAGGGTATTGATGGATTGGTTCTCGATGTTAAATTCGGGACCGGCGCATTTATGAAGACCGCTGAAAATGCTCACGAATTAGCTCGTAAACTGATGGCTATTGGTGAAGGTTACGGTAAAAAAGTTGTTTCACTGGTCACTTCGATGGACCAGCCGCTTGGCCGCTTTGCAGGTAATGCTTGGGAAGTCTTTGAGTGTATTGAAATCATGAAGAACAAAGCACATATCGGCGCAGATGGTTACGATATGTATGAAGACACCCGCGAATTATCACTTCACCTTTCCGCTCATATGATTCACTTATCCGGAAAGACTAAATCTGTTGAAGACGCTTATGTTTTAGCGGTGGATTCTTTAACTTCTGGTCGCGCTTTAGAAGTTTTTGAAAAAATGTGTGGAAAACAAAGTGGGAATCTGGCGGCTCTTAGTTTTTCAAAAAAACAATTCCCAGTCACGGCCACATCTAGTGGGTTTATTTCTGGATTTAATGTAGAAAAAGTGGGAATCGCAGGAATCGTGCTTAAAGCTGGTCGCAGAATCACTGAAGATGTAATTGATCCACTTACAGGTATCGAATTCCACAAAAAAATTGGTGATCCGATTAAAACTGGTGAAACGCTATTTACTATTCACTGTGATAATGAAGCCCTTGTTGCTGAAACTACTAAATTTTTAAATGAATCTGTCACAATCTCTGCGCAGAAACCTAATCAACATAAATTAATTAAAGAGGTTCTATTATGATGAACAATAACAACGTCGTTCAAAACATCACTGATGCTGTTACTTACATTAAAAGCCAAACAAAAGTTAAACCACGTATCGGTATTATTTTAGGTTCTGGCTTAGGACACTTCGTTCAAACAATGAATGTTGAAACGACTTTTCCGTTCAATGCGATTCCGAATTTTATTCCGACAACTGTTGAAGGCCACTCAGGTAATTTAATCTTAGGTGATATTGATGGTACGCCATTAGTTGTTCTACAAGGTCGCCTACATTATTACGAAGGCCATGATATGAACACGGTGGTTTTTCCTACACGCGTGATGGCTGCCTTAGGTATCGAGATTTTAATCGTTACAAATTCAGCTGGTGGTTACGGCGATGGTATGAATGCCGGTGATTTTATGGTGATTGAAGATCATATCAACATGATGGGCACAAATCCTTTAATGGGACCAAACATTAAAGCTTTAGGGCCTCGTTTTCCGGATATGACTCAAGCGTACGACAAAGAACTTTTAGCAAAAGCTGAAACAGTTCTACGCTCGCAAAAAGTTTTCTTTCATAAAGGAATTTACATCGGTGTAACAGGGCCTACTTATGAAACACCTTCAGAAATTCGTATGTTTAAAAGCATGGGTGGAAAAGCTGTTGGTATGTCGACAGTTCCTGAAGTTATCGCGGCTAACCACATGGGAATTCGCGTAGCAGCTATTAGCTGTATTACGAACTTAGCTGCAGGTATTAGCGCTCATAAACTTACGCACGATGAAGTTACTGTAACTGCAAAGCGCGTAGAAAAAAGCTTCTGCGATTTCTTAAAAGAATTTATCTCTAAGATCTAGAATAATGCGTTCTTAGGCGTTCTAGGGAATGGGATAACATCACGGATGTTTCCCATACCTGTAACGTACATCAACATACGTTCAAAGCCCAAGCCATAGCCTGAATGCGGGAATGTTCCGTATCTGCGTAAATCAGTGTAGAACGTGTAGTCTTTAGGTTCTAAGCCGACTTTTTTCATCTGCATTTCTAATAATTCTAAATTATCTTCACGCTGAGATCCGCCGATCATCTCGCCGATGCCTGGAACTAAAAGATCCATCGCACGAACGGTTTTTTGATCTGGGTTTAACTTCATGTAAAAGGCTTTAATTTCTTTTGGATAATCTGTTAAGAACACGGGTTTTTTAAAATGCTCTTCAGCTAAATATCTTTCGTGCTCAGATTGTAAATCCGTACCCCATTTAACCGGGAATTCGAATTTTTTACCTGACTTCATCAAGATATCAACACCTTCAGTGTATGTTAAACGACCGAATTCGTTATTTAGAACGTTGTTCAATTTATCGAATAAACCTTTTTCAACGAATTGATTAAAGAAAGCCATTTCTTCTCGGCATTGCTCCATCACGTATTTAATAATGTATTTTACCATCTCTTCAGCGATGTCCATGTTTGCTGATAAATCGGCGAAGGCCATCTCTGGTTCGATCATCCAGAATTCAGCAGCATGACGAGACGTGTTTGAATTCTCTGCGCGGAATGTTGGACCAAAAGTATAAATGTTTCCAAACGCTGCTGCGAATGTTTCACCGTTTAACTGACCGCTCACTGTTAAGCTTGTCGTCTTACCAAAGAAATCCTGAGAGGCATCGATGTGACCATCTGCTGTGCGTGGAAGTTTATCTAGATTCAACGTTGTTACACGAAACATTTCTCCAGCACCTTCAGCGTCAGATCCAGTGATAATCGGAGTGTGCACAAGGACGAAGTTTTTTTCCTGAAAAAATTTATTGATCGCAAATGCTAAAACTGAGCGAACGCGAAAAACTGCAGAGAACGTATTTGAGCGTGGGCGCAAGTGAGCGATCTCGCGCAAGAACTCCATGCTGTGACGTTTGTTTTGTAAGGGATAATCTGCATCAGCTTTTTGAAAGATTTGAACACTTGAAGCTTTCACTTCAAAAGTTTGTCCGGCACCTTCAGATTTAACTACTGTACCGACAACCTGAATAGAACTCGCAATTGAAAGTTTTGTTACATCAGCAAAATTTGAAAGACTTTCATCAAATACAATTTGCACGCCATTAAAAAAACTTCCGTCATTAAGCTCGATAAAACCGAAGCTCTTCTGATCACGGATTTTTCTTACCCAGCCTGCTAACTGGACTTGTTGACCGATTAATTTATCACTCTCTTTAAACAAATTACGTACTGTTTTTTTCATCCAAGTAACATATCCAAACAAACACTTATAGTTAAACAAAAAGTTCCTTTTGGCTCACATAATCATTGCGCAGATGGGGCATTTTTTTGGTCTAGATTTTCTCAAAATCGAACGAGCAAGACTTGGTTATGTTTCGCATTTAACCGAAAGGTTCTCAGAAGGTCATCACAAGTAGAACGGGAATGCACTTGCTGATGCGGAAATGAGAACAATGCGTAACAATTTACAGATATTTTTATTAGCCCTAGGTCTAGTAATTTTAACCGGTTGTAACAACAGCAAAACCAAAGAATCTGTATTCTCAGAAAACGCACAATCATACTGTGAAACGAATACTTTAAAAAATCGTTACGTCATCCAGTGGGAAGACGGCACAATCACAGTTGAAACGACTAAACCCGGTCAAACCGATGACCAATTCAGAGAATCATTTGTTCAAGAAAATTTAGCCTTTATTAAACACGTTGATCGTGACTTTGAAATTCGCGTAAAACCGATGGCCAAATCTTCTGATGTGCAAGCTTTAGCCTCTAATTTAAGTTGGGGCCCAGAGCGCATGCAGGCAGATCTTGTCTGGTCACAAGGCTACAGAGGCCAAGGCGTGAAGGTTGGCGTTGTTGATGGAATGGTTGATGCCACTCATGTTCAACTTTCAAACAACATTCAGTCTGCAGAACAGTTTAACAATGAAATTAATGATCCGAATTTAAATATTCATGGTACACACGTTGCCGGAATTATCGCAGCTGATCCAAATCTTGGACCGGTTGGCGGAGTAGCTCCTTCAGCGAAAATTCTTTCTGGTCAGTTTATCAGTAACGCTGGTGGTGGTTCTTTAGGAGACGCTATCTTGGCAATGAATTCTGTAGCTAATAAGGGTGCAAAAATTATCAATATGTCTTGGGGTGGCGCAGGTTGTGTGACGGCTTTAAAAGAAGCTGTTCAAGCACTATCTGATCGTGGAATTTTAATCGTCACTGCAGCCGGTAATGACGGCGTTAATTCAGATTATTCACCTGATTATCCAGCGGCGTTTCGTTTAGCTAATCAAATCAATGTAGCCGCAACTACAATTGATGATCGTTTTATTTCGTTTTCTAATCGCGGCATTCACACAGTGAATGTTGGAGCCCCAGGAGTTTCTATTTATTCGACGATTCCTGGTAATCGCATAGATGACATGGATGGCACGAGTATGGCGGCCCCGATGGTATCAGGTGCTGCAGCGTTATTATGGAGTGCTGTGCCAGCTGCGACTGCACAACAGATCAAACAAGCGATCTTTTCTAGTGTAGATGTGTATCCTGAATACCAAGTTAGCACGCGTGGCCGTGTTAATGTGAAAAAAGCTTTAGATGCGTTACGTGCGATGCTATCATCGCCTTAATGCACTCTAGGTTTTATTTATTACTTCTCTTTTTATTTCTATCTCACCAATGTTGGGCTTTAGATTTTGATTCAAAAACTGAAGTCTACCTTGCCGGAAATACTTACTCTACAGATTCACAGTTTGCTGAAAAAAACCAAGTTCTGTATTTTTTAGCGAGTGACAATAAAGTTAAACTCAATTCAAAGTATGAGATTGCTTTATCGCCTGAGATTTATTTCTTAGACAATCTTAAAGCTGAAAACAAAGACAAAGCTTTAGTAGAAGCCAAAGAATTAGGGCTAAATTACTTTGGCTCTAAGTTAAGTTGGACGCTTGGATTTTTTCAGATGAAAAAAGAAGGCCCTGACGTTTTAGATCCTTTAGATTATCAACAACCAAAGAACTATCTTGATCCACTTCACTCAGGAAAACTTGCACTTCTTGGTGTAAGAGCTGAATTGGCTGTTAATAATTACATCACCCTTGAGGTTGGCTTCACACCGCAAAATCGTATTCCAGTGATCCCGCAGGAAAGCTCAGCTTGGTATCCCCGTGAAGGCGTTTTACCAACAGAGTCTAATAGTTATTTAATTAATCTTCCTGAAAATCCTAATTATCATATAAATAATGAAGAGCGCTCAAAAGACGATTTAAAGAACAATTACATCTTCAAAACAAAAATCACCACTTCATACACCGATATCGTGTTACAGGTTGCTGAAACTCTTTCAAGTTCGCCTGACATTTCGCCGACTTTAACCGGCAATTTAATTTCAGCCTCGCCGGTTTTTACAATTGAATTAACAAATCCTATTGAATTAGATGTGCGCTGGAAAAAAGTTAAAAACTATGGCGGCGGTTTTAATGTGCCTCTAGAATCCATTGGATTAATCGTTAAAATATTTTCTAATCAGGAAATCACAGAATCAAAAAAAACATTGATGACTACTGTTGCATTTGAAAAGACGTTCGGAAACCTCATTGCTATTTTAGAAACTACGAGCCAAAAAATTAATAGCCGTGTAGATAATAGTAATTTATCAACAATGACTAACTTATATAAAAATGCTCAGGCATTAGGCTTACGTTATGCCCCTAATGATAAGTTCAGTTTACTCGTTGGTGGATTATATGATTCAGACCAAGGATCGTATGTGGGCACACTACGCCCGAAATACTTTTTCACACAAAATGCCTACACCGAATTGCAGCTCATTGCTGTCGGTGGAAAAGAAGGCTCGTTGTTATCGTATTTTGATAAGGCCGATTCAGCATCACTTAAAATCGGCACAAGTTTCTAATCAATTAGACCCAATTCAAAATACAATCTATTATCTTTGCTGTAATAAATTCGTTTTAACTGTGCTGAAGCCGTACTAGTTAATTTTAAAATACTTAAATTCGCCGTAGCCCAGTTATCATTAAAAAACTTTTTCGCCGTGGTATCTACGATTCCGGTAGAAATACGTTTTGAACAATCATGACGATCAAGATATCCCTTATCCCATACCGAGCTTGTTTTAAGTGATGAAATCTTAGTTTGAACTTTTGCGGCATCCGCAATATTTGAAACAGCTTGTAAGTTCGTGCGCAAGTACACCATGGCCTCATTGCGCTCCATGACCCAGATTCCCGCCGTTGCTGTTAAGTTTAGACTGCTCACGTAGCTATCAGGCTTTAAGGCAATACTGAGGGATTCTAACATGGGTCTTAAGATCAACTCTTGGCCTTTTGGAATTTTCATTAACGCTGGCCATACGAAAAATTGCTTAAAGCGAGAACGTGTTAATTTATCTAATTCAGTAATGCTTTTTGATGAGTAAGAAAGTTTTGCAAGCTTCGCTGATAAGCCCTGTTTTAAAAATTCCTGCAATTCTGTTTTATCAACAATCATCGCGCCGTCAGACGCAAGATTGTAATTTTCAACAGGCGTAAATGTAATATCTGATTTATTGAGCGCAAAGCCGATATCAATGTATTTATCATTCACTTGTAACAAACTAAAAAGTGGTGCTGACAAGCCTTCAATAGTTAAAACTTGGTCTTTAATCGCTTGTTCGGCTTTAGCGGCATACTTTTGTAATTGAATCGCCAATAAAGAGTTAATTTTTTCTAACAATACTGGCTTATAAAAATCTATGCGCGCAAACTGCTGAAGGATCTCATCTGCCACGATGTCTTCAAAGCCTGCGATATTATCACATTTAAAATTTTGCACTGTTAGCTTGGGCATACCAATATTGATATCGGTTACGGCGGCAGACATATCTACATGATCGGCTTTTGCAGAACCTGCAATGCCTGCGTTCACAGTAATCGCATCAGTTGCTGTAATAAGTTTGATGTTTTCACACGATGATTTCACATGAACTTTTAAAATCACACCGTTAATTTCTTTTACTAAATAGGTATCGATGGCAATTTTAGGAACTGTGATTTCAAGCCTTGGCGCAATGAGTGCGAATTCAATATTGTTATTTTCAATCGGATTAAAATTAACATTTTGCCAATCCAAATTATATTCAATGTTGTTCACTGCAATTGGAATTAAAGAATTAAATGCTAGTGGTTTTTCATACACGCCGACGATTGGTTTTTTCTGGACTATTAAATTTTCCAATGTCTGTTTAAGCTTTGGAGTAGAAATAAGGAAATGCCCTGAGAGCTTTTGTGCGAAAGCATTTGCAGAAAAAAATAAAACAAAAATTATTGATAAAGCTCTACATGTTTTTTGTTTTTCATCCGATAAAATTAAACAGTCCTTGTTTTGTAGCATTGCATCCCTCGTGGATAAACTATTCGGTAGAAAGAATTTTTAATGAAGTACTTTGGAACAAGATTTATAAATTATTTTAGCAACAAAAGCGAAGAAAGTGTGGAATTTTTTATCAAAATTTTCGCACTTTGTTTAGTTGCAGTATTCTGTCTAAGTTTTTACAGTTTAAAACATCTTTCATCTGAATATAACATCAAACAATTTTTTCCTAAGAAGCACGCGCTACTTGAACAAGAGCGTCGCGTTGTTGCTCACTTTAAGCTACAAGAGAAATCCAGCTTGGTTTTAATCCTCGAGAACAAGAATGCTGCTAACTGGATGAACCAAAAGTTGATTACACAGCTAAGAAATTTTGCCACTGATATCGAGTCGCAAAATACTGTAAAAACTCTTTACAGTTTGGGTAAAATTCAAGGGACGTTCGAAGTTAATCAGGACTTATATGTAGGAGATTTGTTTGCGCAGGTCCCCGTGAAGTACTGGGATAAAATGATCTCAACTCACCCCATCGCTAAACCAAATTTACTTTCTCAGAGCGGAAAACAAACGCTTTTTGTTATTGAGCTGACAGAGAATACACCAGAAAAAATGCAGGCTTTTCAAAGCTACATTGGCGGCTTACAAAAAACAAAATACCCGAATATCAATGTAAGCTATGCAGGTGTGCCGTTATTACAAAATGATGTCGCTAAACTTTTAAAGTCAGAGCTAATTCGTTCAGTGATCTTTGGAGTATTAGTTTTTATCGGTGTACTTGCGGCCATCTTTGCCGGTTGGTCAGGATTAGTCCTTTCAGTCGTTAACTTAATCTTTGTTAACGTTATTAGTTTAAGTCTCTTAGTGATACTTGGAATTAAATTAGATGTCTTGTTGTCGACATTACCCGTGTTAGTCAGCTTAATGACGATCTCATTAACTGTGCATATTCTATTGCGCGTATCTGCATTACAAGATTACCGCAGTGATAATATTAAAACTAAATTTTTCGGCATCATCGAAAATTTACGATCTCATTTTTTAGAATACTTTTTAGCTACACTAATGCCAGCCATCGGTTTTTTAATGTTAATGACTTCTGATATCGGCATTATTCATAAATACGGAAAGTCTGTAGCCACAGTTATTGTATTAAGCTGGTTTTTATCTCAGTTGTTTATGATCCCGGCTTTATTGTTTTTACCTAAAGTGGTTTTACGTTCTTGGTCTTCTAAAAAAGCTTTCTGGAGTTTACGCCTGCTTAAGTACGGCAACTCCGTCATGGCCACTACATATAGTCTTTTTATTTTTGGAATTCTTGGGTTTTTCTTTTTAAACTGGAATACCCGTTTATTCGACGATCTTCCTAAAGATAGCGCTACCCGAATTAACACTGAAAGAATTGATTCTTCATTTGGCGGTACAATTCCAGTTTCCATCGTATTATTTGGTCAGGAAAAAACCTGGGTTGATCCCCAAGCTATGAAAAATTTAGATCTATTATCAAAAGATCTAAAAAAATTATCATCTATAGGTTCTGTGATCTCAACAGCTGATCTATTAAAGAAGTCTTCACTAAAAGGATCGCGTTTACCTGCGACAGCTGCCGAAGCTTCAGAGTCCTTGTTTTTATTCTCAATGGCAGAAAATGACCCCACGTCTTCTTATTTAAATCAGTTAAACTACTTAACACGCATGGAATTAAGATTAAAAGACACCCCTTTCTACACGCAACAAGCAGATTTAGAACGGGCAAAACATTTAATTCAAAAACACTTTCCGGGTATTCGCTATAACATTTCTGGAATGGGTGTGAGTGCGCATCAATTGAATTCTGAAATGTCGAAAGAATTAATTTTTAGTTTCTGGCATGCGATCGTTGTAATTGGTTTAATTTTAGTTGTCGTGTTTCGTTCTTACAAATGGGCACTTGTTGCTTGTCTGCCAAATTTGGTTCCACCACTGGCGCTCATTGCTATTTTAGCTGCAACGCGCACACCAATTAAACCAAGCGTTGCGATTATTTTCTCGATAGCTATTGGCTTGGCGTTTTCTAATACCGTTTATTTGCTTGGAAAACTTAAAAAAGTTATCAAAGAAAAAAATCTAATAGACTATTTACCGGTTAAGTCTATGCTCGTTTCAGAGATGATTCCCTGCTTATTAGCAACTTTACTTGTGGCTTCGGGATTTATCGTATTTACGTTTTCGTATTTTGAAATGAATAAGATTTTCGGAGTTTATATGATTCTTTCAATTTTTGCCGGAGCTTTTGCGGATTTATTATTTCTACCGTCATTCATCAAACGCTATCCAAAATTCTTATTAGAAAAACAAACTTTGTTTCCATCAAAACTTGTAACCGCAGCAACAACGGCAACGTTTGTATTATTTATGGTCTTCACTTCAAAATCTTTTTCAGCTCCGGTTGATGTAGATACCTTACTAAAAAAATCTAAATCATTAATCGCCAGTAAAGATGACGTCGCTGATGTCACAATGAAAATTATTGAAAAAGATGGCTCAGTTAAAGAGCGTTCAATGCAGATCAAGCGTAAGTTCGGCGCAAAACATATGACTCTTGTGCGTATGAAGTCTCCTGCGGATCTTAAAGGCACTGCTTTATTAAACGTGATCGAAGGTGGCGAAGAAAATCAATGGTTGTACTTACCTTCAAGCAAACAGGTTCGTCGCATCATGGGTCAGCAGAATAAAAAAGCCGGAGTTTTAGGCTCTGAGCTCACACCTGAAGATTTAGACATCACGACTGTGAAAGGTTCTAAAGCAACTTTGGTTAAAGAAATGAAAGTTGGAAACCAAGATTTTGCCTTAATTGAAATCAAATCAAATTCAAACACGACAGAATATTCTAAAGCTTTAGTACTTGTTTCTTTAAAGAGCAGTTTACCGGCTCGTCTTGAGTATTATGATAAGCAAAATAAAGCCGTTAAACGCGTCGATTTCGAAAATTATATTCAAGTCGGTGGAGCATATCGCGCTCAGTCAATAAAGGTGCGCAATTTAGTCAATAAAAGAGGCACTGATTTGATTCTTTCAAACATCAAATCTAATTCAGGTCTGTCTGAAGATGAGTTTTCTCAACGTGCATTATCACGAGAGTAAAAGCACTAAAACCGTTTGTTTCTTGTAAATTAACTATGGTAAATTCTCCCTCTCAGAGAGAGGTAATTTACCTATGCAAGAAAATGTAATGCAGCTAAAAATTCAGGATCTAGAAAAAAGAAACGACAAAGCTTTTGCCGGTGGTGGCGCAGATAAAATTGCGAAACACAAACAAGGCGGAAGACTTACAGCGCGTGAGCGTGTCGAAGTTTTAGTTGATCCAGGCAGCTTCGTTGAAACTGATCGTTTCATGACTCATCGTTGTACTAACTTCGGTATGGAAAAAAATAAAGTACCAGGTGACGGAATCATCACTGGATACGGCCGTATCAACGGCAAACTAGTTTATTTATCTTCACAAGATTTCACTGTTAACGGCGGATCAATGTCTCGCACACAAGCGAACAAAATCTGTAAGGTGATGGATCTAGCACTAAAAAATGGTGCTCCATTTATTTCAATCAATGATTCAGGTGGCGCGCGTATCCAAGAAGGTATCGAATCCCTTGGTGGTTATGCAGATATCTTTACTCGTAACGTTTTATCTTCAGGCGTGATCCCGCAAATTACCGCAATCATGGGGCCGTGCGCTGGTGGAGCAGTTTATTCTCCGTCGATCACAGATTTCGTGTTCATGGTTGAAAAAACTTCTTACATGTTTGTAACGGGTCCTGATGTTATTAAAACTGTAACTCATGAAGATGTGACTAAAGAAGATTTAGGTGGGGCGGCTACGCATTCACAAAAATCAGGTGTATGTCATTTCACGGCTAATGATGATAAACACTGTTTATTATTAATTCGCGAATTGATGAACTTCATTCCATCTAACAATTTAGATGATTCTCCGACTTTAGGAACTAAAGATTCTCCTGATCGCATCAATGAAGCTTTAAATACTTTAATTCCTGACAATCCTAAGAAACCGTACGACATGCTTTCAGTTATTTCTGAAGTTGTGGATGAAGGTTACTTCTTAGAAGTTCACAAAAACTTCGCGCAAAATATTATCGTAGGTTACGCTCGTATGAACGGTCGTCCTGTAGGTATCGTTGCCAACCAACCGCAAATCTTAGCTGGTTGTTTAAATATCGATGCTTCAAGAAAAGCGGCACGCTTTATCCGTTTCTGTGATGCTTTCAATATCCCAATCGTTTCATTCGTTGACGTTCCGGGTTTCTTACCGGGCCGCGATCAAGAGTGGAATGGTATTATCACTCACGGTGCAAAACTTCTTTATGCTTACGCTGAAGCGACAGTTCCTAAAGTAACTGTAATTACCCGCAAAGCTTACGGTGGTGCTTACATCGTTATGGGTTCTAAATTATTACGTTCAGATGTGAACTTAGCTTACCCATCTGCAGAGATCGCGGTTATGGGCGCTGAAGGCGCAGTTAATATTATTCACCGTGAGAAAATCGCGAAAGCGGCTGACCCTGCGGCTGAAAAAGCAAAATTAACTGCTGAATATGAGACTATGTTCTCTAACCCGTATGTTTCTGCAGAACTTGGCTACACTGATGAAGTGATCGAGCCTGCATTAACTCGCAAACGTGTAATTGATTCGTTAGAAATGCTTCGCAATAAACGCGAAATGAATCCGCCGAAAAAACACGGAAACATTCCACTTTAAGAAGGAGTCGATATGCATAGTCATGAAATTTCAACTCCACAGAATGCCCCGTTTAAAAAGATTTTAATCGCTAATCGCGGTGAAATCGCAATTCGTGTAACTCGCGCCTGCCGCGAGTTGGGAATTGCAACTGTGGCTGTATTTAGTGATGCTGACCGCGAAAGTTTACACGTGTTTTTAGCCGATGAAGCTTACCATATTGGACCAAGCCCATCGAAAGAAAGTTATTTAAACTACAAAAAAATTATCGAAGTTGCTAAAAAGGCCAACGTCGATGCGATTCACCCTGGTTATGGATTCTTATCTGAAAATCCTATTTTTGTTAGAGCCTGTAAAGAAGCGGGAATCGTATTCATCGGACCAACACCTGAAAACATGGAGTCAATGGGAGATAAATTATCTGCCAAAGCTTTGATGAAAAAAGCAGGCGTGCCATTAGTTCCTGGATCTGATGGTGGCGTTGAAACAGTTGAAGAAGCTTTGGCTATTTCTAAAAAAATCGGTTTACCAATTATCATCAAAGCAACAGCTGGTGGTGGCGGTAAAGGGATGCGCGTAGTTCGCCAAGAATCAGAAATTGAAAGCGCATTTCGTGCTTGTCGTTCTGAAGGCCAAAACTATTTCGCTAATCCTACGGTTTACATCGAAAGATTTATTAACGATCCAAAACATATTGAAATTCAAGTGTTCGGCGATACTCACGGCAACGTAGTTCATTTATTTGAACGTGAATGCTCTGTACAACGTCGTCACCAAAAAATTATCGAAGAATCGCCGTCTCCATCTGTACCAATGGATGTGAAACTTAAAATGGGTGATTGCGCTGTTCGTGCCGCTAAATCAATTGGTTATGTAGGTGCCGGAACCATCGAATTTATTTTTGATAATCAAACTAAAGAATTCTTCTTCATGGAGATGAACACTCGTCTTCAGGTTGAACATCCGATCACTGAACTTGTTATCGGTGTCGATCTTGTGAAAGAGCAAATCTTCGTTGCTAAAGGCAACAAACTTAGCTTCAAACAAGAAGATATCAAACAAAAAGGTCATGCGATTGAAGCGCGTATTTGTGCTGAAGATCCAACAACGTACAAACCATCACCTGGTTTGATCCGCGCTTGTCGTCATCCACAAGGGCCATTCTTACGTATCGATTCATACGCCTACCCTGGTTATGAAGTTCCTATTTATTACGATCCAATGATTGCGAAGGTAATCACTTGGGGTGATACACGCGAAGAAGCGATCGATCGTATGCAAAGAGCTTTAGCCGAATTCGTATTAACCGGCATTAAAACTAATATCGTTTTACACAGAACAATTTTAGGACATCCAAAATTCTTAGATGGTTCATACACGACTCAATTCATTGAAAAGAATTTCGAAGTGTTAGAGCCGCAAATGTTCCGCGAAGTAAATGATAAGGTTTTCTTAATTGCAGCAGCTATTACAGCCTATGAAGATCGTAAATCAAAAGATGTGCGCAGATACAATGTGCGCTCTAACTGGCGCAGTTTAAGCCGTAAAATTCAATTAAGAACGTAAGGGATTAGATATGTATTTTGAAGCAGAACTAAAAGGTAAAAAATATAAAGTCGATGTCCACGAAGAACGTCATTCTTGGAAAGTTTCTTTACAACAAGAAGAACAAGACTGGCAGCACTACGACATTTCTAAAACTGATTTTCAGCATGCTGAAGAGTATGTGAGCTTTCTATTTGATGGAAAGTCTTACTTAATCGACGTATTAGGACAAGACACTGAATACACGGTATTCATTCGGAATTCGTTTCGTACGATCAAAATTTTCAATGATGAAATGTTATTACATGAATCATTAAAAAAAGGCGGTGGAGCTGGTTCTAACGTTGAATTAAAGGCGGGTATGCCTGGTAAAGTGATCGAGATCTTCGTTAAAGAAGGTGAGATCGTTAAAGCCGGTAAGCCGTTATTAATTATGGAAGCCATGAAAATGGAAAACGAAATGCGCGCAGCTGCTGATGTTAAAATCAAGCAAATCTGTATTAAGCAAGGTGACGCTGTCGAAAACGGAGCCGTCTTAATTAAGTTTGAAAAGCCATAAATAAAAAAAGCTCCTTAACCGGAGCTTTTTTTTTGCTTTAAATGTCTTAACTTAAAAACTATAAAGCTGAGAAATTACCTAAACCATCGATATGGTATGAGTACGACTGAGTTTCTTTTTTCAAGATCGTAGATACTGTCCAGTTAATATTGATAATCATTCCAGCTAAAGGATTTTGTGAAGTTCCTTTGTTATAAACAGATTCAACTGAAGCTTGCACGTTGAAGGTGTATAAATAAGCTGTTTTAAATTCTTGTGGTTCTACGGCTACATAACCAATGTATTTACCTTGGCCTTTATAGCTTCCGTTCGTTAAGTAAATAATTTTATAAACTAGCTTTGCAACTTCGATATTATAAACGTTTTTGTATACGATTTCATAATATTTAGACTGTGGATTTTTCCAACCTTCTAACTGTTGCCAGGCAGTAATGTTTTGCGGAACCGCATTAGCTTTGGCCATCTTTTGATAGTTAGCTACTGGTTTTCCTTTTTCTAAAACATTCCAGATTTTTGTTCCTATATTAATAATTTTATCGACGATGATTTCGACTTGATTAAGTTGTCCGATCACTTGATCAAAAGGCCCAACTCCCATTTCAGCTTGAATAGCTTCACGTTGTAGCGCTTGCTGTTCTAGTTTAAATCGGTTTTTCTTTTGGTATTTTTCTGTAACATCGCGGACTTCGACGTTGAGCGGTGTTAGTTGATCCATCATCTCTTGCGAGATATCGCGTGGATCAGCTGCGTTGGCTAAGATCGGCAGTGCAAGACTTGCGAGAACCATAATCGTTAAAAACTTCATACTTCCCCCTGTGGATGTAGGGCCACCATATAACTCCGTGTTGTTTTTTATCAACAATCATTAGGCTGAATTGTAAAGATTCACGGATCGTCAAAAAAATTGTCACACCCATGCCAACGAGGTTAATTGTCCTCCTATCGCTTTAATTGATGATGGCATACTCAATGCTTCAATAGAGCTTTTACCGAGGAACCGTGGATCAATCAGCGTCTAACAAAAACTTAACAACACTTAGCCTTAAACTCACGCGCTGGCTTTCTGGGACAGTACTAATCTTTCCTATTCTATTTATTCTTGGCCGTACTTTTGATGCTCCTTATTTAATGGGAAAGATCGGAGAATTTCCCGCAATGCGTGCAGGCGGAGCTCTTGGTGTGTTCCTGATAGCGATTAGCATTTTTTTAACAACTGTTAAAACCGTACCACGTTTACTCTCTGCGCTTTGCGCATTATTCTGTTTCAGTCTCGGAAGTTTTGCCTTAGCGGGGTATTATTTACCCTTCGCCGGAAGCGCAACTTCTCCCCAAGTCGCCTTGAATTTTACCCTATTGAGCGCTGGTGTTCTTATATATAGCTATTTGCCGCACCTGATTCGCGCAGCACAGTACTTAATTTTATTTGCTGGTATTAATGCCGAGATCGCCATCACTGGATATATTTTTAATGCCACTGAAGTTTATGGGTTTCCAATACTTAATCGTCAGGGTATGGGAATGTCGATTCCAACAGCTGTGGCATTTGTACTACTGACTATCGCGCTTGTTTGTAGCCGTCCAGATATTGGAATGACTCAGTTATTATTTCGCGAAAAATCCCGCAGCGGCGCTGTTGCAAGACGATTATTTGTAACAGTTATTTTTGGCCCTTTAGTTATCGGTGTATTTACACATCTAGGATTATTCTTAGGTCTTTATCAAGATCGCGTTCACGATGCTATTTTTGTTCTAATCTTTGTTGCGGTAATTCTTCGCAATACTTGGCAAGCTGCAAAACAATCTGAAATTCAAGAATTACGATTCGAACAAGTCTTAGAAGAAAAAAACTTATCTGAAGCAAAATCTTCGGGAATAATTTCAATTTCATCAGATGCTATTATATCTATCGATCGCCATCAAAAAATCGTTCTCTTTAATGAGGGCGCAGAAAAAATATTCGGTTATACCCAGGCTGAAATGTTGGGAAACAAAATTGACCGGCTAATCCCCGACCGCTTTCGTCAAGATCACCATCATCATGTCAAAAATTTTTCGTCCGGTGCTAATGCAGCTCGCCGCATGGGTGAGCGCGGCACCACTATATATGGACTTCGTAAAAATGGTGAAGAGTTTCCGGCCGATGCCGCTATCTCAAAAATAGATATCGGCGGAAGCCAACTCATGACTGTCACCTTACGGGATATTACAGAGCAAGTTCGTTTAGAGAAATCGCAGCAACTGATTGCCGAAGTTGGTGCCGCCTTAGCTGAAGGTGGTTTAATATTAGAAAAAACAATCCAAAAATTAGCCGAGGTGACAGTTAAGGGTTTCGGCGATTATTGCATTTTAAATATAGCTAGCAGCGACGATGAAAATGATATTCTAAAAATTGTTTCAAAAGATCCTAATAATAACGATCAGTGTAAAGATTTATCAAAACTTATTAAATCAGGAACGTTCTCGCATTTAATTACTAAATCACAAGAGTCGTTTGTAATCGATAAAATTACTGATTACCAACTCTCACTGCTATCAAGCAATGAAGAAGAATTAAAGATGTTACACGATTTACATCTGATCTCAATTTTATCAGTTCCTCTGATGGCCAAACAAAACTTCATCGGCACACTCGTCATGATTTCGACAAACCCTAATCGCCGTTACCATGAATTGGATTTGCGGGTCGCAGAAGGTATCGCCCTTCGTGCCGCGCTTTCGATTGAAAATTCACAACTCTATAATAAATCACAAAAAGCAATTTCAAGTCGCGAAAATATCTTAGCCGTTGTATCTCATGATTTAAAAAATCCTGTGACGGCGATCAAACTCATCGGGCAAACCATGCAGTTTTTAGAAACACCGGACAAAGCAACTTGCCACAGCCTTGCTAAAAAAATTGAAAACTCAGCTCGACAAATGCAGGTGCTAATCGGTGATCTATTAGATTTTTCTAAAATCCAAAGTGGAACTTTTTCAGTACAACAAACACCCGAATGCTTTACAATTGCCACTAAAGAAATTATTGATTCCTTTCTTGTTCAGGCCGAATCGCAAAAACAAAATCTAATTGTTGAGTTTGCAACAGATTTACCGAAAGTTTTAATTGATATTCCCCGTATCTCACAAGTGATTTCAAATCTACTGGGCAATGCCTTTAAATTTACTCCGTCGGGTGGCACAGTTAAAATTAGCGCAAATAAACGATCAAATGATATTTTAGTATCGGTAAGCGATACAGGACCCGGGATTCCGAGCGAATATCTGACGCGAATTTTTGATAGATTCTGGCAAACAGAATCCGCGAAAAACAAAGGGAGTGGTCTTGGGCTATCGATTGCAAAAGGTATTGTGCAAGCGCATGGCGGTAGAATCTGGGCTGAAAGTGAAATCGGCAAAGGTTCAACATTTCACTTCACTGTTCCGCTGGCACCAGAAGCAAGTGAGACACAAACTATAAAAGCACGAACTGAAATTCCATTCAAAATTTCTAAGGATGTTTTAAAAGGATCTCGCATTCTGGTTGTGGATGATTCTGCGGATAATTTGTTTTTAATCAAGCACTTGTTAGAAAGTATGGGCGCTGAAGTCACCGTCGCAGAGAGTGTTAAGTCAGCCCTTTCTAATATTAAATTCTCAATGCCGAATTTGTTATTTACTGATATCGAAATGCCGGAGCAATCTGGTTATGATTTGTTATCACAGCTTCGCCAGTCGCAAGATTCTAAAAATCAATCGATTCCTGTGATAGCGCTGACGGCTCATAGTCATGATCAGGAAGTTGAAAAGATAAAAAAAGCGGGTTTTGATTTCTGTTTATCAAAACCCGTCAACTTAGAAAAAATGGTTTCAGCAATTTTACAATTTACGAAACACTAAATCTTTTTTAATAATTCTTCTTTTTTTGCTGTGTATTCTGCTTCTGATAAAGCGCCTGATTGAAATAATCTGTGCAAATCTTCAATCGCTTTTGAAACATCTGCTGATTGCGCAGATACTGATGTATTAACTGTGGTGTTATTCGCAGTACTTGCTGCATTTGAAATCGGGGCCGCGTCGCCAGCTAAACGATTAAAAATAACTTTAACTTCGGCCAGCCAAACTTGAAAATAATTTAAATCTGGAGCGTCTTGGTTGATAACAACACTTTCAGCGATCATATCGTGAAGTGTCTGACGTTTTGCCGTGAATAAATTCATTAAATAACCGATACCTAAAACAAAACCTGATAAGATACTGCAAAAATATCTGATGTAAGATTGTTTTAAGGTTAAACGCTCACCTGCTTCAGATAGAACAACCATTCTCATCATCGCTTTACCTGGTGTACCTTTTAGCGGAGAAGCTTCAAAAACTGGTTTATATAATAATCCTAGAACAAGGCCACCCACATAAGGGACCAACGTTCCTAAAATGCATGCTGGAATGATCATAATTAACGCGTCAATAACTGTAGCCATAAAACGGCGCCAAAAACCTGAATAAACCATGTTATATCTCCTTAGTTTTCAAAACTTTCTGATAACGCTTTTTTCTTTTCAAAAAAGCCGACCACAAAAATTGAAATTTCATACATCACCCATAATGGGATCATTAGTAAAATCATACTTAAAGCATCTGGTGGTGCTGCTACTGCAGAAACCGCAGTAATCGCAACGACAGCGTACTTCTTTTTTTCTTTTAAGAATCTTTGAGAAACTAAACCAACCATTCCTAAGAAGGTGATCACAACTGGCATTTCAAACGTTAATCCGAAAACAACCGCCGTTTGCGTGAAGAAACCAAGATAGTGATCAATCGTGATCATTGGTTTGTCGACATCACCACCAAAGGTCATTAAAAATTTAAAAGCCATTGGTAATACAACGAAGTAACTGAATAAAACACCTAGGCAGAATTGTAATGTTCCGAAGAAAATAAAGCCTGTCGCCATTTTTCTTTCATTGCGATAAAGAGCCGGCGCAATAAATTTCCAGAGTTGGTATAACCATAATGGCGCTGATAAAACTAAACCTGCAACGAAGGCGATTTTAATATGCGCCATGAATTTATCAATTGGACCTGTATAAACTAAGCCGCCATTTGGTAAATACGGCACGATCGGTCTACGAATAATATCGAAAAGCTTTTCACTGAAGCCCCAAGCTAAGCAAGTTCCAAAAAATATAGCGTACGCTGCACGTGTTAAGCGAAAACGTAATTCTCCCAGATGTTCAATCAGGGACATGTTTTTTTCTTCTTCTGTGTTAGTACCCAACTGAGGGTTTGGATTAGGATTTTGAGTCATCTGGTTTTTCTTTAGCAACTTCATCTAAGTTAGTTACTGGCGCAGGTGGTGCTTGTGGTGGCTGAGGTTTATACTTCAATAAATCTGAAGGTCTGATTTCAGCTTCTTTTTTAAGTTCATCGAAAACACCCGCAGTGCTACGACGTAAATCATTGAACATGCGGCCGATGTTGCGCATAACTTCTGGAAGTTTATCTGGCGGAATAACAATAATTAAAATTATTCCAAGAATAACTAAATGGCTAAAACTCATGTACTCAGTTTTAACTTAGGCTTTATTAAGTTTCAATTGTTCTTTTGGTAGGGTCACAATGCCCATTTGAGTTAGCTTTTCGCGAGCCATTGCAGAACCTGTTTTCAGGTACAAGTCATAAAGGCGTAATACGTTCTGGTCGCCCTGCACCGCTGACTTTTCGCTCATATAGCTAAGGACTTCAACAAATTCAACAAAACGCTTAGAAAACGTTTTATAGACATCACTTAAGTGATCTTCTTTAGTCCAGCTGGCTAAGTTAAAATAGGCCGCAGAACCCATTTCAGAATAATAATCAATATCGACTAACTTTTTTTGAAGTGAATCACCGAAAAACCCTGCTAAATAAAGCGAGCGATCGGCCAATGTTTTCATGATTTCTTTTTTACGTGAATTTTCAGAATTCATCGCAATCAAATACATTTCAGCTAAAGTTTCAGGAGGATTTTCATTGTTTTCACCGTGTGTGCTGTGCGGCTTAAACAGATTGCGAGAATCAAGGTAGTGTTTAAGCATATGAACGAGATACGTTTCCAAATGTGGAAACGATTTTACTTTTCTTTGCTCTAAAGCTTCTTTCAAAGCCTCGGAGAAATGCTGCTCCGGAGAGATAAATAAAAATGCGCTCATAGCTTGTACCGTCTCATCTTAATATACTTATCGGCCTTGATCTAGTCGGGCTTAACGCAAAAATGGCTCCCAGAGCAATTCTTGGCTTAGGTCGGGCTAATTCGACTTAATTCTGTTTCAAAATAGACCGATAGGCTCATATGCTAAATTACGGCCCCTTAAAATCATTATTCCTCTCTGATGACATGAGTGAAATCATGGTGAATTCTTGGGATCATATTTTTGTCGAACACAATGGCTGTCTTGTTCGCACAGCCGCTCGCTTTATGGATGCCCGCGAATTTCAAGATTTAGTATTTGCGATTTTAACGAATGATAAACATGATTTCAGTAAAACTTATTCTTTCGATGGAATTTTACCTGACGGTCATCGTTACAACATCACGTTACCACCACTAAGCCCAAAGGGGCCAACTCTCACAGTTCGTAAATTTTTAGAAAAAAACTTTTCTCTTGATCAAATGATCTCGTCAGATTTTCTTTCTGATAAGGCTGCACGCTTTCTGAAATTAGCTGTTGAATCACGTTTAAACATTATCGTTTCAGGCGGTACAGGCACTGGTAAAACTTCATTTTTAAATACTGTGGCCAGTCTAATTCCTGAAACGCAAAGAGTTGTTTCAGTAGAAGATACTCAAGAACTTCGCCCAACACACGTTAACTGGGTTTATCTTAAAACAATTAAGAATGAACACACTAAAGTTACAGCGAAAGACCTTGTCTTCAACGCCTTACGTATGCGCCCTGATCGCATTATCATCGGCGAATGTCGTGGAGCAGAAGCCTTTGATATGTTGCAAGCCATGAACACGGGCCACGAAGGTTCGATGACTTCAATTCATGCTAATTCTGCAAATGATTGTTTGGCTAGATTAGAAACTTTAATCAACGTCGCTAATCCTGATATGCCACTTAAAATGGTGCGCACACAAATCAGTGAAGCCGTTGATGTCATTGTGCAATTAAGACGTATGCCTGATGGGCGTCGACTAATTTCTGAAATTATTGAACTGACTGGTATGGAAGGTGATGTGATCACCCGTTCGAGCATTTTCACTCGCGCGAAATCGACAAAACTTGATGTCACCGGTTATGTGCCAGATGTGATTCAAAAAATAAATGCTGTGAATAAAAAAATCTCAGCACAATTTTTTGATCCAAACACCCAGCTTAAAAAATCAAGCTAGGCTGTTTTTTTACCCACAACACTTGTAATATGCGACTGAGTAAACAATCTCTGCGCCACACGTTTTACATCGTCAGATGTAATGCCATTGTAGATCTTATCTATGTGTAGTGATTCGTTAAAATCATTTCCATAAAAATCATCAAAAGCTATGGTGTTACATAGAGAAGATTTTCTTTGTAAACCAATATCGTTTTGTCCGATAAGATATTTTTGCGCGCGCTCAAGTTCGGCTTGCGGCACTTTGTGACTTACAATTTTATCAAATTCGATGTGAAACATTTTAATCGCTTTTTCAACCTTGTCTGGTGAGCACGCGATATATCCACCGAAATATCCACACTCTAAACTTTCCATGCGGATTGGAGAAACTGAGTACGCTAATGAATTTTTATCACGTAATTCGATAAATAGTCTTCCGCCCTGGCCGGCCATAATAGCTTGAATCACATGTAAAACATAACGATCTGGATCAGTGATGTTAATACCCTGCCAGCCGACAATCACATGCGATTGCTCTTTATCTTTTTCAGTAAAATAACTTTCATTCTTAGTTATCTTTTTAAATTCTGTCGTTGGTAATAATTTAGGCGTGCGTTTAAATTGTTTTTCTAAACGCTCAATACTGTCGATCCAGGTTTTTTTATCAAAATCACCAACCACTACCGCTAGCATATTTTTTGATGATTTAACTTTATCTAAGTAATTACTTAAATCTACCGCATTGATATTATTTGTAGTTTCAATTGTACCTAATTGATCATAAGACACGGGATGATTAGGAAACATGTTTTTAACAAATTGTTTTCCACACAAATACGAAGGTTGATCTTCTTTTGCATGAATCTGTCTTTGCATCGCTTGGCGTTCGCGATCAACAATTGCCGGAACAAAATCTGGCTCTAAAAATAATTCTTCCATAAGGCCTACGATTTTGCCTTCAAATGGTTTCATGTAATCCAGCGAAAATCCCACTGTGTTTTTACCGCTAAATGGAGATAAACCTGCAGCAGATTCTTCAACCATCTGTAAAATCTGAGCTTCTGTTCTTTGTTTCGTGCCACCCATCCAAGAGCGACCTAATAATTCAGAAGTCCCCATTTTTTCAAGCGCTTCAATACGAGCACCACCGCCCAATAAAAGGCGCGCAGATACTGTCGGGATTTCTAATGATTTTTCAAAAATCACACGAGTTCCATTAGTTGTCGTCACAACTTCAATGGCAGATTTTTCGGTTTTTTTGATGTCTTTAAAAACAATTTTAGGAATCTTCACAACTTTATTTTTAGCTTTAGGGCGTTTTTCTTTTTTCTGAGCTTCGATGATCTGTAACCAAACTTTGTGTGATTCTTTTAAAATCGTTTCGAATTCTTTTTCTTTTTTTGGACCAAGCACTGTGTAGCTGGCTACTTTTGGATCAAAGTATTTTTTAGCTACGCGTAATACATCTTTTGGAGTAATTTTTTGTATCGTTTTTAAATATTTCTCATGAGCCAAGCTATCATTCATATAAAATTGTGATGAACCAATTTTGCTGGCGATACCATCCACTGTTTCAATTGAATAAAATTGCTCTGAAGAAATATTGATAATTGCTTTGCGAATTTCTTCCCAGCAAACTTCTTCTTTTTTAATTTTTTCAATTTCCTGATAAATGCCTTCAAAAGCAACTTTTGGATCTTGCTCTGAAACTTTAAAACTTAAAGCTAATAATCCCGGATCTTGTGGTGTGTAACTATAACTAGAAACACTGCTGACTAAACTTGATTGCAGGCGCAGTTTTGAAAACAAACGGCTTGTTTCACCCTGACCTAAAACCATAGCCATCACATCAAGTGCTGGTACATCTTTGTGTTTAATCGCCGGTGCCGGAAAAGCTAAATTGAAATTACTTTCTTTTAAGTCTTTAGTTTTAGCCTTGTAAGTTACTTTCGTAGCTTTTGGTTCTTTCGTGCGTTTAATTTTTTTCAACTTGTAAGGTTTAAACGTTGAAAAATATTTATCGACATTCTGGCGCATTTCTTTTTCTTCGAAATCACCAGAGATAATCAAACACATGTTCGATGGCACATATCTAGATTGATAAAAGCTTTTTAATTTTTTTACCGGCCAAGAACGAACATTCTTTTCGTAACCAATCACCGGAATGCCGTAAGCATGTTTTTTATAAACTGAGCTGAATAAAAGTTGCGAAGATTGGCGGCCCGGAGAATCTTGGCCCATTTTAATTTCTTCACAGACAACTTCGCGTTCACTATGTGTTTCATCGGCATCAAACGTGGGGTGACCAATCATTTGTGAAATTACATCAAGGGCTACATCCTGAAAAGATTTAGATATTGTGACATAAAAAACTGTTTGATCAAAAGAGGTGTAAGCGTTCAATTCGCCGCCAGAAGCCTCTACGATAGACGCGATTTCGCCCACTTTGTATTTGTGAGTACCTTTGAACACCAAATGTTCGATAAAATGACTTATACCCTCTTCACCTTTTTTTTCGTCGGCGCTTCCGGTTTTAACCCACATCTGCACGCTGACCACAGGAGATTTATGGCTAGGAATAAGAATTACTTTAAGCTTGTTTTTGAGTTGAAATTTAATCTGTTTCATCTATAACATCCTTCTATGTCTGAACAGTTTGGCATCTACATTCATATCCCGTACTGTATTCAACGCTGTTCTTACTGCGACTTCGCCACCTATGTGCAATCAGAAATTTTAGTTCCTGAAAGATATGTGGCTTTGGTCAAAGAAGAAATCCCTTTGCGAAAACACTATCTTGGTTTTTCGCCGGACACCGAAAAAAAATTAAATACGGTGTACTTTGGCGGGGGAACTCCCAGCCTGATTTCTTCTGACCTTATTGTAGGCCTGATTTCTGAACTCAACAAGCATGGGTTAACAACTGGTCCTGATGCAGAAATTACGATCGAAATAAACCCTGCAACAATTGATGAACGCAAAATAGAACATTATTTATCTGCTGGGGTTAATCGCTTTAGCGTTGGGGCACAAACGTTTCATGATCGCTTATTAAAAATGGTTAAGCGTGAACACAATGCGAAACAGACCCTTGCGACTTTAGACCTGTTAAAGCGTTATAAATTAAATTTCTCGTTCGATTTACTTTTCGCGTTACCCACACAAACCGTGGAAGAGTTAAAATCAGATGTGGAAATGGCTGTGGAAATCGGCTCATCACATATTTCGCCTTATTGCTTAACTGTACCAGAATCGCACCCACTTTCAAAAAATCGGCCACTTGAAGACGAACAAGTTGAAATGTTTGATATTATCCATCAACACTTGACTGCAAAAAACTTCAATCGCTATGAAATTTCAAACTACAGTCTGCCTGGTAAAGAATCCCGCCATAACCGCTTATATTGGGACGATCATTCTTATTGGGGGTTAGGTTTAAGTGCGCATTCTTATTCTAGAACCTCTGAATGGGGTCACAGATTTTGGAATCCAAACAATATTGATGTTTACGAAAAGCAGATTCGCCAAGGCTTATCGCAATTGCCCGAGAATCAAATTGAAACTTTGCAGAAACATCAAGCCCTTACCGACTTTTGTCATACCTCACTGCGCGTTGCAGAAGGTATTTCGTTTACACGCCTAGAGAGCAAATTCGACGCGAAAGCGTGCAGTAAAGTTCTAGAAATCGCGCAACCTATGCTGGAACGCGATCTTTTAAAGCTAGAAAATAATCATTTAGTGCTGACCAATCGTGGCGTTCTGATTAGTAATCAAATATTTGAAAAATTCACGTTTTTAGCTGCTGACATCTAGTTGACATTTCTGAGATACAACTCACACTTTAAAGGTCAATATTTTGGATATGTGAGGATCTATGGCAGAGGAAAAAAACACTAAACCTGAAGCTCAAAACGGCGAAGCAAGCGCTGAGGGCAATGCAACAGTTACGCCTATTAAATCTGATTTAGAACAAGCTCAAGAAGACGTGCAAAAATGGAAAAACGAATATTTATATTTGCGCGCTGAATTTGATAACTATAAAAAACATGCAATTAAAGAGAGAGCAGATCTTTTAAAATTCGGCATCGAAAGAATTGCCCGTGATATTTTAGAGGTTATGGATAATTTTGAACGCGCTTTACAAACTAAAGTAACGGCTGAAAATATTCCGACTTACAAAACTGGCGTTGAGATGACGGCTAAAGATTTAAAAGAAACTCTGACAAAACACGGTATTCAAGAAGTGCCTAGTGAAAATCAGCCTTTTAATCCGCAAGTGCATGAGGCCATCAGCTCTGAACCAACAACTCAGGTTGCTGAAGGTCATATTACTAAAGTCTTTAAAAAACCTTACAAACTTCATGATAAAGTGATTCGCATGGGTCAAGTTGTCGTAGCGACAGCTCCTAAAGCATAAGATGAGTAAAAAAGATTTTTATCAAACATTGGGTGTTACGAAGTCATCAACCGCTGATGAAATCAAAAAAGCTTATCGTAAGCTGGCCATGCAATATCACCCCGATAAAAATCAGGGCAATAAAAAAGCTGAAGAAAAATTCAAAGAGCTTTCTGAAGCTTACGAAGTTTTAAGTGATACAGAAAAAAGAAAAAACTACGATATGTTCGGTCATGCAGGCATCAACGGTAACCCGTTCGGCGCTGGTGGCGGACAGCAACAGCAGGGAAACCCTTTTGGTCGTGGTGGCAATCCCTTTGGCAGTGCCGATATCAACGATTTATTCGGTGATATCTTTGGCGAAGCTTTTGGTGCCGGAGCAGGTCGCAGCAGAACTCAACAGCAACATCGTCCTCGTCAAAGCAGCAAGGGCGCAGATCTTCGCTACACTTTAACTATCACATTTGAAGAGGCCTCTGCGGGCTGTGAAAAAGTGATTAGTTTCGTACGCCAAGTGGGTTCACGCGAAGAGGCTGCAAAGCTTTCAGTCACGGTTCCTGCGGGAGTCAAAGAAGGCCAGCGTCTAAAACTGACTGAAGAAGGCGACAAACCTTCATCAGGAGTAGCTGGTGATCTCTACGTTATTATTAATTTACAAGAGCATTTATTATTTAAACGTGAGGAAGCTGATGTGATGTTAGATCTTCCGGTTAAATACACTGAAGCTATTTTGGGGACTGAAGTTGAAATTCCTACTTTAACAGGTAAAGCCCAGATCAAAATTCCTGCGGGAACTTACTCTGGCCAAGTTTTGCGATTAAAAGGTAAGGGCTTTCCGCGCATTGGTGGAATCGGTAATGGTGATATGTTAGTTCGCCTATTAGTAGACACACCATTAAAAACTAATTCTCGTCAAAAAGAGCTTCTTGAAGAGCTGAACCGTTACGCCGAAGAAACACCGTTAGTTAAAACATATAAAGAGAAATTAGAATCTTTGTTGAGGTCGCGAAAATGATTAAAAAATTAAGTTTAGCTGTTGTTGCAGTCATTGCATTTCACGGCTGCTCAAGCACTCCGTCTATTGAAACGCGCCACAAAGCGATTCCTTCTAAAAAAAATGAATACGTAAAAAACGAAAAGCATTCTGCACAGGCTCCAACTTCTATTTATTCTCCGACTCCCGCTGCTGTGGCCGCTCAGCCGCCAGTAGAGGTCGTTTCAGCGCCTCCTGCAGTTGTGGTTCCTACAGTACAAAATTTTAATTTAAACGAAGAAAAATCTGATAAACCACGCTCGACAGTGTCTTATGATTCTGATGCGCAAAAAATCGGGGTTATTCTTCCGATCACTGGCAAAAACGCAAGCTTGGGTCAACGCGCTTTAAATGCGATTCGTTTAGGGCTTGGTCTTGACGAAAAAAGTACATCTTTTTCGTTACACATTTACGACAGCCAAAGTAATCCAGACGTTGCAGCTCTCGGTGTTGAAAAACTTTTACGTGATGATCATGTGATTGCCGTACTTGGCGGATTAAGCGCTAAAGAGGCACAAAACATTTCAACTAAAGCCGAATTTTTTCAGGTTCCTTTTTTTTCGTTCTCACAAAAATCAGGCTTAACTGATGGTGCTGAATACACATTTAGAAATTCAGTAACTCCTGAAATGCAAGTGGCTAGACTTTTACAGCACGCTTTCAAAAACATTAATGCAAAACGTTTTGCAATTCTTTACCCCAACGATCCTTACGGTGTTGAGTTTGCCAATAAATATTGGGATTTAGTATTAGCTGGCGGCGGTGAAGTCGTTGCCGCACAGGCTTATGACCCTAAAGATACAGACTTAGATATTTATGTACGTAAACTTGTTGGTACATATTACATCGATGCGCGCTCTGAAGAGTATAAAGCCCGTCAAAAAGAAATCGCTGAGAAAAAGAAAAAACAAAAAGAAACTGAACCTAATAAAAAGAAAAATACCCGCGAACACGAAGCCCAGGAAAACATCTTACCTGCAGTCGTAGATTTTGATGTGTTGTTTGTGCCTGATAGCGGAAAAGCTTTAGGTCAGATCATGGCGTTTATGAAAAATAACGATGTCACGCAAATGACTTACTTGGGTACTAATCTGTGGAATACTTCAGATCTTTATCGTCGTGTTGGAACTAATGCGAGTAATGTGTTTTTCGTGGATTCAACATTTTCTCCTGAAGAACTCAAAAAATCAGACTTTCATGCGAAGTACTTAGCTAAGCACGAAGAAGATCCAACGATTGTTGAAGCACAGGTTTATGAGGCTGCGAAAATATTACGTGATGTGATCGGAAACAGCTCTATTAGCCGCAGTTCGTTAGCCTACCAGTTGAGTGCCCTAGGGCGCAAAAACGGCGCCTATAGCGAAATACGCATGAATAACAATCATGAGATTGAACGTCCTTTACATATCTTCAGCTTAACTGAGGGGCTTATTCAGAAAACAGAATAGACTTTAGTCCGTTTTAGCCTCGTTCCATAAAATTTTTGCGACTTTTTTCACCGAACGCTAACCGTTTGCTCCCCTTACTGCATCCAATGTCCAAGAACTAGCACAATAGTCTAGTCCTAAAAAATGCATAGAGCATGGTGGAGGCGTATTCAGATGAAAAAGGATTTTTTATCAGAACAAACAATTCAGGTGTGTAGAACAAAACTTTTAGATCTTAAAAGCCAAATTCTAAATCAAACGAAATCTATGGCTGCTAACTTTAATCAAGTTGATAAGTCACGCGGTGACGAAAGTGATCTATCTGCAGCACACCAAGAAGAGCATAACTTCTTAATCGCACAGACCCGCCTTAAAGCTCAGCTATTAGAGATTGAAATCGCTCTGAGCCGCATTGAGAGCGGTAATTACGGCATCTGCGAAGAAACAGATGAGTTAATTGAAACAGAACGTCTATTAGCTATTCCGTGGACACGCCTGAGTATTGAAGGGGCAGAAATCCGCGAGTCGCAAACGAAAAAAGCAGGCAAAGGCTATCTTGCTTTTTGATTCTACACATTACAGATTTCGTGTAAGATTCTGCGATCCTAATGCTTTTGCGCAGCAAAGAAAATGAAACTGTCGCAGTGTTTTTTGATGACAGAAATCTCGCTTAAGATAATTATCCCCCTCGATTCGGAACTATTCAACATGTCAGCTGACGTTGGTCAGTGAGGGGGATTTGGTGAAAAAAACCGAGAATACAGAAGCATTAAATATGTCGCCAGAACTGACTATCATCAGAGATTCATTACTATTGCAAAAAAGCGAAATTTTAAATCGTGATAACGAATTTAAATTATCGCAATTAGATGTAGCGAAACTTTCAGATGAAGGTGATCAGACTGCGCAAGAACAACAAAATAATATTTCAATTCAATTGCACGAACGTGAGAGATTATCTCTAGTTCTCATTGAGAAAACTCTTTCAAAATTTGCTACCGGTTCATACGGTGAATGCGAATCTTGCGGAGATGAAATCGCGATCAAACGTTTACAAGCTAGACCTTTGACTCCTTTTTGCATCAACTGCATGGAAGAACACGAAGAGCAGTCACACATCTCTGGACTAATCCAATAAGCAGTCGTTTAATTCCAGCCTTTAGTAACTAAGAAAACATAAAGTTTTCTCATGGAATGAGACCTGCTGACATGGATGTCAGTCTTGTTTTTAACAAATTTTTGAAATCCAGACTTAAATTCATTTAAGCCGCTTCATTTTGCTCCGATTAGGTTTGTAAGAAACAGGAGCCGACATGACATTTGACAATCAACCAGTTGAAGTACCTCAAACTCTACCGATGTTACCAGTAAGAGATATCGTAGTATTCCCATACATGATTATCCCTTTATTCGTGGGCAGAGAATCTTCTATCAGATCAGTTGAAGATGCTTTAGCTAAAAATCGCCTTATCTTCTTAGCTTCACAAAAAGATATCGCTGAAGAAAATCCTACACCAGACACAATTTACAAAGTTGGTACTGTCGCAAAAATTATGCGCATGAGAAAACTTTCTGATGGTCGCGTGAAAATCCTGATTCAAGGTGAAGCGAAAGCTCAAATCACTTCTTTCACAAAAACTGCTGGCAGTTATGAAGTGGCGATTGAAAAAATTGAAGATAAAAATTCAGCGACAACTCCGGCTGAAATCGAAGCTTTAATCCGCACAGCGAAAGAGTCGATCGAAAAAATCATCGCTCTTGGTAAAGCTTTATCTCCTGATATCTTATTAGTATTAGATGATGTTACTGATCCAGGTCGCATTGCTGACTTAATCGCATCTAACTTAGGTGTGAAAGTACAAGAAGCGCAAAAAGTTCTAGAAACAGTAGACGCAAAAGAACGCCTCTCCCTAGTGTGCACAATCTTAGCTGCTGAATTAGAAGTTTTACAAGCGCAAGCAAAATTACGTGGTAACTCTCGTGATGACCAACACAAAAACCAAAGAGAAAACTTTTTACGCGATCAAATGAAAGCTATAAAGTCTGAACTTGGTGAAGCTGGTCAGCAAGATTCAAAAGCTGAAGAGATGGATGAACTACGCGCTAAACTTATGGCGTGCGGAATGCCAGAACCAGTTCAAACTGAAGCTTTAAAACAATTAACTCGTTTAGAGCGTATGCACCCAGATGCTTCTGAAGCAACAATGGTTCGTACATACTTAGACTGGATGGTTGATCTTCCGTGGAGTAAACAAACTGAAGATATCCATGATCTAAAACATGCAATGCAAGTTTTAGATGATGATCACTATGAATTACAAAAAGCTAAAGACCGTGTAATGGAATTTTTAGCTGTAAGAAAATTAAAAACGACAATGAAGGGTCCAATCCTTTGTTTCTCTGGTCCTCCGGGCGTAGGTAAAACTTCTCTTGGTAGATCAATCGCAAAAGCGATGGGTCGTGAGTACTTCCGTATCGCACTTGGCGGCGTAAAAGACGAAGCTGAGATCCGTGGTCACAGAAGAACATACGTAGGAGCTATGCCAGGTAAAATCGTGCAAGCTTTACGTCAATGTAAAACTAAAAATCCGGTTATCGTGTTAGATGAGATCGACAAAATGGCTTCAGACTTCAGAGGTGATCCAGCTTCTGCAATGTTAGAGGTGTTAGATCCAGAACAAAACACAACTTTCCGTGATAACTATTTAAATGTAGATTTCGATTTATCGAAAGTTCTATTCATCGCGACAGCAAACGTGGTTGAAAATATCCCACCAGCTTTACGTGATCGTATGGAAATGATCTACATCCCTGGTTACACTGAAAATGATAAATTATTTATTGCTAAAAAACATTTAGTTAATAGACAGATGGAAGCCAACGGTATCACATCAGATAATATTAAATTTACTGATGACGGTATTAAGTTCTTAATCGCAGGATACACTCGCGAAGCAGGACTTCGTAACCTTGAAAGAGAAGTTGGTTCTGTTTGCCGTAAAGTTGCAAAAAAAGTTGTGATGAATGAATCAAACTTTGTAGAAGTAAATGCAACGACAGTACCAGAATTACTTGGTCCTCCACGTTTCTTACGTGATGAAAGAATGCTTGAGCCATCTGTTGGTGTTGTTCAAGGTCTTGCTTGGACTCAAGCTGGTGGTGAAGTCCTTTTAATCGAAGCACTTAAAATGAAAGGTAAAGGCTCTTTAATGCTTACCGGACAATTAGGTGATGTGATGAAAGAGTCTGCTCATGCAGCGATGTCTTATGCTCGTGCTCACATGGACGAGTTAGGTATCGAACAAGAGATGTTTGAAAAATTTGATATCCACGTGCATTTACCTGCAGGTGCGATTCCAAAAGATGGTCCTTCTGCTGGTATCACGTTAACTACAGCCTTGGTCAGCTTGTTAACTGGAACACCAATCAGAAATGACATCGCTATGACTGGCGAAGTGACTTTACAAGGTCGCGTATTACCTGTCGGCGGTATCCGTGAGAAGTGTTTAGCGGCACTTAACTTAGGAATCACTAACGTGATTATCCCTATGGCTAACGGAAAAGATCTTGAAGACATCCCTCAAGTATTTAAAGACAAGATGAATTTCATCTTAGCTGAAAATCTTGATGAAGTTTTCGCAGTAGCTTTTGAAAAATCAGAGCGCTTCTCGAAAACAAAAACAGGAGCTAACAAAACTCCGAAAAAAGCAAAAGCCTCTACAGCTGCCGCTTAATTCGTAAAATTATTGTTAATTCAAGTAAACAGCTCAGGCGTAAAAACCCTGAGCTTTTTACATTTTGACTGTAGTTAACAGTTCCAATGTAAAACCACTTATCATTTCGATTTCATTTAGTAGTTACTCTGTTTTCAATTACAAAATATTTCAGTGAAAACTTTGAGGAATTGCATTCGTCGATTATAGATCGCGACATGCGCTCACTATCTGTAATCATATTTTTTTTCTCTCAATACGCATTCGCTCAATCAGATTTTTCTTTTAAACAAAGATATGTTGGCGAATTTCAATTCATTCAAGAAGACAAATTCAAGACAGTAAATAATCTTACACCTTACCAACGTAAGTCTTTCGATTTAAAAGCGATCGAAGCCGAATACGAAATTCAACTTAATCCTGAAAACAAATTTGAATTCGAAGTTGAGTATGAACACGGTGGTGTTGGCTCTTCTGTTGAATTCGATAATTTCGAAGAATTCGGTGAATTCGAAACTGAAGTTGAAAAAGGTGGAGAAGTTGTTGTCTCTGAAGCGTTCTTACTTAAAAAGCTTACGCCAAGAACTGAACTATATATAGGTAAGTCGCCGGTAGGAATCACGCTGAACAATGCGATGAACTCTCCCCTGATGTATTCTTCAAATGAAGCTTCACAACTTGAAGCTCGTATGGTTCCGCAAGAGTGGAATGAAATGGGCCTGCAATCTAAAACTCGTCTAGGCGACTGGAGTATTTACGCCGGCGTAATCAGTGGTTTAAATTCTGAGTTCTTTCGTAAATACAACTGGGTTGGTGGCGGATACCAAAAACAATTCGAAAATATCAACGCAGATGCATTAGCTTACACGGCTGGCCTCGAATGGGGTGATGTAATCTGGGGTCGCGGTATCAGCGTTCACTATTACACCAGCGAAACACAAAAGAACCGCTATAAACTTGATAAACTTACCGTGCCGGCGACTGTCGATATTTATTCTGCCATGGCACAATGGAAATTTTTTGATCGCATCGGCTTTGTTGGTCAGCACATCAGAGGCACATTACAAAATTCTGAAGCTGTCGCATTAGCCAATGCAACTTTAAGTGGTGTTGCAAAACCAAAGAGCTTTGCCGCTCTTGGCTCAAAAGCTTTTCTAAAAATGTATCAGGTAAACTTTGACGTCACCGAAACATTAAATGTTTTTGTTCAACATGAACATGTAAATACATTTCAACAGACCCAAGGCACAATCTCGGCTGACCCTCGTTATGATGTGAAACAAGACGGTTACGGATTCGCTTACAAGCTTGATGATATCACTCACATCAAAGCTCATTACTATAGAGAAAACACAAAATTAAACGGACTTCCTGAAACGAAGCACTTTGTACTTAGCTTTAATCTGGATACCGCAGAATTTTAATTAAGGAGAAAAAATGAAAATCATGAACCTAGTGCTTAGCACTTTATTATTCGGCGTTGTAGCTGCTGCCGGTCCACTTGAAAAACAAGTGATCGAAAACGTTTCTAAAAATGTTATTCTACAAACTTACAAAGACTTAGCAGATCGCTCTGCTGATATGTTAGTTGCCGTTAAAACATTACAAACAACACGCACACAAGCTGACTTAGTAGCAGCGCAAAACTCTTGGGTTTCTGCCCGAGCACCTTGGGAAGCTTCTGAGTCTTTCTTATATGGCCCAGTTGATTCTTTAGGTATTGATCCAATGATCGACACTTGGCCTTTAAGCCGTATCGATTTAGATTCAGTTTTACACTCTGGAAACAACATCAATGCTGATTTCGTTAGAAACTTAGGTGTGAACTTACAAGGCTTTCACACTTTAGAATATTTATTATTGGTGATGGTATCAACACGAATACAAAAGATATCTCTAGCTTTACTCAGGCGCAATTTGATTACTTAATTGCTACTGCAACTTTACAAGCTGAATACACTCACAAATTATACTATGCTTGGACAACTCAAGCAGATCCAGATGACGCTTCTTTACCAGGCTTCATCGATGTGATTTCTAAACCCGGTTTCGACAATCCAATTTATTCTTCAGAACAAGCTGTTATGTTTGAATACGTAAATGGTATCTTAGGTATCTTAGATGAAGTTGCTAACGGTAAAATGTCTGATCCATTAGGTGGCGACATTGCGCATGCAAACGTTGAGTTAGTAGAATCTCCTTACTCTTGGAATTCATTATTAGATTTCGAAGACAACATCCGCAGCGTTTACAACGTATACACTGGTTCATATAATGAAAAAAAAGGCCCTGGTCTTAAAGAAGTTATTGCCCAAACTAATCCTGAGTTAGCAAACCGTGTTGAAGCCAGAATTTTACAAGCAATGGCAAAAATCAAAGCTGTTGGTGGTAATAACAATACACCTTTCAACAAAGCGATTTTAAATGCTCAAGGCCGCGCTTTAACAACTGAAGCTATCAACGACTTAAATGGTTTATTCCAATTAGTTGAGAGCGAAGTCTTACCAATTTTCCAATAACAGGATACGCAGATGAAGATTTCTTTGTTTTTAACATTCATTTTCTTAAGTTTAACTTCTCAAGCTGAAATAATTTTTGATGATAGCTTTGTTATGCAAAGAAATCTTGGTGGCGACGGCTCATACGTTGCCAACTTTGGTACGACAGTTTCATTTAAACAACCGGTGACTACGCTGCCTCCTGATTTACAGGAAAAGCATATTGCCGGTGATGGTTTATTTGAAAAAAACTTTTCTGATGACCCTACCCGTTCAGATTACGGATTAGGTCCTGCATACAACAATATTAGCTGTGCCAGTTGTCACATCCGTGATGGCCGTGGCTCATTACCTGTTATCTCTGCTAATAACGAATGGACCAAGCTTGGTCAAAACGAAGCGATCTTTCTTCGTATCAGTGTTGAGTCTTATGTTTCTAAAACTTTATACGGCGAACCCACTGCTGTTCCCGGATATTCAACTCAGCTATTTCATCTAGGCAGCTATCATTTACGAAAAAACTCTCCAAATACAGGCCAAGCCGAAGTTTGGATGAAATATGAATATTCAACTTTTTTATATACTGACGGAAAATCAGTAAAACTCAAAAAACCACTTTTCCAAATTAGAAATCCTTACGATTTATCAACAGATGAATCAGGAAATGTTTCTAGTCGTTTGTTTCAATCAGATGTTCGCACAAGTCCACGCATGACGCCGCCAATGATCGGTTTAGGTTTATTAGAAGCTATCAAGCAAGAAGATATCTTGGCATTAGCAAATCGCGATCTATCGGCTTGGGGTGTTCATGGTCGTCCAAACTGGGTTTACGATGTTGAAAAACAAAAAAATAATTTTGTTAACGTCTACAGCATGGGTCGCTTTGGTTTAAAAGCAAATACACCTTCGGTGTTACATCAAGGTTTAGGTGCGTTTCGCGGTGACATGGGCGTAACAAATTCATTCTTCCCTGCTGAAAGTATCGCAGGAACTCCATTAATCGAAAGTATTTTACCAACGCTAAGACCAGAAGTGAATATTAACGATGAAGACGCACTCAATGTCGTATTCTACTCACAAACGTTAGCGGTTCCAAGTCGTCGTAAAGAATATTTAGAAGCTGATATCGTTGCTGGTGGTAGAAATTTTAAAAACATTGGATGTGCAAATTGCCACCAACCTGAATTCATTACTGGCGAACATTCGATTGAAGCTTTAAGTTTTCAACGAATCGCTCCTTTTACTGATTTATTATTACATGACATGGGCGAAGGCTTAGCCGACAACCGTCGTGATTTTCAAGCTACGGGTCGCGACTGGCGTACTCGTCCGTTATGGGGAATCGGCTTAACTAAAACAATTAATGCACGCGGTGGTTTTTTACATGATGGCCGTGCGGCAACTATCGAAGAAGCGATTTTATGGCATGGTGGCGAAGCGCAAATCAGTCGCGACAAGTTCGCGCAATTGCCCGCTGAAAACCGCGCTGAAGTTGTAAAATTCATAAATTCACTTTAAGAGGAATAAAAAATGTTAGCTTTATTATTTTTTTCACAATTAGTTTTCGCCGATGATTTAGTTTTTAAAATCGAACTTAAAAATCGCACTATGGTTCCAAATGAAATTGTTGTTGCCCCTAACACGCCTTTTACAATTGAAGTTGTTAACACAGACAACACGGCAGAGGAATTTGAAAGCAATAGCCTTAAAATTGAAAAAATTATTCCACCTAAACGTTCTGCCAAATTCAAAGTTAAACCGTTGGCGGCTGGTGAATACGAAATCTTTGGCGAATTCCATATGGATACTTGCCAAGGAAAAGTCATTGTAAAATAAGGGGTCACAAATGAACTGGACAGCATTTTCTATCGTTTTACGCGAAAGTTTAGAAGCTTTATTAATTATCGGTATTCTAACTTCGGTTTTAAAAAAAGATGAGAACACGACTAAGAAACACTGGATGTTTTTAATATTCGGAGTTCTTGCCGGAATATTTGTAAGTTTAGCACTAGGCATGTCGATCATGTTTTTACCTGATGCACTTCCAGAATCTGCCATGAATTACATCGATGTAGGATTTCCGTTAGTGGCTGGTCTTATGATCATTCATGTTATGTGGTGGATGCATAAAAATGCCCGCACGATAAAATCAGATCTAACTGAAAAAGTAGAAAACGCTTTAAGCAAACAAAGTCTCATTAGCTTATTGTTAATCAGCTTTTTAGCCGTGGCTCGTGAAGGTTTAGAAACAGTTTTATTTTTAAGTGGTGAATTGATCGAAGCTACTTCTGATAAATTATTAAATCTTGGTGGCCAGATCGCCTTGGCCGTTGGTGTTTCTTACGCAATTTATTATGTTTTGCAGATGACTTTAGGAAGTTTACATTTTAAATGGTTCTTCAGAGTAACGAACGTATTGTTATTTGCGGCCGCAGTACAATTGTTGTACACGGCCTATAACAAATACCAGTATATCTAATTATTTAGCTGCTTTAAGAATCGCTTCGATACGAACTAAACATTTATTGTTAATTTTCATCTCGGCTGCGATTTCTTCACCCGTTTCAGCGTAAGCTTTTAATTTGCCCACAGATTCTGCAATTAATCCCAAACCTTCAGCGCCATTATTCGCTTTCGTATCAGATTGTTTTTTGATTTTATTAAATTGAGCCTCAATTTTTGCAGATAACTCACTTAATGCTTCATTTTTTGCGGCAAAATGAGTTCCTAAAACTTTAACTGAGCTCAATTGAGCTTTTGTAGGATTAGTTAAGGCATTTAAACTCTGAGACATTTGAGCATCGCAAACTGTATTTCCTGCTTGAGCAGAAAGGGTTGCAAACATAGCTACTAAGATAATCGATTTTTTCATATGGATCTCCATCCGTTAAATATTCGAAATGGAGTATTACAATTACTAAACCAGCTTCTATTAAGTTAAAAACGAATTGAGCGATAACGAAGTGTAAAACTTCGATACAGTTGATTTGTCTTTCGACGGATTAGTAATCTAAGTTTTGGTTCGAAGAATAAGCCACATGATTAGGGTTATTCTTTAAGTTTAAGCGTTGGTTCTCAGATTCTAGAACGCGAACTAATGTACGTAAATCAGAAATTTCTTCCTTTAACGATACGATTTGTTCTTCTTTTTCTTGTAACACCTGAGTGTAGGCTTTTTTTAGATCCGTTAATAAACGGTTGGCTGCAGTAATAACTGACTCGCCTTGGGCGTTTTCTTGTTTGGCAAACTCAGCAGCAGAAGAATCACTTTTTAGGGAGGGGCGATGGGCTTCTGTGCTGAACGTTTTATCTTCGACAATTGTTGTTGTTGTTGTAGCTGTTGGGTCTGTGTCGAAAATAAAATACTTGCCGTCATCCAAGCGGTACTGAATGTCCTCAGCTTTAATCCGACGTCTTAACGTGGAAATACTCACTTTATGTTTCATTGAGTATTCAGCTAAAGGTAACCACATTCTATGTGCCTCCGGGTTGACTATTCAAGCCTAACACAGCCGAAAGGCTTGTCAAATAAGGATTCTAGACTTTTTTCAATCCAGACTTTTGACGTGGATATCCAAAGGTTTGCGTCATTTTTTAAGCAAAATACGTGGATAGTCACGACTAAGGTGGGGTTTACACTAGACCTTGATCGTGCTTAACTAGCCTTATGTCGGTGAATATTCACGATAAGAAAAAGATTGCCTTGGTACTTAGCGGCGGCGGAATAAAAGCTGCGGCATTTCATATTGGCGTATGCTTAGCTCTTAAAGAAAAGGGTTTTGCTTTTGAAGGCGGCACTAAAGAGTCGGTTCAAATCAGAAATACTAAGGGTCCAAAGATTCAAACCTATGTTGGATCAAGCGCTGGAGCCTTCGTAAGTGCGGTTTTAGCTTCTGGCAGGTCGATCGAATCTTTAATTACTGCATTTCAAGTCGGTGCCGGCGACTCTCCCTTTTACACCTTACCAGATGACGAAGTTATTAAGCCTATTGGTTATCGTCATATGTTTAATATCAACAGCGCTCGCTTACTTAGTTTTTTACCCGAAGCGATTTTTAGAAAATCGATTTTAACTGGTGGTCTAGAAGTCTTTTTAAAAGAAGGTTTTAAACTTAATGGTTTATTTAACACCAACGGTATTGAACGCTATTTACGTAAATACGTTCTCGATGAAAACGAATTTTCACGTCTGGGCGTTGAACTTTACATCGTGGCCACCCAGTTGAACCATTCACGTAAAGTGATCTTTGGTAACTATTTAGAAAATGCAAAAGACAAAGACACTCTTTACATCGGCACATCGAAGGTTTCAGAAGCTGTGGCCGCATCAACAGCATTGCCTCCGGTATTTGCTCCCTACCCAATTACGATTCCTGATTATAAAAAGCAGATTTATCTTTATGACGGTGAAATTCGCGACACTTTAAGCACTCACGTGGCTGCAGATCATGGCGCTGATTTAATTATCGCCTCTTATTCTATGCAACCTTATCATTACGCTGAAGAAATGGGTTCGTTACATAAGTACGGAATTCCGGCGATTGTGAATCAGGCCTTGTATCAAGTGCTTGAACAAAAAGTTGCCCGCGGTATTCAATATCAAAATCAAAAAAAGAATCTTTACGGCGAGCTTAAAAAAATCTGCGCCAGTGAAGGTCTCTCGACTGAACTTACTAAAAAAATATTAGCTACGGTTGAAAAGACCACTGGTTTTCAACCCGAAGTAGACTACGTCTATATCAAGCCGCGCCCTCAGGATTATGAGATGTTTTTTGCGGATCACTTCTCTCTTAACCCTGCGATTTTAGAAAAGATTCTATGGATCGGTTTTAAATCAGGGTTAAGCACTTTACGTCACCTGTAAAAATTCTGACCCCTCTAAACCCCTACATTACATCTGTGTTTGGTGCCATTATCGCAATATAAACTCTCGAAGAACTCGGGAGTAATTATGAAAAAATTAGCTTTAATTTTTGTCTCATTTTGGATCACTTCAACTGCGGTTGCTGAATGCGATAGTTTTCTTCAATTACCTCAACAAGATGCTCGCAGAGCCAGTCTATTTCAAAAAGATTGTAACATTCAAAGTCGTTACGCAAAAATTCAGGCTTATTTTTCTGAAATCGGAATCAACGTCGCTGAACTTGCTGAATATCGTCTTTTACGTTTCGTCGATCGCGCAAGTTTCGAAACTGCAAGATATGCTCAAACTCCCCCTTCAGAAATCTACAAACCAGCACCTACAACATGGGAAGTTTGGGATACAGGAATTCGCACCCTATTTGGTAACGATGATTTAGCAGGTGTACTTTATAAAACCGGCGGCTTTGATTCGCGTGGTTTAGGTTACGATCACATTAGCATTGCAAACTTTAATGCCGCTTTATTAAAAAACACAAAAGGTGATATCAGCCGTGATAAATTAACCGGAAAAATGGATAGCGATTCAACTCCGGGCTCTTACCGTAAATCTACAAGAGTGGGTTGGACTTCTTATGTCGCTGACTGCAGAGATAAAGTTAGCTGCTCACAAAATTCTATGTACAGAGCCCAAAAAGCCTGGGAATTCGATTACGGTATGAACTTCAACGAAGTCGTGAAATTGAACAACGGTATCAAGCCAGAGATTGCAACTTTTGTTGTTAACATGTCTGTGACTTCTGAACCTACACCTGGAAGATCTTTTATCGCTTATGCATCAAGTGATATGGTGCCTGCGCAAATCAATTGGTTAAATAACTTTGTTAAGGCCAACATCGCCCGCTACCGCGAAGGCAAACCTGCAATGCCACCTATTGAATTTTCAGCTTTAGTGCAAAAATGGTTAGTAACGATTCATCCCTTTTCTGATGGCAACGGCAGAACTTCTCGCGCAGCTCAGGATGTGATTTTAGCTAATTTCAAAATGCCATATGCTCCAGGTGGAGATTTACAAAACGACACGATGGAAGAATTTGATAAATATGTTGATCAAACTTACGCAGCGATGGAATTAATGCTTACAAGATTAGAAGCCTGCGCAGAAGAGTACCGCCAAAAAACAGAAAAACCGTCCTACGCATGTAGAACGGTTCAAACTATGGAACCTAGTCAGTTAAATCACTAGTCCTGATTAGCCTAAGCTTTTTTCTACAAGGTCAAATAAAGGACCTGAGAATAAACCAATGGCGATAATGATAAATGCACAAACGAAAACTAATACTGTTGTTGCATGTAAAGAATGGTCTGCAACATCTGCATCGCCATCTTTCATGTACATAACAACGATTGGACGCAAGTAGTAGAACACGCTGATTACAGAGTTAATTACACCCCATAAAGCTAACCATACTAAACCTTCGTTTACAGCTGCGCTAAATAAATAGAACTTACCGAAAAATCCTAATGTCGGCGGAAGACCTGCAAGTGATAACATAAAAATCGTTAAGCACATTGCTAATGCCGGTTGGTTTTTCGCAAAACCCGCTAAGTCATCAGTACCGATTACAGAATTTTCAGAACGTTCAATTAAACTTACGATTGCAAACGCACCCATTGTCATAATGCTGTAAGCAAATAAGTAGAACATCACACTTGATGCACTATATGCTGAATTCTGAGAGATACCCGCAGTGATTAAACCAACTAAGATATAACCAGAGTGAGCTACTGAAGAATAAGCTAAAGTACGTTTCAAGTTGTTTTGCATAATCGCAGCAACGTTACCCAAGGTCATCGTTATTACGGCCAGCCATTGCATGACATCGAATAAGTTCTGCGAACCTACTAACGGTTGTGTTGCAATAACACGTAAGAACGCTGCAAATGAAACTGCTTTTACCGCTGTCGCCATAAAAGAAGTTACCGGCGTTGGAGCTCCTTGATAAACATCTGGTGCCCAAGCATGGAAAGGTGCGATTGAAACCTTAAAGCAAAAACCTAAGATCACAAACACGATACCAAATAAGAACAATTTATTTGTTTTTACTAATGTTGCAGCACTTTGCATGAAATCAGTGATGTTTACTGAACCAGAACTTCCGAATACGAATGAAACTCCGTATAAGAAAATCGCAGAAGCAAAAGAACCTAATACGAAGTATTTAATCGCTGCTTCTTTTGAAATTTTTTGTTCATGAGACATCGCGATCATTAAGTATAAAGATAACGACATTAACTCTAGACCGATAAACACAGTAATTAAATTTACTGCCGCAACTAAGATAATCATTCCAAGCACTGAGTTCAGGGCTAAGAAAATTAATTCAGAAAACTGTTTACCGCGTGTCGATGGATTTTCGTACATCATGATTAGACCGCCAGCCGAAGCTACGATCGCAAGTAATGCAGACCATTGAGTTAAACCATCAAATAATAACTGATTATTAAATGCTGTTTTATCAGATCCACCAAATACTAATAATAAGCCTGCAGTTAAACCCATGCCGATTAAAGCAATAACGATTGTTGCTGCCGGGTTTTGTTCTTTATTGCCGCGTAAAACTTTAATTGCTAGCGGAATTAAGCTGAATAAAAACAAAACGATTAACGGAGAGGCTAATAAAACGTCTGTAAGACCAACTGTAATATTCATAACTATTTCACCTCAAGCGTGTAGTTGTGTTTGTTCGAAATTAAGTGATCAACACTCTTTTTCGAATAATCCATAAAGTGATTCGGGAAGATACCCATCCAGAAAATTAAAATAATTAACGGAGTCATCACAGCCCATTCACGTACACTTAAATCATGTAATGCGTGTTCTTTATCTTCTTCAGCGTGAGTTACGATTTCGCCTTTAGGCCCGAAGAACACACGTTTAACCATCCATAACATGTACGCCGCACCTAAGATCACACCTGTTACAGAAATTCCTGCAGCTAGTGGTGAAAATTGGAACGTACCCATTAAGATTAAGAATTCACCGATGAAACCATTTGTTAATGGAACCGCGATTGAAGACATTGTTACGATCACAAACATAATTGTGAAAATCGGAAGTGCACTTGCTAAACCACCGTATTTAGAAATCATACGTGAATGCGTACGTTCGTATATCATACCGATCAACAAGAACAGAGCGCCTGTAGAAATACCGTGATTTAACATTTGGTATAAAGCGCCGTTCACACCGTATTGATTCATCACAAAAATTCCAAGGATAACGTAACCCATGTGCGATACTGAAGAGTACGCCACAAGTTTTTTCACATCTGGTTGTACCATCGCCACTAACGCTCCGTACACGATACCAATTACACCCAGAGATACGAAGAACCACGCATAGTGTTCAGCCGCCTCTGGAAACAATGGAATCACCCAACGTAAATAACAGAAAGTTCCCATTTTTAACATCACACCCGCAAGTACTACTGAACCTGGAGTTGGTGCTTCAACGTGGGCGTCTGGCAACCAAGTATGTAAAGGAAACAATGGAACTTTAATCGCAAATGCTAATGCGAAAGCAAAGAACAATAACGTTTGTGCTGTGAAAAATTCACCGGCAACAAATGGAATTTGTAATTTGTAGAAATCAAGTAAGCTTGCACTCACTGCTCCGCCAGTTACTTCTGGTGTTAAGCGCATTAAGAAAATAATCGCTAATAACATCAAAACAGATCCCGCCATCGTGTAGATGAAGAACTTGATCGTTGCATAAATTCTACGAGCGCCGCCCCAGATACCAACGATAAAGTACATCGGAACTAACGAAAGCTCCCAGAACACATAGAATAAAACCGCATCCATCGCTAAGAAAGAACCCATCATCGCAGTTTGTAAAACAAAAAGCGCAACGTGGAAGCCTTTCACTCGCTCAGAAATTGAATTCCATGATCCTAAGATAATGATCGGAGTTAAGAACGTAGTTAGCATAATTAACATTAAGCTAATGCCATCAATACCGATGAAGTATGAAATCCCGAAACGCGGAACCCAAGCATACTGCTCAACCATTTGTAAAGCGGCAGAACTTTGATCGAAATTTTTAAGCACCACAAGTGAAGCCAAAAATTCAATTAAAGATAAACCTAAAGCTAATTGGCGTAACGTGCTGTTTTGCGGCCAGATAGTCAGGATCAATGCAAAAACTAGGGGTAAAAATAAAACGACTGATAACAACATTTACTACCTCATCAACACAAATGTTAAAACTGTTACAACACCTAAGCCGATGTACATCGCGTACTGTTGCATGTTTCCAGTTTGGAAAGAGCGAGCTAATGACCCCGCCCCTTTAGTCATATCAGCAATCACATGAGTCGTTTTATCGATGAAATTCACATCGATATACATCCATAAATTCTGACTTTGTTTTACTAGCGGATTAATGATTCCAGCAAAGTAAGCTTCATCAACGAAATATTTGTTATTCACAAAGTTGTACACAGGTCCAAAAGCTTTTGCGATTTGCGCATTTGTGCCTTTGTTGTTTGTGTAAATCTTGTAAGCCGTGAAAGCAGAGATTAAAGCTAATGAAACCGAAGTTGCCATTAAGCCCCACTCTTCAGATGCAGAGTGTTCGCCAGCTGCTTCCGGTAATTTGCGAATAACTGGTTCTAACCAGTGTTCCCAGAAATTAGGAATGTGTCCTAAGTATTCCGAAATCACATGTGGAACACCGATAAATCCACCAACAACTGATAAAATCGCTAAAATAATTAACGGGATTGTCATTGTCGGAGGAGATTCATGTGGGTGAACAGATTTTGGAACTCTTGATCCGCCCCAGAAAGTTAAAGCCATCAAACGAGTCATGTAAAACGCAGTTAAAGTTGCGCCAAGTGCTCCGGCCATCCACAAGAAAACACTTCCGCGTGGTGACGAGTACGCTTGCCATAAGATTTCATCTTTAGAAAAGAAACCTGAAAATAACGGAAACCCGATAATCGCTAACCATCCCATTAAGAACGTGAAATGCGTGATCGGTAAGTATTTTTTCAAACCACCCATTTTTTGAATGTCTTGTTCTCCGTCCATCGCATGGATCACAGAGCCTGAACCTAAGAACATTAACGCTTTAAAGAATGCGTGTGTCATTAAATGCATCATGCCTGCGCCGAATGCGCCGACACCAACAGCTAAGAACATATAACCAAGCTGAGATACTGTTGAGTACGCTAATACTTTTTTAATATCCATTTGAGTAAGGCCGATTGTAGCCGCCATCACCGCAGTGACTGCGCCGATGATTGCAATCACCATCATTGTATTTGGAGCTGCAACAAACATTGGATTTAAACGCACGATCATGTAAACGCCCGCAGTAACCATCGTCGCCGCATGGATAAGTGCAGATACTGGAGTCGGACCAGCCATCGCATCAGGTAACCAAACATAAAGTGGAACCTGTGCAGATTTACCAGTTGCTCCGATAAATAACATTAATGTTCCAAGAGTTGCAGCACCTAACCAGCTAGCTTCAACTGTTGTTGGTGCTAGTTGATTTAATTCGAACATATTTAATGTTCCGAAAGTGAAGAACAAAATAAACATACCGATAATGAAGGCAGCATCACCAATACGATTTGTGATGAAGGCCTTCATGCCCGCGGCAGCTTTGGCAGAATCTGAGAACCAGAAACCGATGAGTAAGTAAGAACAAAGTCCTACGCCTTCCCAGCCGACGAACATTGTTAATAATGAATCACCTAAAACCAGGATTAACATGTTGAACACGAAAAGATTTAAATACGCGAAGTATTTTGTAACGCCTTTATCGTGGTGCATGTAACCGATAGAAAATAAATGAATTAACGATCCAACGCCCGTGATGATTAAAATCATGATCGAGCTGATTTGATCTACGACGAATCCAGCGTTTACTTTAAATCCGCCAACCGCGATCCATTCAAAGTAATTTGCAGCTAATCTTCTAGATTCTGCAGGTGCGTTGATTAAATCCATCATCAACAACACAGAACAGATAAAAGAAAGAAAAACTGCGCCCGTTGCGATCGATCCAGCTAAAACATAGTTTTGTGAACGAAAGCGAACGCCGTTAAGAATAAATCCTACAAAAGGGCTTAATAATAATATTGCAATCAATGCTTCATGACTCATTTTCAATTACCCTTTCAAGTGTTCGAAGAATCTGATGTTAACTTCTTTAAAGCGTTTAAAGATCGAAACCGCTAAAGCTAAGCCTACTGCCGCTTCTGCTGCTGCGATTGTCATAACGAAGAAAACCATAATTTGGCCTTCGATGTTGTTGTTGTATTTTGAAAACGCCACGAAGCTGATGTTAACTGCATTTAGCATTAACTCGACCGACATTAATAAAACGATTAAGTTACGGCGAAGTAAAACTCCTGCCATACCCATAGAAAAAATAACCGCTGATAACACTAAGTAGTGTTCAAGGCCGATTGTGGTAAAAATATTAGTCTCTGGCATGTGTGCCCCCTCTGCTGCGTGATAGCGCTACAGTTCCTACTGCGATTACTAAAAGTAAAACGCCTAAAGCTTCAAAGCCAAAAACGTTTTGTAAAAATAAGTTTTGTGCTAACGACATTGTGTTATCGCCGTAAGTTTTTCCCGTGTTCGCATCGACTTGTGCTTTTTGAGATAACTCAATGGCTTTCGTGCTTAACGTGATCGCGCCAACAATTAAGCCTGCTAAAATTCCTACTGAAGCAATTTTAACTGCGCCAGTAATTTTACCGCGTGTGAACGCTTGGATTTCATGTTTTAAATCGAAAAGCATTAGTACCATCACGAATAAAACCATCACGGCGCCGGCGTAAACGATCAATTGCACACCCGCTAAAAAGAATGCACCTAAAGTTACAAATAAAGCTGATACGCCCACCATCGTCATCGCTAATGAAAGCGCAGAGTAGATCGGGTTAGACATCAGAACTACAGATAGTCCCGCACCAACAGTTACAAAAGCTAAAAACCAAAACAAGATTGCATCAGTCACAAATTCCTACTTTCTTAGAACGCAAATTGCGCCGCTGCGAAAATTACAATTGAAGTTAAAATCGTGTTAGCCAACGCCCACGGAAGCATAGTTTTCCAACCAAGATCCATAAGTTGATCATATCTAAAACGAGGAAGAGTCCAACGAACGTGAATGAAAATCCAAAGTAAAATTAAAAATTTCACATTGTAACACAAGAAGTGAACTACTGTGCTTAGGATGTTCGTTAAATCACCTGTTGTACCAAGAGTTGAGGCAATCCAATCATGAACGCCTTGAACCGTTGTCCATGGAATATTGTATCCGCCCAAGAAGAACGTCGCAAACAAACCAGAAGCGATCATCATGTGACCGTACTCACCGATGAAGAACATTAACATTTTGAATCCACCGTACTCAGTGTGGAAGCCGGCAACTAGCTCTGCTTCACCCTCTGCTAAGTCGAATGGTAAACGATTTGATTCGGCAAACGCTGCTGCGAAGAATATCAAGGCGCCAAGTGGTTGATAGAAAATACCCCAGTTAGGTAATGGCAACGTCACTGTGTGTCCAAAACCATTGAAGTTTAACCAGCCTTGTTGAAGGGCGATCATCTCAGATAAGTTGAATGTGCCATAAGTCATGATCACACCAACGATTGAAAGACCTAGAGCCAATTCGTAAGAAATAATTTGAGCTGATGCGCGCATCGCTCCCATTAAAGCAAACTTACTTCCTGATCCCCAGCCCGCCATCAAGATAGTGTATGCCGCTAAAGACGAAACACCTAAAATGAAAACAATACCTACGTTAACTTCAAAACCTTGAATTAAAAATTTTGAATCGCCAATAATCAACGGTGTCGACATTGGAATTGCCATATAAGCAATTGAAGCAGGAATTAAAGCAAAGATCGGAGCCGCGTAGAATAAATATTTATTCCCCTTATCCGGCACGAAATCTTCTTTAGTTAAGAATTTTACGGCATCCGCTAAAAGCTGCATCAAACCCAAAGGTCCGATACGGTTTGGACCAAAGCGATTTTGAATAAACGCCGAACCGCGACGCTCTACCCAAACTAAGATTGGAACAAGTTGAACCATCATTAAGAAAACTAAAACAGTTTTCACTACGTTGATTGTAATTTCAAAAGGAGTACTTCCCATATCCATCATAAATTAGTTTCCTTTAGTCCCACTCAAGAGCTTTAGATTTGATTTCCCACCATAGACCGAAAATGAAGATCGCTAAGAAGATAATCATTGATCCAAAAACGAACGGCCCAGCGCCTGTGTGAATGAATTCACGAAAGCCTACTGCCCATGGGTACATAAAAATAATTTCGATATCGAATAGAATGAAAAGGATCGCCGTTAAGTAGAACTTAACAGAAATTTTCGTGTCCTTTTTTTCTTGTTCTGGAATACCACACTCATAGATTTCCATTTTAGCTGCGCTTGAGCGCGTTGCGCGGCCACCTGTCCAACGTGCTAAGTAAATTAAAATTACTCCAAACACACCGATGAAAAGCGTGATAAAAATGATCCCACCTAAAGGCATCTTGCCTCCTTGTTCGTTTTGGTTTTTTAACTAATAGTTTTAACTACTTAGTTATACAAAGCGTTCAGTTAAAAACCAAATGAAAAAGCACTTCAAAAAGCTCTGGTCCGTACCGCTTAATTATTGTTTGATGGATGATGTTTCGTGGATGACGAAAGAATAATTTTTTGGCAACATCCGTGATGCAATTTTAGGAAAATCAAAGAAGTGAATAGTCAGTATCATCTGCGTTTAGAAGAAATAATTCTACGCGCGGCCAACAAAAAGAAAGAATTGTTTAATATTGTCGGCACACAGTCGTCGACAGCTATTTCTTTTTTATTGTCACAACATTTTTCTATACATTTCAATGGCTTGCCGACACTTGTCGTAGTTTCAAGTTTAGATGATGCCGAACTGTTTGCTAAACAAATGAGCTTTTTTTCTAACGAATATCGCTGTCATATCTTAAAACATTTTGATGTTCAGCCCTACTCTGGCCTTTACCCATCGCCATCGGCTTCATGGGATCGTTCAAAATTTTTATATTGGGCCAACCAACCAAACGCTGAAAAAAACAACATATTCATCGCGCCGATTTCTGCACTTCAACAAAAGTCAGCCCCGTTTAACAAATTCAACAAACGCTGTCGTGCTATTAAATCCGGCGACGAGCTGCCAACAAATTTAGCCGAGTATTTTCATGATTTAGGTTATCAACCTGCACCCGTGGTCGAAGATCGTGGTCAATATAGTATCCGCGGCGGGATTGTTGATATTTTCTCGGTGGCAGAAGAAAAACCAATTCGCCTAGAACTTTTCGGCGATCAAGTTGAAACCTTAAGATATTTTTCTCATATTTCACAATTAAGCGAAGACGTAACTAAAGTTTTAAACTTAGCTCCCGTTTTTGAATATGAATTAGATGACGACAATTTAGAATCGGTTGTTAAAAAATTTCGCAAACAATTAGAGGGTCGTCCCGTTGCGCACGCTGAGCGAGATGAATTATTGCGCGAACTTACGCAAAAAACTTTGTTTCCTGGCGCTGAATATCTTTTACCTTACAGTTATGATTCTTTAGTATCGCCACTCGAGCATTTTTCTTCTGGATTAAATGTGATCATGGTTGATCCCGTTGAAGTGGCCAGAAAAGCTGACGAATTCTATCAGGAAGTTGTCGCTGATTATCGCGCAGCTGAAACCACATTGTTTAAACCTGAAATTGAAGAGCTTTATTTTTCATTTGATAAAGTGGTTTATCCCGAGGGTTCACAAACCATTCAGTTTTCAAATTTAGCTTTTCTAACCGAAGAATCTTTTACTGAAGAGCGTATCGAGTACAAATCGAGCCCATTAACTGAATTTACGCAAATTGCTCACAATAAAACTCCTGGGTCTACCGAGTGGATTTCTGTTGCCGCTCCAAAGCTGCAATTATGGCGTAAAGATAAATTCAAAATTTTTATTTCCTATAAAAACCAAACACAGCTTGATCGCTTAAAGAATTTACTAGATCGCTTAGAAGTTTCATTTGAGGTCGCTCCAAGTTCAGGGGCTGCTAGTTATGATTGGGATAAATGGTTAAGCTATCTTGATCAACCTAATCAGCCGGCCGTATTAATTCCGCGCGATCTTGGCGAAACCGTCTTATTACATGAAGAACAGATTATCTTCTTACGTGCAGATGATTTCTTCGGGCGCAAACAGCGTGCTGCCGCTCAAAGTTCTTATGAAGAGTTTTCTAAGAATGCAAAACGTTTAAGTTTCGGCGATTTAAAACCAAGTGATCTGGTCGTGCATGTAAAACATGGTGTCGGCATTTATGAAGGTTTAAAGCTAATGAATGTCGGCGGAATTGAATCTGAGTTTATTCAGGTCGCCTACAAAGACAAAGATAAATTATATTTACCCGTTTACCGCGTTGGCCAATTACAAAAATTTTCTGGTGCTTCACAAACAACTATTTTAGATAAACTAGGCGGCACTGGTTGGGAAAAAACCACCAGTAAAGTTAAAAAACATTTACGTGATATTGCCGCCGAGCTTTTACAGCTTTACGCAAAACGTGCAGAAATCACACGTTTTCCTTTAATCTTAGATGAAGCTTTCCAGCACATTGGGATCCTAAGCTTAGAATTCCACGTGGACAAGTTGTCG
>JADMIO011053057.1_pt1:0-20000 | contig 83212 bp, 67 predicted proteins | sample 8958161 | NCBI WGS metagenome assembly JADMIO01 (sample SAMN16585339, study PRJNA669376) | soil metagenome | isolation source: Crop rotation soil | place: USA: Cullars Rotation, Alabama | collected 2011
GCGACTTCAAGTCACGTGAATTCCAAGCTTCGGATCCCACTGTGCTGGAAAGTGCATCTACCGCAGGATAGCCCAATACTTTTGCGCCATCGGGCCAGTCGTTGATAACACCCGAATTGCCCCCAACAGAAACACCATTGCCCAGGGTAATATGATCAGAAATCCTTGCGCCGCCACCGATCACCACGCCATCGCCTAAGGTAACAGAACCTGCCAAACCACTGGCGCCTGCCATGATGCAGCTCCGGCCCATTTTGCTGTTGTGCCCAATCTGTATCATGTTATCAATTTTACAGCCGTCGCCTACAATGGTACTGCTGAACTTGCCCCTGTCAACACAACTGCTGGCGCCAATTTCCACGCCATTACCAATAACTACGTTGCCGATGTGTGGGATCTTCATCAGCCCTTTGCCATCGGGTGCAGGACGGAAACCAAAACCATCTGCACCAATGGATACATTGGAATGGAGGATACAGTAACTGCCCACCACACATCTTTCACGGATGACCGTGCCGGACCAGATGGCGGTGTGGATACCAACCGTTACATTATCAAAAATGGTTACGTTGGGATATATGATACTGTTAGCGCCAATGGAAACATCTTTTCCTATATAACAGTTTGCACCAATTTTGCAGTTCTCCCCAATTTTTGCAGTTGCATGTATCACTGCCGTGGGATGGATGTCTGTTTCAAAAACATTGCCTTCCGGCATAAACATATCCAGCACTTCGGCCATGGCAATATCTGCATCCTTTACTTTTATGATCGCTTTGCCTTCGCCGGGTTCTATGGCAATATCTTCATTTACTATCGCTGCACAGGCTTGTGAGACTTCCCAGGCCTTTACAAATTTTTTGCTGCCCACAAATGTTACTTGTGTATTGTTTGCCTTTGCCAGGTCTTCGGGGCCTGAAATAATCAAAGCATCATTTCCTGTGACAGTACCTTTTACTTTTTCACTGATCTCTTTTATAGTGAAATTTTTCATTGGAGATATTTTTTAGATAAATAACGTTCAATTCTTCATTGTCAATTTTCAATTATGTTTCACCTCATCCCACAAATGCCGTATCAGCCCATCCACCAAACCGATCTTAGGCACATAAATTTCACCGGCATTTGCCCAGCGCATGGTATTGATATAGATCAGTAATGCAGGAACGATCACATCCGCCCTGTCTTCCCGTAAGGAATATTTTGTAATACGGTCAGCCAGCGTAACACTGCTTAGTTCTTTATGATAATCCCTCAGCAGTTCTAACTGTAAAGGCTTGCCATCCTTTCTTTTGCTCATGCTGAAAACCTTGTTGATATTACCGCCGGTACCGATCGCCACCACTTCTTTATGCCCTTTTGTTACAGCACGGATGGTGTCCTTCATTTCATCCCATTCTTTTTCGGTTACCATATTCTTTAATAAACGGATGGTGCCGATATTGAATGACTTTTTATAAATAAGTATGCCATTGCTGAAGAAAGAGAGTTCAGTACTGCCACCGCCCACATCAATATAGAGATAACTGTGGTCTTTATCCATCGTTTCTGCCACATGGTTCTCATAGATGAGGTTTGCTTCATAATCCCCGCTGATCACTTCTATCTGTATCTCTGCTTCCAGCCTCACTTTACGGATGATGTCTGCAGCATTTTTAGCATCCCTCATGGCACTGGTGGCGCAAGCTTTAATATGTGTTACATCATACGCATTACACAAATGCTTAAACGCTTTCATTGTTTGCAGCATCATCCCCATTTTGGGTTTAGAGATAGTGCTTTGTTCAAATACATCAAAACCCAGGCGCAACGGCACCCTTATTAGGTTGAGTTTGTTAAACACAGTATTGCCTGCAGCATCTTCCACTACATCTGTAATGAGGAGCCTTGCGGCGTTACTGCCTATATCTATAGCTGCCAGTTTCAATACCAGTTACCAGTTATCGGTGATGAGTGTGTGGGAGGGTGAATGGTGAATAGTCAATTGTCAATGGCAGCGAATCCACTGCAATTAACCCGTAACAATAAACAATTCATCAGTTAAACCCCTTCCCTTAAAACAAAGATAGGTTTGTAAAACTCTTGCAGTAAAAATAAAAATGTGGCTACTCCTTATGTGGATAATTTGCGGAATAAGTAATTATACACTTCCACCTGTGAACGTACTTTTTTTGTATTGCGTGGATTGAGATACTGGTTGCTGAGTTCGTTATCAAGCAGGCGTGCCTTGATATTATCTGACAATTGTATCTTCAAAATATCTTTTAATTCCTGCTGAATGTCTTTCTCTATAATGGGGCAGGCAGCTTCAATACGGTGATCAATATTCCTCACCATCCAGTCGGCAGAGGAAATAAATGTCCTTTCTTTTCCGCCATTGTGAAATATCATCACCCTTGCATGTTCCAGGTATTCATCCACAATGCTAATGGCCTGTACAGGTATTTTAAACTTGCTGTTCTCAGTAAGCATACAGCAAATACCACGGATCACCATTTTTATCTCCACACCTGCCCTGGCGGCATCGTACAGCTTTGTTATCAGCATTACATCGCTCAGCGAGTTTAATTTGAGCGTAATGGCAGCAGGTTTACCCAGCCTGGCTGTTTTAATTTCTTTATCGATCAACCCCAGTATTTCCTTACGCATGCTGACAGGGCTTACCAATAAAGTTTTGCAGCCCCGCAAAAACTTGATCCTTGTTTTAGGTTGTTCCAGGTAATGAAATATCCTGTTCACATCCGCCATTATATTCCTGTCTGATGTAAGCAGGCAGTGGTCGCCATAAATTTTAGCCGTGCTTTCGTTCAGGTTGCCCGTACTTACAAAACCATAATGCGTAGTTTGCTTGTTCACCACTTTTTTTATGAGACAGAGTTTGGCATGCACTTTCATATTATGCACGCCCAGTAATACTTTTACACCGGCTTCTTCCAGTTCTTCTTTCCATTCTAAATTGGCTTCCTCATCAAACCTTGCCCTCAGTTCTATCACCGCTGTTACCTGTTTGCCATTGCGTACAGCATTGGTGAGCGCATTCACCACTTTTGAACGGGATGCCAAACGGTAACAGGTAATTTTTATATGTGTTACTTCGGGATCAATAGCAGCTTCTCTTAGCAGGTCGATCACGCTGTCAAATGAATGATAAGGAAAATTCAGCAGTACATCTTTTTTCAGTACCACGTCGGTAACCTTTGCAAAGTTTGTCAGCAAAGGATGAACAAACGGTTTTTTACGTGGGTTCTTTTGCAGGAAAACAGTATCAGGGAAATTAATAAAATCTTTAAAATTATGTATCCTGCCGCCGGGTATCAGGTTATCCTTTTCAGTAAGGCCCAGGCGTTTTACCAGGTATGTAAGCAGTGAAGGGTCAATGTCTTTATCAAAAACAAAACGGACTGTTTTTCCTTTCTTCCTGTTTTTTAATCCCTTTTCAATTTTTTGTATCAGGGATGTGGCGATATCATTATCAATATCGATCTCTGCATCCCTTGTTACTTTAATAATATGGGATGAAAAGGTATCATAATTAAAAAAAGAAAAAATGAATGGCAGGCAATACCGGATAATATCTTCCAGCAAAATGATATGATGTTCCCCCTGCCTGGATGGCAATATGATGAACCGGGGAAGCCTTCTTGCCGGCACACTCACCAGCGCAAAACGCTGCGGAATACTTTTATTTTTTTTACTGAGCTTGCAGGCCAGATAGATGCTCTTATCACTCAGCACAGGAAAATTGTGAATGCTCTCGATCATCAACGGCACCACGTTGCTCCTTATTTCCTCATCAAAATAATTGACAATGAATTTTTTCTGTTCCCTGTTTAACTGTGTTTCGTTGATCAGGAATATCTTTTGCTTCTTCAGCTCTTTAAATATATCATTCCAGGTACTTTCAAATTCCTTTTGCTGCTCCAGCACAATATCCTGTATCTCTTCCAGTATCAGTTCGGGCTGTACTTCCAGGTGCATATTGCCTTTACGCCCTACTTCTATCATCCGGTGCAGGGTGGCAACCCTTACCCGGAAAAATTCATCTAAATTATTGGAAAAAATGCCCAGGAACCTGATGCGCTCTTTTAAAGGTACGGTATCGTCTGCCGCTTCCTGTAATACCCGGTGGTTAAAAGACAGCCAGCTTATGTCACGGATGATGGTTCTTGGTTTTCGCATAAAATTCCGCTAATATATAAGCAATCACATAAATCCAATGTTAAGTTTTTATATTGTTCCCATTTGCATAGATCGTTGAAAGCTAAGCATGTACAGTTTAAGAAACAACCTTATCCCCTGTTCCTGCGTATTCTTTCCACAATGCATCATCCAGGCAAATAAATCAATGAAAAATTCGTTTTACACTGTAAGTGGATAAAAACAGCCCGGGAAACCTGACTGCAGCAGAGACAGGCATAATTTTTTCTCCCAGGCACTGCTTCCCAAGGTAACCAAAATAGCTGTTTTTTCCTTTTCCTGATCCCCACCTTTAGAAAACGATCGCCTGGTTATAAGTTTACTCTTAAAACCGGGCAACAATTGCGTTAGAAAAGGCGTCTGGCAAGCTTTAAAAGGCTAACTTTGCCGCTTTTATAAAACGATCAGCCATTACTATAACACAGTTAAACACAGCAGTTCTAATTCCGGTGATGAAGCGAACGAAAGTGTTTATTTTAAACAGGATCCGATAAATGAGATTTCTTTCAGGCACTATACTATTTTTTCTATTTCCATACCTGTCGCACGGGCAATGCCCAACCATCAACACAGCGATGATAAATGCCTGTGCTGTGGCACCCTCTACTTCAGAAGGGATCAATGAATTCGTGTATTTTTCCACTACTGCCGCCGCTACTGCAGGTGATTACACTTTATCGTATGGCACTGTAAACCCGCCATTGGGTGGTGCATCATCTAATATACTTGCCGGCTCAAATGCCAGGACTAAAAACGGGCCGGGCTCACTAACATCATCCAATGGCTGTGTTATTACCTATGTAACCTCCCCCGCTACAGTGATACCGGCCAACAGCGGTGTACTTCTTATACCATCAAATTTTGATAATGATTATGATCTGACAGGCGTGTGCAGTAATGGCAGTTTATATGCTATCCTTGTCGACATCAACGCTGCGCCAAGCAATACATGGGGACCTGGTGGCACATTTGCTAACAGCAGCGGGGCAAACTTAAGATACTTGCAGATTTCAAATGGCGCTGCCAATTGTTCATCCAATATTGTTAGTTATAACGGCAATGGATGGCCGGGAAGTGCGGATGGTAATTCTGTTTGGTGGGACGGCACACCCAATTATCAAAATAACGGGTGCAGCACTATAAGACCTCCCAAACCTACTATTACCCCAGACCCGATACCAGCCGTTTGTGCCGGTACCCCGGCAACAATGTCTTTCAACACCACCGGCGTTCCGGACAAATACAGTATCGACTGGAATAATGCTGCTAATACGGCTGGTTTTATTGACGTGGCCGCTGCCCCGTTACCCGCTTTTCCTATCACACTTACACCGCCGGCAAATGTGCCTGCCGGTACGTATACAGGCATACTAACGGTCATCAACAGCCTGACACCTGATACAAGTATTCCGCAAAATATTACTGTTACCGTTAACCCGGCGCCTGTTATAACAACACAGCCATCAACAGTTCCGCAGAAGGTTTGTCAAAACGGCCCCGTTTCTTCATTAAATTTAACAGCAACGGCAGGCAGTGGAACCATTAGCGGGTATCAATGGTTTCTTTATACCGTTCCGGGCAACGCCAGCGCATTGCCTTTTGCAACGACAAATTCTTTTCTTCCGTCCTCATCAGTTACACCTGTACCTGACACACTGTATTTTTATTGCACGGTAACCAATTCCGGCGGGTGTTCTACTGTATCAGACACAGCGATTTTAATAGTAAACCCGAATATTGTAACACCCACTGCTTCTGCAACACAGCAACCTACCTGTGCGGTACCAACAGGAACTATTATGGTTACTGCACCTGTAAGCGTTAATATTCTTTACAGTAACAGCGGTGCTGCCGGTCCATACCAGGTATCCGGTACGTTTGCAAATCTTGCTCCCGGGGTTTCATACAATATAACTGCAAGGGATACCCTCACGGGATGTACATCACCGGTAAGGACTGTTCCCATTAATGCGTTACCGGCGGGGCCAGTAGTAGCGGCATCAGTAACAACACAACCAACCTGTGCTGTACCTACAGGCACTATCACTGTTTCATCGCCCATTGGGGCAGATTATGAGTACAGTGTGGGTGGGGCTTATCAATTAACAACAGGTTTTTCAGGCTTAGCCGGCAGCACTACTTACAATGTAACAGTAAGGCAGATAAGCACAGGATGTGTTTCTGCAATTTTAGCCCTTCCCGTTGGCCCGGTTGCAGGATCGCCAGCAAGACCGGATATTACAGTTGTTCATCCTGTTTGTACTACGCCAACAGGTTCCATAACGGTTACCGCACCGTTAAATGCAAATTATGAATACAGTACCGGAGGAGCTTATCAAACTACTGTTTTATTCAGCAATCTTGTTCCGGGAACAAATTATTCAGTAACAGTAAGGGATATTTCTACGGGTTGCATTTCTGCCCCCCATGATACCACTATGAATATGATACCGGCGCTTGCCCCGCCAGTCATCGCTACCCCATTGCTTTTTTACTGTGAAAATGAAACAGCCCCGGCGCTAACGGCAACGGGCACCAACCTGCAGTGGTATACTTCTTTAACAGGGGGTACGGCCTCCACTACCGCTCCTGTTCCTGTTACAACAACAGCTGGGGTATTTAAATTTTATGTAAGCCAGAAAAATGGTGTTTGTGAAAGTACAAGGGATTCTATAACGGTGACTGTTAATGCAATACCAGCTCTGCCCGGAATAGCTGGTAATACAACAACCTATTGCCAGAATGAAACGGCAACTGTTTTAACTGCAACAGGCACTGGACTGCAATGGTATAATACCGCTACAGGTGGTTCTGCATTGCCGGGAGCGCCGACGCCATCAACTGCTGCAGGCAATACTACTTATTATGTAACCCAAACTATCAATGGATGTGAAAGCGGAAGGGCTCCGATAGCTATTACAGTAAATGCAATACCCGCTGCACCCGATGTATCCGGCAACAGAAACACTTATTGTAAAAATGATATAGCATCGCCCCTTGTTCCCAGCGGACCGCAATACCTTTGGTATAATCTTCCGTCAGGTGGCACAGGCTCAACAACAGTTCCGGTTGTACCGGTTGCAACAGTTAACACTTTTAATTTTTATGTAAGCGAAACCAGTAATGGTTGTGAAGGTCCCAGGGCAACAGTTACAATAACGGTAAATGATATCCCGGCAGCGCCGTCAGTTACAGTTCCGGCAGGGTATTGCCAGGGATCAGCAGCAGCCAGTTTAATTGCTGCAGGTGCTAATCTTTTATGGTACACAACACCTCCTCCGGGCACAGGTTCTCCAACAGCACCAACACCTTCCACATCCACTATTGGTAATACTGATTATTATGTTACCCAAACAGTAAATGGTTGTGTAAGCCCGGCATCAACAATAACTGTAAACATTAGTGCTCAACCACCAGCACCAGTAACAGTTCCACTAACTTATTGCCAGAATGAAAACGCACCAGCCTTAACTGCAACAGGGACTGGCTTATTATGGTACACTGCTGCCACGGGTGGGCCGGGTTCTTCTATTGCACCAACGCCTTCCACATCTAACCAGATTATTACAACTTATTATGTAAGTCAAACTGTTAACGGGTGCGAAAGCAACAGGGCAGCGTTAACTGTAACGGTTAATGCAATACCTGCTCCTCCTTCCATCACTACCCCCATTGTGCAGTACTGTCAAAAAACAACGGCAAACCCATTAACAGTTACCGGTACCAATGTATTATGGTACACTGCACCGTCAGGTGGTACCGGTTCTTCTGCAGCGCCAGTTGTATCAACTGATTCAACAGGCAGCACATTCCACTATGTAACACAAACAATAAATGGTTGTGAAAGCGGAAGGGATCTGCTAACGGTGACCATTGTGGCAGTTCCAAATCCGCCTGTACCGGTTACCCCTGTAGATTATTGTCAGAACCAGTTAGCTGCACCGGTATCAGCAAATGGAATTGGTCTTAAATGGTATTCAACACTTACTTCACCAACTCCGTTGCCATCAGCACCAACACCGTCTACCACAACCGTGACTGGTATAAAATATTATGTAAGCCAGTTCATCAACACCTGCGAAAGCAAAAGGGATTCTATCATAGTTACCATTAAGCCTGCATCGCCGCAACCGGTTGTGGTAAGCCCTCTTGAATATTGCCAGAATATTATTGCCCCGGCTTTATCAGCAACGGGATCAAATTTATTATGGTACAGTGCAGCCACAGGGGGTACAGGGTCATCAACAGCACCGGTACCATCAACAACCACACCAGCCACCACGTTTTTTTACGTAACACAAAATGCAAATGGCTGCGAAAGCACACCACGTACTGCTATAACGGTAACAGTGAAAGTAACAAGTACCGCCGTAACAGGTTTTCATTACAGTTCAGATGCATTTTGCCTGAACGGCGTAACACCACCCTCTCCATTTTATGACTTTGGCTTTACCACCGGCGGAACATTTACTTCAACTCCTGCCGGGTTAAGCATCAATGCGGCAACAGGGGATATTAATTTGGCTTCTAGCAGCGCAGGTACGTACAACATCACTTACACCTACAACACCACGGGATGTGTAAATGGCAATACTTCTTTCACAACTATCACATTGAACCCTGCCATACCCAGCGACGCCCGCTTTTCATATAGTTCCCCGGTATGTAAAGATGCAGCACCTGTGTTACCGCAAACACTGCCAGGTTTTACAACAGGGGGCCTTTTTACCTCGGTTCCGGGCACCCTTAGCATAAACAGCAGCACCGGTGAAATAAATGTAGGCAATAGCCCGCCCGGTACTTATACCGTGCTGTATAACGTAAACGAACAGGGTTGCAGGCAGGCCCGAAATGGTTCATCAGGAATTATAATTATTGATACCAGTTCGCCTGTTACAAAATTCAATTACAGTTCAACTGATATTTGTTTAATCGCTGGCGCTGTAAATCCAACTATTACAAAAGCCACAGGCTTTACCGCAGGCGGAACATTTACAGTAACACCGGCAGGGCTAAGCGTAAACAGCGTGACCGGGGATGTAAATATCGGCCTGAGTGTTGCAGGAACTTATATCATTAAATACAGCGTGCCTTCCCTACTGTGCCGGTATGCAGGGGCCGACAGTATTGTATTTAAACTGAAAAACTATGGCGCACCTGTAACAGGGTTCTCTTATGTGGGCCCGGTTTGTAAAGGCGATGATAATGCTATACCGGTAATGAATACAGGCTTTACAGACGGCGGTGTTTTCTCATCAGCACAAGGCCTGGCTGTTGATGCAACAAGCGGCGCTATTGACCTGCGGCAGAGTGTTGCAGGCGATTATACTGTGAGGTATGATGTAGCCCAGGGGGTTTGTAATCCTGCTGATTTTGGATTAGCTAATATTAAAGTGCTTGCACAACCGGAAGCGCCCACAGTTACTTCGGCCTCTGTTTGCGGGGAAGGTACTGTTACCTTAAATGCTGCAGCATTAGGTACGCTTAGCTGGTACACCGATCCTTCATTGTTAAACCAGGTATTCGTGGGCGGCACATTCTCTACATTTATCAGTACCACCACCCCGTTTTATGTTACCAATACAGTGGGGTCCTGTGAAAGCGAACCCGCTGTTGCCAATGCTTTTGCATACCCGGTACCTGTAAAACCATATATCGGCGGTGATACATCCATATGCGCTAATGAAAAACTGGTGCTGAATGCAGGCGCATATAACAGTTACCTGTGGCAGGATGGATCAACCAGCAGGACATATAATGTAGTTAATTCGGGGATATATAAAGTGATCGTTAGTACCGGTATTGGTTGTTCAGACAGCACCAGCATTGCTATAACGGTGCTGGATGACTGCACTGATATTGTATTCCCTAATGCCTTTAGTCCTAATGGAGATGTACACAACCCAACCTTTGGCCCCTGGGGCAACCTTCTTCCTGTAAGCAAATATGCTCTGCATATTTATAACCGTTACGGGCAGGAAGTATTTGCTGCAGCAGATCCTTCAAAAAAATGGGATGGCACTTATAAAGGCAAAGCTGTTGACATAGGCGCTTATATATATGTTGCCACTTATGTGTACAAAAACAAAATCAACAGGGTGAAGAAGGGAACAGTAATGGTGATCAGGTGATCATTTTACCGGGCTTCCACTTACATACTTGTTGCCTTTTACATAAAACCTGTAGGGCAGCAAAGCGTCTTCGCCGGCGCTGTCAATACCAATCCTTTTACTGGCGCCAATTTCAGCTGCTGAGAAAATAAAGCCATCATCTGCTAAAAATATTTCTTTTCCCCTGAGGTTGATACCGGAGTGTATTTTGGAAAGCCCCAGCGCCCTGCTCATATTGCCGGGCCCTTTTGTGAGTGTATTATCAATTTTCTTTTTACCCGTCCGCTTCAGCATTATTTCAATCCCATTTAACGGTTCCGCTGCCCTTATAAGCACTGCATCCGGCACTTCCTTTTCATTTGTTACCACGTTAAATAAATGATGCATTCCATAACAGATATAAACATAACTGATACCACCCCTTGCATACATGTGTTCATTGCGGTTAGTGCGCCGGCCATTGTATGAATGAGAAGCTTTATCTGTAATAGCAATGTATGCTTCCGTTTCTACTATCCTTGCACTGGTGTGCAGCCCATCGATATTTGTCACCAATATTTTACCCAGCAGTTCTTTTGCAGTTTGCACCACATCTTTTGACAAATAAAAATCAAGGTTCAATTTTTTCAACTTAAAACGTAATTTTAGCAACGAAGATAAACAACAGGCGAATAGCAATTGGCAATTAACAATGGACAATTGGCAATAATAAATAACGAATACCCCCGATACAGGAATGCTAAAAGAGATCATCATCGCTATACAATCTTACGGAGAAGCACACCGCTTTATTGTAAAGCACAAGCTGTGGCAATGGATACTGATCCCGGGGCTGATATATGCTGTATTGTTCTTTTCGGGCATGGCAGTTTTCTGGAAGAGCAGTGATTTTTTTATTGAGAAAATATTGGGTATTGCCGGTCTTAATGATACAAAAGGCCTGCTGAAATTTTTATTGATATTCGGCAGCGTGATACTCAAGATCATTTTAATGCTGTTGTATTTTTCCCTCTTCAAATATTTATTCCTCATCGTTGGTTCGCCACTGTTTGCTTACCTGAGTGAAAAAACGGAGGCCATCATTGAAGGAAAGGATTTCCCTTTTAGCTTTAAACAGCTGATGCATGATATTGTAAGGGGAATAAGGATTGCCCTCAGGAACACTTTATGGCAAACGGTTTATACCATTTCAATTCTTATATTATCGCTCATTCCTGTTGTAGGATGGTTTACGCCTTTTTTTGCTTTGCTTATTGAATGCTATTATTTCGGTTTTTCCATGCTCGACTACAGTTGCGAAAGAAATAAATTGTCCACCTCACAAAGCATTGCATTTATTGGTCAGCACAAAGGCCTTGCTATTGGAAATGGCATTGTATTTTATCTTATGCACATGGTAATTTTTGTTGGCTGGATACTGGCACCAAGCTACGCCGTAATAGCAGCCACCCTCAGTTTACTTAAAACAAAAGAACAGTTATGAGCAGTACGGTCTACCTGGTACCTGCAGTGCTTGATGAAACAGCCACCCACACAATCCCTCCGTACATTATTGACGCTGTAAAAAACTGCAGCGTAATATTTGCTGAAAATGAAAGAACAGCAAGGCGTTTTTTAAAAAGCATTTGTAAAGAAATTGTGATCGATGACTACGAATGGTTTGCCATTCACAAAGCAGAAGAAGAACAAAAAAGTAATTTCAGGAAAAAAATAAAAGAAGAAAAAAATATTGCCATTATCAGCGAAGCAGGTTGCCCTGGTGTGGCCGACCCCGGGCAGGCGCTGATTGAAGTGGCGCAGCAAATGAATGCTGTTGTAAAACCATTGGTAGGGCCCAGTTCAATATTACTTGCATTAATGGCCAGTGGAATGAACGGGCAACATTTTGAGTTTGCAGGATACCTGCCGATCGATAACAATGAAAGAATAAAAGCCATTAAAGATTTAGAGACCACTTCACAAAAAAAGAACAGCACACAAATATTTATTGAAACGCCTTACCGCAACGACCAGTTAATTGATACGTTGTTAAAAAACTGTAAGGCATCTACAAAAATTTGCATTGCAGCAGAATTAACCGGCAGCAACGAATATGTAAAAACAAAAACAGTAGAGGAATGGAGAAAAGAAAAAAACAGCTTTCATAAAAAGCCGGTGATATTTTTATTGATGGCCTGACCAATCTTTTATTACCTGTCCACTGGTTTCATGGAAATAATTTTATCCACCACAAATACACTGTACCCTCTCCACGGAATAGCGCCACGATATTCTTTATAATGCAAATCAAAATAATTACCGCTATTGCTCATCAAAACATTTGCAACACTGTCATCTTCTATTGAAAACTCAAATTCATAAGATTGAATGGAGCCAGCTGCTTTAGAACGGATACCACTTTGTATCAATTTTCCTTCGTATGTTTTAAAAATGTTCCCCTTCTTTACCACGTAATTCAATTCGCCTGATTTAACACCTTCCCCAAAAACATTGTAATAATGCCACCATATCCAAACTACCAGCGTAACAACACAAATAAACACCAGCCATCTCAAAAACTTTTTAAACCCGCTTGCTTTCTTTATAGGTTTTGGCGATAAAGGTTGCACATCTGCCATAGTTAGTTTTTTTCACAAGATAATTATAATCCATATTTATCTACCAAATAAATAAGTGCCGCCATATTTGCTGCCCCCAGGAGCAATTCTCTCCTGCTCACATTTTCAAACACATCTGTTGCTGCATGATGAATATCAAAATAACGCTGTGTATCAGGTGCAAGATCAGCTACTACTGTATGCAGCTTCTTTAACGGTTCTATATCAGCGCCGCCACCATTCTTTCCAAAATAATCAATGCCGGAATTAAGCAATAGTTTTTGCCATGGCATTATCTTTTCAAGCTGTGTTTCAGTTGCTGTAAAGTTGAAACCCCTGGGTGTAAATCCGCCTTCATCGCTTTCCAGTGCAAACAAATGTGTTTCTTTATTGGCTTCTCCAAGTTCCAGATACTTCTTTCCACCTTTACCACCATTCTCTTCATTCATAAACATCACCGCCCGGATGGTCCGTTTTGGTTTGATACCATTTGCCCTGATGGCCCGGAGCACTTCAATACTCTGCACACAACCGGCACCGTCATCATGGGCGCCCTCTGCCAGGTCCCAGCTATCAAGATGTCCGCCAACGGTAATGATCTCACCGGGATATTCGGTTCCCCTTATTTCCCCCACTACATTAAAAGAAGGTGCATCCGGCAGCATCCGGCAATTGGTTTGAATATATGCGGTCAGTTGCATTTTCATTTTCAACTGCCTGCTCAGCCACTCAGCGTCATTGGTGCTGATAGCCACCGCAGGTATTTTTGGGAATGAATCATTATACACCGTAACTCCCGTGTGTGGGTAATTATCGTTGTTAATAGCCAGGGAACGGACCACGGCCGCAACAGCACCATATTTCGCTGCAATAGTGGGTGCTCCCCATCTTGCCACACCGTTTTTTGCATAGGACTTGAATACATTGATATTGGTTGGATCCATCGCAAAATTCAGGAACACCATTTTTCCTTTCAACCCTTTTTCGCCTAAAGCATCCAGTTCGGCCATACTTCTTACTTCTACCACGCCGGCGCTTATACCTTTTTTGTCAGTTGCCACAGAATTGCCTAAAGCACACAAATGCAGGTTCACTTTTTTACCTCCTGCCAGCTGTATATAGCCCGTTTCTTTAGCTCCCCTTATCCAGTGCGGCACCATACAGGGTTGCAGGTATACTGTATCTGCACCTGCTTCTTTTAACATCCTGGCGGTTGCTTCCACTGCCTTTTGTGCATTAGCAGAGCCGCTGAGGCGTGGCCCGATCTTTTTACAGATGTAGCGGAGATTATCATAGGCACTGCTGTTTACCAGCACATCATCAACAATTTTTTTTATAACGGATGAGTCATCTGTTTGGGCGCTAAGTGTGGTTGAAAATAAAAAAGCAGCAATCCCTGAAAATAATTTTGTTCTCATAATACAGTTTATTGTTCAAACTTAACAAGCCTACACACAACGAATGCCAAAATTAAAAATAATGGTTTTAAAAGTTGATAAATGGCAAATTGTAAAACACCCTGTTTGGTTATGATTTTTGTACATTGCACCACTTTACAGGCATCTATTAAAACCTGTTGACGGTGCACCATTTTATAAAAGTCATTCTGCTGTTTTCGCTGCATAATGATACATTGTACAAGTTCCGACGTAAAGCCGGAATCCCGATTTTACATCGGGAAGATGCGGCGCCAATGAGGCTGAATATAAACCACTGCCTGGTTCAAAAAAACAATAACAGTAAAAACGTCTCTGCAGTAAGGGACAGGAATAAAATATTTTTATGGCAAAAGATCTGAGAAAACAACAGGCTCTTGAATACCACGCCAAGGGAAGACCCGGTAAAATTGAAGTGATACCAACCAAAGAGGCAAAAACACAACGTGACCTTTCCTTAGCATACTCACCTGGTGTGGCTGAGCCATGCCTGGAAATTGCCGCTAATGTAGAAGAGGTTTATAAATACACTGCTAAAGGAAACTTAGTGGGTGTTATCAGCAACGGTACGGCTGTGCTTGGCCTTGGCAATATTGGTGCAGAAGCCGGCAAGCCGGTGATGGAAGGCAAGGGTGTGCTGTTTAAAATTTTTGCAGACATTGATGTATTTGATATTGAGATAAATGAAACCGATCCTGAAAAATTTGTTCAGATAGTTAAATCGCTGGAGCCGACTTTTGGCGGTATTAACTTAGAAGATATTAAAGCGCCTGAATGTTTTTATATAGAGCAAAAATTAAAACAGGAGCTCAAGATACCCATCATGCATGATGACCAGCATGGCACAGCAATCATTTCTGCTGCTGCATTGCTGAATGCACTGGAACTGCAAAAGAAAAAAATTGAGAAAGTAAAATTTGTAGTGAATGGCGCTGGTGCTGCGGCAATGGCCTGTATGAAATTGTACGTTTCATTAGGAGCCAATGCTGATCATTTTATGGTATTCGACAGGAAAGGGATATTGTACAAAGGACGGCCTGATGTGGAAGATGTAAAACTTGATTTTTGCATTGATGCAAAGTATAAAGATTATACGCTGGTTGAAGCAATGAAAGATGCTGATGTATTCATTGGCTTAAGCAGCGGTAATGTAGTGAGCCCGGAAATGGTGAAGAGCATGGCTAAAAACCCTATCGTGTTTGCGATGGCCAATCCTGATCCTGAAATTAGCTATGAAGCGGCTGTTGCTTCCCGTAAGGATATTATCATGGCGACAGGCCGCAGTGATTATCCTAACCAGGTAAATAATGTTTTAGGGTTTCCCTATATTTTCCGTGGAGCATTAGATGTAAGGGCCACCACAATCAATGAAGCCATGAAACTGGCTGCAGTAAAGGCTTTGGCTGCACTTACACGTGAACCGGTACCTGATATTGTAAACCTTGCTTACAATGAAAAAACAATTGTATTCGGCCCCAATTATATTATTCCTAAACCGCTTGACCCACGGTTGCTGGCAACAGTGGCGCCTGCAGTAGCAAGGGCGGCGATGGAAAGTGGTGTGGCAAAATATCCTATTACGGATTGGGAAGCCTATGAAGTGGCGCTCAATAAACGTCTTGGTTTAGACAACCAGTTAAGCCGTGTAATTGGAAGCAAGGCAAGAAAAGATCCCAAGAGGGTTGTATTTGCCGATGCAGAAAATACCAAAATTTTAAAAGTTGCCCAGTTAGTGCAGGAAGAAGGCGTAGCGTATCCCATACTGTTAGGTGATGAAAAAAGAATACGAAAGATAGCCGCCGCTAATGGCATTGATATTGATGACCTGCCGATCATCAATCCAAAAGATGATGAACATGATGAAATGAGAATGAAGTTTGGTGAGTTGTTTTATGCTAAGCGCCAGCGCAAGGGCATTAACAAACATGAGAGCCACAAAATAATGAAGGACCGGAATTATTTTGGTTGTATGATGGTGGAAACCGGCGAAGCAGATTGTATGATCAGCGGTCTTTCAAAAAATTATCCTGATACGATACGCCCTGCGATACAAACCATCGGCACCGAGGATGGCGTAAAGAAAATTGCAGGCATGTACATCATCTTTACCAAACGGGGGCCCCTGTTTCTTGCAGATACCACGGTGAACTTTAACCCAACCGCAGAGGAGTTGGCAGAAATAACCTTGCTTGTTGCAAAAGAAATAAAACATTTTAATATTACTCCACGTATTGCTATGCTCAGCTACAGCAACTTTGGCAGCAGCGATGGGGAAGAAGCAAAACTTGTACGCAAAGCGAGGGAAATTGTAAAAGCAAAAGACTCCAAATTAAGCTGTGATGGAGAGGTGCAGGGTATTATGGCATTCAATAAAGAGATATTAAAAGATAATTACCCGTTTACAGAACTGCTCGGTGGCGAAGTAAACACCCTCATTTTCCCCAACCTGGCAGCAGGTAATATTGCGTACAACTTATTGCAGGAAGTAAGCGGCTTTGATGCCATTGGGCCTATTTTGCTTGGCTTAAAAAAACCAGTGCACGTGCTACAGTTAGGAAGCTCCATCCGTTCTATTTTTAATATGGTGCTTATTGCTGTGGTGGATGCACAAATGAAAGGCAAAACGGATGCAACCGAAGCAATAAAAACCAGTAAGTGGTGGAAGAAGTTTAAGAAAACTTCGCATGATATGTAAATAAGAATGGGACAGAGACCAAACGACCATATCAGTAAAAAAAAACTGCCGTTCACCGTTAGTAAGCCTTTTAAAAAATATTTAAAGCGTTACGGCCGTGAAGTACACTTGCCTGTTTCTTACAGTACGCTCAGGCATTTCGATTCAAGCATCCCTGTTAAGGACAACGATGGGAAAGATACTTACTGGGAAACTGTTTTTTACAATCCCGTTATGGCGGACGAGATACATGCAGACCTCAAACGCATTTATTCCCTTTTAAAATCCAGCGGCCCCACTCAGGCAGAAGAACATTTGCACATCGAACGTATTGATTACTGCCTGTTTGGCAACTCCAAACCATTCCGCATTAAAATAGTAAACAACTACAATGAAGTATATGATTACTTCTATATAAAAGTAGCCGACTCTTCAAGAATATTCGGCATGGAACTGGAGCATTTACTCAGTCCTTACTGGATAAATTTTTTGGTGGATGATAACACTTTGGCAGAAGAACATATTTCGGGCATACCAGGCGATATGTTTATCAGCAATTACCTCAACCGGCCTGAATTCAACATAAAAAAAATCGCCAAGGAGTTTGTAAAATTTAATGAACGTTGCTTTACCCGTTTGCTGGGCGACATGCGTAGTTATAATTTTATTTTCGACATCACACAGGATTTTGATGATATACAATTCCGCATCCGTGCTATTGATTTTGATCAGCAGAGTTATGAAGGCAGTAAAAATATTTACCTGCCGCAATTCTTTAAAGAGAACAATGTGTTTGTACAGATCGTACAGCAATATTTACACCCGGATGTAATAAAGCAATACCAGCAGGAAGAAAGGGCTCAAATAATCAGGAGGATAAAGGCACAACGGCAACGCTTAAGGGATTTACGGGTAGCCGCCTCAGATGAACCACTATCCACACCCGAAAAAATAAAACAACTGGCCACCGAACTAGGCCAGTATCACAATAATCCTGCAGAGTTCGGCAAGTGCACCACCATGCCCCAGGTAATGTACCAGCATTTAAAAGAATTACTCCTTTCAGAGCATAAGAAAATTTTGGGGCCGAACTAAGAATTACTATTCTACTTCAGTAGTGGTGTCGCACGCTTGTGCAATACATCTTTATTCAACTTTTCTCCTGGCGTAGTAACATAATAAAATCCGAGCTTATATTCTCTCAAATCTGCGAATCTGCGGCAATCTCAAAAAATATCAGGCAATAAAAAAGCCCCCCGATAAATCGAGGGGCTTAAATGAATATGGCAACTACCTACTCTCCCAGTTGGAATACCAGTACCATCGGCCATAAGGGGCTTAACTTCTCTGTTCGGAATGGGAAGAGGTGAACACCCTTGGAAAAATCACCATAAGAAATTAAAAGCTCAGAGATAAAGTGCAGTTGCTGCAAGTTTACAACTCACAACTTATCACTTATAACTCATCACTTAATAATGTACATATTGGGAAAGCTGTAGTAGAATTTATAATAAAAAATAAAGCTTACGGGTAATTAGTACTACTCGGCTTCGATGTTACCACCCTTATACCTGTAGCCTATCAACGTCATAGTCTTTGACGGCCCTTAAAAGTAAACTCATCTCGAAGAAGGTTTCACGCTTAGATGCTTTCAGCGTTTATCCTGGCTGTGCATAGCTACTCTGCATTGCACCTGGCGGCACAACAGATACACCAGCGGCACATACGACCCGGTCCTCTCGTACTAAGGTCATGCCTTCTCAATTTACTAACGCCCATCACAGATAGGGACCGAACTGTCTTGCGACGTTCTGAACCCAGTTCACGTGCCACTTTAATCGGCGAACAGCCGAACCCTTGGGACCTTCTCCAGCCCCAGGATGTGACGAACCGACATCGAGGTGCCAAACCTTACCGTCGATATGAGCTCTTGGGTAAGATCAGCCTGTTATCCCCAGAGTACCTTTTATCCTTTGAGCGACGGCCCTTCCATACAGAACCGCCGGATCACTTTAGCCGGCTTTCGCCCCTGATCGACTTGTAAGTCTCACAGTCAAGCTCCCTTATACTAATGCGCTCTATGTACGATTACCAACCGTACTGAGGGAACCTTTGCAAGCCTCCGTTACTTTTTAGGAGGCGACCACCCCAGTCAAACTACCCACCATGCACTGTTTCCCGTCAGGGATTAGATTCTAAATGTTTAAAGGTTGGTATTTCAACGACGACTCCAGAATGCCTGGCGACACTCCTTCAAAGTCTCCCAACTATCCTACACATCAAAAATTCAAAATCAATGCAAAGTTGTAGTGAAGGTTCATGGGGTCTTTCCGTCCCGTGACGGGTAACCGGCATCTTCACCGATACTACAATTTCACCGGGCTCGTGGAGGAGACAGTGTTCAACTCATTAGACCATTCGTGCAGGTCGGAACTTACCCGACAAGGAATTTCGCTACCTTAGGACCGTTATAGTTACGGCCGCCGTTTACTGGGGCTTCAGTCAGAAGCTTTGGCTTGCGCCGAACATCCTTCCTTAACCTTCCAGCACCGGGCAGGTATCAGGCTCTATACGTCATCTTTCGATTTTGCAGGGCCCTGTGTTTTTGCTAAACAGTTGGTTGAACCATTTTACTGAGACCATCCGAAGATGGTACGCTTTATCCCGAAGTTACAGCGTCAATTTGCCTAGTTCCTTCTCCACGGCTCACCCGAGCGCCTTAGAATATTCATCCCACCCACCTGTGTCGGTTTGCGGTACGGGCTGCTACAACCATGCCTTAGAGGTTTTTCTCGGAGGTTTGATTAGGATCATATCTCTTCGGCCGAAGCTTCTGAGTACTATCAGGTTCGACAAGCCGTGCGGATTTGCCTGCACAGCCTATATCTACACCCTTTAACGTTCTATTCCGTAAGAACGCAGATCTTTCACTACCTCGTCACCCCATCGAAATCGTAGCAGGTGTCGGAATATTAACCGACTTTCC
>JADMIO011053057.1_pt1:25000-83212 | contig 83212 bp, 67 predicted proteins | sample 8958161 | NCBI WGS metagenome assembly JADMIO01 (sample SAMN16585339, study PRJNA669376) | soil metagenome | isolation source: Crop rotation soil | place: USA: Cullars Rotation, Alabama | collected 2011
TTTATCTGGTCTGTTGTATAGCATTTTGCTTTTAAAAACTTTTGAGCTACTGCAATCATCGCATCATCCGAATCTTCCCCAGCCATCTTTTTACGAAGTTTTAAAAAATCTTCGTCTGCAGCGTAAGCTTTGCAATCTGAGTTTATCATTGGTGATACTGATGCAGGTGTTTCAGCAGGTGTACCTGGTTTATTCTCGGCTTTCATTTCTATTGGCAAAAATTTCCTGCTGTCTCCTGGTGCTGTTTTTGTTTCTTCCTGTTTGTTTTTTTCTTTAGGCTTTTCTTCTTCTTTTACCTGTTCGGTTTTGTTGTCATCAACCGGGTTGGCAATTGTTGCATTTGCCTTTTCATTACTTTCTGTTTTTGGTTCATCAGCAACTTTTGCAGGTTGCCCTGAAGTAATAATGCCGGCAGTATCACTTTCCTTATCTGCAGGTATAAATATTTTAACAGTATCCTGTTTATCCCCTGTAACGTCTATATAGATCACTTCTACCCCACTTTCACTTGATATGGATTGTTTTTTTATGACCGTTGACCTGCCTGTTTGTTTCGCTGCCGGTTTATCATCCTGTGAAGGGATCACTGCTGTCTCTTTTTCTGCAGGTTTTGCAACTGCTTCTGTGTTTTCTTTTACTACAGGTTTATCTGCCTGTTTTATAGATGGGTCATTCACCACTTCGGAAAGCATATTAGAAAAGTCATCTGTTTTTTCAACCTTAGCCACTTCTGTTTTCTTAGCCTTATCACCTGCCATTACAACGTCTAACGTCTGGAGATTGAATAAACCCCAGCCTTTATCGCCAAAATTCTTTATAAGGTAGCCTGCATCTTTATTACTGATATCGCAGGTATATGTTTGTACACTGTTTTCTGACCTGGGGAAACCAATTTCGATGTTATATGTGCCGTCTTTTAATTTGGGAATGATAAGATAGCCGGAGGCTGAGGAGCTAAGTATTTTTTTATCAAGTTTTGCATAAAAGGGCTGTTTGCTTTCTGTTTGCAAATAGATAAAATGATTTACCTGTGCGCCAAGTAATGCAGGAATCCATATTGCCAGTAGAAACAGGAAGAGGACTTTTGATCTTATCATGCCAGTGTTGCTTTGGTTACAAAACTAACTATTATTAAGAGTTGTTGGGTTGTGATTTTCATAAAAGCCACGAATTACACTAATCGGCACGCATACTTTACTTCTTTATCAATTGTTTTTCATTTCTTATTTTTTACAGCCACAGATTACACAGATCAACACGGATAAGTTTTTTTAAAAAGCATAGCACAAAAATGCTGTAAACCAAAAAAGGAAGCTTTCGCTTCCTCTTTTAAAATTCTTTATCCTGCATCAGAACCGTGGACAGGGTATGCCTTTAACCTGCGAAGGCTTGTGTATATATATAAGTGAGAACTCGGAGCCTCCACGACTGGCGGTGGCGGCTTTGAGGCCAGATGTATTAATATCATAGCTGGCACCAATACGGAAACCATTTATTTCAAGGCCGAGATATGGAATGATAGCATCATTAACCCTCATCCATGAGCCGAAGTAAACCGAGGTGGGATTTGATTCATCACCATTTACCAGGGCTGATAATGCACCGCCAAATACTATTTCACTGGCTTTGTTTTGCATCTGGTAGATAGCTGAAGTATTAATGCTGAGATTATCGCTTACAGGGAACGAACCACCGCCATGTATCGTCATACGGGAGGCCAGCGCCCACTTTTTATCAATAAAACTAAGACTGGGCTTATTTATGTGGTACAGAGAAAAACCAAGGTAATAGTTGTTGGTACCATTAGATGAGCCGGAAAAAAGAATACCGGCGTTCATGTCGAAATAATTTTGTGAAGTGCCATTGCTGAATACCTCGGAAGTAGGATTGGTAAACCCATTTTGTGTTAACTGGTCTTCAAATGTAAGTTTGGAAGCGTCCAGTATGGCACTGCTGTAAGTACCCTGGAAACCAGCGCCAATCGTATTGTATCCATCTTCATCCAGCGCTTTATGATAACTTAAAGACATTGAACCGTAATTGAGCTTTAATGCTGCATCTGCACTTTGATCACTAAGACCGGAAAAACCGATGCCAAATACATCACCTTCAGGTATTTTGCCTTTTAAAATCCCAAAATCAATGGATGCACTGGTGGTTACGTAAGCCTTGGGAATAGAAGGCCACTGGTCCCTGTGGTTTGCTGCCAGCCTCCATGAGCCATCAAACTTGCCCGTGAATGCAGGATTGAGGGTAAGCGGGGAGGAGAAAAACTGGGAAAAATGCGGATCCTGTGCTTTTACAAACAACACAGCAGTTACAAAAAGAACCGAGAATAGGGCTTTTTTCATTTTGGTATTACTTATTAAGGTAAAGATAGGGAAATGACCTTAAATGCTGCATTTGATTGAGCAAAAGGTTTACCGCTGCAACTATTTTGAGTATTTACCCTTAGAAACAATTAGTAGATTTTTACGAAAGCTGTATCAGGACTGCATTTTTTGGCCAAAAGCCAGGTCGCCGGCATCGCCAAGGCCCGGAACAATATAGCCTTTGGCTGTTAGTTCATCGTCAATATCACCACACCAGATGGTTGCTTTGGGTACTTCCCTTAATACATATTCAATGCCGACGGTGCAGGCTATAGCGCAAACAATATGAAGGTCCTTTATTTCGCCTTCATCTTTTAAATACTGGATTGATTTAACCAAAGAAGCACCCGTGGCGATCATGGGATCGCTGATGATAACCACTTTACCATCTATTTCAGGACAACTCATGTATTCGAGGCTTATTTCAAAAGAACCATCGGGATTGTGCTTTCGGTAAGCGCTGATAAAGGCATTTTCGCCCCTGTCGAAATAATTAAGGAGGCCTGTGTGCATACCAAGGCCGGCTCTCAGAATAGTGGCCAATACCGGCTGACCGGATAATACTTTGCAGTCTGCTAAACCGAGTGGTGTAGTAATTTCCTGCTCTACCCAATCTAATTTTTTACTTATCTCATACGCACATACTTCTGCAATACGTTCCAGGTTGCGGCGGAAACGCATGCGGTCGTTTTGCACCTCTACATTTCTTAACTCACTTACCCAGTTGCTTACTAAGGAATGATGTTCGCTGAGATTAATTACCATGAATAAAATTTTGAGTTTTTATAATTTGCCACGAATTACACTAATTTTCCCGAATGAATACTCAAGAATTTTTGCCACAGATTACACTGATTGGCACAGATGAATACATTTACTGAAATAATTGTGTTTATACCTGCAATAAAGGTTGTAAAAATAGGGATTTAAAAAAATGAATAAAAAATGATTTACAGGGCTATTGGAATTATGAGTGGCAGCAGCCTGGACGGGCTGGATATTGCTTTTGCAGAATTTACGGAAACGGGTGGCAAATGGGGCCATGAAATACTGGAGGCCGAATGTTTTGAATACAGCAAAGAATGGGAAGATAAATTGCGGCAGGCTGTATTGTTACCAGCATTAGATTATCAATTGCTGCATACAGAATATGGGCACTACATCGGTAAAAGGATAAATGGATTTATTGAGCGGTATGGCCTGGAACATAAAGTGAATTTGATCGCCAGTCACGGGCATACCAGTTTTCATTTACCCGGGCAGCAAATGACTGCTCAATTGGGTGATGGCGCTGCTATTGCTGCGGAAACAGGGTTAAATGTTGTAAGTGATTTAAGAAGCCTGGATGTGGCATTGGGCGGGCAGGGAGCGCCGATTGTTCCCATCGGTGAAAAACTATTGTTTGCAGGCTATGATCACTTTTTAAATATTGGTGGCATTGCGAATATTTCTATCCACAAACACGGGAAATGTATTGCGTATGACGTGTGTGCAGCCAACCGTGTATTAAATATGCTGGCCGGGGAGGAAGGTTTGCAATATGATGATGGCGGGCAACTGGCTGCGTCAGGAAATGTGAATGAAGATTTATTGGGGAAACTGAATTCTTTGGAGTATTACTCAAAAGCCTACCCCAAATCGCTGGCGAATAGTTTCGGAACTGACGTGGTGTACCCAATCATTAAAGCTTCCGGTGTTGCTGTAAAAGATGGATTGAGAACTTATGTGGAGCATATTGCTTTGCAGGTGGGGAATGCGGTTGCTGATGACGAGCCACAGACGACGGATGACAGGCGGGTAAGAAACTTGTTGGTGACGGGCGGTGGGGCAATGAATAATTTTTTAATTGAAAGGTTAAAAACCTTACTGGCGGAGAAAGCTATAGAAGTGGTAATACCTGGTGAAAGAACGATCCAATATAAGGAAGCAGTAATCATGGCTTTGATCGGGATATTGAGATGGAGAGAAGAAGAAAATGTGCTGCCTTCCGTTACAGGAGCATCAAGGGGAAGTGTGGGTGGAGCTTTGTGGATCGGGTAACTGTTTACTGTTTGGAGTTTACTGTTGAGATTTATTTTTGTGCTTTAACTTTCTATTTGGGAAAGATTCATTTTAATTGTGATAAAATTTTCTTTGATGAAAAAATTACTCTGCCTTATTACCATTACTGCTGTATGTTTTACTGCCTGCAAAAGCAAGGCGGAAAAAGAGACTGCGGCGCAGGATGTTTATGAAAAAGCAAAAGAATCTTTGGAAGAAAGGGAAAAGAAAAACCCTGTTTCCTTTATAACAGTCACCAGTAAGGACAAACATAATTTGATCGGGCAAACTGTTATTAAAGGCACGGTGAATAATAATGCAAAAGTTTGTGTGTATAAGGATGTGGAACTTGAACTGTCATTTTTCAGTAAGACCGGGGTGTTACTTCAAAAAGAAAATGAAACTATATACGACGTTATTGGGCCGGGCAAAGAGGTTGAGTTCAAAAAAAAGTTTTTTGTAAATAAAGATGCAGACAGCATTCACATAAAAGTGATGAGTGCCAAAGTGAATTAATCACTTCACAAACTCAAACTTATCTCCATCAAACAAGCCCAGGTCACTCAGCTTTAAATGCGGTATCACCAGCAGGGCCATAAAAGATAAGGTCATAAAGGGGGCTGCTAAAGCAGAACCCAGTATTGCTTTTGTCATTTTATCAATGGCGGTGTAATCATCAGCTACTTTGTAGCCATCTTCATTGCTCATCAATCCTGCAACAGGTAAACCCAATACAGCAGAGGAAGAGTTGCTGACCGCACTTACCCCACCCTGTTCCTTAATTACAAGATTTACCGCTCTGCAAATGCTTTCATCATCCACACCAACGGCAATAATATTATGGCTGTCATGTGCAACTGTTGATGCAATAGCCCCTTTTTTCAATCCAAAATTCTTTACAAATGATTTTGCAATGGGCGCTTGCTTGTAGCGGTTCACCACCACCATCTTTAAAATATCATTGTCAACATCACTGATGATATTTCCATGCTCCACTTTTGGTGCAACGGAGAGTTTGTTTGTTATAAGCTGGCCTTCCAACGCTTCTATTACATAAATTTCTTTTTCCTCATTGTGTTTTATTTCGAACTCGGTCATCACTTTTTCTTCACAACTGAATTGGTTAATGGCAGCAGATCTTTTTGTTTCAATCAACGATTTACCATTTTCTGCCACCAATTGCCCATTGATATAAGTTTGTTGTACTTTAAAATCTTTCAAATCTTCCAATACAATAAAATCTGCATCATCACCAACGTTTAAAGTACCCACATCCATTTTATAATGCTCCACAGGATTGATACAGGCCGCCTGCAGCACTTTAAATACATCAATACCTTTTGCCACTGCCCTTGCACACAACTGGTTAATATGCCCCTCCACCAAACTGTCAGGGTGTTTGTCATCGCTGCAGAACATCATCCTTTCATAATGCTCATTCATCAAACCGATCAATGCTTCAAAATTTTTAGCAGCGCTCCCTTCTCTCACCAATATCTTCATTCCAAAGTTTAATTTATCCAGCGCTTCTTCCGCAGTAAAACACTCATGATCGGTACTGATACCAGCGTCAATATATTTTTTTGCATCAACACCCCTTAGCCCCGGTGCATGGCCATCCACAGGTTTGTTGTATTTTTTTGCCGAGGCAATTTTTTTCATCACTTCCTCATCATTAAACAACACACCGGGAAAGTTCATCATCTCACTCAGGTATTTTATCTCGGGCTTTTGTAACAGCACATCTACATCATCAGCATTCAACGCTGCCCCGGCTGTTTCAAAAATGGTAGCCGGTACGCAACTGGGCGCCCCAAAATGAAATTTAAAAGGAACCGATTTCCCATTTTCGATCATGAACTCCACTCCTTCCATTCCGCATACATTGGCTATCTCATGCGGATCGCTGATGGTGGCCACCGTACCATGCACCACGGCAAGCTTTGCAAACTCAGACGGAACCAGCATGCTGCTTTCCACATGAACATGACTGTCTGTAAAACCAGGCAGGATATAGTTTACCGGTTTATTGGTTGATTCGTTTATTCGTGTTACAGCTATTATTTTTCCGTTATCAAATTCCACTTCACCATCAAATATTTTTTTACTGCGGATGTCAACAATCTTACCTGTTATTTTTTGCGCCATGATACATATTTTGAATCGCTGCAAATGTAAGCTGCCAATTATCAACTTAACATCACTCATCAATTTTTCTGTTATCTTTATTTGATAAACAATTAACCAATGAAAACAATAATCATTATCGGTCTTTTTGTAATGTTTCTCGTAAGCGTTCAGTTTGCAAGCGGGCAAACAGTGGATGAAGTAATTGATAAATACATAACAGCCCGTGGGGGGAAGGAAAAATTAAATTCCATTAAAAGCATTTACATGGAGGGAAGCCGTGAAATGATGGGCAATGAAGTTGCAGTAAAAATAACAAAGGAACAAGGCAAATTAAGCCGCACAGAATTTGAAATGGGTGCCAGCAATGGCTTTATGCTGGTTACAGAAAAAGAAGCCTGGAATTATTTCCCGATGCGGATGGAGGAAGCAAAAAAAGTTCCGGATGATGTTTTGCCCGGCCTGCAAACAGAACTGGATATTGCCGGCCCGTTGGTTGATTATGTTACCAAAGGACACAAAGCAGAATTGATCGGGAAAGATACACTTGATGGTGAAGCATGCTATAAAATAAAGCTGACGACCAAAACAGGAAAAGAAATTACTTACTGGATCGACAAAACAACTTACCTCGTTATGCAGTCATCCACAAAAGGCGGCGGTATGTTTGGGGGAAGAAGAAAAGCTGAAAACGGCTCCCCTGCTGAACCTTCAGAGGTATTTACGGTTTACAGAGATTATAAAGCCGTGGATGGAATTATGTTTGCCCACAGTATTGAAATGAAAAATCCGAATGGTGGGAACGGTAATGGTGGAACAACTTTTGACAAGATAGAATTAAACAAACCGGTTGATGAAAAATTGTATAAACCACAATAAACAGGCTCTGCAAACCTCCATATAAAAATTATCTCTTCCCGAAAACGGTTGCAGTAAAATCCAGCCGTTTTTTATTTCACTTATCATTACCTTTGCACCCGTTTATAACCAAACTAAAAAATTTATAACATGAGTACAGTTAAAGTAGCCATCAACGGGTTCGGACGTATCGGCCGTTTGGTATACCGCCAGATCTACAACATGCAGGGTATTGATGTTGTAGCGATCAATGACCTTACAAGCCCTAAAGTGCTGGCACATCTTTTAAAATACGACAGCGCACAGGGCCGTTTTAATGCTGATGTAAAAGCAGGCGAAGATTCAATTTCAGTAAATGGTGACCTTGTAAAAATATACGCACAAAAAGACCCTACCCAAATTCCATGGGGCAGCCACGATGTGGATGTGGTACTGGAATGTACCGGTTTTTTTACCGATAAAGAAAAAGCTGAATCACATATCAAAGCCGGTGCAAAAAGAGTAGTTATCTCCGCTCCTGCAACAGGCGACCTGAAAACGATCGTTTTTAACGTAAACCACAGCATACTGGATGGTACTGAAAAAGTGATCAGCTGTGCAAGCTGCACCACTAACTGTCTTGCTCCAATGGCGCAGGTACTGGAAGAAAAATTTGGCATCCTGAACGGCCTTATGACCACTATTCATGCTTATACCAACGACCAGAATACACAGGACGCACCGCATCCAAAAGGTGACCTCCGCCGTGCAAGGGCTGCCGCACAAAACATTGTGCCTAACAGCACCGGCGCTGCAAAAGCCATTGGCCTGGTATTGCCAAGCCTGAAAGGTAAATTAGACGGCAGCGCCCAGCGTGTGCCGACCATTACAGGTTCTTTAACAGAAGTAACTGCTGTGCTTGGTAAAAAAACCACGGTGGAAGAAGTAAATGCTGCCATGAAAGCTGCGTCCAATGAAAGCTTCGGCTACACTGAAGATGAAATTGTAAGCACCGACATTATCGGTATTAACTATGGTTCTTTGTTTGATGCAACACAAACAAGGGTGCAAACGGTTGGAGATACTCAATTAGTACGCACCGTGTCATGGTACGATAACGAAATGAGTTATGTAAGCCAGTTAGTACGCACTGTACATTATTTTGCCGGCTTAATAAGCAAGTAATTTTTGTGTACTAAGCGATTGTACAACTATTAAACATCGTTGCGTCGCACACTTCAACGTTATGTTCTCTATTGAACAATATCATTCAAAAGCTTTCTGAAATTTTTCAGGAAGCTTTTTTTTGCAAACAGTATCTTTAGCAGGCAATTCAATTATAAGGTAACCAAGAAATAATTTTAACCATGAGCAAATTCACAGAACACAATTTTGCAGGAGAAAAAGCATTAATACGTGTTGACTTCAACGTACCACTTGATGCAAATTTCAACATTACAGATGATACAAGGATGAGGGCAACTATTCCCACCATTAAAAAAATACTCGGCGATGGCGGCATGGTCATTTTAATGAGCCATCTTGGCCGCCCCAAAGACGGGCCAACAGATAAATATTCATTAAAGCATTTGGTAAAACACCTGCATGAGTTATTAAATGCAGGCGGTGGCAATACCACCAACGTTTTTTTTGCAGATGATTGCATTGGAGAACAGGCAAAAATAACAGCAGATATGCTGCGTTCAGGAGAAGTGCTGCTGTTGGAAAACCTCCGTTTTTACAAAGAAGAAGAAAAAGGTGACGAAGCCTTTGCAGAAAAATTAAGCAAACTCGGCGATGTATATGTGAATGATGCATTTGGCACTGCACACAGGGCGCATGCTTCCACGGCGGTGATCGCCAAATTCTTTCCCGGCAATAAAAAAATGTTTGGCCTTGTAATGGAAGGCGAAGTAAGCAGCGCTGAAAAAGTATTGCATGGTTCCGAAAAACCATTTACTGCCATTATCGGGGGCGCAAAAGTGTCTGATAAAATTCTGATTATAGAAAATTTACTGGAAAGAGCAACTGACATCATCATCGGTGGCGGTATGGCCTACACTTTTATGAAAGCAAGGGGTGGAAAGATCGGCAATTCACTTTGCGAAGATGACCGCCTTGATACAGCCAGGGAAATTTTAGAAAAAGCAAAACAGAAAAATGTAAGCATTCATTTGCCTGAAGATTCTGTGATAGCAGATAAGTTTGATGCAAATGCCAATACAGATACAAGGCCAAGCGATGCCATACCTGATGGCTGGATGGGGCTAGATATCGGGCCAAAGTCGGTTGGTATCTTCAGTGAGATCATCGGCAAATCAAAAACCATTTTATGGAACGGGCCCATGGGGGTTTTTGAAATGGAAAAATTCCAGAATGGAACAAAATCTGTGGCGCTGGCAGTAGCGGATGCAACTTCTAAAGGGGCTTTCAGTCTTGTTGGCGGTGGTGACAGCGTGGCGGCAGTAAACCAGTTTCACCTGGCAGACAAAGTAAGTTATGTAAGTACCGGCGGTGGCGCCATGCTGGAATATTTTGAAGGAAAAGAATTACCTGGCATCGCTGCTGTTAAAGAATAAATATCATAAGAAGTCAAGTTTTAAAAACCTGACTTCCTTGCAAAAGAAACTGTACATTTATTTTACAAATAATAAAAAACAAAAACCATGAAACGTTCAAGCTTGATCATTTTAGGCGTAGTTGCAGTATTAATTATTTGGGCTATTAGTGTCCGTAATGGATTGGCAACTGCCGAAACTGGTATTAATGGCAAATGGGGTGAGGTGGAAACACAATTTCAGCGTAAGATGAAACTGTATGAAAATGTAATTGCGACCATTAAAGGATCTGCAAAAAATGAGGATACCACTTTAATTAAAATTGTTCAGCTCCGCTCAAAAATACCCACACCAGATCAGAATAATCCGCAAAGTTTATCGGAAGCAAACCGCCAGTTTGACCAGCTAAGATCAGCCATCAACATAAGCGTTGAAGCGTATCCAACCATTCAAACTACACAGGCATTCCGTGACTTTCAGGCGCAGGTAGAGGGAACAGAAAACAGGGTGGCCGTAGCTATCCGTGACTGGAACCAGGCAATTACAGATTATAATACAAAGCTTGTAAGATTCCCTGCAAACCTTATTGCAGGCATATTTGGATATAAACAAAAAGCCAATTACAAAGCAGACGAAGGTGCAAAAGATACAAAAGTTGATTTTGGCAGTTAATCTAAACTATTAAGTGTGGGTATCTTCTCTTTATTTCAAAAAAAACCAAAGCAGTTTTTTTCTGCTGAAGAAAACAGGCAGATAGTGGAAGCTATCCGCCAGGCAGAAAAACAAACCAGCGGTGAGGTAAGAATATTTGTAGAAAGCAAAAATCCTTTTGTCGATCCACTGGACAGGGCGAAAGAAATTTTCTTTAAATTAAAAATGCAGGAAACTGACCACCGCAATGGCGTGTTATTGTACCTGGCAATGGACCACCATGAACTGGCCTTGTTTGCTGACCAGGGTATTTATGAAAAGGCCGGTGCCGAATACTGGAACAGCGAAGTAAAACAAATGATCACCGGTTTTACCAGCGACAATATTGGCGACAGTATTGAACGCTGCATACTGCATGTTGGGCAAACGCTGAAAGAGAAATTTCCTTACGAAGCAACAACGGATAAAAATGAATTGCCGGATGATATTGTTTTTGGCAAATAAGTTACCACTGATGAAGAAACTGCTCCATATATTTTTTTTCCTGCTGCTGCCTGTTGTAATTTTTTCCCAGTCAAATTTTGATGCAGAAAGTTTATTAAAGCCGCAAACCGGCAAGCAACAGTTAGTAAACGATTATGCCGGCATTCTCACCCCCGGTCAAAGACAGGCGCTTGAAGAAAAATTAGTCCGGTTTGATGACAGCACTTCTACCCAGATAGCAGTTGTAACGGTGCCCAGTCTTGGTGGCAATGAAGTGGCTGACTATGCGGTTAAATTGGGAAGGGCGTGGGGTGTGGGCGGAAAAGAATTCAGCAATGGCGTTGTATTGCTCATATCAACAGAGCCCGGTAACCGCAGGGTAAACATCTCCACCGGTTATGGCGTGGAAGGCGCTTTGCCGGATGTGACCTGCAGCCATATTATCAATGAAGAAATTGTACCCTTCTTTAAAGGGAATGATTATTATGGTGGCATTGATGGTGGCATTGATGCCATCATTAAAGCTACCCGGGGAGAATATAAAGCCCCGGAAGGTTATCATAAAAACCGTGGTTTATCTGCTGGCAGGGTGATCTTTATTATCGTCATCATTATTGTGCTGCTTTCTCTTTTTGGAAGAGGTGGCGGAGGCGGTGGTTCGTTTATGAGCAGGCGTGGATACCGTGGTTTCACAGGGCCATTCATCTTCCCCATTGGCGGGGGAGGTGGCGGTGGATGGAGTGGCGGTGGTGGCAGCTCGGGAGGTGGAGGATTTGGTGGTTTTGGCGGTGGTAGTTTTGGAGGCGGTGGGGCGAGTGGAAGCTGGTAAGGTGAGGATTAGATCAATTCCAAACACCCCTATAATTTGATTAAAGGAGAGAAAATAACGTTGTACTATGAAGCCTAAAAAATGGCTCATAATAAAGGGAATAATTGCTATCATCGCCATTTCAGCCATTGTGTTTATATTAATATTCCTTTTAATTGGTTCAGGTATGGTTAACACGAATTGAAAAAAAACAACCCCGGCATCCCGGGGTTATTTTTTTATGGCTTCTTGTAAACGATCTTCTCCATTTTACCTATCCGTTTCAACGCTCCTTCCAAATGAACAGGATACTCTTTGTCCTTAATAATGTATTCAAAAGCACCCTGCTCCAGGGCAAATAAACATTCCAGTGTTCCGCTGGCGCCCGTGATAAAAACAATATAGGCTTCGGGAATTGTTTTTTTAACCGCACTTACTATTTTCAATCCTTTCTCAGGATTGGTGCGGTAATCTAAAAAAATAACCTGTGGCTTTTCGTCAAAGCGGCTTACACATTGTGCAATGCTGTTAAAACCGGTAAAATTGCTGCATTTCATATTGCGGAAATGCTGTTCGTAAATGGCGAGGCTGAACATATCCTCGTCCACCAAAAAAATCTTAAATGAAAATCCTTCCTGCATACAATATAGTTTGACAGGGAGTTTACCATTGCTGTGCCAGAATAAAAGCCCGCTGCTGGCAAGGATTTCCGTTAAGCAGCCCTTTTATTTTTCCAGATAATGTATAGATTTTCCAATTATTGGAGAGCACCCCCCTCCTTCTCATCGCTTGCTACAGCCTGCAAAATAATGCATGGTGAGGGCATAACATGTTGAAGCTGGTGTGATAAAAACTATAGTTCACCAGAGGAAAAAATCAAACGTTAATCGATAAGCATTGTTATAAGGCTTATAAAAAAACAAGTAGGTTTGACAAATAAACTTGCCGTATGACAAAATCGGAGATTAAATTTTTAGAAGGGCCCCAAAACCGCTGGAAAGAATTTAAGTTTTCAATAGAAGTTTTGTTTGAATTCATTAAAGGCTTCAGGAAGCTGCATTTTGTGGGCCCCTGTGTTACCATCTTTGGTTCTGCCAGGTTCAAAGACGGCCATCCCTATTATGAAAAAACAGAAGAGATTGCAGGAAAGATCGCAAAGCTTGGTTTTACTATTATGACGGGCGGGGGCCCCGGTATTATGGAAGCCGCTAATAAAGGCGCCAGGGAAGTGGGCGGCAGAAGTGTTGGCTGCAACATCGTATTACCGCATGAACAACAACCCAATCCCTATCTTGATAAATGGGTGAACATAAAATTCTTTTTTGTCCGCAAAACACTGCTCATAAAATACTCCTATGCTTTTGTGGTAATGCCCGGAGGCTATGGCACACTGGATGAATATTTTGAAGCGCTTACCTTAATCCAGACAAAAATGATCGAGCAATTTCCCGTGGTGATATTCGACAGGGAATTTCATAAAGATTTAATAGAACACATTGAAGCAATGAAGGCAAAAGCAACTATTTCTCCTGAAGATGACCGGTTGTTTTTAGTAACTGATTCGGTGGAGGAAGCAGTGAAATTTATACAGGACAATACCATCGTAAAATTCAAACTGAAGCCTGAGGAAGCCAGGAGAAAACCTTTTGGCTGGCTTTTAGAAAAATACTAACCTGCAGCAAACACCAGGTTTAATTGTACCTTTATATCTCCAGACAAATTTTTATATAATGGGAATTTTTAGCCAGGTGGCCGAATATTTATTCTTAAAGAAAAAGGATCCCAATGCCCCCAAATCCCAATGGGTAAAATACATGCATGGCATCAACAGGATATCCATATTCCTTTTTATCATCGGGCTTATTATACTGGCAATAAAACTCATCAGGAGGCATTAGTCATCCGCTTTTTGCACAGAACCACCACCGCTTGATTCCTGCTCTACTGAAGCGCCCCCCTTATAAAATACATTACCTGCGCCGCTTGCTTTTGCATTTAGTTTTACACTTGCATACAAATGCACATTGCCGGCCCCACTTGCTTCTGCATGGGCGTTTTCACTCATCAGGCCGCTGGCATGTATATTACCGGCGCCACTGGCGTCTGCATCAAAATCCCTTGTTTTGCCCGTGAGTTCAAGATTAGCAGCTCCGCTTGATTCTGCTTTTACAACAGGCGCATCCAGTTCGGCTTTTATTTTAGCAGCGCCGGACGCATGTACTGTTACGGTCCCGGAATTTTTCAGCAAATCCAGTATTGTAATATTGGCTGCCCCGGAGCTTTCTACATAATTAAGACTGGGTACAGTTACAAAAGCTTTCAGGTGACCGTTGGTAATCGCTACACTTTCTTTTAAAGATATCCTCAGTTCATCACCATTCACCCTCACGTTTACCAGTTTCATCAAATTATCATCAGCTTCTACTTCCACAGAGGCCGGGCTTCCAATATGTACTTCCACCTCAAAAGCGCTGCCGGCTGAAATGCCGGTAAATGCCCCTACCTGTTTTTTTTCTGTTACAATGTTACCGCTTCCCGTTACATGGCGGCAGGAAGCAAAAAATAAAAGGACAAATGAAAGGATTGCAATTGATCTCATGGCTATTAATTTTTTGTAAAGATTGAGAATAAAAAAATCCTGAACAAGTGTTTGATAAAAAATTCCGGTGAACAGCGGGCATGCAGCGGCGAACTGACTAAAAATGCGGCGTGATCCCGGAAAGTACAAAGCCAACAATGTGTTTCCTAATTCTAAAAATGCCGCAGATTCGCAGGTTTTATCTGCGAATCTGCGGCAAAACAAAATTCTGCATAGCTTCTTATTACTCCTGTGCGATAAATATTCCAATAAATAGCCAATTCTTTACCTTCGCAGCCATGACAGAAAAAATTCTTATCCTCGATTTTGGTTCCCAGTTCACACAATTAATAGCAAGGGCAGTAAGGGAAGCGAATGTGTATTGTGAAATAACCCCCTACAACAAGCCGGTAGAATATACACCCGGGTTAAAAGGCATCATCCTTTCCGGCTCACCTTTTTCTGTAAACCAGCCAGACGCACTGGTAGCTGATATAAAAAGCATGGCAGAAAAACTGCCGGTACTGGGTGTTTGCTATGGCGCCCAGCTCACCACCAAATTATTTGGCGGCAGGGTGGACAAAAGCGATAAGAGGGAATATGGCAGGGCAAAATTTGAAATCATTCAACCCGATATTTTACTGGAAAATGTATCTGCACACTCACAGGTATGGATGAGCCATAGTGATACCATTAAAGAATTACCGCAAGGCTTTACCATTTTAGGCAATACGGAAAGTATTCCCGTAGCGGCGTTTAAACGCAACAGTGGTTTGCCTTTGTATGGCCTGCAGTTCCATCCCGAAGTGTATCATTCCACCGAAGGAAAAACCATCATCAAAAATTTCCTCACACATATCTGTGGTTGTACGCAGGACTGGACGCCGGCGCATTTTATCAGCGATACAGTGGCAGAATTAAAAAATAAGATCGGCAACAAAAGGGTGATCATGGCATTAAGCGGCGGTGTGGACAGTACCGTTGCCGCAACACTGCTGCACAGGGCCATTGGCGAAAACCTGTTTGGGATATTTGTGGACAATGGCGTGCTGCGTAAAAACGAATTTGAAGAAGTGCTCGCCATTTACGCAACACTGGGGCTGAATGTAAAAGGTGTGGATGCCAAAGAACATTTCTATACAAAACTGGCCGGCAAAACAGACCCGGAAGAAAAAAGAAAGGCCATTGGCAAGACATTTATTGAAATTTTTGACCAGGAAGCCCACCGTATAGAAAATATAGATTTCCTTGGGCAGGGCACCATCTATCCCGATGTGATAGAATCACTGTCTGTTCATGGGCCTTCTGCTACTATCAAGTCGCACCACAATGTGGGCGGTCTGCCGGATACCATGAAACTGTCCCTGGTGGAACCGCTTCGTTTGTTGTTTAAAGATGAAGTGAGAAAAGTGGGCCTGGAATTGGGCATTCCGCCTGAAATGCTGTTTCGTCATCCCTTTCCCGGGCCAGGACTTGGTATACGTATTTTAGGAGAAATTACCGAGGAAAAGGTACGGTTATTGCAGGATGCAGATGCCATCTACATCAATGGTTTGAAAAAAGCAAACTTATATGCAACCGTTTGGCAGGCCGGCACTATCTTGTTGCCTGTAAAAAGTGTAGGTGTAATGGGCGATGAACGTACGTATGAATACACGGTGGCATTAAGGGCCGTTACATCTGTTGACGGAATGACGGCGGACTGGGCCCACCTTCCCTATGATTTCTTAGCTGATATCTCCAATGAAATTATCAATAATGTACGTGGCATTAACCGTGTGGTGTATGATATAAGCAGTAAACCACCGGCTACAATTGAGTGGGAGTAAAAGCCTCCCCTAATTCCTCCCAGGGAGGGGTTAGTTCAAGAGTTAAATCTCTTTTTAAAAATTGAAAGGTGGCAATATGTGATCAACGAACAAAATGTTGAAATGCTTAATTACAAATGTTGATCAACCGAGTAAAGTTTGGCCTCCCTTTCTTTTGGAGAGGAAACGAGGGTGAAGCAGAGGTGTTACCAGCATTTGTTAATATTATCATCATCGTTGTGTCACTCACTTATACGGCATAGCTTTTGGCAACAATAAAAAATAATAGCACAACCCGGGGATAAATTTCGAAATATGAAGAAACTTTTTTTACTCGTTTTAACTTCTTTTACTGCATTACTTTCTTTTCAAATTGCCCCGGCCCAGGGTACAGACAGTTTGCCTGCATTAAAAACTTACCGGGTGGGAATTTTTGCCCCGCTTTATCTGGATTCTATTTTTAGCGTGGCGGGTAATTTCCGGTATACACAGGGAATACCCAAATTCATTGCACCTGCTGTTGATTTTATCAATGGTGTGCAAATAGGCCTGGATTCATTAAAGCTGGACAATGTAAATGTGGAAGCCTATATCTACGACACCAAGTCATACAAGGCACCACTGTCTTCTCTTATCAAAAACAATAAACTGGATAACCTTGACCTGCTGATTGGCCCGGTAAGAGATTTTGAATATAAGCAGCTGGCAGATTTTGCACAGGTAAAAAATATTCCTTTCATTTCTGCTGCGTATCCTAATGATGGCGGTATTACTGCCAATCCTTTTGTAGTGATCCTGAATTCTACATTAAAAGCACATTGTGAAGCTATCTACTCTTTTTTATTACAGGACCATGGCACAGATAAAATTTTTCTCTGCCGCAAAAAAGGCCAGCAGGAAGACAGGGTAGCCGCCTACTTCAGGTCCATCAACGAACAGGATGGCAAGCCATTGCTGAATATACAAACGCTTAATTTCGACAGTACGCTCAATTCAGATATACTGAAAAAGAAATTAGACAGTAACCGCAACAGCATTATCATCGGCGGCTCTCTAGACGAAAGTTTTGCGGTGAGGCTGGCCCATGCCTGCGATGACCTTGATGAAGAATATCCAATAACATTGATCGGCATGCCCAATTGGGATGCCTTTAAAAGCTTTGCTAAAAAAGATGAATTCGAAGGCTTTCCCATCTACTTTACCACACCTTATTTTAATAAAAAAGACGATGCCTACAGCCGCATGCTGATAAACGGGTATTCAAAAAAACTGAAAGGAAAACCTTCAGATATGGCTTTTAAAGGTTTTGAATGTGCACAGTTATTTGTAAAGCTGCTCACCAGGTACCCCAACGATTTCATGAGCCACATCAATGATAAAAATTTCAGGGTTTTTTCTGATTATAATTTTAAACCTGTCGCAGCCAAAACCGGCGGGTCAGTACCCGATTATTTCGAGAACAAGCATTTGAATTTTATAAAAATATACAACGGTTCCACTTCCAAAGCATGGTAATATTTTTGAATGAATTTACAAAGCCGAACAATAATTGTTTGGCTTTTGTTTTTCTATAATTGCACTTATAGAAATTATTCTGACTGTCAAACTAATCTCATTAAGTCAAAAGCCGCAGTTACAAATGTTGCAATAAGGTTAAGTGCGCCGGATGCCTGTTTTTCTATTAAGGTCTTTGTTTAAACCTTAATAACTTAATAAGAAATAAAAAAATGAACACCCTTATTACTTCCATAATTTAATGAGATTGTTATTGTGCAATAACAAAAGTGGCAGAGAGTTTGGGTTACATAAAACAGGAATGAAAGCAGCAGTAAAAACAAACACAAATGGCATTAATTGATTTCACTGATAAAGGATTGTATTGTGCCCGGGGAGATTTCTATATCGATCCATGGCAACCAGTTGATAAAGCCATTATCACCCATGCCCACAGCGATCATGCAAAATGGGGAAGTAAGTATTATCTCTGTCATCATTTTTCCAAACCAATATTACAATTACGCTTAGGCGATAATAATTATCAAACTGTGGAATGGGGCGAAACAACAGGGATGAATGGTGTAAAAGTTTCCCTGCACCCTGCCGGGCATATTATTGGCTCCTCGCAGGTAAGGGTGGAATACAATGACGAGGTATGGGTATTCAGCGGCGATTACAAAACAGAAGACGATGGCATCAGTGGGAAATTTGAACCGGTACCATGCAATACGTTTATTACAGAATCAATATTTGGTTTACCCATTTACAAATGGAAAAAACAGGCAGACATTTTTGATGACATAAAGAGCTGGGTCAGGAAAAACCATGCAGAAGAAAAGACAAGTGTTTTGATTGCATACAGTTTAGGCAAAGCACAAAGGGTTTTGCAGCCATTAGCAGAAACAGGGCTTCCCATCTTTGCACATGGCGCTATCTGGAACACTCACCAAACCCTGCTTGCCAATGGCTGGCAGTTACCGGCTATTACAAGAGTGGAACCGGATGCACCCAAAGAAATATATAAAGGCAATATTGTGATCGCACCGCCCAGTGCAGATGGTACACCATGGATGAAAAAGTTTTATCCGTACAGTGTTGGAGTATGCAGCGGCTGGATGCAGGTACGGGGTAATGCAAGAAGAAGGAATGCTGATGCCGGCTTTGCGTTAAGCGACCATGCAGACTGGGATGGATTGCTGGAGGCAGTAAAAGCAACCGGTGCAGAAAAAGTTTTTGTAACACACGGTTTTCAATCTGCCTTCAGCAGGTATTTGAATGAACAGGGCATTGAAGCAGGTGAAGTAAAAACTGCTTATGGCAACGACGAAGAGGAGACGCAAAATGAAACGGGCACATCAAACAACAATGAAATAATTTAACCATGTAACAATTCACCCATGCATGCCTTTGCAGAATTAGTCAACATACTGGGCACAAGCACAAAAACAAATGCCAGGCTGGAAGCATTGCAGGAATATTTTGCAACAGCTCCCGCCAAAGATAAAGTGTGGGTGATTGCTATCTTCAGCGGCCGCAGGCCAAAGCGTATTGTAAACAGTACGATGATGCAGCAGTGGTGCCTGGAACTGGCAAATATTCCCCAATGGTTGTTTGATGAGTCTTACCATACGGTTGGCGACCTGGCAGAAACGATCGCATTATTGCTGCCCGGAAAAACAAACAATGATGAAAGCTTTCATCCCGGGCTCTCTTTTTATTTAGAAAAATTTATAGCCCTGGAAAAAGAAGATGAGCAGTCAAAAAAAGATTTTGTGTTTGCCTGCTGGAGCCAGTTCAATCAAACCGAAAGATTTGTTTTTAATAAATTGATCACAGGTGGTTTCAGGATCGGCGTAAGCCAGAAGATGATGGTGAATGCGCTGGCAAAATCTGTGAACGCTTCCGCCTCTGTTATAGCCCATCGTATTGGTGGTAACTGGGATCCCGCCAGTACATCGCTGGATGAATTATTGAATGAAGATGCCTCTGCCCTGGATATTTCAAAGCCCTATCCATTTTACCTGTCATATGCCATAGAAGGTGAAGTAAATGATCTTGGTAATATTGATGACTGGCAGGCCGAATGGAAATGGGATGGCATCCGTGGGCAGATCATCAAACGCAGGAACGAATTATTTGTATGGAGCCGTGGTGAAGAACTGGTGACAGAAAAATTTCCGGAATACACTGCCTTTAAGAATGCTTTGCCGGATTGTATTGCGCTGGATGGAGAAATTATCTGTATGACGGCAAATGAAAGCGGCATCCTGAAGCCACTGCCTTTTTCAGTTCTGCAAACAAGGATTGGCAGAAAGAACATCAGTAAAAAACAATTGACAGAAGCGCCTGTTGCCTTTATCGCTTATGACATCCTGGAATATAACGGCAATGATTACCGGGAAAACAGTTTATCAGTAAGAAGGGAATTGCTTGAAAAAATAATTTCCGGCATCAACCACCCATCCATACAGTTATCCCCTGTAATTGAAGTGGAGGATTGGGAAGAATTAAAAAACATCCGGCAAACATCAAGGGATAACAGCAGTGAGGGCATTATGCTGAAAAGAAAAAGTTCCGTGTACCAGGTGGGCCGCAAGCGTGGTGACTGGTGGAAATGGAAAATAGATGCGCTTACCATTGATGCAGTAATGATCTATGCTCAAAAAGGGCATGGCAGAAGAAGTAATTTGTACACGGATTATACTTTTGCAGTGAGAGACGGGGACAAACTGGTAAGCTTTACCAAGGCCTACAGCGGGTTAACTGATAAAGAATTTGCTGAAGTGGATAATTTTGTAAAAAGAAATGCGCTTGAAAAATTCGGGCCGGTGAGAACGGTAAAACCGGAGCTGGTTTTTGAAATTGCATTTGAAGGCATTGCCGCCAGCAACCGGCATAAAAGTGGCGTGGCACTTCGTTTTCCAAGGATAAGCAGGTGGAGAAAAGATAAAACTCCCGGCGAGATCAATACGCTGGATGACCTGAAAGCAATACTCCACCAATATAACAGCGTGCAGTAACGACTTGTTAAATCATCCTTTTATAATAATTTTAGTGACGGCTCCTTCATAATTTTAGGTATGAAAAAGATCATCATCACCCTGTCTATTGCGGTTGTTTGTTTTGCTTTTTCGCAACTTACTGCGGTTACAGGTAATGACAAACCGGAACCAATACCGGTAAGCAAACAACGCAGTGGCGACGCAACAAAGGGATATGACTATCTTACTACCGGCGATTATTTAAAAAGCGGCATCCCCTATTCTCTTTTTACACTTGGCATCCCTAAAGACACCAATAATTATTTAAACAGGAATGGTATCAATAAAAACATTCCGCATGATTTTACTGCTGTAAAAGCGCCCAATGGTGAAACGGTGGTGGCACCCAATTGCCTGCAATGCCATTCCCAGGTTTTTGAAGGGCAGTTAATTGTCGGGCTGGGTAATTCTTTTAGTGATTTTACCAAACAGATCGGGGGCACCGCATTAATGGCAGAAAAGTTTTTGCAAAACCTGAAAGGTGATAATGCAAAAAAATATGATGCAGCAAGAAATTTTATCACAGCTGTAAAAACAGTGGCACCTGGTCTTGTCACTTCAACAAAGGGTGTAAACCTTGCCGATGGCCTGGCGACCTTGCTGGTTGCACACCGTGACCCCGTTACCTTACAATGGAATGAAAAAAGTTCATTGATCATCCCGGGTGAATTAATACCTACAGATGTTCCTGCCTGGTGGTTGCTGAAGAAAAAAAACGGGATGTTTTATAATGGTTTTGGGCGTGGAGACTTTGGCAGGTTTTTAATGGCCAGCAACCTGCTAACGGTAAGCGATACCACAGAAGCGGCGGAAGTGGACAGTCATTTTAATGATGTGCTGGCCTATATCAATTCCATTCAGCCGCCCAAATATCCCAAACCTGTTGATGAGGAACTGGCAGCAAAAGGAAAGAAAATATTTACCGCAACCTGCTCAGGATGTCATGGCACTTACGGTGATGATGGAAAATATCCTAACCTCTTAATTCCTGAAAACATTATCCAAACAGATCCTGCCTTATATACTTCCAATTATTCCAATCCGCAGTTTGTGGAATGGTTTAATAAAAGCTGGTTCACCAGTGGTGATCATCCTGCACAACTTGTTCCTTACCGTGGTTATATTGCACCGCCACTGGATGGCGTATGGGTTACTGCTCCTTACCTCCACAACGGCTCTGTACCTAATTTAGAATTAGTGCTGAACAGTAAGAAGCGGCCAACATACTGGCAAAGAAGCTTTACCACACCAGTTTACAACTATGCTATTCCCGGGTGGAATTATGAAGAAAAAGATGCCCCGGGTAACAGTGAAGTGTATAACACTACGTTAAAAGGCTTTGGCAATGGAGGACATACTTTTGGCGATAAATTATCTGATAAAGAAAGAAAGGCGGTGATTGAATACTTGAAGACATTATAGTTAATCTATAAGTCTTGATTTATGGATTAATGCTTCAATCAATACATCATTATTATGTATGGAGAAAGCAATCACCCAATCATTATAATAAAGACAACGAAGATTGAGCCGTTTGAAGGTTTGATTGTTACAAAGACTAATCGTAAGCGAATTAGGGAGAGTTGCATTTAAAAACAGTTCAAATTTATCCAGCCACCTTATTCCTGCGCCCTTGGTATTCTTATCCTCAATAAAATTGACAAGTCTTATTAAAGAAGATAAAGCTTCTGCTGTATAACTAATCTGCATTTTTATTTTGCCTGATTAAATTGTGGGCATCTTTCATGGAAATCATTCCGCTTTTCCTGCTTTTTTCAATTAAATCTGTTAATTCTTTTTCGGTTAACGGCTTCCCCGGCAACCAATAGTTATTTTCGTTGTCATCTATAAATGACAATTTTAAATGATGCTGGCTTGCAAACTCTTTAAGCTTGTCAATACTTTGTTGTGTTGTATTTTCGATATTAATAAGCATTCCTAAAATTACAATTTATCTTTTAAACTATCGCTTTCTAAAGTAATCAATTGAAACTCACTTCCACCAAAGGATATAAAACGGTCAAAGCATGGCTTTCCTCCAAAGGCTATCAACCTTTTTTATTCCAGCAGCAAACATGGCAGCACATCATTGATAAACAAAGCGGCCTGGTAAATGCTCCCACTGGTTGTGGCAAAACATTTTCTGTTTTTATTGGCGCTGTTATTGATTTCATCAACGGGCATCCCAACAATTATCAAACAAAAAATAAGAATGGATTACAGCTGTTATGGATAACGCCATTGAGGGCACTGGCAAAAGATATTGGCAGGGCGATGGATGAAGTGATCGCAGACCTTGACATGCAATGGAAAGTGGGCATACGTAATGGTGATACCCCGGTAAGCGAAAGGGAAAAACAAAAAAAACAAATGCCCGAAGTGCTTATCATCACACCCGAAAGTTTACACTTATTACTGGCACAAAAAAACAACGTCGAAATATTTAAGACACTAAAAATTATTGCAGTAGATGAATGGCACGAATTAATGGGAAGCAAAAGAGGTGTGCAGGTAGAGTTAGCTATTTCAAGGATAATCAATATGCAATTGGCAAAGGGCGATGTGCAGGATGTAATTGACAATACGCAATACACAATGTTCAATACGCAATGTTCAATATGGGGCATATCAGCCACCATCGGCAACCTTGAACAGTCAAAAGAAGTATTGCTGGCCTCATCAGGTGAAAAAGGTGTAATTGTAAAAGCAGATATCAGGAAAAATATTGAAGTGATCCCAGTTATTCCCGGTGAAATGGAAAAATACCCCTGGGCCGGGCATCTTGGGATTAAACTGGTGAAAAACGTTGTTGATATTATCAATGAAAATAAAACCACGCTGGTCTTTATTAACACCCGTGGCATGAGTGAAATGTGGTACCAGGCATTGCTGAACACAGCACCTGAATTATCCGGCGCCATTGCATTGCACCACGGCAGCATGGAACAGGAATTGCGTTTATGGGTGGAAGATAGTTTGCATACGGGTAAATTAAAAGCGGTGGTGTGTACTGCCAGTCTTGACCTGGGTGTTGACTTTCGCCCTGTTGATACGGTGGTGCAGGTAGGTTCCCCAAAAGGTGTATCAAGGTTTTTACAAAGGGCGGGCCGCAGCGGTCACCAGCCGGGTGAAACCAGCAGGATATTTTTTCTGCCTACCCATTCACTGGAGTTAGTGGAAGTGGCTGCACTAAAAGCCGCCATGAAAGAAAATTATATTGAAAGCAAAGACCCGGTGCTGCTTTGCTTTGATGTACTCATTCAATACCTGTGTACCCTGGCTGTTGGCGATGGATTTGACCCGGTAAAAATTTATGATGAAATAAAAAGCACGTATTGTTTTTCGAATATCAACAACAGTGAATGGCAGGAATTATTGCATTTTCTTACGCAGGGCGGCAAAGCATTACAGCAATATGACGACTATAAAAAAGTAGAGCTGGTGGATGGGCTGTATAAAATTACCAGCAGGAGGATGGCCATGCGCCACCGCCTGCACATCGGCACTATCGTAAGCGATGCTATGCTGAAAGTAAAGTTTTTAAGCGGTGGTTTTATTGGTGTGATAGAAGAATGGTTTATTTCAAGACTGGAGCCCGGTGATGTGTTTACACTGGCAGGAAGGAAACTGGAGTTTGTAATGCTGAAGGACATGACGGTACTGGTAAGAAATTCCCATGCAAAAAAATCAATTGTACCAAGCTGGATGGGAGGCAGAATGTCGCTGACAGCAAACCTTGGATTGATGCTGAGAAAGATGATGAACCCACAGCCGTTGAATAAAAGTAAAGAAGCAGAAATTGTTGCACTGCAGCCATTGTTCAACCTGCAGAAAGAATTATCCATCATTCCTGCAGAAAATGAATTACTGATAGAACACATTGAAACCAAGGACGGTTTTCATGTTTTTGTTTATCCCTTTGAAGGAAGGTTAGTGCATGAAGCAATGGCATCGATACTGGCTTACCGCATCAGCAAAATTACTCCCATCACATTTTCCATTGCGATGAATGATTATGGCTTTGAACTGCTGAGTGACCAACCGATACCAATAGACGATACCAATGCACATGAATTGTTTACACTGGATAACCTGCTTGCAGATATTCAGAAAAGTGTGAACTCAACGGAAATGGCCAGGAGAAAATTCCGTGATATTGCCGTGATCGGCGGGTTGATATTCCAGGGTATGCCCGGAGAAAAAGTAAAAGCCAGGCATTTGCAAAGCAGCGCCAGCCTCCTGTTCAATGTATTTGCAGAATACGACCCCGGGAATATTTTATTGAAACAGGCATACCGGGAAGTTTTTGATCAGCAGATGGAAGAAGTGCGCCTGCGTAATGCTTTACAAAGGATCAATAAAGGAAATATCCTTATCAATTTCCCGGAAAAATTAACCCCTTTCTGTTTTCCCATTCTCGTAGATGGGTTAAGCAGGTACAACCTTACTTCGGAAAAGCTGGAAGACAGGGTAAAACGTATGCAGGCGCAACTGGAAAAAGAATAAAGCCGGTACATGTACCGGCTTTAAATCAATTACTATTAATAAATAAGATGCTTTTTGTTTACAGCGTATAATATCAGGAAAACGAGTGGGAATAAGAGAGCAAACAAAGCAAAACCCGAGAACATACCACTTCCAATAAATATAAATGCACCAATTATTGGCAGGAACTCACCTGCCACCCAAAGCGTAAATCCCTGCTTTTTCAGCTTACGCATTTCTATCGCCCCATATAAACACAAAGCCACTCCCACCAGTGTCAGCAGCAATACAGGCACTTTATTTTCCATTGTTCTGCGTGCATTTTCCAAAGCATCCGGGCCCATCATTTTTTTCATAAATGCCGGCATTTCTTCCATTTTATCCTGGAGCTTTACCATTTCCCTGTAACTTTTTTCTGCTGTAAAAAATTGCCAGACGCCGCCAAAAAGTCCCAAAGCACACCCTATAAAAGTGAGAATCGTTAATACATTTAAACCTGTTGGCAAGCCGGGTTTTTCTTCCCCTGGAAAATCAAGGGCATCGTTAGGTTGATTGGTATATGACATAATTTTTTTCTGAAAAGTAAACACTAATTCCCTGTTTACAAAATGAACAGGATAATTATTTTTCCTGGTTAGCTTTTATCTTCGCCTTTTATGCCGCACATTATTCCCCATATCATACAACAAAATACTTTCCTGCTGTCTTCAGAAAAATGCATTTTTTGGGAAGAACAAAAAACGCTTATCCTGAGTGACCTGCATTTTGGTAAAACAGGACATTTTCGAAAAAGTGGTATTGCTGTACCGCAAAATATTTTTAAAGAGGATATACAACGTTTTGTTGCATTGCTGCAAACATTCAAACCGGACAATACGATTGTGATCGGCGACATGTTCCACAGCCACGACAATAAAGAACATTCATTGTTTTTAAAATGGAGAAAAGATTTTGAACAATTAAATATACAATTGGTCATGGGCAACCATGATATACTGCACCGTAAATGGTACCAGGAAGCTGGCATTGAATTAATAGAAGGCTGTCATGGTATCAATCAAATTTGTTTTGTACATGATATTGAAGACACAGAACTAAAAAAGGGGAACTTTTATTTCAGCGGACATATACACCCCGGTATCAGCATCCATAGCGGCAGCCGGCAGTCGGTACACTTACCCTGCTTTTATTTTACCAAGCAATATGCCGTGTTGCCTGCCTTTGGAAAATTTACCGGCACCTATTCTATCAGGCCAAAACGTGGTGAAAATGTTTTTGCCATTATGCCTGTCAATCATCAAAAAAATGAACAGGGTGGTTTGATAAAAATATTTTGAACAAGTCATTTGTTATTACACAAATTAAAACACAATAATTAGTATAATGAGTAATAATTCGTGTAATTAAAAAAATGAATAAACAACTCCACATAGCTTTTGATCCCATCTATGCACACCCCTTGCCGGAAGGCCACCGCTTTCCTATGCTGAAATACGAGTTGATACCGGAACAGTTACTGCATGAGGGAAGTATTACGAAAGAAAATCTTTTTTCACCACAGCCATGTGCTGATGAAATTGTTTTGTGGACGCATGACGAAGCGTATATTGACAAACTGCACAACCAAACACTTACTGAAAGAGAACAGCGGCATATTGGTTTTCCTCAATCACCACAGTTAACATTGAGAGAATTTATCATTACACAAGGAACGGTCGATTGTTGCCATTACGCCATGGAAAATGGCGTGTCGCTGAATGTAGCCGGCGGTACCCATCATGCCTTTGCAGGCCATGGTGAAGGCTTTTGTTTGCTCAATGATATGGCCGTAGCATCCAATTATTTATTAAAGAAAAAACTGGCAAAGCAAATTCTCATCATCGACCTGGATGTACACCAGGGAAATGGAACAGCTAAATTATTTGAACGGGAAAAACGTGTTTTTACTTTCAGCATGCATGGTGAACATAACTATCCGTTTCACAAAGAAAAAAGTGACCTGGATATTCCGCTGAAGGATGGAACAACCGATGCTGAATATTTGCCCCTGCTTCAAACAACACTTGCAAAATTGATTGATGATATTAAACCCGGCTTTGCCTTTTTCCTGTGCGGTGTTGATATTTTGGAGAGCGACAAGTTTGGCAAACTTAAAATAACAATGAAAGGCTGCAGGCAGAGAGATGAAATTGTTTTCTCAACATTGCATAAGCATCAAATTCCCTGTGTGGCGGCAATGGGTGGTGGTTACAGTGCGGATGTGAAAATTATTACAGAGGCACATTGCAATACTTTCAGACTGGCAAAAGACATGTACGGTTTATAGTACACTACTGTTTCCATTCATAGGCGTTCATCCATTCATAAAAACCTTTCAGCTTATCCTGGTTATCGTTTATCCATTTTATATTTTCTTCATTGCCTGATGTGATGGAAGCGATATGGGCAAATGTATTTACGAGGTCTTTATTCTTCATCTCAACAAAAAAAGGAACGTATGTTTTCCAGTAAATACCCTTTCCGTCCTTCTCTCCCAGCGAAAGTGTATTGGTCATCATCTGTACATACAAACTCAATTTGTCAACATCCGTCTTAGCCTTTACCGAATCGGTCAATGCTGAAGCCACCGTGAGCCCCATCATCATGTTCACCGAACTGAAATTATTCTCTTTATCTTTTTTGTCAAGATCATCCATATTAATCGTAATGGTGCTGCCACCTTTATCATCTTTTTTTGCAAAGGAATTAAACAAGTCAAAAATATATTCATACATATTCTTTGCCCTTTTTCCCTCCGGCTCCACGGCTAAAAAAGTAAGACCACTAATGATGGCTGCCACTTTGTTTGTTTTTTCCTGCACCAGTGATGTATAATATAATGAACCGGCATGGTTGGGCTTATATTTCATCGTTTCAAAAAAGCTGGTTGCAGCCTGCTCCCATTTTTCCTGCCTGGCATAAGTAAGGCCTTTGTTATAATAGAGCAGGTAAAAACCGGGGAATAATTTCAGCCCCTCATCATACACTATCACAGCACTGTCAGAGTCTCCTTTATCATCATAAGCGCTGCCGCAATTCACAAATGCACCTTTGGCTTTGGGATCGCTTTTATATTTTTCTATTAAAATTTTTGAAATGGCAATACACTCGTCATATCTTTTAGCATACAGGCAGGAAGATGATTTTTCGTAATTGGCGTCATAGTCATCAGGGGCCAGTATCAATGCCCTGTCATACTTTGCAATGGCGCCTTCGTAATCGCCTTTATCATGCAATACAACTCCTTCCTTTATCAATTTGGTAACGATCTCATTTTGTTGTGCAGCGCAAAGCAACGAAGCAAAGACAAATGAAATAAAGATGATAAACGTTTTTGCGGCACCTGGTTTTGGGTTAAGAAAATCTTTCATGAACAGGCTCTTTTTTAACGTTAAATATACCATCATTTTATTGTTTGCAGGGAATTACGGGAGATAAAAGGAGGTGAAATTAAAAACTGGAAAATTTATATTATTCCGGCACAATTTATTTCCCCCGGCTTCGTTATACCGCTAATCGTTTTAACTAACATTGGCAGTTTTTTGCCCTGTTTGTTTTAACAAATTCCAAAATAACCCAATAAAACATTTCTCCCTGCACAGGGTTAGGTGACCTTTGGAAAGATTTAACAGGTAGTTCCGGCTAAAAGAAATACCTGCAAATAAAAGTTGAAACTTTTAGATGATGAAAGGATCAGCCATTATTTCCAGCAATAACCCGGGAATACTTTACAAAAAGTGTTTCCTCCGCTTTTATACTTCCAGTCCACACGTAAACAGCATAATTCTTAATTTCTGAAAATGAAAAAATGGTTACTGATTTCGTGGCTTGTTCTTATTCTGTCGGGTATATCTTTTTTGTTCTGGCACAACGAATGGAAATACAGCCTGCCCACTCCTGTGCCGCAAGGCTATCAGGCAGTAAAACCCGGCACTTATATCAACCTGAAAGATTTGCCTGCTTTCAACAATGAGCCCAAACCGGTTTTCCTGCACTTCTTTAATCCTGATTGCCCCTGCTCCCGTTTCAATATCAACAATTTTAAATCGCTGGTAAAGCAATATGATAAGGATATAAATTTTGCCGTAGTGGTGCTGAATAAAGACAGCAGTTATACCGTGCAGGATATACAGGACAGGTTCGGCTTAACGATACCTGTTCTTTTTAATGGGACTATTGCCGCTGCCTGTGGCGTTTATTCCACGCCCCAGGCTGTTCTTATCAATACAGATCATACTTTATATTACAGGGGCAACTATAACAGGAGCCGTTATTGTACTGATAAAAAAAGCAATTACGCCCGGATAGCCATTGATTCGCTGTTGCACAGATCGGCAAAACTTTTTTTGGGGAAAGAAGCAACCACGAGTTATGGTTGTGAACTGCCTGGATGCAAAAAATAGACAGATAAAACCATTACCCTATGAAAGAAAATTACATTGAAGAGTTTTCCTTACAGGCTAAAAAGGATTCAGACAGGCTGATGAATTATTTTCTTGCCGGCTTTTTTTTGTGTGGATTGCTGCTTGCTTTTTATTATGATACCTGGCTCATCGCAATTGGCGTGGGCGGATTATCATTAATTGCATATTATTCTTCCAAACATATACTCCCCCATTCCAACCTGTACCAATATGTTTTGTCAGCAATAATGGGAATTTTCATGGCCCAGTACATCTACCAGATGCACGGGATGTTTGAAATGCATTTTCTTGCTTTTATCGGCAGTGCCATCCTGATCACTTACCGCAACTGGAAATTACAAATCCCACTCGCCACTGTTGTGATCGTTCATCATGCAGCATTTGGGTATCTCCAGTTCATTGGATTTGACAAGATATATTTTACCCAGCTTGAATACATGACACTGCAAACTTTTATTATACACGGGCTGCTTGCCACGACTATATTTTTCCTCTGTGGGTTATGGTCTTACAACTTTAAAGTTTCAGACGAGCGGCAAATTGCACAACGGCTGGAACTGGAAAGAATATTCAATACAATTGGAGAAGTATTATTTTCTATTGACCCCGCTGATAACCGGGTGATTCAAATGTCTGTTGCATGCAAAAGAGTATACGGTTATTCACCGTCTGAGTTTATGGAAGACAGCAGTCTTTGGATGAAGGTGATCCATCCACGGGATAAGCACGTTGTAGAAAAAAATGAAGAGCGGTTAAAAGAAGGCAAAACGGTGACCAACCAGTACCGCATTATTCACCGGGACAAAACTGTTCACTGGATAGAGGCGAAAATAATTCCCACACTCAATCAAAATGGCGATCTTGTTAGTATTGACGGGGTTTGTAATGATATCACAGAACGCATTAACCTTGAAAAGCAACTGGCCCAGGAGATAAAACAAAAACAGCAATATATTACGGCTGCTGCAATTACTGCCCAGGAAAAGGAACGCTCTTTTATAGGAGAAGAGTTACACGATAATATAAATCCCATCCTGGCAACCGCCCGGTTATATATAGATTGTGCTATTGCCAATGATGAAGGCAGGGTAAACCTTATAGAATCAAGTAAGGTTTTTATAAGTACTGCTATAAATGAAATCAGGACGCTTTCAAATTCGCTGATCCCCAAACCATTTAAACAAATAGCAGTAAAGGATGCCATTACAGATATTACACAGAATATAAACCGGGCATATGACCTGCAGTTCATTACAAATTGGGAAGGACTGAATGAAAGTTTATTGAGCGATAAAATGAAACTGACGATCTACAGGATAGTGCAGGAACAGCTGAACAATATATTAAAGCATGCAAAAGCAGCAACAGTTTCTATTGAGATAAAACAACAGCATAATTTTTTACAGCTAAACATAAAAGATGATGGCGTGGGCTTTGATGTTTCGGAAAAAAGGGCCGGTGTCGGTCTTCAGAATATCATAAGCAGAACTGAATTATTTAACGGACAGGTTTCTATCAACTCTTCACCAGGCAATGGCTGTGAACTGAACATAAATTTTGTTATATAACAGAAACCCTGTTTATTACTGTTACATACCCCTCCGCTTCATTTCCTTTTCAATCAAACCCAGTTCCCTGCCTGTTTGCCCGGCAACGCTGCTGTTCTCCTGGGCCCTCCGCATCAGGTAAGGTATCACATCTTTAATAGGGCCAAAGGGCAGGTATTTGCTTACAGAACAACCGGCCTGTGCCAGATTGAAAGTGATGTTATCGCTCATGCCATAGAGTTGTGAGAAATGCACATGCGGATGATCAGGGGGAAGGTTCTGCTGCTGTAACATTTGTGTGGCCAGCAAATTACTGTATTCGTTATGCGAAGCAACGATCACTGAGATCCTGTCAAGATGGGCTATAGAAAATTTTACGGCTTCGTTATAATCATTATCACAGGTTTCTTTATCGGGCTGTATCGGTGAGGGATAGCCCAGGTCAGCGGCACGTTTACGTTCCTTTTCCATATAAGCGCCACGTACCAGTTTGGCACCCAGGATAAAATCCCTTTCCACGCTGGCTTCATACGAGTATTTTAAAAATTGCAGCCGGTCATGCCGGTACAGTTGTATAGTATTATAAATAACCTGCCTGCCCTTGTTAAAAGTATCCATCATCAGCATCGTTAATGCATCTACAGGATCCTGTATCCAGGTTTCTTCTGCATCCACCAGCACACCAATTTTTTGGGCGGCTGCCGCTTCGCAGATACGCAGCATACGTACCCTTACCCGGTGCCATTCTTCTTTTTCTTCGTCGTTTAATTTATCAACCGATTTTAAATACCGTTTCATCAGGGTACCTTCTTCCGCATTCATCATCGCATCAATTTTTTCCAGCAGTGTAAACCTGCTGAAACCGGTAACCTTGATGCTCATAAAAGGAATGTTGGGCTGCGTGGCAGCATAATTGATCACCCGGATAAACTCTTCGGTGGAATGGTCAAAACCATGTTCGCCATCATCGCCGCCTTCCACACCATAATCGAGTATCACCTGCACATTGTATTCACCCAGGCGTTTTGCCACCGATGCAGTTTGTTCCAGTGTTTCACCACCAACAAACTGCTCAAAAATAGTATTACGGATTACAGGTTTTGTAAAAGGAAGGTTCCATTTAATAGCAAGCGGTGTAATTTTTAAACCGAAATTTATTAACCACGGTTTACCCATAGAAGAAAAAAGAAAATGCGCTTTTTTTAATTCTTTGTCTTTCTTATAAGCAAAAGCATATTCGGTATTGTCGAAAGAAATTGGGGCAACCTTATCCATACGATGAAATATGCCCAAATATAGGGAATCCGTAAAATTGAAAAAATGATGGCTGAATGAGCAAAGAGGTTAAAAGAGAAAAGAAGAACAAAGAGGTGATTTATTAAAAGAATTGGAACAAATAAAAGGAATTAAAAACGTTGCTTCTCCTTACCTCTTTTTCTCTTTTAACCTCTTTGCAAAACATCTTCAACAACAAACAAACAACACAACTATCTTTGCAAAAAAATTATAATGGCAATGGAACCGAAAAAAGCAAGTGATAGTTTTGTAGTAATGACAGAACTGGTGCTGCCCAACGACACCAATGTTTTTGGCAACCTGATGGGTGGCCGCCTGATGTACTGGATGGATATTGCTGCCGGTATAGCTTCCAGCAGGCATTGTAATGCACCCAGCATGACGGCTTCGGTTGATAACCTTTCTTTTAAAAACCCCATTAAACTGGGCAACGTGGTGCATATTGAAGCTAAAGTGACAAGGGCTTTTAATACCTCTATGGAAATATTTATTAAAGTGTGGGGCGAAGACAGCCTGCACCAATATAAATATGAAAGCAACGAGGCCTATTTTACATTTGTAGCGCTTGACCCCAACCGTAAGCCACGTCCCGTTCCTCCCGTAATTGCAGAAACAGAAGAGGAGAAAAGATTGTACGAAGGCGCTTTAAGAAGAAGACAGGTAAGACTGATATTAGGTGGAAAAATGAAACCGCAGGATGCAGAAGAATTGAAAGCGCTGTTTGTATAAAAAATCCACACACTGGTAACAGATCACCGGTCACTTTTATTTATCCAGTTTACTCATCAAATGATGCTTTCCCTTCAGCATAAACTTTTTGCTTTGCTCAATGGCGTCCATCACCTGTTCTAAAATTTTTTCGGTGGGGTCATCATAGTTTATCTGCAGCGGTTCTTTAAACGTAACCGAAAGCAGGGAACCTTTCTTTTTAAACTTCAGGCCCTTTTTATTAAAGGCCCTCCAAAAGCCGCTGATAACAACAGGTATCACAATAGGTTTGTGCTGCTTGATAATAAAGGCGGTTCCTTTTCTTCCCGGTGCAAAAGGCTTGGTGGTACCCTGCGGAAATGTAATGACCCAGTTGTTTTGCAAAGCCCTTTCAATTTTTCTTGTATCACTTGGATCAAGGTTGCGCCTTACCTCTGTTCCTTCGCTGCGCCAGGTACGTTTTACAGTTAATGCACCGGCCAGTGTAAAAAGCTTACTGATAAAACTGCTTTTCATCGTTTCTTCTGCCGCCACATATTTCACCCTCGTAAATGGCCATAGTAAATAATATGGAACCCCCAACCCGTTTTTCTTTCTCCAGCTTACCGCACAAAAAATATGGAGAAAAGTGATCACATCTGCAAAATAAGTTTGGTGGTTACTTACAAACAGTACATTTTGTTTGGGCAGTTCCTGGAGTTTTTCCATGCCATTTACTGTAAGCCTGTTCATAATGGTAAGACCGGGATAAGAAAGTGCCCCCACTAAGGCATATACAGGGCCTTTTACCAGTTTCGTTTCCTTAAGCTTGTCCCAAAAAGTTGACATGAATGAAGATTTAGCAGCAATCAGCGATGCAATATAAATGATAGCGGGCAAGTAGCAAACAAATAAAGCCTGCCTGCGCTGTGATACCAACGGCTCATTATATTTGCGCCATGCAACTCAATACAGTAATTTTTGATATGGACGGACTGCTGATAGATTCAGAACCTTTATGGAATGAAGCAGCCGACGAAATTTTTAAGCAATATGGTTTACGCATAACAACAGAGCAATATTCCACCACTACCGGCATGCGTATAAAAGAATTTGTACTGTACTGGTTCCGGCTGAATAATATACCTGCTGAAAATGCTGCGTATGCAGAAGAAAAGATCATACAATTAGTGATTGAAAAAGTGCGGACAAAAGGCAAAGCAATGCAGGGCATCGGGCATATCTTTAATTTCTTCATCAGCAGGAAATATAAAATCGGGCTGGCCTCTTCATCACCTTTGAATTTGATTGATGTGGTGGTTGATAAATTAGGGATCCGTACTTACCTCCATGCCATTTCTTCGGCGGCAGACCTGCCCTTTGGCAAACCTCATCCCCAGGTTTATTTAGATTGTGCGGCAGCTTTAAAAAGCCATGCACATGAATGTATTTGTTTTGAAGACTCCTTTAACGGCCTGATTGCAGCCAAAGCGGCCGGGATGAAGTGTGTGGTGGTGCCTGCGCCGTACGACAGCGGAAAACCCAGGTTTGGCGCTGCTGACCTTAAAATATCCTCACTTCAAAATTTTAATGACCTGTTGCTCCATACTTTATAAGTACCCTTAAAATATATCCCTGTTTACAGAAATAAACCCGTACTTTTGCGTCCTTAATTAATACAATACAATAAAAATGAACAAAACACAAGGCACCGTTAAGTTTTTCAATACTGAAAAAGGATTCGGTTTTATCAAGCATGACGACTCAAACAAAGAAACCTTTGTACATGTTAGCGGATTAGTAAATGATATCAAAGAAGGCGATAAAGTTGAATTTGATATGCAGGAAGGCAAAAAAGGCATGAATGCCGTGAACGTTAAACTGGTAGGATAATAATTACTGGTCTTATTAATAAAATGCTGGCTGCCGGTTTCCCGGCAGCTTTTTTTATTAGCGGCGATCAACAAAAAACACGGGAACCTGTTTTGCCATTACATTTGCAATTCAATTAAATAAAAATGAAATACACAACACTTTTAAAGATCGCATCCTTTGCCCTTTTTGTTACGGCAACCACTACCGTTGCAGCGCAGGGTAAAAAAGCAGCGCTGAATAAATTGTCCCTTAAAGCAGGTCAAAAATTCCAGACAGACAATACTGTTAAAACTGTTACCAACATGGAAATGATGGGGCAGCAGATGGAAATAAAAGCTGATGTTACCGTCTCCAGGCAACTTGATATAAAAAACAAAAAAGATAATATGTACAATGTTGCTTCCACCATTACAAAAATGGCCACTACTGCAGATATGATGGGGCAATCGATGAGCTATGATTCTGAAAAAAAAGAAGATACTGCCAGCGAAATGGGTAAAGCGCTTAAAGATAAAATAAATGTACCCATGGACCTGGAAATGAATGATGAAGGCAAAATAACACCATTGAAAAAAGAAGAAAAGAAAACAGACGATGCAGGGGGTATTGCAGCAATGATGAACAGTATGGGTGCCGGTGCAGATGAAACAGTGCTTACGGATGATGTATTTCATGTAGTGCCGGGCAAGATCAAAACAGGTGATACCTGGAGTGATTCCATTATTGCAGAAGGCATAAAAACTTACAGGGATTACAGCGTAAAATCAGTGCAGGGTAATGAAGTTACCATTACTATCTCCGGCAAACAACTGATGGATAAAAAAATGGAAAACCAGGGAATGGAAATGACCCTGGTGATGGAAAGCAAATTAACCGGCGAAATGCTGGTGGATTCAAAATCAGGTGTGGTAAAACAAAGAACACTTACCAGCGATGGGACAGGCAATATGGAGATGATGGGGCAGCAGGTGCCAATGACCACAAAAGTTGAAACGACTTCTGCAACGAAGAGTTTGTAAAACCTATTTAGATTATGAAGGAGAGCTGCCTTTTGGCAGCTTTTTTTGTTAATTCATTAGAGAAATAAAAAAGGGAATTCATTGCTGAACTCCCTTTCGTGATCTGGCTGGGACTCGAACCCAGGACCCATACATTAAAAGTGTATTGCTCTACCAACTGAGCTACCAAATCTCCTTTTCCTTTTCTAAAACCAGTTTTTTCACCCTGTTTTTAAAATTGGAGTGCAAAAATAGGCGAAAAACATTTTCAGTCCAAAGTTTTTCGAAATCTTTTTACCTGATATTATAATTATTATTTCCCCATGGTTTGCACATTGCTGTTTTAACCGCTTATTTTTGTACCAATTAATACAATGAGCAACTTTTTTAAAGATAAGGTAGTGGCCGTTACCGGTGGCAGCGAAGGCATCGGCAAGGCCTTAATTGAAGCCTTGATACCATTGGGCGCCAAAATTGCCACCTGTGGCAGGAACCAGGATAAATTATATGACCTGCAGGTAAAATATTCCGGTCATTTGCTGCATACAGTGGTGTGTGATGTAAGCCGGCTGGCGGATTGTGAAAATTTTATCCATTCCACCATAAAAACCTTTGGAGGCATTGATATTCTTATCAACAACGCCGGTATGTCCATGAGGGCGCTGGTAAAAGATGCCGAGATTGAAGTAATCGAAAAAGTGATGGGGGTTAATTTTTTTGGCACCGTGTATTGTACCAAACTTGCATTGGATTCCATCATACAAAATAAAGGCACCATCGTTGGTATATCTTCCATCGCAGGATACCGTGGGCTCCCGGGAAGAAGCGGTTACTCAGCTTCTAAATTTGCCATTAACGGGTGGCTGGAAGCATTAAGGACCGAATTACTGGAAACCGGCGTGAACGTAATGTGGGTTAGCCCGGGCTTTACGTCAAGCAATATCCGAAAAGCAGCGCTCAACAGCAAGGGAGAACTGCAAAAGGAAAGCCCGATGAATGAAAAACAAATGATGAGTACCGAAGAGTGTGCAAAGAATATACTGGATGCTATAGAAAAAAGAAAGCGCAACCTTGTAATGACCTTCCAGGGAAAACAAACTGTTTTTTTAAATAAGTTTTTTCCAGCTTTTGCAGACAGGATGGTACGAAAATTCTTTTTTAAAGATGGCCAGTTAAACAAATAGGGCTGCACTTCATAAAATTTTTACACCAATAAATGTATTACCAATAGCTGATGCCCTTAGTTACGCTTACATCTGATATAGGACAAAAGGACTTCCTCACCGGGGGCATCAAGGGGCAGTTACTACAGGTAAACAATAATTTTTCCATCGTTGATATCACACACCAGCTGTCGCCCTTTAATTATCCGCAGGCAGCGTATGTATGCAGGAATGCGATCAAAAGTTTTCCTGAAGGCACCATGCATATTGTAATGGTGAATTTATTTGACGATAAACCTGAACATCTTTTACTGGCGCAGCACAACGGGCATTATATCGGCTGCGGCGATAATGGCCTGCTGACGATGATACTGGAAGAACTTCCCCAAAAAGTGGTGGCATTGCCCGTGGACAAAACGACGCATAAAAATACTTTATACTGCACCGGTATTTTTGCAAAGGCTTTTAATGATATCCAGAACGGGAAAACGCTTGAAGAGGTGGGAGATATTTCTGTTTCCATTAATGTAAAAAATGCCCTGCGCCCCATGCTGGGCAATAACTGGATAGAAGGCCAGATCATTTTTATCGACAACTTTGAAAATGTAATCGTTAATATCACCAAGGAAGATTTTGAAACACAACGCAAGGGCAGAAGTTTTAAGATCGTGTTCAAAAGAGATGAAGTGATAGACAGGATCAGTGACACTTATGCCGATGTGCCGGAAGGTGAAAAACTGGCTTTGTTCAATTCTGCCGCTTATCTTGAAATTGCCATCAATAAAGGCAATGCAGCAGGTTTGTTTGGCCTGCAGGGCTTTTCAGAAAAGCAGCAGCAGGGGCACCAGCATTACATTAACAACCGGCTTTTTTATCAAACAGTAAAAGTGTTTTTCGAATAAAACAGTATCCGTTCAGAAATATAAGCTATCCGTTGATTTGACATTTTTAAAGAACATAAAGCCCAACGACATTACAGATAAGGAGCTGATCACTGCCTATAAAAACAGCAATGACCTCTCGTATGTAAGTACCCTGTACCAGCGCTATATGGACCTGGTATTTGGTGTTTGCCTCAAATATTTTAAAGATGGGGAACGGAGCAAAGATGCGGTGATGGATATTTACGAGGAACTCTGTAAAAAGTTAAAACTGCACGAGGTTGACAACTTTAAAGGGTGGCTGCAGGTGCTGGCACGGAATTATTGCCTGATGCAGCTCAGGAGCCCACGGAATATGAAAACCACCGAATTCAATGCCGATTTTATGCAATCGAACCAAACAACGCATCTTGAAAATGGCATATTGGAAAAAGAAGAAAATTTTAAGAAATTAGAGGGATGTATGGAGCAGTTAACAGCCGAGCAAAAGCAAAGCATCGAGTTGTTTTTCCTGCAAAAAAAATGTTATAACGAAATTGCGGATATAACCGGGTACGAATGGAGCAAGGTAAGAAGCTATATACAAAATGGCAAGCGTAACCTGAAACTTTGCATGGAAGAAAAAAAAGTTTTTACTGCCTGACCGGTTTTAAAAATGAACGAAGAAAAAAACCATATTATTTACACTGCGGAAGATATCAAAAGGTATATCACCGGCGAAATGCCGCCGGCAGAAATGCATGCCATCGAAATGGCCGCACTGGACGATCCACTGCTGGCCGAAGCAATGGAAGGATACGAATTAATGGAGCAAAAAGACTGGAGCAAAGAACTGGCAGCGCTGAAACAGCAATTCAATAAGAAGAACGAAACATCACCGGTAATACCTATCAGCAAAGCACCCGCTTTCAAATGGTGGAGGGTTGCTGCAGCAGCGGTTGTGCTGGGCATCACTGCAACCACTGCTTATATATTTACCAATAAAAGTGAAACCGCAATCTTACAGGACACCGCTAAAGCTGAAACAGCGGTCACTGTAACAGATTCTTCCGCAGAAGTGGTAAAAACAGATTCTGTTGCCTCTTTTTTAAACACTGCGCCTGCGGACAGTAGCAGCCAGCTTATTGCGAAACTTGACAGGAAAACTGTAACGGCGAGTACTGCAACAGGCAGCACTGTAACGATCGCTCCCGCCACTGTGTACGGTGCAACAACAGATGACAATGCCAATCGACGCAGTGATTCTGTGCGCCAGTCATCCGCCGGCAGTGACTATTTTGCAGTGAATGATAAACGGGCAGTTGCCAAGGATGTATCAAGAGAAAAAGAATACAAAGCAGGTACTGAATCCAGCGCAGCAGCAGCTCCAGGTAAAATTTCGGCTACTGGTAATAGTGATATAGCCGTGAACGAAAGGGATTTTAAGAATAAAGCTGAAGAGGTAAATGTAACGGGTTATGACAAAAACAACGGCAACAAAGCAATAACCAGTTTCGGTGGTGTGGTGGTAACACCTGATAACAAACCGTTGAGTTATGCCGGCATAAAAGCCACCCAGGATAAAAAAACAATTTATGCCGATGCCAACGGCATGTTTCATATCGCAGGCGCTGATACAACATTAAAAGTAACTGTGAGTTCTGCCGGGTATATGTCACAGGAATTTACATTACAAAACTTAGCGGCGCAAAATAAAATTGTATTGCAACCGCAGGATGTTGCCACACAAAAAATAGGTGCTTACCGCAACAGGGTTGCAGCTAAAAAACAACAGCAATCTTTTGCAGACAGCACAGACCTGGATGATGAAGATGCAGAACCTGCAGGCGGCTGGGTGGAGTACAATAATTATCTCAATAATAATATAAAGCTTACTGAAGATGCCAGGCAAAAAAACGTGCATGGCGAAGTGGAGGTTACGGTAAAGCTTAAAGATAACGGTGATATATCCACTGTAAAAGTTGCCAAACCCCTCAGCCCCGAATTAGATGCAGAAGCCGTACGGCTGGTAAAAGAAGGCCCCAAATGGGATACAAAAGGCAATAAGAAAACTAAAGTGAAGGTAAAAGTGAAATTTTAATACTCCTCCCCATAAACCTTTCATCAAAAAAGATTGACTTAGCGGTTTTGCATTTCTATTTTTGCAGCCTAAACTCACTTACGATGAAAAAAACATTCCTTGCTGTTTTTGCATTCACTGCTTTATTTTTTTATAACAGTTATGCACAGGTTAAAATGCCTGCCCCCTCTCCCACGCAAACCATCAAACAGGACTTTGCCATTGGAAACATTGAACTTACATACTCCAGGCCATCTGCCAAAGGCAGGAAGGTTTTTGGTGACCTGGTACCCAATGGAAAACTATGGCGTACGGGTGCCAATGAAGCAACCAAAATAGTGTTTAGCAACCCGGTTGAATTTGCTGGTAAAAAAATTGATGCAGGCACTTATGTTCTTTATACCATTCCATCAGAAGAAAGCTGGGATATTATCCTGAACAAGGGCCTTACCAACTGGGGTACAGAAGGCTATAAAGAAACAGAAGATGTTGCCCGGGTGAAAGTAATTCCTGCCAAAATAAAAAATATGGTGGAAACTTTTACAATCCAAATAGCCAACATAAAACCACAAAGCTGTGATATTGAAATACAATGGGAAAAAACCAGTGTAACCATCCCTGTTATTGCTAATATAAAAGACAAACTGAAAGCGCAACTGGAAGAATCCCTGCAAAAAGATGAGAAAAAACCTTACTGGCAGGCTGCACAGTTTTACTTTGAATATGACGAAAATTTGCCAAAAGCACTGGAGAATGTGAGCAAGGCAGCAGAAACCGATCCTAAGGCTTACTGGATACTGGTGTACAAAGCCAAAATACAAAAGGCCATGGGTAACATGAAAGGCGCTATGGAAAGTTCAAAAGCATCTATGGCACTGGCAAAAGAAGATGGCAATGAAGATTATGTAAAGATCAATAAGGACCTGCAAAAAACGCTGAGTGAATAATCAATCATTTTTTAAGATAATAAAAAGCGGTCTTATAAAGCCGCTTTATTTTTTATGAAACCATCTTTATTTCTTCGTGGCATCATCGTAGAGTTTATCCCGAAGTATTTCGGGGTCGCAATACTTTCAGCGGCAGTATTTCTATTTTACTTTACAGATTTAGTGCCCGGCAAATGATAGTAAAGGGGCCATTGCTGCAGAAGTATCGGCACCGCATGGATTCTTTATTATCTGCATTTCTGTTTTGGGAGCAACCGTGTCAACTTTGTTAGTGATACTATCTGTTTTATTTACATAAATAAATTGCTCCACTTCCAGTTTATCAATATCAATTTTTACATCTTCCAGTTTATTCCTCCTGAAAGCATCCAGTATTTTTTCTTTGGTGGACTCTTTCATTTCCACAACAATATGCTGTGCTGCCTGTACGGTAAACTTTGTAATACCATAATAAAGTTTATCCTTTTTTGTATCAGTAGCCAGTATAAATGCCTCATCGCCCGGTACCAGTTTTATCTTTCCGCCCTCTTCATAAAAAATAATATTTCCCTTTTCCTGCCTGCCATACGTAAGCAGCTTTCTTGAAGGGATGCACAAATAAACAACAGCATTTTCTGCATCTCCGTTCTTTAACGATGCAGTCAGCATCACATCTTTTACTTCATCAATATTATTATTTATAAAACAGTCAATATTGTACCAACCGGAATTGTCAATTGAAAAACTGTACACGGGCAGGTCTTCCGGTTTTGTATAATCTGCAAAAGAGGTATCAATTGCAGTCGAAGTATCCTGTTGTAAAATACTGATGACGCTGTTATCAGAAACAGGTATGGTATCATAGCCACAATCAACATTAAACGAGCCTTCAGAAGATACAGAATCGATTTCAGGCATTTTTGGTCCCGGTAACGATCGTGGTCCTCTCTGGTAAGCTTCATTATCGCAATAATCCAATATGGCTTTTATATCCCATTTGGACAAATTAAACTGTGTCATTTTGCTTCCCCATTTTCTTACCATCGCTCTTGCATAAGGATCAGTCTCAATCATTGTATTTACATTATTGATGAACTTATACTGCCAATCTTTATTTGGTGCCCTGTCCCTGCTTCCGGCAACCGCCGGCCCGGTCATGTCTTTATATGGATGGTGACAACTGGTACAATTTGCTTTAAACAACGCCTTGCCTGTCGCCAGTTCTTTTGAAAAAACGTTTGAATCAAGCTGCTTCGGTTCGATCCAGTTAATACTGCTGTCGCCGGCAATCTCCCCTTTAAAAACCTTCATACTGTCATTATATGTTTTAGAAGGAATCGTAATACCGACAGGCTTTAAAAAGTTCACAGGCTTATTATCCGCAGTCGCATTAAAATAGATCATACCACCGCTTTGCAACAACTTTCCATTACTTATGGTGGTGAGCCCGGCTTTCAATATATCCTGTATACTGTACGCTTCCTTTAGTTCTATGCTAACTTTAGTACCGGCAGGAACATCAAAACTGTTGGCAGCAATTTTGATGATAGCCCCTTTAGCTGTTTTAAGGGTATTCTCTTTCCCGGCATCAATTGTGATAAAACTGCTGGTAAGATTGGAACTTTTTAAAATACCCGGTTTATTGTTTTTACAGGAAGAAAATAAAAGGGCAAACAGCAGGGACAAACAGAGTGACTGCTTCATAAAATAAAAGTTAAGGATGATAAAAAGGGTAGTACATATTAATACGGAAAGCAAACCGAAGTAACCTTATCCAGCAATAAATATTTTACAGGAACGGCAATATTTTGTTTTCTTAATTTTCAATATTTTTTGAAAATATTGTATCTTTGCGGCATCAAAATTTATAACGATGAAACTCATCATACTCGGCGGCGGTTTTGGAGGCCTGAGGCTGGCCCGGAAACTCAATAATAAACCCGGTTTTGACATCACTTTAATTGACAGGCATAATTACCACCAGTTTCAGCCGCTGTTTTACCAGGTGGCAACAGCAGGGCTGGATGCCAGTAATATCTCCTTTCCTTTGAGAAAGGTTTTTCATAAAAGCAAAAATGTAAAGATCAGGCTGGCAGAAGTGCAGCAAATAAATACCGCAGAAAGAAAAGTGGTAACAGATATTGGCAGCTTTGATTACGATAGTTTGGTGATCGCTACCGGTGCCGACACCAATTTCTTTGGCAATGCCAATATCAGCACAAATGCTTTTCCTATGAAAAGCACCGTGGAAGCATTACAGATACGCAACAAACTGCTGAATAATTTTGAAGAAGCTACCGTAGAAAAAGATCCATCAAAACTGGAAAGCCTGCTGAATATTGTGGTGGTGGGCGGCGGGCCAACCGGTGTGGAGCTAAGCGGCGCCATCGCAGATATGAAGCGATACCAGTTACCAAAAGATTATCCTGAGATCGACTTCAGCAAAATGAAAATTTATTTGCTGGAAGGTTCACCAAAAACGCTTGCAGCCATGAGTGAAAGGTCAAGCGCTGACTCAAAAAAGTACCTGGAAAAACTGGGGGTAACGCTTTTAACCAATACGATACTCCAGGATTATGATGGCGAAAAAATAACATTGAAAGATAGCAGCAGCATCAACAGCAAAATAGTGATATGGGCTGCCGGCATCAAAGGAAATATACCGGGAGGTATTGATAAAGAACTGGTGGCAAAGGGCAACAGGATAAAAGTTGACAGGCAATGCCGGGTACAAGGCATGGAAAATATTTATGCCATTGGTGATGTGGCTTATATGGAAGAACCAGCCTGGCCTAACGGTCACCCCCAAGTGGCGCCGGTTGCCATGCAGCAGGCTGATCTTATTGCCGATAACCTTCAGCGTATTGAAATGAAAAGTGGCAGTAAAACAATAAAAGAATTTGTTTATAATGATAAAGGCAGTATGGCTACGGTAGGCCGTAACCTTGCTGTAGTGGATGTGCCCAAACCAAAATTACATTTTGGCGGTTTCTTTGCCTGGATGATCTGGATGGGGCTTCACCTGATGCTGATACTGGGCGTAAAGAACCGGTTCTTTGTTTTCAGCAACTGGTTGTATAATTATTTTACGTACGACCAAAACCTGCGGCTGATCTTTAAACAGTTTTACAGGGAAAATAAAGATGTTAAAAACGTATAGGATGCAAAGAAAATTCCTGGCAGCAGAGTGGCAAAACCTTATCATGGCGAATTATATTGTTGACCCTGGAATATTATCTGCTTATTTACCGGCCAAAACCGAACTTGATTTTCACAATGGCAATACTTATGTAAGCCTTGTGGGGTTCATGTTTGCAGAAACCAGCATATTCGGAATAAAGATCCCCTTTCACATAAATTTTGAAGAAGTCAATCCCAGGTTTTATGTAAGGTATAATGATAACGGGAACTGGAAAAAGGGTGTTGTATTTATCAAAGAGATCGTTCCAAAATATGCCATCAGTTTTGTTGCCAATACCATTTACAGGGAAAAGTACTGCTGCATGCCAATGAAGAATTTCAAACACAATAAAGAAAAGGAAATACAAATTGGGTATCATTGGAAAAGTAAAACGCAATGGAATAAATTAGAAGTGGTTGCAAAAAATATTACTGTACCAATGCAGCCCGGAAGCGAAGAAGAGTTTATTGCAGAACATTATTGGGGTTATTCAAAATACAGCAGCAGTAAAACATTTGAATATGCTGTAGAGCACCCGGCATGGCAGGTATATCCTGTAACAAGCTGCCTGGTTGATTGTGATTTTGAAGGACTGTATGGAAAAGATTTTGCTTTTTTAAAAACAAAAAAGCCTGATTCCCTTTTCCTGGCAAAGGGTTCGCCAATAGCAGTGCTGCATAAAACAAGATTATAATTTTGATTGTTTTAAAAATACTTTGGCCCTGCTTTTAAAAGCCGCTGTTTGATGCGGTAACTGGTCCTCTATCAACAATTTTACTTCCGGGAGGATTTCAGGATATTTTTTTGCCAAATTGCCCAATACAGTTAACGAAAATGCTTTGATTGCAACTGCTTCTGCCGGGTTTTCTACATATTGAAAACAAATATTCATCACTTCGCCCTGGTATTTTTCCGGGATATGAACATGCTGTAATAACCTGATTGAATTTCTTTTGATGGAATCATGCAGGTTTGGTTTTTGCAGATTCTTCAGCAGCTTACTGAAATTTGTTTTGATAAACACAGGATGATCAGCCACGCAATAACTCACCGGCCATGCTGCCCTTTGTGTAACACGGTATCCGTCGTTTAAAAAAAGTGAAAACAATTCATTAAAGCGCTGCTGCGAATTGCCTACCCATTGCACAATTTTAGTGCATTGCGCTTTGGAATGTTCTTTTAAAATTTCTTCCCGAAGGTTCATATTAATCCTGGTAAAGAATTAAAGAACTGAAAGCAGGTAAATTCAAACTGCCTGAAACTGGTTCACTGCTAATACCAAGGGCATCTTTCCATACCCCTTTGGGAAACTTTATATTTACAGCAGCATTGTTGCCATTATACACCACAAATATTTTTTTCCATTTGTCTTTTACTGCAAACCCGTCAATAGTATAAGTAACTGTGCCCGGTGCTGCATTCATATCAAAATGAATAAACTTTTTTACCTGTTCACTGCTTGTCATGCGAAAGGCCGGGTGTTCTTTGCGTAACCGGATCAAACTTTTCACATAATCATACACCACCTGGTTTTGTTTTTTCATTTCCCATTTGATGGCATTGATACTGTCGCCGGCATTGAATGAATTTTCCACTTCATTTTTATCCCGTAAAAATTCTGTGCCGGCATGTAAAAAGGAAATACCCTGGGAAGTAAGCACAATTGTCAACGCAAGCTTCTGCATTTTTACCAGTTCCATTCTGGAGGCTTCGGGGCAGCTTAATGACAGCTTATCCCACAATGTATTATTATCATGGCATTCACAATAGGTGATAACATTCCATGGCGCTTTTGCATATCCTTTCTTTGAGTAATTCACTTTTTTAAAATTCACCTGGGAATGATTACATGCTGCCACCACGCCAAACTTCACACTTTCTTCCATGCCCGGCTTTCCACTGGCAAAGCCTTTATCTTTTATATCAAATACACTTCCTTTTATCCCATCCCGTATATCGTCACTGAATACCGCAATATGATTTAGTTTGGCAGCATTTGCTTTTAACGCCCTCACAGCATCAGGAAGTGGCGATACACCGGCAGTCCATCCTTCACCATATAATACAATATCCGGTTTTATTTTTCTCAGCTCCGCTGCGATCAAATTCATTGTTTCAATATCATGTACACCCATCAGGTCAAAGCGGAAACCATCAACGTGGTACTCTTTTGCCCAATACAATACACTTTCTATAATAAATTTTCTCATCATGGGCATTTCACTGGCCGTTTCGTTGCCACAAGCTGTAGCATCAGAAAAACTGCCATCTGCTTTATGCCTGAAATAATATCCCGGCACCAATTGCTGAAAATTGGACGTAGCTGCATTAGCAACATGATTGTACACCACGTCCATCACTATACGTAAACCATTTTTATGAAATGCTGCGATCATTTCTTTCAGTTCCTTTATTCTTGTAACACCGTCGTAAGGGTTCGTGCTGTAGCTTCCTTCAGGCACATTATAATTCAACGGGTCATAACCCCAGTTGTATTGTGACCTGTCCGGTTTGCTTTCGTCAACAGAATTATAATCAAAAAAAGGCAGGAGATGAATATGTGTAACACCCAACTCTTTTAAATGCGAAAGACCGGTTGATAACCCGTCTGCACTCTTTGTATTTTCTTCTGCCAGGCCCAAAAACTTTCCTTTATGCTCAATACCTGAGCTTTTATCAATGCTGGCATCTCTTATATGCAGTTCATAAATGATTGCATCAGTAGCTGCATTTGTCTTTGAAAAAGAAGGACTCTTATCATTTTGCCATCCTGCCGGGTCTGTGTCACCCAGGTCAACCACCATAGCCCTTTTACCATTCACCCCAACAGCTTTTGCATAAGGGTCCGGAATTTCATTACTCCATTTTCCATCAATACTTACCCTGAAGCTGTAGAACATCCCTTTAATGTCACCTTCCACTTGTGAATGCCAGGTGCCCCTTATTCCTTTTTCCAGTTTGATGGTCTTAAACGGATCGCCGCCATCTCCCTCTTTATAAAACAGCAGTTCAGCTTTTTCAGCAGTTGGCGCCCATACTTTAAAAATGGAAAACTTTTTTGAATAGGTCAAGCCCAGGTCTTTTTCAAAATAAACAGGATATGTTTTATAATCTGTTTGTGAAAAAGACCGGCTCATCATATTGACAAGAAGGCAAACAAGAAATACTTTTTTCACGCTTAATTTATTTTATTGATGTGATTTTTCAAATACAAGATAATCCCAGCCCTGCATTTCAAACTGCCTGTGTTCAGTGGCATTGATAATACCATCACTAAATACATTCCTGAAATGCCCCATTAGTTTTTCATCATAAATAAAGCAATCACTTTTTTCATTACTAAGGTTCAGCAATACGAGAACTTCATCATTCCCGTTCTTTCTAAGATATGCTAGCACGCTACTGTCAGCACTGGTATGAAGCATATAAGTAGAAACAGCAGGATCACCACCTCTCAGCGCTGTGTTGTTTGTGTGCAGGTTCAATAGTGTTTTATAAAAATCATGCAACTCATATTTGCCATCCCACTCTATTACATCTTTATCAAAAAAATCAAGGCGCTTATGGTTGGGCATTTCCTGGCCGCTGTAAACAAGCGGAATCCCGTTCCAGGTAATGCTGTGCACTGCAAATGCTTTGGCCGCATACCCATATTTTTCATATTCTGTTCCATTCCATGAATTTTCGTCATGGTTGCTGGTATACCAAAGCACCTGTTTGTCACTGCCCGTTGCATGACTGTACTGGTACAGCAATGCTTCGAGCATTTTTTTAGCACCGGAGTTTTTATAAAATTCTGCAGTCTTGTGCATCCAGGTCCAGCAATAGCAGGCATCAAACGCTTCGTAATAATTGGCGTTCTCAATGCCATCACATTCTGCCAGCCAAAAAATGGTTTTTATTTTTTCCAATGCGGTTCTTGCTTCAATCCAAAAATCCAGTTGCACCCAGGCGGCAAGGTCGCAACGGAAACCGTCAATGTCACATTCATCGATCCAGAACTGCATGGCGCTGATCATTGCTGTACGCAAAGCAGGGTTGTTATAATCCAGTTCAATAATATCATCCATACCGCTGGCAATTTTAAAATCACCATTTTCATGTTTATAATACCCGGGATGTGTTTTCGTCCATACATGGTCCCAGCCTGTATGATTGGCCACCCAATCAATGATCACTTTAAAACCCATGTCATGCGCCAGTTTCACGAAGGATCTAAAATCATCCAGTGTGCCAAATTCATCACTCACCGCAGCATAATCGCTGCAGGCATAATAACTGCCCAGGCTTCCCTTTTTGTTTTTTTGTGCAATGGGTGTAATTGGCATGAACCACAATACCGCCACACCCATTTCTTTTAACCTGGGTAATTCTTTTTCAAAAGCTTTAATAGTTCCTTCAGCAGTATATTGGCGAAGGTTTACTTCATACACATTTGTATTATTTATCCAATCGGCTTTTTTAAAACTCATTAGTACTGGTTGGTTTATTCAAATGTATGCTGGATTTTCGAAATAAATTAGTTTCCCACAAAGCTACAAAGTACGCTAAGGAAATTCTTTGCCGGCTTTGTGCCCTGGTGGGATATTCCAATCTCAAAAATCAATATCAACAGCGTAACTTTGCACTTTATATTACAGATGAAAAAATTTGATGTCCCGTTAATATATCGCAGCCCGCTGATCACCGCCATTAAAAACAAACGGCGGGAGGCTGATAAAATGAAAAAGGATTTTAGCCCCACCCTGCTTGATTTTGGTGCTGTACAAATTTACCTTGCCCGGCATTTTGGTTTTTGTTATGGTGTGGAAAATGCCATTGATATCGCATTCAGGACGGTGGAAGAAAACCCCGGTAAAAGAATTTTTTTGCTGAGTGAAATGATACACAACCCGCAGGTGAATGCAGATCTTCAGCAAAGAGGCGTACAATTTTTACAGGACACTTATGGTAAAGAAATTGTTCCAATAGAAACACTCACTAAAGATGATGTGGTAATTATTCCTGCTTTTGGGACAACACTGGCCATTGAAGAAAAATTAAATGCCATCGGCATTGCTACAGAAAAATATAACACCACCTGCCCTTTTGTTGAAAAAGTTTGGAACCGCAGCGAACAGATCGCCAAAAAAGAATACAGCATTGTGGTGCATGGCAAACCAAAACATGAAGAAACAAGGGCCACTTTTTCCCATGCTGCTTTTCATACAGCAACAGTAGTGGTAAACGATATGAAAGAAGCTGTTGAACTGGGTAAATATATTACCGGCGAAAAACAGGCTGATGATTTTTATACGGAATTCAAAGGAAGATTTTCTGAAGGTTTTGATGTTACCAAAGACCTGCAACGCATTGGTGTGGTAAACCAAACCACCATGCTGGCAAGCGATACGCAGGCTATTGCTGATTATTTAAAACAGGTAATGATCAACCACTATCATTTAACCGATGCAACAGTTGGGGAACGGTTTGCAGACACGAGGGATACTTTATGTTATGCCACCAACGATAATCAAACTGCGGTATACGGCATGTTGCAAACACCTGCGGATATTGCAGTGGTGGTTGGAGGCTACAACAGCAGCAACACTTCCCACCTTGTAGAATTGTGCGAAGAAAAATTACCTACTTACTTCATTAATACTTCTGATAAAATTATTTCGGCTTCTGAAATTCTGCATTATAATTTTCACACTAAAGAAGAAATACACAGTCATCAATTTTTGCCTGTGGATAAAGCACCCATAAAAATTTTAATTACCAGCGGCGCCAGTTGCCCTGATGCTGTGGTGGAAGATGTGATTGAGAAGATATTGATGGTGGCAGGGGTGAAGAAAAGTGTGGAAGATATAATGGGTGAACTTTTAGTATAAAAAACAATCCAATAATTTTTTTATTAATTTTCTTATCTCACTTAAAGTCTTCTTTCTTTCCGTTGTATTGCTTACAGACATTGCTGTAATATATTTCTCCATAATTTCTTTTTTCATTACAGTCAAATCCCAAATAATTTCTCCATCAATTGTCTTTTTTACAGTTGTCCTCTCAAAATGGTATTTATCTGATGGCCTGTATGAGGTTAAGTATTTTTGAAAATTTTCCCTGGCCTCTGTTAAAGAATAACTTTGATTAGGGCCACCCAAAACAATATTTGCATTATGATCATCTTGTCCATCATCTTCCCAGTCGCAAAGTGGACAAATATCAAAATCCTTTCTTTGTGACAAAGTTGGAAATTGACAGCACGGGCAGAGAAAATACTGTTCAAATTTTTTAAACCCATCTGAAGGTGATTTTTCAAATTCGTTCACATAAAAATTAAACCATTTTTTATTTACATCTTCATTACTCTGCCCTTCCATTAGCTTTAAGTTTCAAATTGTTTACAATTCTATTTCCCCCACCTATAAGTATCAATCCTCAACCCGGCCAGGTCAATCACCCTGTCCACCACAGTAGCTGCCACTTCCTCTATCGTTGTTGGTTTGCTGTAAAAAGAGGGAGTTGCCGGGCAAATGATCCCACCGGCCAGCGTAACCGTTTCCATGTTTTTGATATGGATCAAATTATATGGTGTATCTCTCACCACGCAAATTAATTTCCTTCTTTCTTTTAAAACAACATCCGCCGCCCTCGTAATAAGATCGTTACTGATGCCACCGACGATACGCCCCAAAGTTCCCATACTGCAGGGCACAATGATCATGATATCGTATTGCCCTGAGCCGGAGGCAAAAGGCGCTATAAAATCCTGCTGGGTATAAAATTTCGCCGGGTAATTTTTATAGCTGTCGTTATCCAGTTCTGTTTGCCACACCAGTTTGGCATTTTCTGTTAAAACCACGGCCAGTTCCGTCCATTGCTCTTTTATGGCAAATAATTTGTCAAGAAGCACTTTGGAATAAATGGAGCCGCTGGCCCCGGTGATGGCGACTACAATTTTATGCATTACCTTTCCGTTAAATGAACGACTAAGCTACTAAACAAAAACCTATGCAAAAAGTTGCTGTTTTTTTTATTGCATTTATCACATTCGTGGGTGTGCTGTCTTTTACTGCAACAAAGAAAGATAAAGTGCAATGGCTTACTGTGGCCGAACTGCAGGCAGCTTATGCAAAAGAACCCAAACCAATTTTGGTGGATGTATATACCAGTTGGTGCGGCTGGTGCAAAGTAATGGACAGGGAAACCTATGCAAAAGACGATGTTGCCGCTTACATCAATGAAAAATATTATGCCGTAAAATTAGATGCAGAGTCAAAAGAAAGTTTTGAATGGAACGGTAAAAAATATGAATACAAAGCCGAGTATAAATCAAATGAGCTGGCCGTATATCTTTTATATGGACAAATGAGTTACCCCACAACTGTTTTCCTGTCTGCCATAGATGCACAGCCGGCGCCGTTAGCAGGGTATCTTAAACCCAAAGAACTGGAAGCGCCGCTCAAATTTTTTGGCGATGGCGTTTACAAAACAAAAAACTACCCTGAATTTATGAACAGCTTTAAGCCAAGCTGGTAAATACTATTCTCCCACTAAGGCACCAAGAAAACCCATATTGGTTGTTGTAATTATCATTTCCTGCTAAGAACCAAATATCACTAATAGAACTTTGTTCGCTTTGCGCCTTTGTGGGCAACACTGTATAAAATACCGTAAAACGAAATCAATACTATTGAAGGAATATTAATTTGCCATTGTAAAAGAGATCAATGGCATTACCTGCACCAAAACTTCAACGCAGCCTGGGGCTTTTCCAGTCTTCTGTGCTCAATATGATCGATATGGTTGGTATTGGTCCCTTCGTTACACTCCCTATGGTGATCGGGCTTATCGGCAGCCAGTTCTTATATGCCTGGATAGCCGGTGCCTTACTTTCTCTTATTGATGCAATGATCTGGAGCGAATTGGGTGCGGCCTATCCCTTAGCCGGCGGCAGTTATAATTTTTTAAAAGAAGCCTATGGCAAAAATGGCCCGGGCAAAATGATCAGCTTCCTGTATGTGTGGCAAACCATCATACAAGCCCCGCTGGTGGCGGCTTCTGCTGCTATTGGCTTTTCACAGTACCTGGGTTATTTGATCCACCTGAACGAATGGGAACAAAAAGCGGTGTCCGGTGCCGTTATTATCCTTATCACGGCATTGCTCTACAGGAAGATTGATAATATAGGAAAGATAGGTGTACTGCTGTGGAGCGGTGTTTTGCTTACCATGGGCTGGATCGTCTTTGGCGGTATTACAAACGGCAATTTTTTTCAACCCGTTAAAGATGCTGTTGCCGATTTTAACTGGAGGCAGATCGGGTCGTTCTTTTTTGGCCAGGCCTGTGTAAAAACAATTTACAGTTACCTCGGTTATTACAATGTTTGTCATCTCGGCGGCGAAATAAAAGACCCCGGGAAAAATATCCCCCGCAGTATGTTCATCTCCATTATTGGCATTGCTGTTTTATACCTTGCCATGAATATAAGCGTAACAAGTGTGATCAGCTGGCAGGAGATAAAAGCCTGGTGCGACCAGGGACAAAACCCCTTTGTAGTAAGCACTTTTATAGAACGTTTGTACGGAACTGCAGCTGCAAAAATTGTAACGGTCATGATATTGTGGGTTGCCCTGGCTTCTTTATTTGCTGTAATGCTGGGATATTCAAGAGTGCCGTATGCAGCAGCAGAAGACGGCGCTTTCTTCAAAATATTTGCCCGGCTTCATCCCACAAAAAATTTCCCTTATGTATCCCTGCTGTCACTGGCAGTATTGGCTTTTGTATTTAGTTTATTGTTCAAAATGAAACATATTATTGATGGCATATTGGCCATGCGTATCCTGCTGCAGTTTATCGGGCAGGCAGTAGGGGTAATGTTATTGCGTAAACGAAATGGAAGTACAAACCTGCCTTTTAAAATGCCTTTTTACCCCGTGCCTGCTTTACTCGCCATTGTTTTATGGCTGCTGGTTTTTCGTGCCACCGGCCTGGATGTAATCGTATATTTCCTTATTGTATTTGCAGGCGGCATTTTCATTTACCTTCTCAAATCATTCCTGCAGAAAGAATGGCCGTTTAAATAAGTATAATATTTCTTATACAAACCTTAAAAAATCAACTCTTTAGAAACGCTTCGTTGCCTTTTTTCCACAATGCCATACATATTCAAATAATAATTCAGGTGAATACAATTTTCTGCTGAAAATACCGTTTTGATAAAGATTGGGGTAAACTGCATAATCACAGGAATATTACTGGCGGGTACAACAAAACCTTTAACAGTCTTCTTTTAGCAGCTTTTACTTCTCCATGCTTATCATCGCTTATAACCATTGTATACCGGCAAGAGATTTTTCTTTTCGGTTGAAAAATTATTGTAACAATTTTTTTAAACCCGTTTTGAATTGATTGCAAAATGTAGATAATACATTTTATTCAAAACCTGTGAACAGGCTATTATGAAAAATTACAGTTATACAGGTGTTTTAAAATATACGGCTGCAGGTATACTGCTTGGCCTTATGTTAGTACTGAATGCCTACCTGCTTAACCGTCAACATGGGTTCAATGGCCCGTGGTTCCATATTTTTGAATATGCCCCCGATTTTATTATCATCGTTTTTTCTCCCCTTCTTTTAGGATTGCTGTTTTGTTTTATCGGTATCCGCTGGCAACAACTGGTGGCGTTCAATAAACAGATAAAAAGTAACCTGAGCCATGAACAAATGATGAGTTCAATGGCCGATAAACAATTAAAGCTGCTTGGTAAAGTAGTGGCGCAGATAAATGAAGCGGTTATTATTTCGGATAATTCAGGTTGTATTTTATGGGCCAACGAAGGGTTTACAAAGATCACCGGCTATTCACTCGAAGAAATAATTGGTAAAAAAGGAGATTCGTTTTTATTGGGTCCGTTAAGTCAAAAAACATCTCTGAACAATATAAAGCTTAACATGTTCAGGGGAGAATCGGTGGTAGAAGAGATGGTACATTACCGTAAGGACGGTAACCCTTACTGGGCTATGATCAGTGTAAAGCCAATTTACAATGATGCTTCGGAGATCACTAATTATATCGCTATTGAAACAGATATAACCAACCGGAAGGAGAAAGAACTGGCGCTTGAAAACGAAGTAAAAGAAAGAAAGGAACTGGAAGAAAAATTGATCGCCAATAAAAACAAACTGGAGCAGGCCATCGAAATTGCACAGGTGGGTGCATGGGAAGCTGACTCTATTAATAAAACCCTTTACGCTTCCAAAGAATTACGGACCATCTACCACATGCCGCTTACCGGCGACCTGAGTATGGATGATATCTTCAGGAATATACACCCAGAGGATATGGCGCAAATATGGAAGGGTGTGGAAGGCGCTGCCAAAGGCGAAACAAACGAACTGGAATACCGCTATATACTGGATGGCGAAATAAGACACATGCTCAGCAATATTGCACCACGTTTTGATGGTGATGGTAACCTTACCGGTTATGTTGGCACTGTAAAAGATATTACCCACCGTAAGTTATTTGAACTGGCAATAAAAAAGAGTGAAGAAGAAAAAGCTGCTGTGCTGGACAATGCACAGGCTATTATCTGCAAGCATGACCTGAACGGCGTTATAATAGATGTGAACCCTGCAGCAGAAAAATTAAGCGGCTATTCTAAAAAAGAATTGATCGGCAGCAGCCTTATCAACCTGGTAACACCGGAGTTTCAGCAATATTTTGATTTTTATCTTTCAGAGATCAGGGAGAAAAAAACGGCCACCGGCTCATTCCAGATAGTAAGAAAGGACGGGTACAAACGGGCATGGTTATACCAGAACGCCCTGTATGACAATAAGCATGGTCAACCCTATATCATTGCCAGCGCTATTGATATCACAGAATCTGTAAAGGCCCAAAATGAAATTGAAAAACAGCAGCAGTTCATCAACCAGATCATCGAGAACAGCCCCAATATTATTTATGTGATGAACGACCAGTGCCAGATAGTGCTGCACAATAAAACATTCAGCCAGTATTACCTGTGTAATGAAGAAGAAATGACGATGCTGGACGTAACAACATTATCACAAGGGGAAAAAGATATTTTCCTGGGAGATTTTGAATCCATGCTGGAACTGCAGGACGGTGAAATGATACGGCTGGAGGGAAGTATGCCTGGCACTGCCTGCACCAACGATCCCATAAGCTGGTTCAATGTGATTAAAAAATGTTTTACAGATAAAAAAGGAAAAAAATATATTTTGGGTATTGGCATGGATATTACCGGCCGTTACCAGATAGAAACAGACCTTATTGCGGCAAATGAAATGGTGGAACGTTCTTTAAAAGTAAAAGAACAGTTTATCAGCAACATGAGCCATGAGATAAGGACACCGCTGAATGCCGTGATCGGTTTTACTGACCTCTTATATAATACTTCACTAAATAAGGAGCAGGGCGAATATGTGGAGATAATACAATCAGCATCTGAGAACCTCCTCGGTCTTATCAACAACATACTTGATCTTTCAAAAATTGAATCAGGTAACCTTGCACTGGAAAACCTGCCGGTGGATGTAAAACAAATTGTAACAGATGCAGTAAAAATATTAGAGCCCAAAACAAAAGAAAAAGGCATTGCAGTAAAGTGTAACATCGCTAGTAATATTCCTTTAAAAGTAATGGGCGACCAGCTCAGGCTTTCACAAATATTGTTCAACCTGATGGGCAATGCTATTAAGTTTACTGATAAAGGTTTTGTAGAGACCGGTTGCCAGATGGTGAGCGGGCCCGATGACACCAAGCACTATATTTCTTTTTATGTAAAAGATACCGGTATTGGCGTTGCACTGGAAAAACAGGAGGCCATCTTTGAAAGGTTCACGCAAGCCACCACTGATACGGAAAGATTGTACGGCGGAACCGGTCTCGGTCTCAACATTGCCAAAGGAATAGTGGACCTGTACGGAGGCACGTTGAAAATAGAAAGTACGCCGGGAAGAGGCACCACTTTTCACTTCATTCTTACATTCAGTAAATACGAGGGCGCAGGCACTAAAGAGGATACAAAAGATAAAAGCAGGAAAATTTCATTACCAGAAGGGAAAAATATACATGTGCTGCTGGCAGAAGACAATGCCATCAATGCCATGCTTGCAAGACAGGTGTTGCAAAATGCCGGCTTTACGGTAACGCATGTGGTAAATGGTGCAGCAGCTGTTGAGATAGTGCAGCGGCAACATTTTGATGTGGTGCTGATGGATATACAAATGCCGGTGCTAAATGGTATTGCAGCCACAGAAAGTATCAGGGCACTCAGCGGGGCCGTATCAAAAATACCGGTGGTGGCTATGACGGCGCATTCACTGTATGGTGAAATGCAGAACTGTTACAAAGCAGGTATGACGGGCTATGTATCTAAGCCGTTTAAAACAGAGAACCTGTTTGCTGCTATCCTTGAATCGATAGAAATTCAAAACAACAATAAAAAATTAAGCAACACTATTGATGATATGATCACATATACATCATAGGATGTAAAATTCAGTACCAATGGAAAATGTAAAGACAAGGATCAATATTGACCTAACCTATCTTCATTCTGTATCAGGCGGCGATGCCGGCTTTGAAAAAATATTGCTTACCAGTGCAGTGGCAGATATCCAGATGAACATTGATAAATTAAAAACTGCCTGGCAAAGTGAAGACGCAGTTGAAGTAGGCAATGCAGCACATACTTTAAAATCTGTGATGGTTATTGCCGGGCTGCCGCAACTGGAGCAGCATTGCAAAAAAATTGATATAATATTCAGGGATAAACTATTTCATGCTGAACACTCCCCTGCAATAGTTGCTATTGTTGATGGCTGGAGCGAAGCAAAACCAAAACTGGAGGAACTAATCTCGGTGTATTAAAAATTATATTACCAGGCCGTAACCGTTAATTTTGTTCTGAACTTTTCATTCTGGGTCAAACCAATACGCATATCGTTTATCCAGCTTTCTAATTTTCCCATTTCGTTTTCGGTAAGATCATTAAAGAAATAGGCAGCCTCCATCCTGTTGCCGTCCTGTGCAGTGGCATAAAATGCTTCAGTAAGCACAAAAGCGGTACTACCTCCCTTTATCCCAAAGTGTTTATAGATCCTTTGATTGCCGGAAGCCTCCATAAAATACTCCAGCAGCCTGGAAAGCACTGCATAACTTTTTTCATCTAAAAACTTCCTGTTGTTTAAAATACTGCCCAGCTGTACATACATTTTTACCGTAGAGGCCGGCAGCCTGTCACTCCACATTTTTTGCATACCCATTGTAAGATCCTGCGGACGGAATTTCTTCTTTAACGAAGGATTGTTTTTTAATCCATTGTGTATTTGCAAAATGGTTTGACAGTATTGTTCCTCCGTCAGTTCTCCAATAGCTTTTAATATTTTTTTCTCTTTGGAATTGTGTGGGTTTTGGTACAGGAACAGGGAAGATACCAGCGGGAAAATAGTAGTATGGTCTTTTAACCCAAACAGTTTCAGGTTACTTTTTATATTTTCGATCCCAAGCAGGTCCATCAGGTATTCAGTATTGGCGTTGCTGCTGAATATCGTCATGCCCCTTGCCACATCTATCAGTTTTACACTGTCGCCTTTCAGCAATTTTTTCTCTTTTTCAAATGACAGCCAGTTGGGGTGTGCATTGCCGTCAGTATTGGGTAAATAATACTTATCCAGTTCACTCAGCGGAACATAACTTTCTGCATCAATGATACCGCTGCCCGCCTGTTTTGCAAATTCAACCGCCACCAATATTTTTACCGTGCTTGCCAGCGGCATCATCTTTCCAGCACATTGGGATCCTAAGCTTAGAATTCCACGTGGACAAGTTGTC
>JADMIO010789681.1_pt1 | contig 83206 bp, 83 predicted proteins | sample 8958161 | NCBI WGS metagenome assembly JADMIO01 (sample SAMN16585339, study PRJNA669376) | soil metagenome | isolation source: Crop rotation soil | place: USA: Cullars Rotation, Alabama | collected 2011
CGCGACAACTTGTCCACGTGGAATTCTAAGCTTAGGATCCCAATGTGCTGGAAAGAGCCTCTTCCCGTCACAGTAAACAACCCAGGTGCGAGCTTTTGCAGCTCTGATGGGAGCGAGCTTCCCGAAGAGCTGAGCGAATCGATCTGCTTGTATAGTGTCCCAAAAGATTTGAGTTAGTCCGCCAGGGAAGCCAGACAGATGATCCAGATATAGCCCAGTGTGCTCCACAAATAGCGGCTGACCAACTTCTTTGAAAGCTTTCAGCAGCTTGTCGTGGACCAATTTTCGAGTGTCGATGGTTTGAAGTTCTTCGATTTTTAGTGATGAACCTACAACCTTGATGTCGTGTTTACCGAGAATCTCCTCAGCTTCGGAAATCTTGTGTTTATTGCTTGTTATGAAGCGAATTTGAAGTTTCGTCGGCATGACTTTTTTTCGCGGGCCGGATTGTAACATCCCGACTAGTCCAATTGAGAGATACGCTTGAGGTGGTGTAGAAGAGGATTTTCAGACCTGGGCCAGAAATAGGGCGGACTGTTGACAGAACAGTGTGATCCAACCAACAGTTGCCTGTTACCGTCGCCGACATCCACGTTGGTTTTCGACTTTACCTATCTCACCACTTTGCTGAAGGATTGCAGAATGTGAACTGTGCGGATGTCACCCTACAGGCATTTCTCCGAATACCAAAAAAAAAATGTGCCAAGCCTGACATGGCCGCATGACGGGTGGGGTCTACCCCTGGACAACGTTGCCACTTCGTTGCCAATCACATGCCGAAACAGGGCGAGACGGCCCGACTCAGCAAACGTGTTCCGACTGTAAGACGATAAAGCATCCGACCTACGGATCATGAAATTAGGCGCAAATTTCTCAACTGTCGGTAAAGAGCGGTACGATCGGCGCGCGGGCGCATTCAACGAGCTAAATCGAAACTAGCACTCGGTTTTTCAAGGGCTATTCTCAGCTCTATGATGTGCAAGTTTTTCGACGGCGCCTGGTAATCAGCACCCTACTTTAGAAGACGTATATCTTCGGCCTTGGGCGAAGCAGGAATCGATTGCAGAAAGGAAGCGATGGAAGCCAGGTCGATATCGGACAGTACCTTGCTCGTGTAGGGCGGCATTTCTCCCGAAGGACGTCTTACGTATTGGAACGCAGCGAGCGGTAGAACATTCGGAGCCAGCCTAACCCCCGCCGCGGAGCCTTGCCCTTGATTACCGTGGCAAGCAAAACATCCGTGGCTTTTGAAAATGGCCGCTCCCCTCTGATTTGCGGAGGCTCCAGTATTCTGCGGAGCTCTCGGGGTTTGTGCCGACATAGATAAAGTCATTAAGCCGATCGGTATTAACAATAACTTCACGCTTACCTCGGCTCCGTAACCACATCGATTAATGCAGGCTGACCTCGTTTAACCGTCTCAACTGCACGCCGGATCGCGGCTCCCAAATCTTTTGGATCCTCAATTGGCCCCTGACCATAAACTCCGAAAGATTCTGCAAGCTTTGCATAGTTGACATTAGGGCTGTCGATCGTCGTGCCAATTGAAGCATTGGTTATACCTCGGTTATGGCGCGAACACATTCGTTGAAGATGCATGAACTCTTGATGGTAAGCCCGATTGTTGTGCACGATCGTCAGCAGCGGAATCTTGTGATGGGCTGCTGTCCAAAGTGTGGAGGGCGCGTACAACAAATCTCCATCCCCTTCAATGTTGACCGATAGCCGACCGTGCTTGCGATTTGCGAGAGCAGCTCCCACCGCCGCTGGCTGGCCATACCCCTGGCCGGCGCCACCCGATCCTCCGATGTACTGATGAGGTTTATCGAAATCCCACAGTCTCAACGGCCAATTGCTATGGAAGTTAGCTTCAGACAACAGAGACCAATCTTCGTGCTTGATCACATCCCATAACTCAGCGGAAAGCCTCGCAGTAGTAATGGGGCTGGAGTCCCACGCGTAGGCGGCATCAGCTCTAGCACGATCGAGAGATTTTGTTCGATCCTCCGCAAGCCTTTTACCTCGCTCCTGCAAGATTCGTGAGCGATCTGCAGTCATTGATTTCTTAATCTGCTCGATCAAAGCTGGTAGCGTTGCTTCGGCATCAGCGGCGATTGCAAGATCCACTTCCGGATAGCGTTGCAGATCCTGATAGTTTCCTTTCACATACAAATCACCTGCTGTAATACTGATGAGCTTTGTGCCGGGTTTGGTGATCGATTTTGACGAGCGTTCGAGTTGATCGCGATAGGAATTTGCTGTTCCCCAAAAATCACCGACCTCCAGACCTAAAATCACGTCCGCTTGCTGGACCATAGCTCGTCCGCGATCGGAATGGTTAAGAGGATGTCGCGATGGGAAGTTCAATCGACTGTATTTGTCCACCACCGGTGCCTGCAAAAGTTCTGCAAGCTCAATAAGCCGATTGAAGCCGGCAGGAGTTCTTGATGCGCGATCCGCTATGATGACAGGGCTTTCAGCAGCGATCAGGATTTTTGCGGCTTCCGCCACGGCCCCGGTGTCTCCTTGTGGGGGTGAGGCCAGTGTGAGCCGGGGGATTCCCAAGCTGTTGTGTGGTGAAACCGCCCCCTCTTGCAATTCACCATCTGCAACGATCAGCACGGGCATCATGGGCGGAGTCATCGCGATCTTATAGGCACGAACGGCAGATTCTGCGAAGTGCTGTAGCGAAAGTGGAAGATCATCCCATTTCACGAAATCCCTGACCATTGCAGCGACATCCGGGACACTATGATTCCATTCCACTCCCGGACGACGTTTGGTTGCATCCAAGGTATTTCCGACGACGAGATAAACGGGTACGCGATCGCAATAAGCGTTATAGATGGCCATGGCGGCGTGCTGCAGTCCCACATTAGAGTGAAGGAAAACGGCCATGGGCTTGCCTTCAATCTTGGCGTAACCATGAGCCATCGCTACGGCGCCTTCTTCATGGCAACAAGTTAGAAATTCGGGCGCGGTGTTTCCGCCGTAATTAACAACTGACTCCTGCAGTGCGCGGAAGCTCGATCCGGGGTTGGAAGAAACATATTCGATGTGAAGAGACTTCAACACATCCACCATGAAGTCTGCACCAGGCCGCTCTAGTGTTTGAACCTCAACTCCGACAGGATCTGCTTCGGGTTTCGACAATGGAGCGCCCGAAGGCTGGGACGCTTTAGTTTCTTGCGACTGGGCAGTTACCTTCTCTGCTGCGACCGCGGCCAGTCCGGCTACGGTTGCTGTTTTTATGAATTGTCTGCGGTCAACGTGTCCATCCGGCACGATGCCTCCCTCGAAAGAAACTCCTGCATCCTCTGGCCCAATTCGGGGAATGATACTACTAAGCTGAGCAGATGCAGCGTTGAGAAGCTACCGTTCGCGGTTGTCGAGAGTACCGGGCGTGGCTACATGAGCAGTTCAGCCGGGGTACCTCCTGACTGAGTAAATGCTCCAAATAATAAAAATTACAAAAAATATCTGCGAAGCTTGACATGGTGTTGAGAGGGGTAGGGTGGGCCCCCCGGACAACGTTAGGCTGTGCCCAAAATTGTGCCTACCACCGAATACCACCGAGTAACATTGAATGACATTCCGAGTTTTGTAACCTGTTGCGATTGTTACTCACTGACACTCGGCATCACTCAATGTCACTCCGTGTAAGTCATTGATCTTCTGTGCGATCAATCCTTGGGCGCAGGGGGTCGGAGGTTCGAATCCTCTCGCCCCGACCAATCCTTCAGATACACGCCTTCTCTCGTTCGTCGAAAATTGAATGTAATCGATTTGTAGCGGTGAAATCCTCAGAGTTCAACAAGATCGATCGAGTAAGTCAATAACAGCTCTATTTGTTTCAATGCTGTCGCACCTTTTCCTCCAAGTGACAACTGATCGAGGAGAATTACGGTAAAACGTAATTTCGTCCCGACTGATCTACACTTCGCAACCCCTAAATAGCGTCGGGGCTTGAATTCGAGCCAAATGCACTTTTAACTTTTCCAGAACAATTTTATGTATTTATTTCGTAGCGCAACGAGAGTGGCGGTTAGCAGTTCCAACCGAGTTTCAAGCGCTTTCGAACTGTTTTGGTCAATTCAATCGATCAGCATTAGCAAACTATGTCTAGGCTAACCCGCCGTAGTTTTCTGGAAATGGCCACTGTCCTGGGCGCCTCAGCCGCTTGGGGAAATTCATCTCCTTCGCCTTCAGGCATTTCTTGGCACGAGCGGCGCGAACTCTATCCGGAGGGAGTGGCTTCGGGAGACCCAGATAGCAACAGTGTCCTCCTGTGGACGCGGCGTCCCTCGGCGTCTGGTAAGGCCATCGAGAAATTAATCGTTGAGGTTGCACAGGACGAGGCGTTTCGGAAGGTCGTCGCCGTGCAAACCGTACCCATCTCAGCGGCTTCTGACTGGACGTGTCGCGTGTTGGTTGGTGGTCTGAAGCCCGCACAAGTTTATTGGTATCGATTTTCGGATCAAGATGGGTCAGGCAGCCGCGTGGGTCGAACCATCACAGCACCCACCGACGACGACCCAAGGCCGGTTCGGTTTGCGTTCGTAAGTTGCCAGAACGCGAATTTTGGCGCACAGAATGCATATCGCCGAATGATTTATGAAGATGAACAAGCCAGCGAAAAAGACCGGCTGAGCTTTGTTCTGCATCTCGGCGACTTCATCTACGAACTCGTCTGGTACCCGGAGGACCGCGCGGAGTACTACGATCGGAAGGTTCGAGATATCGTCCGTTATGCGCACGGAGAAAAAATTCAAGACTTCCACATACCGACTGACGTTGACGACTATCGCGCCATCTACCGCACCTATCTGCACGACCCTGATCTGCAAGACGCTCGTGCACGATTCCCCTTCGTACCAATATGGGACAACCACGAGTACAGCTGGTTAGGCTGGCAAGGCTTCCAGGTATTCGAGGGTAAGACCCGTCCTGCGCAAACTCGCAAAGTTGCTGCCAATCAGGTGTTCTTTGAATACCAACCGGCGCGCATGGCGAGGCCGAGTAGCACGGCTCTGGAACAATTCAATGCGCCGAAGGTTGCCGACGCCCCTGTAACACAATTCGATGAGTATGGAATTGGCCAGGAAAGAAACAACTTGCTGGCGATTCACAGCCTGAAAGGCTACCGCACTCTTCGCTGGGGACGTAACCTCGATCTGATCATCACGGACGAACGAAGTTATCGGTCTGAGGATCCTTTTAGCCGGCCTGAAGGCGATAGCCTGGGGAGTCAAGAGTTCTCGCAATTCACTCCCGAGGAGTTGATGGAAATGATTGATGCTGGCCGCACCTATGACTGTGGTCGGCCCCCCGCGACGCTCCGATATGACGAGAGCGAAGTGCCAAACTATCGCAAAAATGAACCACCTCAAACGTTCCTCGGTGCCGAACAGAAGGCTTGGTTCTTCGAGCAGTTGCAAAAATCTAAAGCTACCTGGAAGGTATGGGGCAGCACTACCGGCACGCTTGAAATGCGAGCGGATCCGCAGAACCTGCCACCCGGGTTAACGAAGACCTGGCCTGGGGCGGGATACGCGAGTTTGAGTGGCGGCGACATGAGCGCCGCGACCACCGAGAAGGGTGAGATTTACGATTTCATCCGGTCTCACGGCATAACGGGGTTTGCTACCGTCGCGGGAGACCGTCACAGCTTTTGGGCTGGCCTTGCTGCAAATCTCTTCCGCCTCGTCGATTTGAGCCCGTCGGTGTCGCCTTCATAACTGGGTCTATTTCAGCTCCTGGAACGATCGAGGCTCTTGAGCATCGCCGCCAAAGCGATGATCCACTCCGGGTGCTGTTTCTGGGACAAGGCCCCACAGATAACCGCCGACAGCCGACTATGAACATGTTGCTACGCCATGGCGTGCGATCTTGTCTCGAATACGCAAAGACGGGCGACGTAAACAAAGCACGCCAACTATCAAATCCCGCTATGTCTCCCCACCTTTCTTTTGTTGACATGGGAGGCCACGGATACTCCATTGTTCACCTCACCAGTAAACAAATCGAAACTGAGTTTGTCTGTATTCCCCGGCCGATCGATCGTCACCAGCAACCGGACGGCGGCCCGCTCCTTTATCGGGTTAGATTTCGCGCAGAGCTGTGGGAAGAGGGGAAATCACCTAAGCTGGAAACCCACGTTCTGGAAGGCGATCCGCGATTCTCGGTGTGATCATCACGTGCAACTAATTAAATTCGCCCTCAAACTCAGGAGAATCACCGCAAGTCAAAGCACCTCCTCAGGGTTTGCGGGGGGAATACTCGCACCACAAAGACTCCAGTAACTCATTGGCTCGTTGAGACACCTGCGGCGTTTGACGCTCTGGCAAGGTTGACAGTCGCAAGTACGTTCTAGGTGCAGCAAGATCAACCTCAATTGCTAACGCTTTGCGGCACGCATGCAACTTCGAACAAGTGGGTACAAGTAAACCACTTTCGGGTCGCTCTTAACGATTCGCGGCCAATGACGTTCCGTCGATTGTTTGGGCTAAACCGGACGAGAGCACCATCATGACAGACGCTCGGACTCGTTTCTTCCGAAGCAGAAGATGTCTTAAGAAACACCTGGTCCGGGAGTGAATGACAACCTAGCGCCTCCGAACGGTTGCGCGTGACCACACGATCACAATATTGAAAGCCCGGAAGAAGTACGAGCCCCAGGAGAAGCCCGATGATCCAAATGCTGAAACAAGTCAGTGCTGTAGTAATGATCATTCTTGGTTTGTGGACCTCATTACCAGCGCAGGAGGCTGCTGATAAAACGCTAGATGCGATTGAGCCTGGTGCATCGCAAGCGCTCGAGAAAATGGGAGCATACCTTCGCACCCTAAAGGCATTTCAGGTCCAGAGCCAGGGCACTTCGGAGATCGTCATGCCGAACGGACAAAAGGTTCAGCTAGTTCAGACTACGAACCTGCTGGCCCACAAGCCAAATCAGTTGATGGCGGACATCAATGGTGACGACGGATCCAAGGCTTACATGTTTGACGGCAAGACTTTTACTATGTTCCTGCGCGACGATGGCTATTATGCAACCGTGGCCGCACCCGGCACGCTTCGACAACTAGCTGACGTTCTCCAGGACAGATATGACATTGCGCTTCCACTAGTGGACCTTTTCCTCTGGGGAAGCCCGGACTTTACTCCGCCGAAGCTCACATCCGCGATGGATATTGGACCGACGCAGGTCGAAGGAATCTCCAGTGAACACTATGCCTTCCGGCAGGAAGGCCTCGACTGGCAAGTCTGGATTCAACAAGGTGACTTTCCGCTTCCTTTAAAGCTGGTTATTACCACGCTGAGCGATGAGGCGCGCCCCCAACATACGTCCACCCTGAAGTGGAATCTTGCGCCATCCTATAACGAGGCTACGTTTACCTTTACTCCTCCGGCAGACGCTCACAAGATCGAATTTGCCAAAAACTCACAGCACGGAAATCAGTAGGAGAATTCTTCATGGAACGCACTCGATTCTCATGGCTCGCTATTGCTGTTGCGTGCGCTCTGCTGGTTTCTTCCATGGCAGCTCGTAACGTGCCGGCACGCTCCCAGGCACGACAGAGCGTCAATTCCGGCGGCAATCGGAATGTTAACGCGAACGCGAACGTGAACCGGAATGCAAATGTGAATCAGAACACGAACATTAACCGCAATGTAAATGTGAATGTGGATCGCGACGTTCACGTGAACGGTGGATACTACGGGGGAGGTTGCTGCTATCACCCTGTTGCAACCGCAGCTGCGGTGACTGCAGCGGCGGTAGTTACTTCGGCCATTGTGGGCTCGATGGTAAACACTCTCCCACCGTCGTGCTCGGCTGTTATGGTAGGCGGTATTGCTTATCAACAATGTGGCAGTGCATGGTATCAGCCACAAGTGAGCGGTGGTAACACTACTTACGTGGTGGTTAACCCTCCGCGATAGGAGGGACCGTCAGTAGCTCCTCTGGGAAAAGTACGCGCCTAATCTGTGCCCGCGCTGTGGAACAACCTCATCGTTCCTTACGAATTCTTGCGCAAATATTGACCTCAGACAGGACTCGCTGAGTGACCACAGAATTTTGCTGATCATAAGAGCGTATTGAGTTTTGAGACCGCCTTTGCCAGCTCATGTGCAAAGGAGGTTCGTAACACTTTCGGTTGCCAGTTTCTGACAGTTCTTGAGCCTTCTCCGTTTGGATATACAACCTAGAGCGGGTTAAAAACTATGCGTAAGCTTATGTTGGTGTTGACGTTGCTTTTGGCTATCTCGGGGAAGAGTGTTTTCGGGCAAATTAGCGAGACGGAGCCGCAAGCGCCGTCCTCTTCTCAAGGACTGGACTCAAGTATCACTGCCGTACGAAGCATTACTGGGTGTGTCATAAGAGGCGATCATGGTTTCTCGCTGATCACGGAGAGCGGAGCCTACCTCATCGAAACCGAAAAGAATCTTTCCCAGTACGTCAATAAACAGCTAAAGATCACCGCGATTTTGGAGAACCGCACTGACGAAGCTCCTTCAGGCGACAATGCCGAAGTCATAAGAGACCTTCGCTTGAGGATGTTTGCAACGGTGATCGGAGACTGCATTCAACCGTAAGCTAATTTCACCGAGCACCCCTCCCTGTCACTTTTGTCAGGCGTGACCATCTCTGCGTTCGCGTAGGTTTGCTGGCTCTGGCTAGTTTGCCGTAGAAACAAATAATTTTTCGGAGAAGTACCTCCTAACTCCTAATCCAATTCGAAAACCGTTTCTGGGAACTTTTCATTAGCCCAATGGAATCACGCATTCAACTACGGCTGGCTCAACTCAAGCAGGAAGAGGAGACTCTTCGCTCCCTTTATATGACCCGCCTCGCGCAGGAAGATGAGCTTGCACTGATCGCTGTTGTTGCAGAGATTGCCCACCTAGAGAGTTCCGTCGCAGGATCGCAATGGCCTGGGCCATTGCGGAGCACGGAAGCCAACTAAGATCACAACAGCAATGTATTCGTCGGTGAAACACACCTGTCGCCATCGGATTGTAAGATTCGTCGGAAACTAAACTCCTGTTCCGTAAAAAGCTTTCTTCCTCAATCGGTGTTAAACTTCGTCTTCAACTCACACACATAAAGATAGATGACAGCAACAGATCTAATCGATCGGCTGGCGGAGCACAAAACTCTGAGCGCGGCTCCTCGTGAGGAGCTTACTTGGCTGGCCTCGCACGGCTCACTTCGAACTTTGAACGCTGGCGACGTCCTCACCGCGAAGGGCGCGCAGGTGGAAGGTATGTTTGTGGTCATGTCTGGTCATCTTGCTATCTACGTTGACCGCGGCTCTGGCAGGCACAAAGTAATGGAGTGGCGCGGGGGCGCTGTGGGTGGCATGCTTCCCTACTCGCGGCTCGTCAGTCCCCCGGGCGATTCGGTTGCCCAAGAAACAACTGAAATTCTTGTGGTGCCGCGCGAATGTATCCACAACATGATCCGCGAGTGTAACGAGATTACCTCAATTCTCGTTCACACCATGATCGATCGTGCTCGGGCCTTCACCTCGAGCGATATGCACGACGAGAAGATGGTCTCTCTCGGAAAACTGTCGGCAGGGCTGGCTCACGAACTTAACAACCCTGTGTCTGCGATTGAACGCTGCGCCACTCTGCTCGAAGATCGGCTGGAAGAATCCGAGCGTGCTACTCGAGCACTCGGTGCGGCGAGACTCACAGATACCCAACTGGCAGCCATCGATGAACTTCGCACGTCCTGCCTGGTGAATCGCGAGCATGGAGTGCGCTCACCCATCGAGCGCGCTGAACGCGAAGAGGAAATGGCAGACTGGCTCGCCGATCATGGCGTCGACCACGCCACTGCCGAAGGCCTGGCTGAAACGGGTGTGACGATCGAAGCACTTGATGCAGTGGCTAAGATTGTTAAAGGAGACGCGTTAAAGGCTGTGCTGCTCTGGGCCGCGGCAGGATGTTCCGTTCGAGGCTTGGCATCGGAGATTCAAGAAGCCGCGATGCGTATCTCCGGTCTGGTAATGGCAGTGAAAGGATTCACGCATATGGAACAGGCCATGGCTGCAGCACCAGTCAACATAGGCCAAGGCCTCGACAATACGGTGGCTGTGCTCAAGTCGAAGGCGCGTTCAAAGTCGGTGGGCGTGGTTATTAATGTGGAGCCCGATCTGCCTCGCGTGCAAGGCTTCGCTGGAGAGCTCAACCAGATATGGGCGAATTTAATCGACAACGCGCTCGATGCGGTTGCCGAGTCAGGGCGCGTTGAGGTGCTGGCAAATCGTCAGGATCAGAAAGTCGTTGTGCGCGTCATCGACAACGGAAGTGGAATTCCCGCGCAGGTTCGCGAGCGCATCTTCGATCCATTCTTCACCACCAAGCCAATGGGACAAGGCACTGGACTGGGCCTCGATATTGTTCGCCGCCTCGTCCGTCACAACGATGGCGAAATATCCGTGGAGTGTCAACCGGGACGAACGGAATTTCGAGTGATCCTTCCGTTAGCAGTGCTTGAGAGCACGGGAGGAACATCATAGATAAGCCAGTCCTTCTTACTGTGGACGACGATCCGCAGGTACTCGCCGCCGTTCGCCGCGACCTGCGCGCTCGCTACCGCGAAGATTACGCGATCGTGAGCGCGTCTTCGGGACAAGAGGCGCTGACCACGATTCGCGAGCTGAAAAGTCGTGGCGATTCGCTAGCCATGATCCTCAGCGACCAGCGGATGCCTGGGATGCTCGGTGTCGAAGTGCTCGCCGCGTCTCGGGAACTCTATCCTCTGGCAAGGCGTGTGTTGCTCACGGCCTACTCAGACATTGACGCCGCGGTGCGCGCTATCAACGAGGCCCACTTGCATCGCTATTTGTCGAAGCCGTGGAATCCACCCGAGGAACATCTCTTTCCAGTGGTGGACGATTTACTCGATGACTGGCAAGCCGAATATCTGCCTGAGGCAAAGGGGCTGCGGCTGGTGGGGCATCAGTGGTCGCCTCGATCGCACGCGATCAAAGATTTCCTCGCTAGTAACCTCATTCCCTATCGTTGGCTCGATATCACACGAGATTCAGACGCTCGCGCCTTACTAGAGGCCGCCGGTGTGAAAGAAGAAGAGCTGCCCGCAATCTTTTTTGAAGATGGCTCCGCTGCATTGCGGAATCCCGAACCCCGTCAGGTGGCAGAGCGCCTCGGTCGATCGTTGTCAGCGTCGCTGGATGTATATGACTTGGTCATCGTCGGCGCTGGTCCAGCGGGACTGGCGGCGGCGGTGTATGGCGCGTCAGAAGGACTTCGCACTCTTCTACTCGATCGACACGCGCCTGGTGGGCAGGCGGGCACCAGCTCTCGCATCGAAAACTATTTGGGATTTCCTACCGGCGTGAGTGGTACGGAGTTGACGAGACGAGCCTTGATGCAAGCACAGCGGTTGGGTGCGGAGTTTCTGGTACCGCTCGAGGTGACCGGCGTCTCGGTGGATGGCGGATACAAGCGCCTAACACTCGCCGACGGACGTGAAATTGTCACGCGGGCCATGCTTGCCTCCACTGGCATGTTTTATCGTGAGCACCCCGCACCTGGAATTTCAGAGCACACGGGCGCGGGAGTTTATTACGGGGCTGCAACTACAGAAGCATCTGCCTGTCACGGACGTGGCGTGCTTGTTGTGGGTGGTGGTAACTCGGCAGGCCAAGGCGCGCTTTACCTCGCACGCAATGCCAGAGAGGTTCAGATCGTGGTACGCCGCGATGGTTTAGTCGACTCCATGTCGCGATACCTTATCGATCAAATTGAAAAGACGCCAAACATCCGGTTGCGTCCCCGCACTGAAATCACGAAAGTAGAAGGGGATGGCAAGGTAGAGCGAGTGACTCTCACTTCTCTCGATGATGGTTCGACTTCAGTAGAAGAATTGGATGCCCTCTTTGTGTTTATCGGCACCCATCCACGAAGCGACTGGCTTCCCCAGAACGTATTGCGCGACAAAAAAGGATTCGTTCTTACTGGCCGCGACCTGACCGCGGTCGATGGATACCCACGCATATGGAAAGAGCAGCGTGAGCCGTTGATGCTCGAAACTAGCGTGCCAGGAATCTTTGCCGCTGGCGATCTGCGTGCTAGTGCGATGAATCGCGTTGCATCAGCGGTGGGCGAGGGATCGATGGTGGTGCGACTCACGCATGAATATCTTGCGATGACCTAGTTCGAGTGGCTTACTCGTTTCGTCTCAATTCAGCCGCTTCACCGCTTCCAGCGCCAGTTCATGCAGTCCGGAGCCGCCTTTGGCGACATATCCAACGATCTGCTCGCGCATGCGGCGCTCCCAAAATTTCTTGAGGTGGTCAGCGACAGCGGCAATCGCTTCTTCGCGCGGATAGCTTTGGAAGAACAGCGCAATTTGATTCGCGCTGTGTACCATGTATTCCGTTTCCACTCTAATCGGCACCTGTCTGGCTGAGCACCTGGGTCGTCAGGCGTTTGGTTTCCTGATAGTGCTGCTGCCAGAGGGACGGTCGACTGGCGGGCTGCACCTGCACAGCAGTGACTTTGTATTCGGGGCAATTGGTGGCCCAATCCGAAAATTCAGTGGTCACCACGTTTGCTCCCGTCATTGCATGATGGAAGGTCGTGTAGACGACGCCCGGCTGCATGCGCTCGGAAACCCTTGCCGGAAGCGTGGTCTCCCCCACGCGACTGCTGAGCGAAATCAAATCACCATCCCGGACGCCCCGGTTCTCTGCATCCCACGGATGGATTTCCAGAACATCTTCGTCGTGCCAGACGTTGTTATCCGTACGTCGAGTCTGCGCGCCGACGTTGTACTGCGAAAGAATTCTGCCGGTGGTGAGGATTAGCGGGAACCGATCAGTCGTCCGCTCGTCGGTGGGAACGTATTCCGTGATCATGAAACGCCCCTTGCCTCGCACGAATTTGTCGATATGCATAACGGGAGTACCAGTGGGAGCCGCATCGTTGCACGGCCACTGAATGCTGCCCAGCTGATCGAGCTTCGCGTAGTTCACGCCGGCGAAAGTTGGCGTGAGGCGTGCGATCTCATCCATGATTTCCGATGGATGTTGGTAGTGCATCGGGTAGCCCAGCGCTTCAGACAGCAGCATGGTGATCTGCCAGTCTTCATAACCTGCCACAGGTGGAATGGCTTTTCGCACCATGCTGATGCGGCGCTCAGCATTGGTAAATGTTCCATCCTTCTCTAGGAAGGACGAGCCGGGCAGAAATACGTGGGCGAAGCTGGCAGTTTCGTTCAGGAAAAGATCCTGAACCACTACGCATTCCATCGCCGCCAGGCCTCTAGAAACATGCTGCGTGTTGGGATCGGATTGAACGATGTCTTCGCCCTGCACATACAAGGCCTTGAATGATCCCTCGCAGGCTGCATCCAACATGTTCGGAATTCGCAGGCCGGGCTCATTTTGCAGCGGGACACTCCATTCCCGCTCGAACGATTCGCGAACGTTATCTTCTGAAACATGGCGATAGCCTGAAAATTCGTGTGGGAACGATCCCATGTCGCACGATCCCTGAACATTATTCTGGCCGCGCAGTGGATTCACCCCGGCGCCGCGCTTTCCGATATTTCCGGTGGCCATGGCGAGGTTGGCCATTCCCATCACCATCGTCGATCCTTGGCTGTGTTCGGTTACGCCGAGCCCGTAATAGATGGCTGCATTTCCGCCGGTGGCATATAGACGGGCGGCCGCACGAATGTCAACGGCGGGGACGCCGCTCGCGGCCTCTACCGCTTCCGGCGAATTTCGTTCGTCAGCTATGAATTTTTTCCACGACTCGAACGCCGCAACGTCGCAACGCTCTTGAATAAATGTTTCATCGCCGAGACCTTCTGTAATCACCACATGCGCGATCGCATTGATGATGGCAACATTAGTGCCAGGACGAAGTGGAAGGTGGTAGTCCGCTTTCACGTATGGCGTTTTCACTAAATCGATGCGCCGAGGGTCGATGATGATGAGGCGAGCACCTTTACGCAGTCTCCGCTTCATTTGCGACGCAAAAACTGGATGAGCGTCCGTGGGATTAGCGCCGATGATCATGATCACGTCTGCTGCATCGACGGAGTCAAAGTCCTGAGTTCCTGCCGAAGTGCCAAATGTGCTCTTCAGCCCGTAGCCTGTCGGCGAGTGGCAGACACGCGCACAGGTATCGACGTTATTGTTTCCGAAAGCAGCGCGCACCATCTTCTGGACGAGAAACGTCTCTTCATTCGTGCAACGCGAGGAAGTAATTCCACCAATTGAATCGCGGCCATACTTGGATTGAATGCGTTTGAACTCGCTTGCCGCGTGATTGATCGCCTCTTCCCAGCTCACCTCGCGCCATGGGTCGGTGATCCTGGCGCGAATCATGGGTTTCAGAATGCGATCTTTGTGAGTTGCATATCCCCAGGCAAAGCGGCCCTTCACGCAGGAGTGTCCGTGGTTCGCCTTACCATCCTTATGAGGAACCATGCGGACAATGTCGTTGCCCTTGAGTTCGGCCTTAAAACCGCAGCCCACTCCGCAATACGCACAGGTGGTAAGCACCGTGCGGTCGCCCTGCCCTTTCTCGGTGACTGATTTTTCTGTCAGCGTGGCCGTGGGGCAGGCTTGCACGCACGCTCCGCAGGAAACACACTCGGAGCTCAGGAAATCTGTCCCGCCAGCGGAAACCTTAGAACCAAACCCTCGACCTTCAATCGTCAGAGCAAACGTACCCTGCACCTCAGAGCACGCACGAACGCACCGTGAACACAAAATGCATTTCGAAGGTTCGAAGCTGAAATAAGGATTCGAATTGTCTTTTCCCGGCTGCAGGTGATTGGCGCCATCGTATCCGTAGCGAACTTCGCGCAGTCCCACCACGCCCGCCATGTCTTGCAGTTCACAGTTTCCATTCGCAGAGCAGGTCAGGCAATCGAGCGGATGGTCGGAGATGTATAACTCCATCATGCCGCGACGCATGCGCGCCAGTTTTGGCGACTGCGTTCTTACCTTCAATCCAGGTTCAGCCAATGTCGTGCAAGATGCAGGTAGTCCCTTTCGGCCTTCTATTTCAACCAGGCACAGCCGGCAAGATCCAAAAGCCTCGACATTGTCGGTCGCGCACAGCTTCGGAACGGGGATTCCAGCCTCAACTGCGGCACGCATGATGGATGTACCTGCCGGAACAGCCACCGGCTTGCCGTCGATCTCTAGCGTCACCAATGCTTCGGATGTACGCCTCGGTGTGCCGAAATCTGTTTCTCGGATCAGCGCCATTGCTGTGTCTCCTGTGCACGTTCGCCGACGTGAGCAAGGGGAACCGGCTTGTCGAAATCTTCTGGGAAGTGACGCACCGCGCTTAAAACCGGAAACGGCGTGAGCCCTCCAAGAGCGCACAGCGATCCATCGACCATCAGTTCGCAAAGTTCGTCGAGCAGTTGTAGATTTGCGGGTCGATTCTGTTGCGCGATGATCTTGTCGATCACTTCGACTCCACGCACTGCACCGATCCGGCAGGGAGTGCACTTGCCGCAACTCTCGTGGGCGCAAAACTCCATCGCAAAGCGTGCCTGTTTTGCCAAGTCCACCGTATCGTCGAAAACTACAACCCCACCATGACCGAGAATCCCCTTCTTCGCAGCGAAGGCTTCGTAATCCAGTGGTGTATCGAGCAATGACTCGGGAAAATAGGCACCTAGTGGCCCACCAACCTGCACTGCACGGAATGGCCGGCGAGAGAAAGTTCCTCCGCCAAAATCGTGGATGGCCTCTCGCAACGTGAGTCCAAACGCCTTTTCCACCAAGCCGCCGTACCTGATGTTGCCCGCGAGTTGGATGGTTAATGTCCCGCGTGACTTGCCCATTCCAAAATTCTTGTAGTAATTAGCGCCCTTATCGAGGATGACCGGAATGGTCGCGAGCGAAATTACATTATTAATTAGGGTGGGCTTTCCAAAAAGTCCTTCTACCGCTGGTAGCGGCGGCTTCGGCCTGATCTGGCCTCGCCTTCCTTCAATGCTCTCCAGCATCGACGTCTCTTCACCGCAAATATAGGCACCAGCGCCCAGTCTGATTTCAAGATCGAATTGTTTCCCGCTCCCAGCAACGTTGGATCCCAGATATCCGTTGTCATACGCGATACCGATAGCCTTGGTCATCGTGCGAAACGCGTGCGGATACTCCGACCTTATATAGATGTATCCCTTGGTGGCCCCGACAGCGATACCAGCGATCGTCATGCCTTCAATGAGCACAAACGGATCGCCCTCCATAATCATGCGATCTGCAAAGGTGCCGCTGTCGCCCTCATCGGCATTGCAGCAAACATATTTCTGATCCGAAGGCGTGTTGAGAACCGTGCGCCACTTGATTCCGGTTGGAAATCCGGCTCCGCCGCGTCCGCGCAAACCCGATTCGGTTACTGCATCTACAATCTCGTCGCCTGAAAACTTTAACGCGCTTGCTAATCCGCGGTATCCCCCATGGGAAACGTAATCCGCCAACGACAACGGATCGACAACTCCGCAGCGAGCGAACGTCAGCCGCTCTTGCTTCTTTAAGTATGAAATTTCTTCAGTCACTCCGAGAGCGAGAGGATGTTGTTTACCTTGATAGAAACCTGAGTCAAAAAGCGACGGTACGGAATTCGCGGTAACAGGACCATAGGCCACACGACCCTGCGAAGTTTCCACCTCCACCAACGGCTCCAACCAGAACATTCCGCGAGATCCGTTGCGAACCACAGTGAAATCAAGGTGACGCGCCGCGATCTCTTTCTCGATGGCATGAGCTACGGCATCCGCGCCAACCGACAGCGCGGCCATATCGCGCGGCACATAGATCTTCGTGCTCACGCGTGCCTCCGCGCATGGTCGATCAGGAAATCGGCGACTTCGGTTGATACGCGGCCATAGGGTTCTCCGTCGAGCATGGCCGAAGGAGATAGCGCGCAATTGCCGAGACAATAGACCGCCTCTACGGTAAAGGTGCGATCGGGAGTCGTCTGCCCGAGCTTCACACCAAGACGACTCTCAACATGCTTTACCAGTGAATCGCAGCCCATCGACTGACAGGCCTCGGCGCGGCAGATTTTCAGGACGTGACGACCAGGAGGCGTATCTCGAAAATCATGATAGAAGCTGATGACGCCGTGAACATCGGCCCGAGAAATATTCAGAGCGTCCGCAATGAGGGGAACTGCTTCCTTATCGATGTAGCCGAACTCGGTCTGTAGCACGTGCAGAATTGGCAGAAGCGCACCCGCCATCTCCTGGTGCTCAGCGATAACGCACTGTGCGCGTTCTTGATTCCAAGTGGATGTATTGCTCACCCGAGACCGTCCCCACAACAGCAAAAACTGCGTTTGAAACAATACTGTAGGACAGTTCTGCGTTCTAAACAAGTGGTCAAAAATCAGTCTAAGACGCTGGTTTTTCGCACCTTTCCTGGAGACTTCGGTGAAGTTGTAAACATCACTTGACAGTACTATTACGTTTCGCGATATATTACGCACTACGTACTAGCTATGTCTGATCCTTCTCTACTTGTGCTTTCGAGTCTCATGGGCGGAGACAAACACGGTTACGCCATGATGGACGATATCCAGTCGTTCGGCGGCGTCAGGCTCGGTCCCGGCACGCTCTATGGGGCCATCACACGCCTGGAATCTCAGGGCCTGATCAAGGCGGTGGATTCCGACGACCGCCGCCAGCCTTACACCATCACGAGTGCAGGGCGAGCTCAATTGCGGGACCAACTCGCCGGGCTCGACCGCATTGTTCGTACCGGCCTGCGGAGGCTGAAAAACGCATGAGACAACTTCTCAAATTATTAGTTCGGCTCTATCCGTCCGCGTGGCGAAAACGCTATGGCCAGGAGTTTGAGGTCCTTTTAGACGATGTAAAGCCGTCTCTGGGCTACGCTGCTGACATATGCCTGGGAGCGTTCAAGATGCAGTTAAAGAATTCAAGTTGGATTCAAATCGTATTGTTGTGCGCCGCGGCAGGAGCCTTCTTAGGTATAGCGCTCTCCTTCCGCACACCGGTGAAATACGAGTCGGAAGCAATGTTCTTCGTAACGGCGCCGTCAAAGATCAGCCAAGACCAGATTCCCTACAATCTGGGCGAGAAGGCCTTAAGTGACGACACGCTGGCCACAATCATTCGCCAGCACAACCTGTATCCGAACTTGAAACAGCAGGCTTCAGCAAGCAAAGCGATTTCAGAAATGCGACGAAGCATTCACTTACTCCCAACGCCGAACGGCGCTGGCGACTCGGCGACAAACAATTTTGTACTTCGGTTCGATTACTTAGATCCCACAGTTGCCAAGACTGTGAATGACGAATTGGTCCGAGCAATCATGCAAGCCAGCTTCGAAATGGGTTCGCGTCCTACTTTCAATATCAGGCTTTTTAAAATGTCGAGTCTCCCGGACCGCCCACTTTCCTCCAATCGCCTCCGCGCAATTTCCGTCGGGCTGATTGTGGGCTTATTTTCCGGAACAGCGTTGGCGTGGATCAACCGACGTCCGCACACCGCGTTTAACTAAATCCCGCGCACCCCAACCGTGCGCTCCGGCCTAGCGCCAAACTCTGCCTGCAAACGCTCCGAAACTGCTACTTGCATGGGAATTTTCTCGCCCGACTGTTTCATTTTGACGTTAACTTTAAAAAATTGAATGAAGGGTCAAAAGTTTCGTTGACAGCTGCTCAAAAACTGTGAGAAAACTCTGACCCTGGTTTTCCTAGGTAGCTATCTCCCTATGTACGTTAACGGTAGCCATTCTAACCTCCACCAAAAAGCCACCCCATTCGATTTGAACCCAGGTTTATTTGCAGCCAGAAACCCTGGAAGGAGAAGTTGCAATGAGTGCTTGTGCCGGACGTTTCAGGATCTGTCTTTCCTTGCTTTCGCTTCTGATTGTTCTGAGCTTTAACGTCTTCAGTCAGACGTCCGGTACTGGGGCCCTCACCGGGACCGTAACCGATCCTTCCGGGGCGTCCGTCGCCAACGCGACCGTGACAGTAACGAGTCTGGCTACGGGTCAGGCAAGAACAGCCACAACCGGAGCCGACGGCTCTTATAAGTTCGGCCTCCTTCCTCCCGGTAACTATAGGCTTCGTTATGAAGCTTCCGGTTTTAAGACCGTCGAGGTTCCATCGGCAACGGTCACGGTTACCGAAACCGCCACTCTCGATCGCAAATTGGAAGTCGGAGCGCAAACTCAGGAAGTCACGGTTCAAGCGGAGACCGAGGCAATTCAAACCACGAGCTCTGCCATGGGTTCGGTGGTTGCCGGCGAAAACGTCACCAGTCTTCCGTTGGCCTCTCGTAACTACACCAACTTGCTCAGCCTCTCCGCGGGTGCGAATGCCAACGTGAGCAATGCCGCGCAGATCGGCAAGGCCACTCAGGAGACGGCGGTCAATGGCTCCGCAACCACGCAGAATAACTATCAGATGGATGGAGCATCCATCGTCAGTTACTCCGCTGTAGGTGGCGCTATCGAGAACGGAAGCCGTGGTGCATTTGGCATTCCGAATCCGGACTCGCTGCAGGAATTCAAGATTCAGACTTCCCTATACGACGCGGGATATGGTCGCAACCCAGGGGCCAACGTAAACGTTGTCACCAAGTCCGGCACCAATCAGTTTCACGGCACTGCCTTCGAATTCCTTCGCAACACAGTTTTGAACGCCAACGATTGGTTTGCCAACCACAATGGCGCTAAGAAAGGCCCTCTCAACCAGAACCAATATGGAGGGACACTCGGCGGACCGATCAAGAAAGACAAACTCTTCTTCTTTGTTTCTTACCAGCAGACCGATCAAAAAAATGGACTTTCTCCCGCTGGATTGGCGAGCTTCACCAACTTCAACTTGCCTGCCGGAAATCGTGGAACGTGTCCTACGGGCGCCACAGCTCTGTCGCAGTGCGATGCCGCAACTCAGGCGTTCGTAACAGCCTTGGGTGCCAACTATGCCAACCAAGGCGGAGCCATAACATCTGGCTTCGGCGGGGTTACGGTCAAACCAAATGGCTCCAACATCAATCCAGTAGCAATCCAGATTTTCCAGCTCAAGCTGCCGAACGGTGCCTACTATCTCCCAACTTCAGCAGGTGCGAGCACAGCACCGGGAATTTCCTGTAACGGACTAAATTGCACCGCTACGTCACCGGCGATTTATCACGAATATCAGGGCATGGGGAATTGGGACTATATCATCAACCCTAAAAACACCCTGTCTGGTCGCTATTTTGTTTCCTCCGCTCCGCAGACTCGTGCGTTTTATAACGGCGTCACGGTTCCGGGAATCAAAGCCAGCCCGAAATTTAACAATCACGAGTCAGTGCTGAAGATGACCACAGTGATCTCCAATTCTGTCGTCAACGAGGCTCGCCTCTCTTATCAGCGCAACATTGTCGATGCTGACGTAGATTCTTTGTTCAGCCAAACGCAGGTGGGAAGCACTCCAATTGCTTCTTCCTTCGACCGGCTCTTTTCGTACTCCGTGGGAAATCTCGAGTTTGGAACACCCATTTTTAGTATTACCAACAACACAACCAACCAGTACCAACTCGCCGATCAAATTTCGTGGACGAAGGGACGGCACCAATTCCGCTTTGGTGCAGAGGGCGGTTATAACCGCTGGAATTGGAATTTCATCGGCCTTGAAAACGGACTAGTGGTCTTTCCGAGTCAGCCAGACTTTTTGCTTGGCCTTCCGGGCTGCGCGCCTGGCACTTTCCCTGTCACTTGCAATGGCGGAAACCCGGGTAACACGAACGGATCAATCTTTAGCAACATCGTCGCAACTCCGAATTTCGCTACGCGCTACACTCCCAATGGGTACATCTTTCACTTCGCATCGCGCAACTTCTCGGCCTTCATGCAGGACGACATCAAGGTTTCGAATCGTCTAACAGTCAATTTTGGTTTGCGCTGGGAATATGACGGTTTCCCCGCTGAACAAAACGGAAAGAACGTAAATCTGAACACTGCACTGATTCCGACCACGGTGCCACAAGTTGCCGCGCCCTGTGCTCCCTTTCCGGCCACCTGTGCGGGAAGCAGCCTCGTGGGCTTCACTGTTCCTGGTAATTGGCCGAACGCCATTCCAGCTGGTGTCGCTCAACTCTCCAACAACTCAGTGGTACCCGGCAACACATCCAAGCGCAATTTTGCTCCCCGTGTGGGATTCGCTTGGCAGCCCAGGGACTCCAGCCGCTTCGTGGTAAGAGGAGGTTTTGGCTACTTCTATGATTTAGTTTCCGGCGAGAACTTCATTCACGGGACGCTGCAAAGCGTTCCTTACGCAGAAACCGTCGGCGGATCGGGGCCTGCGATCGCGTTTGCAAGTTTGCAACAACCCTACACTTCCACGCCTGCAAACTGGATTCCGCGGTATGTAACGGCCACAGGCGCCAGTTCCAATATCGGTCAGCCTACGATCGCCAACCAGATGCCTACTCCGCTGACATACAGCTGGAACCTCAACGTTCAGTATGAATTCTTGCCCTCATGGGTTCTCGAGCTGGGATACGTAGGTTCGAGAGGCACACATCAGCTGATTAGCAACTACCTCTTCAATGCCGCGCGCCTTACCCCAGCTGCTATTACCGGAGCAGCAGCTGGGACTGGAAATGTAGGGTTGCGTGTACCGTATTTAGGCGTCGCTCCTGGAACTCAACAGTATTCGGACAATGGCGACATGAAGTTCAATAGCCTGCAGGCGACCGTCCGTAAACGGTTGACGAAAGGACTCAGCATGCAGGGAACCTACACTCTGAGCCAGGCTCAGCTCACTAGCTGGGTCGGAGATCCAACTGTTATCGCGTTGGGCGATGCCCGTGATCCGATCGTCTCTCGCTACGGACCGAATCCGCAATATCACCCGCAGCGTTTCACCCTCCAATATAGCTACGACCTTCCCGGTTTTGGGCTCACCGGAGTTTCTGGAAAGGTATTAGGAGGCTGGAGGGTTTCAGGACAAGCTACGATCCAGAATGGAACGCCTTTGACTGTGGTTGACGGTGGAGCTGGTAGCATCTTTGGATTAAACGGCGCTTCGCCCGCCATGCAAGCTCAATACGCAGCTGGGGCGGGTCCCGGTAACGTTGCATCTTCGGGAGACATTCAAGCTCGAATCGACAATGCCAATGGTGGATATTTCAATAAGGCTGCCTTTGCCGCCACGGCACCCGCCATCGGGGGAGGAACCGGCATCGGTAATTCCGGACTGGGCACCATCTTAGGGCCTGGGCAGCACAACTGGGACATCTCCTTGATCAAGAACACCAAGGTGGGCGGCCTCTCCGAAGGTGCTGCTTTGGAATTCCGCACCGAATTTTTCAATGCATTCAATCACCCGCAGTTCTCGAACCCCGGAAACTTCGATGTAACCAACGCTGCCTTCGGCAAGATCACCAGCACCTCGGTGAATCCACGGCTGATTCAATTTGCGTTGAAATACATTTTCTAGTCGAATCGCATCCTCTAACAACAAACCCCATCCGAGCCTCACAGCCGGATGGGGTTTTCTTTTTTGTGTGATGCAGACACTCCTGTCCGCGGAAACGCTGTTGCGACTCCGTTCTCTACTCAATCCTTGTCTTCGCTCCAAAGTCCGTGATGTTCTGTGAATCGGTCTCAACACATCGGGGACTTTCCATAATCAGATCGGTTGTGGCCTTTGCCACTCTTGGATTCATGATCCAGGGTCTCGTGAAGACACCAGGATCTTCCACCGTGGCCTGGTAGCGGATCATATCTCCGTCTCGGCTTATCCGTTCGACAACGTGCAATTGCGTGGTGTGGAACCATCCGTCCAGGCCAAACCACGAATCGTCATTGAAGCTGTTGGTATCCACTACAAGCGTGTCGCCCTCCCAATGCCCAATGGAATCTCCGAAATAACTTTCATCCGCACTTTTGTCATGTGGACGACCATCGGTTGGAACGATGCGGAAAATGTTTCCTGCCGTTAACTGGTAGAGAAAAACAATCGGCATCCCAGGAGCCTGAACGATCGCGTGTGGCGGCCCGATTCGCGGCAATCCGCCCGGCTTGCAGAAAAATGCCGGATCATACTTACTCTCCATCCGCGCGAGTTCTTTCACCTTGTCCATAAGCTCTGGCTTGTACGGAGGTTGATTCGGATCGGCCGCCCGCTCCTTCGCATTTCCGATTGCACGTTGCCATAAATTGCGCGGACCGAAACTAGCGCCGACCGGTGTGTCCGGTCCACTGCTGCTTGCCCAAAATCCATTGAGATCGGGATGGCCGTCTGGCAAGCGCTTCACCGCTGCTGGTTTCGCATCGGCTTCCTTTGGCTTCTCTGCAGTTTGAGAATTCGCCTGACCGACAACAATTCCTAGGTGAACCATAAGAAACGCCGCGGATAGCAGCCTGCAACGGGACGACATATTTGATCTCCAAGATTTCGGGGATGATCCGGGCGCTATGATAATTGGCGACTCGATGGAATGAACAGAGGCGAATGTAGCATTTTCTGAAATGCCGCTTTTGAACGGCTATTTAAGCAACTTTTGCGACATCATTAATCCCAGCGAGCGCTGCGCAAATGGCGCATACACCAGCGCAGCGCAAGCCGCCATAGCTAGGCCAAATCCAATTTCAGGCAGTAGTAAAAATGGCGACATCGCCCAGACCAAATCTAATATCAACAGCAGCGGAAAGAGTTTGAGCAGCTTTGACGGAAATCCAGGGGCGTCGAACGCTGCGCCCGAAATTAGATACAGTCTCACCGCAATTAATACGGCTGCGGTCACAATCAAAATCAGTTCCACGCTACTCGCAAGCGTGAAGATGTTGCTTAAGCGCTCTTCCAGCTTTTCAACTCTGGCCAGAGCAGCAACATAAAATCCCAGATACATCAACTGAATCAGTAGAAATAATGTTCTTGCCGTCTTGGCCGAAACCGACGGCATTTCTTCTTTGGAACTCAGAATCTTGACTGACTCATCGCCCTTCGAGAGAGCAGCCGGCTCGACCGGAACTTCCAGCGATGTTGCCGAAGCAAACTTCAGTGCCTTTGGCGCCCCATCCACTTCCACGGGTGCGATAAATCGATATCCTTTGCGAGCCAATGTCTCGACGAAGCGAGGGCTTGCGGCCGAATCTCCCAGGGCCTCACGAATCTTATTCACCGCCGAGTTCAACCCATGATCGAAATCGACAAACGTTCCCTCGGGCCAAAGCGCTTTCTGGATCTCCTCCCTGCTGATAAGCTCTCCCGGCTTCGCCAGCATCAGCAGCATGACCTGGAAGGGCTGCGCGTTCATCTTTACCCGGATTCCCCGGCGGCGTAGTTCTCCTGCCTGTTCATCCACTTCAAAATTTCCGAACCGGTAGATTCGGTTTTGATCCGGCACTCCCATGCGCCTCCAGTGTAACTGTTTTAGCTGATTTCGCTGGAATGAGGTCGCCAGCTAAAGCCCAGCACTCCTATCAGTTACGCCGTGAGAATCGATTGAGATCCAGATGAGCGCCCAGGTATTGTTCCCACCCAGCTTTGCGCGCATCTTTTGGCTGCATGAAGGCTCTATTTATCGTCTCTTTGGCAGTCGTATTCGCCTCTTCTACCGGAAATTGTCAGGCCTCCCCCACCATCGAAGGAGTGGGCGCTTTCAACCATTACATTTCCCAAGTCGAGGCGGACCTCGAACAGCGCCACCATACGGCCCAATCCTTCCTACATTTCAACGACTCCGATTCGCGGTCCAAACTCCGGCAGGGCCAGATTCTCATCGAGCCTGTCCCAGCCCCCGACGTTTCAGACGCTCTCATCCATCACTGGGTCGGCTCATTGTTTATCCCCAACGCCCGGCTATCTGACTTCCTCAACGTCGCTCAGGACTACCCAAATCTGTCCCGCTACTACGCGCCTCAGGTTTTGAATTCGCGTCTGCTCGAGAATTCTCCGAATCACTTCACCGCCGAGATGCGCGTGCGGCAACACCACGTCGTGACAGTTGTCATGGAGATCGTCAACAACATCGATTACCGCACCTTGGATCCTCACCACGGCTTCAGCTCCTCCCGAAGCGTACAAATCCGCGAGGTGAAATCTCCGGGATCAACGGAGGAGCGACTTCTCGGACCTGGAGAGGACCACGGCTTTCTTTGGCGGCTGAATTCTTATTGGACCTACGTCGAGGATTCCGACGGGCTGACCCTTGAATGCGAAGCCATCTCGCTGACCCGCGATATCCCTCGCGGGCTGGGCTGGCTCGTCCGCCCCTTCATTCAAAGTGTTCCCCGCGAGTCCCTGCAATTCACACTCGAAGCCACACGAAAAGCTCTTATGGAAAGGAATTTAGCTCATGTCAACTAACGCATTCGAACAACAAGCCTTTGTCTCCGCCCCGCGTATTCACCGGGCGATCACTGCCAGCGCTGAAAAGCGGGCTCTGATCTGGTTGGCAAGGCACACCCCGGCGAAGGTCAACTCCGACCACCTCACTGCGCTTGGCATCCTCGCGCAAATGCTCGCCGGCCTTTGTTATGCCCTGGCCTCGATCAATCCCAATTCTCTTTTCCTTAGCAGCGTATTTATCGCCCTCAACTGGCTTGGTGACAGCCTTGACGGCACTCTCGCCCGGGTTCGTGACCAGCAGCGTCCGCGCTACGGGTTCTATGTTGACCACATCACCGATGCCTTCGGCACGATCCTTCTCATGACGGGACTGGCAATTTCTGGCTATATCCATTGGCAGGTCGCAGCGGCCATGCTGATCTCCTTCATGCTCGTTGCCACCGAAAGCTACCTCGCAACGTATTCACTCGGAGAATTTCACCTTTCACATGGACGGCTTGGACCGACTGAAGTCCGCATCTTGCTCATCATCGGAAACATAGCCCTGTTTCTGCATCCGCACGTTACGCTCCGGGGACATGAATTTCTTCTGTTCGATGTGGGCGGAGTGACTGCGTCGATCGGCATGACCGGAATGGCAGTGGTAGCGACGGCTCGGCACGTGAAGGCACTTTTCCGCGCCGAACCATTAAATAGATAAGCGCAAACAGAAAGGCACCGCAGTCTCCCGCGATGCCTCTCCAAGCCCAAAATCTCTGAAGTGTTAGACAGCCGCTGCGCCGCGCTCCTGGTTGCGGATGCGGATCACGTCGTCAACCTTATATAGGAAGATCTTGCCGTCTCCGATCTTGCCGCTGCTGGCATTCTTCACAATGGCATCCACGGCCGCATTCACCGTCTGATCCTGCATGATGATTTCAATCTTGATCTTCGGCAACAAATTCACCGAGTACTCACGGCCACGATAAACCTCGGTGTGGCCCTTTTGACGGCCGTGTCCACGAACCTCGGAAACGGTCATGCCTTCCACCCCGACCTCCGCCAATGCCTCACGCACGGATTCGAAACGGTTGGGTTGAATAATTGCTTCCAGTTTAGTCATCGCTCTCGCCTCCACAATATAGTTGGGAGGCACTATACACTCTTGCCTCCGTACTGCGTCGCCTGGAAATAACCCCGATATCAGCAGGTTGGCGGCGGGTATTTCTCCGCAAACAACTGCTACCAGTAGGCTACCGACCTGACGGCTGATCGCCCCTTAAAGTTTTCAAGGGAATAGAGATACCCTGCTTCAAGGTGAAGGGAGTTTGCGGGACTACAATCCCCTGCGTCCAATTCAAAGTTTTTATTGCCGACATTCCCAAATTTTTAGCTAAGTGGCGAAAAGCTTGGTTCTCGGACCAATCTTTCCCAATATGTGCCCCAGGTTCCAAAGCCATCTATTCCCCAGGTTCCGCGAGCCGAGTAGGGCGGGCTAACTTCGGAATAAGCGGAACATCCTCCAACCGAACGTCCAATTCCTCATTCAAGGCCATTTCCTGTGAGATTAACGGTTTAGGCTGAATTGCGACGAGGAAACTTGTTATTCTCCAACGGCTGACCGCAAACTCAGGAGTTCCATTTTGGTACAAACCAGGGCTAGCGCTTTTCCGCCCGGCACACTCATTCTGGCCACATTGAACTCTCCACGTGAGAAATTCTGGGGTGTGCTCCTCGACCTTTCCGTGGCAGGCATCACCATGCGTGGCATAGAACTCAGCTCCTTCGACGACACTGCGGCCATGGTCCGTAACAGCGACCCCGTCTCGGCTACCACGGTCTTTTTCCCGTTGATGCGGGTGGAACGCATAGAACTAGACATCGAAAATGGCGAAATCCCCTCGCTCGGCCACCGATTTAACAGCAAAGCTGGGATGAGCCCTCTGAAATTCCTGCGCGTCGCCGAGATCTTTGACGAAAGCGGGCGCTCGGAGTGATCGCACAACTTGCGACCGTTGCCAATCAGCTCACGCTTTTACGACTGGTTTTTATCCCCTTCGTCATCATTAACGTGGTTGAGGGCAATTATTTCTGGGCTCTTGGACTGTTTGTGGCCGCTGGAATCAGTGATGGCCTGGACGGTTTGCTGGCCCGAAAACTTAAGCAACAGACTCTGCTAGGCGAGTATTTGGACCCGATTGCCGACAAAATGCTTCTGAGCAGCATGTTTCTGGTCCTCTCCTTCGAAGATCTGATCCCCTGGAAATACACGGTGATCGTTTTCAGCCGCGACGTCATGATTCTGGTGATTTCAGCCCTTCTCTTTATGATCTTCGGCTTGCGGGATTTTCGGCCCAGCATCTTCGGGAAAGCCAACACACTGGCTCAAATTGCGACGGTTTTCCTGGTTTTAGTCTTCCAAATCTGGCGAAATCACGCGATTTACAACATGCGCACCCTCGGCCTTTGGCTGACCTTCACCTTTACTATTGTGTCTGCCATGCACTACGTCATTCTGGTAGAGCAAAGGCTCCGGGCACACAATGCCCAGCGAAATCACGGATCCGCTGGGGTGTAACTTTCGGGCGTTGACCCCCTCTAAACCCAACTCCTACAATCACCAATTCGACTCTGGAGACAGTCCTAATGGCGGAATGCGTTACGCCCGCTTCAACCTCGGCCCTGGTAAATGACAAGGGAATGGCACTGAACTTCTACAACACTCTGAGCGGCCGCGACGAAGAGCTGAAACCTCTGCAGGATCAGACCATTCGCATGTACGCCTGCGGACCCACGGTTTACGACTACGGGCACATCGGCAACTTCCGCACCTTTATTTTCGTCGATGTTTTACGGCGTTTTCTGAAGCACTACTTCAAGCTCCAGCACGTCATGAACATTACTGACGTGGACGACAAGATCATCCGCAACGCCACCGCCGCAGGGATCGGGCTGGAAGAGTACACCAAGAAATACATCGCAGCCTTCCTGGAAGATTCCAAGTGGCTGAACATCGAAATACCTCAAATCGTGCTCGCCACCGAGCACATCCGGGAAATGGCCGATTTTATTCGGGCGCTGGTCGATAAGGGATTTGCCTATCGCACCGAAGATGGGTCGTATTACTACCGCATCGCCAAGTTCCCCGAGTACGGCAAGCTTTCAAAGAAAGATTTTGACGGAATTGAAAATGGGGCGCGGGTTGACGTCGATGAATACGACAAGGACAACGCCCGCGACTTCGCCTTATGGAAGGCTCCAAAACCGGGAGAGGCTTCCTGGGAAACATCGATCGGTCCAGGCCGGCCTGGCTGGCACATCGAGTGCTCCACCATGGCGATGAAGTATCTCGGCGACACCTTTGACATCCATTGTGGCGGAGAGGACCTTATCTTCCCTCATCACGAAAACGAGATCGCTCAGTCAGAGGCTTTGACCGGCAAGGAATTCGCCCATCATTGGATGCACTCTCGTTTCCTGCTCGTGGAAGGCGAGAAGATGTCGAAGTCGCTCGGCAACTTCTATACCGTTCGCGACCTCATTCTGATGGGGCACAAACCATCAGCAATCCGCTACCTGCTGATGTCGGTTCCCTACCGTAAGCAGCTGAACTTCACCTTCGATGGTCTTATTCAGGCGCACAATTCTGTGGAACGCCTGCGGCAATTTAAGAGTCGCATCGATAGTGGCAAGTTTGCTGCCGGAGCTCGCGATTCAGAAGTCGATCGGATCGCTCAATCGACTTCCGCAGCAATCCATTCTGCACTCGCAGACGACCTGAACACCGCACAGGCGCTAGGTGCAATGTTCGATATGGTGCGCGCGATTAACGTCGTCATCGACGCTGGTAATTTCCGGCCAGAAGATGTCCCTGCAGTCCAAGCCACGCTCAGCCTCTTCGATAGCGTTTTCGCGGTACTTGAAGACACCGACGCTGCCAAGGTTCGCGACACCGTGGAATGGGCAAGAGCCGAAGGCTTTGAATCGAAGATTAGCCCCCAAACTCTGGAAATCGCTGCCTCAGCCCAGACCAACGACGCCGATATCGAGAAATCCATTTCTGAAATGAAGGCCGCTCGCACAGCCAAAGACTTCGCCCGTTCTGACGCCATCCGCAACGAGTTGAACCAGGCCGGAATCCTCGTCGAAATCGCCAAAGACGGCATTCGCTGGAGACGGAAGTAACTGCCCCTAGATTTGTGATCCTGAGCGAGGATCGGGAATAAAAACCCGATCCGAGTCGAAGGACCTTGCACTTCGTTCAGAAAAAGAATTCTCGGGAAACTAGAGGTGCCTCCCGCTGTCATCCTTCTATGAAAACAGGCGCAGCTGTCCATAGGTATTTTTTGCGGCGATGCGGACAAGCTTCGATTCGTGCTCTAGGCACATAAGGTAAGTCCGTACTCCGCCGCTCCATCTGAGCGTCGTTCTCGAAGAACAAGGATGACAACGAGCTGACGGATTCCCCTTACATCGCCGCAAACTCAGTTTCGCTAAACTCTTCTCCATCTCGCAGCATGGCATATACCGCCGTCAGCAGCTTGCGCGCCAACGCTACCCGCGCCACGTGCGGATGTTTCTTGCGTCGCAGCCGCTCGTAAAATGTGAAAAGTTCCTTTCTGAACAACTGACCCACTGAAATACTTAGCGCCATATCTGCCTTCTTTTGGCAGATGTGGGATTTCCGTTCTGCAATAACCGAAATTGTGACGTTCACCCTTCCTCAAGCCTCCACAATCATCCATCATCTAATCGATGAACGACATCCCTCGACTCTTCCAGGCCTTTGTCGCACCCGCCATCTTTGTCTCTGCGACGGCGCTTCTCGTCCTGTCGATCAATGTCCGCATGATGGGAATCGTCACTCGCCTGCGGCCGTATGTTCATGACAAGTACACCGCTGCCAAGGAAGGACGCCTACAAGAGGCTGAAGCCTATAACGTTCAAATCGAATCCATCAGCCAGCGCGCCGAACTCATCCGACGCTGCTTCCTCTTTGCGCTGTTCTCACTCGCAGGGTCTGTCTCCTCGTGCCTGCTATTGGGGTTGGGTCTTTATTGGAACGATGCCGCGCTAGCCGCCGTGCTGATCTTCGTGATTGCGATGATTTGTCTCTTTGGCTCCACCATCTATTACATCCGGGAAGTCATCGTGTCTCTCAGCTCCGTCCACGAAGAGGCTCGCGATTCGCGGTTCATGGATCTCGGCATTCACAACGAAATCCCAAACCGGGATCTTTAGTGGCCTACGCGCTGGAGCACCCCAGGTTGTCATCCTGAGCGAGAACGCGCATACAAAGCGCGTTCGAGTCGAAGGACCTTGTACTTGGTAGAACCGGCTTCCACCGGCCTCTTAACCTGGGACAGATGCTGACGGCGAACATCTGACATTTTTCGGATCGCGTTAATTCGACCGAAGCTGGTTGCTAGCGAAAAAACGGCATCACCAATAGACGAATTACTTGTGAAAACGCCTGTTATCGCCAGCTAATAAACTTGTTGATGGTTACAATTACCTCTTATCCCCCAACTAACGACCTGAATACCAATTGAACACGACGCTCGAATACCGAATGCTAGAAGACTGTGCCGTCGAAGTTTTTGGTCGGAATGAAGGCAGGAAGATTGATGAAGATGTCAGGTCAGTAACACTGGATGCAAGCGATCCTCGCTGGCAAGGTGTCGCTCGTTTATATCAGCGAAACAAAGGGGAGGGGTTCTTTGGCTGGAACATCAAACGCCATTTTACAAGTAAAGAAATAGCTGCCGCTCATCTGCATCTTCTAACGATTAAAGCCGCGGTGATTCCAACTGGTGAAGAGTGCGGAACAGCGTATGACGAGAGCGCCATGTGTCCGCTCTGCGGCTCTGAACGCGTACAAACGTCGCCCCTTCGTCTGCGCGTGAGCAGACTACCCAGACAAGCTGAAATCGCTCAGTCATGGGCTGGAGAGATTATTGTTTCTAGACGTTTGGTTCATATCCTCGTTGATTCTGGAATTACAGGATTTGGTTTGGGGCCGATACAAAGATCGAAAAAGGAGCCGGAAGAGCCGTTCTCATTCAGCTTGACCCATGCAGGCCAAGAATTGCTTAGGTTGGCAGACGAGAATCACGTTAAATCCCTTTCCCCCTAATTTTATGTTTGGGCCAATGATCCCGAGCGGCGCGGCCTTTTTCTAACAGCAGCACGAGAGCATGAGGAGATTAAACTTCAAGGACGTCGAAGCTTGGGCGGAACGAGTTCGGATTGGTTTCAACTTTTTGTAACATCAAAATCGGTAGAGCTGGATCGTTCGACTGACCTTGGAAATTCTCCCTTTGAGAGAGAGGTAGATGCACGTATTCGCTGCCCACTCGGACTGAAAAATCACGTTCTAGGCTTAAATCTGCTATCACAGGCCAAGATTTTAGGCTCCACGTTAGATGGCACCGATTTTGTTTGCTCGGAAGGGCTAATTGGTGTGCGTAGGGGGTATCGTATGCCACGCTCGTTACTATCTCACCTCGTTTACGTGACCTCCTTGTGAAACATGTCGTTAAAGGCTGGGCATCCGAAGTAGTTGAAATAGTGTGAAACGACGGACTCCTGTGATCACTGGTGAAAAATCCCCATGTCACAAGTAAACCCGATTACTTGCGAAAACGCCAGTTTTCACAAGGTATCTTATTATTTCTTCTACACAACCACGATTTGACTTGCCATGACTAATCCGGCATATCCTGAACTTCTCTTTTCCTATGGCACACTCCAATTGGAGCCAGTGCAAATGGCGACATTCGGTCGTCCATTATCGGGTACGAGTGATGCGTTAGTAGGTTTTCAATTGGTCGCCTTAAAGATTCAAGACCCGAAGGTAGTCGCAATCAGCGGAAGAGAGCATCACACTATGGCCTGCTTCACCGGACGTCCCTCCGACGTTATATCCGGAACAGTTTTTGCTGTGACGTTACAAGAAATTCAGAATGCCGATACTTATGAAGTGGCAGCAGTTAAGCGAGCAAAAGTAGAACTTCGATCGGGAACATTTGCATGGGCATACGTCGATGCTCGATACGCGCCCTGATGTTTTGATTACTTGTGAAAACGCCAGTCCTCGCTATCCTTTTAAATCGCTCCAAGGTGGGTCTTGCGATCGATCATTGCTAGTGAGCTGACTAATTTCAGCAACGACTTGCACCAGCGCCATCTCATCGGCAATCGAAGCAGTCAACGCATAACGAAGGCGCAGAATCCTCTCTTGCTGTTTAAGTTGAGCGATTCGTTCTTGGGTTGAGGTTTCCATAGTTAGGGCATCTCGGAAGACTTAAGTTTTAGATTCGTTGAACTCTAGAGCTATCCGTTAGCGAATGAAATTGCTCATCTCATCGTCCGGGAGAGGGAGTGAGGCAAGGTGATCACGCAGTCTTTTTCTATCTTTTTCCTCCATTGTCACGAACTCAATCCCATTGCCTAACGCGGGATCGCAGGTTCTCACCACTCCTATGAGATCGCAGCGCTTGCCATCGATCCAAAGCGTCATCAAAAGCGTGGTTCCCTTGGGAAATGGAGAGCGATTGGGGGCATAGCAGCCATTTTTACTGATGTCGACAACCTCGCAGGTGGCAGGAAAATCATCAATGGCTTCGCGGACCTGCACTGTTACACCACATCTATACCGTTCACATCGGCGTGTACCTTGTGCCGAGATTTCAGAAGATGCCGTGCTTTCTGATTTGTCTAGACTCTCGTTGCTCACTTGGGGACGCACCTGGGAAACCAACCTTCTAAACCGATCGGCTTCGAGGTGTGACATTTTCCAACTGTTCTCAACAGCATGCAACACACCGGAGTAACGTTGCGGCAGAGCAACTTGAGGTGTCCGACTGTCTTTCGCAGTGGGGTTGTCAACAATGGTGTCATAACCGTTGCGGTTATTACCTCGGTGCCTTTTCGACTAGCCGACGTTGTATGACAATTCTGGGCCAATGGAAATAAAGAACAGGACACTTCGTGAGTTGTGATATTCAACCCATCCTTCAAACGAAGTTGCCAGCCTGGGTGCGGATCGACGTTAATCGCGGGAACTCTTTATGAAGGATAAAAAACTCAAAGCAAGTTTGTTGCATACCCGGGAGGCGTTGATAGCATTAATTGAGAGTCCACTGATTACCCCTGCCGCGAGGAAGGTTCTCCTAGACCTGCAGCATGATTTGGAAACGGAGCTTGCATCATTAGATCCGATTTCCAATGCTTGGAATTAATTCACGTCGGCAGGGACTACCCATTTTATGAGTGCGATTCAGAATCAGAATCTATTAGTTCTTTCTCTCGAAAGGCCGGGGAGTTCGTAGTTTCCATTTCACCGGACAGCCCTCTGACACCAGCTCGAAGGCGGGCGATAGTCCGAGAATCAGAATGCGGATGTAATGTATGAGTTAGCTTGACAACTAGCGAAAAATCGCCATTACACAAGTAAAGCGATTACTCATGAAAACGCCTATTCTCGGGGGGTAACCTTGCTTGAATTTGCCCTCGCGATCCACAATTTCAGGATCCGACAACGACTTCTGTGCACCGCTCATGTCACTCTCTTCGGATTTAGCCAGATCGATCATTTCGTGCCTGTGGGAATACGGACGAATAGTCCTCATAGTTACGGTGTGCTCAGGCGCTTCCGGGCTAAGGCACGGGGTTAGAACTGCCATCCAATTGATGGTATTTGTCTGAGGCGTAACCGCCTCCTTCTGCTTCTTTTCATTTTCAGTAATTCAATTTCAAAATACCCTTGCTCTTATGCAAATGAAGCCGGTGTGGGGTGCCGTTACCTTATTGGCCGTTATCTCAGCTGTAATCGTTGGAACTTGGTCGGGCTTCAACGCTATTCGTTATCGGCAGCCCATTTCGATAGTGGGAACTACTCCCCGGACAGACAGGGCAGTGTTCGAGACTTGGTCTAAACCGCTCGTTTCCATAGTCGTTTCTCTATCAGTCATATCAATCTTGTGGTTGGAGTGGATTGCACGGTGACACCAGTAGTTGTAGCGAGTAATCGGGATTACTTGTGAAATCGCGTCACACACTTCAAGAATTCACAGCTCGAAGGCGCCGCGCCAAGTCGACGAAATCGCTCGCCACTACATCGAATTCCTCATTCGGAGCAGGATTGAAAGGAACTGCCAATCCGTTTTCGAGCGGCCGATGGACGTAGGCCGTTCTCATGCCCACGGCTTTCGCTCCACGAAGGTCGCGGGGATGGCAAGCCACCATCATTATCTGATCCTCTGGCAAATTCAGCACTCTGGATGCCATTTGATACACCTCAGGATCGGTCTTGTAGTGACCAGACAATCCCGCTGGCAATAGGCAATCCCAAGCAAGTCCTGAGTTTTTTGCCATGTCCACTAGCAGTTCCATATTGCCGTTCGACAGAGCCGCAACCGTATAATGAGTCCGCATTTGACGTAGCCCGTCCACGGCATCCGGCCACGGGTTGAGTCGATGCCAAACGCGATTAAGCTGATCGGTTTCCCCTTCGGATAAATCCCTCATGCCGTATCGGCTGACAAGATCATCCAGCAAATCTCGGTGCAGAGAGTCGACGTTTTGCCAGGGAATTTGTTTTTTGCGAATCTGGTCGATGCGTTGGTGATAGCCGGCGCGCCATTCATCGGCCACCAATCCCCAGTCAATGCACCAGCCTTTTTGAGAATTCAGCAGGCATCCCTCGTTGATGATACTGGTCCGCCAATCGACGACAGTTCCGAACACATCAAAGGTTAAAGCCTTGACCAAGTTGCATTCTCCTGAGTGTTGCGCGAGTCTTGAAGACCTGAGAAGCGTGGGCGATTAAGAGTCTTCCTTAAAGTTCAGGGAAAAGCTACCCCTCCTATACGACTCGCAATAGCTGGTGAAAAATCCCCATTTCACAAGTAGATGTCGAGGGCTTCGACAGAACAAGACTCAAGATTTCTAAGATTCATTTGGGGAAAAGCCACTTTTTCATAGTTCAGGCAATCCTTAGACTGGTAGCTCGAGACGAAAAAAAATCCTTGTCAAGCCCCTCTTTTTTCATTTTTCCCGCTAACTATTTGATCGCAATCGAAATATAGTTGTCACCAAAATGTCCCATTCACCCTCTCAAATTTCGTATCCTATAAATATCGGGACAATTTAAGGATCTGTTGCCCGGGGGTTCTGGGTGCCCCGGGTTCCGCGAGCCGAATGGGCGAGCTAACCCGGGATCTAAAAACTCTACGGGCAGGGCTGCGAATCGGTAAGATGGACGCTCGTAGTTCCTTTATTTGCCGGATGAGGGGAGAGGGCAGAGGGCTTAAAAAGCATAGCTGTGAATTTCACTTCAATAAATCCTTTGTTTTGTATTAACTAACCCTAAGTCCTTTGTTTTCAATTAGGCGTTAGGGGGGGGGGGGGGGGGGGTAGCTTCTAAGGTTTACTTGTAAGTAAAGACCTCAGATGTGGCGCAGACACTCTTGTCCGCGCACAAACCGAATCACGACACAGAGCTGACTTCATGCAGGAATACTCGTAGCTTTTCGTTATCAAGCTTTCCATTTGTTCTAACTCCGCTACAAACGTCGACACCGTACGGTTTGACGATCGAAACAGCCCTTGCCACGTTTTCAGAATTCAAACCGCCCGCCAGAAAGAGCGGCTTCGAAATCGCGTGGCGAATCCTGCGGCTGATTTCCCAATTGTGAACTCGGCCGGTTCCGCCAAGTTCCTTCACAGCGAGCGATGGGTTTCCCGAGTCGAGAAGAATGGCATCGACCTGCTGCGCGGCCTCAACCGCCTCCGCGATCGATTCATCACCAGTGACATGAATGACTTGAACCAGCGATATCCCAGGAAGTGCGGATCGCAAACGCTCATGCGCACCGGTCGGGAGTCGATCGACCAGCTGCAATGCGTTCACGCGCGAGTGCCGTTGCTGCTCGATGATTTGGTCCACATCGTCAGCACAGGTAAGCAGAAAGCTGCCGATTGCCGGTGGAATGGTCGCAGCGATCTCCGCGATCAAGTCGTCTGCGATAACGCCTGGACCGCTGGGCATCGCCGAAACCAATCCCAGTGCGGAAGCGCCGCATGCGACTGCGAGACGAGCTTCTTCCACGCTACTGATGCAGCAGATTTTGACTCGAATCATGCGATCTCTGCTGGGATCATTTCTGAACCTTTGGGGCTTCTGGGCAAAATCTTCGCTCTCGTCACCAACGCGACCGACGCGACGACGATGACGCTGCCAGCGACAACGTAGCCGTCAACTTTGTCGTGGGCAATAAGCCAGCCAAGAAAGACCGCGACGATAGGATTCACGTACGCATAGGTCGCAACCTTTGAAACCGGCACGTTATGTAAGAGCCAAATGTAAGCGCTGTATCCGATCCAGGAGCCGAAGACGATGAGGTAAGCGATCGCGCCGATTCCTCGAGAGTTCCAGCTCGCGCGCGAGTATTGGTGGAGAGCACCAGCCAGCAGCAGATTCAAAATTCCAGCAATGGTCACCTGCCATGCGCTGGCAACGAAAGCGTCGATTCCTTTCTGCCATCTCTTGGCAAAGCACGATCCCAAAGCCCAGCTGAACGAGCACCACAACAGCGTTAACGATGGAATCAGTTGCTGCCGTTCTAGGACATTGGTCGCTCGAAGTTTGGGCCAAAGCAGAACAACGACTCCGGCAACACCGGTTGCCAAGCCGATGAATCCCGAACGCGAGGTGCGATCGCCGCGAAACACCCAGTTTTCCAAAACTAAAAGCCACAAGGGGACGATAGAGGCAATCAGCGCAGAGGTTCCCGAGGGGACGAAATATTCAACCCATGCCAAGACCGTATTGGAGGTCGTGAGGAGGAGTATTCCGACCACGCCGAGCTGAAAAAACTGCCTGCGCGTGACTTGAATCGACCGCCCAGACCAGCTGCAATAGGCCAGCATGGCAAGACCTGCGATGGTAAAGCGTGTTCCAGTCATGACGAGAGGAGGGATTTTCTCGCTGGCGATCTGGATGCCGAGATATGTCGATCCCCAGAACAGGTACACCAATCCAAAGGCGACGGCGACCTGCAACCGCGAGTGTGTTGCCTGGGGCATAAGAAGCGCTCAGGTTAACAGATGTGGCTTTCCCGAATGGTTACTTGTGGGCGAATTGCGTGTATCTTCGGCTGTTTTGGACTGATCCAAATAAGCCTATAATAGGGATACGAAACTATGCGTATTCGCCACCAAGTTGAAACTGTTGTGCTGGCTGCCCCTCCGGGCCGTCTGCGCATTCGCTTGAGCTACCCTCGTGTCGGCAGGAATGTTCTGCCCTCGAATGCGCGTCCTTTCCTTTTTGGTTGCGACTAGTTCGACCCTCTTGCTGAAAGCTCCGGAATTTTTTCCGGCAAGATCTACCGCACGAAAACGTGCTCAGCTTTGATGGAGGGTTTTCCAATGCCGACCGAAACGCTTACGTCAGCCGGTCTTACTTCTGCTGGTCCGGCGATTCGCACCCAGCTACCAGGTCCGAATGCCAAAAGAATTCTAGAAAAAGATGGCGAGTTAATCTCGCCGTCTTACACTCGGTCATATCCGCTGGTGGCCAAGCGCGGCCGCGGACTCATGATCGAAGACGTGGACGGCAATGAGTTCATGGACTTCGCTGCCGGAATTGCAGTGTGCTCGACGGGTCACTGCCATCCAGAAGTCGTGTCTGCAATTCAGAAGCAGGCCGCCGAACTCATTCACATGTCTGGCACCGACTTCTACTACGAGAACATGGTGACGCTGGCCGAGCGGTTGTCGAAGATTGCTCCGATGCGCGGACCACATCGTGTGTACTACGGAAATTCTGGTACCGAGGCGATTGAAGCAGCGATCAAGCTGTCGCGCTATCACACCAAACGGCAGCAGATCATCGCCTTCTACGGGGCTTTTCATGGACGTACGATGGGCGCGCTGGCTTTGACCGCGTCGAAGCCACAACAACGCCGCAGATTTTCGCCGGTGATGCCCGGCGTGACGCACGTTCCATATCCCAATCTATATCGTGGGCCACAAGGCAGCGCGCAGGAACAAGAGGAATACGCGCTGAGCTGTGCACGCTTTATTGAAGACAAAGTTTTGAAGACCGAAATTCCGCCGGAAGAAGTCGCCGCGATTTTCGTCGAGCCAATTCAAGGCGAAGGTGGATATGTTGTCGCTCCGACCATCTTCATGCAGGAGCTGCGGAAGATTTGCGACCGGCATGGAATCCTGTTGGTTGCCGATGAAGTGCAATCAGGAGTTGGACGCACCGGGAAATGGTGGGCGATTCAACACACGGGCGTTGAGCCCGATATCGTTTGCATGGCAAAAGGAATCGCGTCAGGTCTGCCGCTTGGAGTGATGATGAGCCGTGCACAGATCATGGATTGGATTCCGGGATCGCATGCGTCGACGTTTGGCGGAAATCCGGTGGCGATCGCTGCATCGCTGGCAACGCTCGATATTCTTGAACGCGAAGGCGTGAAGAATGCAGAGACAATTGGGGCGTACATGATGAAGCGGATGTCAGCATGGCCCCAGGCAGTTCCGCTGGTTGGCGATGTTCGCGGACGTGGATTGATGATCGGGATTGAGATCGTCAGCGATAAGCAAAAACGTACGCCTGCTGGGGAGATTCGTGATGCGATCGTGGAAGCGGCGTTTTACAAAGGCCTGTTGATCCTGGGTGCGGGCCCGAATACGATTCGTCTGTCGCCACCGTTGATCCTGAACAAAGAACAGGCGGATATCTCGCTGGACATTCTCGAAGAATGCATAAGTGCAGTCGCCAGTCGCCAGTTGCCAGTTGGCAGCTAAGTACAGAAGAGCAGTTGGCAGTTGGCAGTTGGCAGTTGCCGGTGGCTGGTTGCTGTTAATTAGACTCAGAAGAGAGCTAGGATAAACCCGTTTTGCGCGGACAGGAGTGTCCGCGCAAAACAAACCGAAACCACAAAACCAAAGACACAAAATCAGAGCCACAAAGCCTGAGGTTGACTCAGGCTTTTGCTTTTCGAATCCCAGATTGGGAGCCGCAGATGACCGTAGTGTTTCTCCATCCTTGCAGCTCGATCTAACCAGCCATTAACGTCAAAGATCGGCTTGGCCGATAGATTCTTCGCAAGCGCGTTTACCGAAACGCGTTTGATGGTTTGATTTTATGTCCGGACGCATCTTCGAAACCGCGTTTCGCCTCATCGACCGAGTTACGGCGAACCTGCCGCAACTATCTCGAACGGCACCGAGAGCTGAACATTTGGTGACGGCGGAGCGCGGCGAAGATGCTGCATTCTTTTTTTTGCGACGGCTCGGCTACATTATCGTGGCTCGCCGTTTTCGCGCGCATCGCACGCATGGAGATATCGATCTAGTAGCGTGGGATGGTGACACGCTGTGTTTCATTGAGGTAAAGACCCGGACGACGCATGATGTGAAACCGGCCGAGGTGTCTGTGGATCATGACAAGCGAAGGTCGATCTCTAAGGTCGCGCGAGAATACCTACGAAAGTTACCTGAGTTACCCACGCGCCGCTTCGACATCGTGAGCGTTTACTGCGACAATCAAGGGAAGCAACCGAACATCACGCTATTTAAGAATGCTTTTCCGATGGCATAATATCGGCGGGCAGTTGAGAGGGTTCCGTTTTGCCAGAGCTTAGAAAAGATCCGATTATTGGCCGCTGGGTCATCATTTCCACTGACCGCGCGAAGCGGCCGACTGATTTCGTACGCGAAGGGTTCCAAAACAAAGGTGGCTTTTGCCCGTTTTGCACCGGCAACGAATCAAAAACTCCGCCCGAGGTTTTGGCGTACCGCCCTTCGGCTAATGGCAATCCAGCGCCCAAGCGTGACACCGCGGGCTGGACTTTGCGCGTAGTGCCAAATAAATTTCCCGCGCTCGGCATTGAAGGCAGCATGAATCGCCAGGCCGAGGGCATGTTCGACAAGATGAACGGCGTGGGCGCGCATGAAGTCATTATCGAAACCGCGGATCATGGGCTGAGCCTGGAGCATCTTCCCGAGCGCAAAATTGAAGAAGTGTTTTGGGCCTTCCGCGATCGCATCCTGGATCTAAAGCAGGATCGCCGTTTCAAATACATTTTAATCTTCAAGAATCACGGTGAGGCGGCAGGTGCATCGCTGGAGCACTCGCATTCGCAATTGATCGCGCTGCCGATTGTACCGAAGCAGGTTGTCGAAGAACTCGAAGGTGCGAAGCAGTATTACATCTATAAAGAACGCTGTGTTTTTTGCGACATTATTCGGCAAGAGATCGATGCTGGCGTTCGAGTGGTTTCTGAAAACCAGGACTTCGTGACGATTGCTCCCTATGCTCCGCGCTTCCCGTTCGAGACGTGGATTCTGCCTAAGCGTCACGAATCGGCATTTGAGAATTCTTCTTCGGCCATGTTCGAGAATCTGGCGAAAGCCCTGAAGAGTCTGCTGACGAAGGCAGATCTGGTCCTCGATACGCCTTCTTACAATCTCGTCCTGCACACATCGCCATTGCAAGATCCTTCGCTCGAGCACTATCACTGGCACATCGAATTCATGCCCAAACTAACTAAGACGGCAGGATTCGAGTGGGGCACGGGGTTCTACATCAACCCGACTCCTCCAGAGGAAGCGGCGAAATATTTACGTGAGGCTAACGTCGAATTAGCGCAAGCGGTGGAAGCGCATCCCTAAAACCTCCTAGAAAATACAAAAAGCGTCGGAGAGATCCGGCGCTTTTGTTTTGAGATTAAAGGTTCGATAATTTTTCAATCAAACCACGGTTCGACGTCCAGTAGCCAGTTGCAGAACTAAAACTACAACGGCGGCTAACAAGATCATCCAAAGCCACGCACCCAGCTGATAGGTACCGACCACTCCTAGCAGCCACAAAACCATCAGAACCACGAAAAGCGTCCAGAGCATTGTGACCTCCAATCGGGAGCTGTTCTCATAACTGTGGTGCGAAAAGTTTGGAAAGGGTTGTCAGCGGTGATTAGCTTTGACACCAGGTCTGCCGAAAGAAGGAGGTATGCGGCACCTGTCTTTAGCCTGATCTTTAACACCCACATCTGCCAAAAGGAGGCAGATATGGGGCACGGATCAGTTAGGACTGCTTATCCTGCCACTCTTCGTACCATGCCATCTGGATGGCCTCGAGCTTGCCTTCGTTGGACTTGGCAGGATCATCGGCAAATTGAGACAGAGTGGTGATCATCTTGAAAAGGTCGGTGAAGCGGACCTCTAGGGGGTTTTGATCGGGAAAAGTTTCGGAGAGGAGAATTCCCAGATCTTCAGCGTCGTCCCAATGTAGTTGTTCGGCCATGTAGTTTCTCAGTGATTCAGTTTCTTGTGGATCCGCTTTCAAAGACTTGCCGGCGGGACGCCGGCGCTACACGTGAACGCTAGTGGTCTCCGCCTTCGCTCACATAGTTACGATTCCAGGCGGGGATTTCGACCACGACTTCACCGGGCTTCTCGATGACAACCTGGCATCCAAGTCGCGAATTGAGCTGGAGGTCGGCGGCCATGTCGAGGCGATCGGCTTCGTCGTCGTCCATCTCGCTTAGGTTTTCTGCGCCTTTTTTCACCCAGACGTGGCAGGTGGTGCAGGCACAATTTCCGCCGCAAGCGTGGTCGAGAAACATACCGTGGTTGAGCGCAACATCGAGGATCGAGTGCGGCTTACCATGTTCGTAGTAAGGCAGTTTATCGAGATCGAATTCCACGGTCTTGCCTTCGGGTAAGAAAGTTAATTTCACGGTGTTGCCAGACGTCGCTTCTGCCACTGCTCCCGTCCCTTGCTGCTTTTCTTGTGCCATAACTCTTAATCCTTTTTGCGCCTAGCGCTCGCTTTTGATCTCTGCGGGTGCGAACGGATGAGGTGCGGTCACGCCCTCGCCGGTATCCGCTTCGTCAAATGTTTTCCCTTTTAAAGCGCTGCCCACCGCCTGATCCATCATCATTTCAGCGAGCTTCATCGATCCCGCATTCAGGGCTTCGATTGCGTCGCGAATTGCTCTGTGGTCATCGCCACTCATTGCGCCACGCAAATTCCGCTCCTGCTGTTCGATCTGATTGTGCTCGCCGGGTGTTAAGAGATGCCAAGCGGGGCTCGAGCGTCCTTTTTCAAGAGCGGCGAGAATTGTTCCCGCCTCGTTGCGGGCTTCGATGAGCTGTCTCTCGCGAAAGTCGTTCTCAGCGTTGTCGAAGGAGTCGAGAATCATGGTCTCGACTTGCTCGTCGGTAAGGCCATAGCTGGGCTGGACTTCGATCTCAGCCTCTTTGCCACTCCGCTGCTCGCGAGCAGAGACGTGCAGGATCCCATTGGCGTCGATTAAAAAGCGCACTTCAATGCGCGGCAAGCCTGCGGGCATCGGCGGGACGCCCTTTAGGTCGAAACGCGCCAAAGAACGGCAATCTTTTGCTAATTCGCGCTCACCCTGCAAAACATGGATTGCGACGCTGGTTTGACCATCCACGCCGGTAGTGAAGTGTTCCACTGCCGATGCCGGAATTGTCGAATTGCGATGAATGATTTTCGCAACGACTCCACCCAGCGCTTCGATGCCGAGGGATAACGGGGTGACGTCGAGCAACAACATGTCCTCTGTTGCTTCCGAACCTCCACCCAGGATGTTGGCTTGAACGGCAGCACCAAGAGCGACCACTTCGTCTGGATTAAGCCCGGTGTGAGGTTCTCGCTTAAAAAGATCCTTCACGATCTGGCGGACGCGGGGAATGCGGGTGGAGCCTCCAACCAGAACAACTTCATCAATCTGATCGGGGGTCAGATTCGCATCTTTTAAGGCCTGCTTGGATGGGCCAATGGTGCGCTGAAAGACTGGTTCGGCCAATTGCTCGAAGATCTCGCGGGAGATTTCGCGCTGATATCGCTGCCCACTAGGAAGCTCGATGTCGAGTTTTACCGACGGCTGCGATGACAGCAGAATCTTGGCGTCGATAACAGCCTTGCGAATCGCCTGCACCGCTTCGCCGTTTTTGCGTAGATCGAGTTTGAGATCGCCTTCGATGTCAGTGAGCGCAATCGTGATCAGCAGATTGTCGATGTCGTCGCCGCCAAGGTGCGTGTCGCCATTGGTAGCAATGACTTCGAAGATGCCATCATGCAGCTTCAGGATCGAAATGTCGAAGGTACCGCCGCCTAAGTCGTAAACCGCGACGATGCCGTTCTTCTTTTTGTCGAGACCGTAGGCGAGCGACGCGGCAGTGGGCTCATTCACCAGACGAAGAACGTCGAGGCCTGCAATGCGTCCGGCGTCTTTCGTTGCCTGGCGTTGTGCGTCGTTGAAGTACGCGGGAACCGTGACTACAGCCTTTTTAACGGAGGTCCCTAAGAAGCGTTCCGCATTCCTCTTCAGCTGACGAAGAATGTAGGCCGATATTTCTGGTGGAGTGAAATCTTTGTCGCCGAGCTTGATGCGTAATACTTCACCCTGCTGAAGATCGGAAGCGAGACGAAATGGAAATAGCTTCAGCTCATCTTGAACGTCTTCGACGCCGCGTCCCATAAGACGTTTAACCGAGTACACCGCTCGTTCGGGAGTTTCGATGAGATTCTTGCGTGCGGAATTTCCAATGACGAGCTGTCCCGATGCATCGAGCGCAACTACGGAGGGCAATAGATTTAAGCCGTCTTCGCCGGGAATGACCACGGGGCGATCGCCTTCCATATAGGCGACCAGCGAGTTCGTTGTTCCCAGATCGATTCCGACTATGCGTTCTTCAGGCATTTCTTACGTTGAACCTATTACCCACGTCTGCCAAAAGAAGGCAGATATGGGGCACGAATCTACGTTTCTAAAACTTCGTTTACGTCACGGACTAAGTTGCGAATGTAGTTACGTCGATTCAGCAGATCGACCATGCGATCACGGATTGGCTTGCGTTGATCGTCAGGCGCCGCACTATTCTTGCCCATTAACGCATCCCACTGATCCCAATCTTTCTTTAGCTCGTCTTGCATGCCCGAAAGCTTTTGCTCAAGTCCGGTCTTTGTACCTTGGAGCTCACTCAGCAGACCTGCATCCGCTTCACCCACCTTCTTGTTCATGCGGGCCTCTTCGAGCTGCATGTTCAACTCGAAGACTTCTTCCAGCAACTCGGGCGGTACCACCTGTTTTTTTTGCACACCGGTTTGGCGCGCCTGCTCAGTCGCCGCCTTCGATTGTTCTTCCAGCTGAACGCCTTCCAGCTTCAACAGATACTCGGTACGGGCGATCGGATCCCGCAACGTGCGATAAGCGTCGTTGAGCTGCGAACTCTTCTGCAGACTCCAGTCCTGCTCCTCGTTGGAAACCTTCGCATGCACGTCGGGATGAAGCTTGCGGCTGAGCTGATAGAACTCTTTCTCCAGCTGTGCAGCATCGACATTCAACAGGCGGGGCAAACCAAAAAATGAAAAGTAATCAGTTGGAGTGGCGGGCTGAACCTTCCCGCAAGCCTTGCAGAAGTGCGACGCTCGCATGTCGCCGCACGACCAGCAGTTAGCCTCGGGCTGCGGCGTTGCGCGGAGAATCGGAATTGCGGTGTTGCTGTTTTGCCCTGCCATGGGTTTGCCTTACATAATTAAGCCCGGCAACGATGCCGGGCTCGGAGACCGATGAACCAGCGATCTGACGCTGAAGTTGATGCTACGAGAAGGACGTTCCGCAACCACACGACTTCGAGGCGTTAGGATTCTTGAAGACGAAGCCTTGGTGCATGAGAGTTTCTTCGTAGTCGAGCGTCATGCCGTGCAAATAGATAAACGACTTCGGGTCAACGAAAACGCGCACATCTCCAAACTGAAAGATTCGATCGCGTTCACGAGGCTGCGAGTCGAACCGGATGTTGTAACTCAAGCCGGAACATCCACCGCCCTGCACGCCAACACGAAGGCCGCCCTGTTCGGGCGAGATATCTTCTTTGGCCATAGCAGACCGGATGCGGCTCACCGCTTTATCGGTGACCGTCAGCCCGCGCGCAGTTTGTGCGCCCGCTTGTGCCGGAGTTTCAGCCATTGTGCTCATCAGTTTATCTACCGTCCCGAAGCTTGGATGTAAGCAAAAAAGATTTTGCTCACCCCTCGTAATCGTTAGTGGGCCGCGTTGGCTTCCACTGGAGTCGCTTCGGTTGCGCCCTGCTTCTTCTTCCAGTCGGAAATCGCAGCGCGGATGGCGTCTTCCGCCAGCACCGAGCAGTGAATCTTCACTGGAGGAAGCGCAAGCTCCTTCACGATATCCATATTCTTGATGGCCAGAGCTTCATCCACGGTGCGGCCCTTCACCCACTCGGTCGCAAGCGACGAGGAGGCGATTGCCGATCCGCAACCAAAAGTCTTGAACTTAGCTTCTTCAATGACGTTGGTGTCGGGATTGACACGGATCTGCAGCTTCATTACGTCGCCGCACTCCGGTGCTCCTACGAGGCCAGTGCCCACGTCGGCGCTGCTCTTATCGAGAGATCCGACGTTGCGGGGATTCGAGTAGTGATCCAGTACTTTATCGCTGTATGCCATTCTTCATTCTCCTGAAACACTGAGCCGAGCTCAATCGTTTCGAGTTTTTGATCGTCGGACCCAGTAGTTCTGATGACCGACGATTTTGATTCCAATCTCTAACTTCTCTACTTCTCTAACTTCTGCGCGGGCAGGAGTGTCCGCGCCACACGTCTCCGTGCCACACTCTAGTGAGCTGCTGGTTCCGCAGCCCAAACCACTTTGCTCAGATCGATACCCTCTTTTGCCATTTCGTAGAGCGGTGAAAGTTCGCGTAAACGGCTAACCGTTTCCACGAGACGATCCGCAACGTAATCCACTTCAGCTTCGGTGTTAAAGCGTCCGAGACCGAAACGAATCGAGCTGTGAGCTAGGTCATCGCCAGTTCCAAGAGCCTTCAAAACGTAAGAAGGTTCGAGGGTCGCCGAAGTGCAAGCCGAGCCGCTGGAAACCGCGATGTCATTAATGCCCATCAAAAGCGACTCACCTTCAACATAGGCAAAGCTGATATTGAGGTTCTGCGGCAGGCGATGCTGCCAAGAGCCATTGACGAAGACTTCGTCCAAGCGCGACATAATGCGATCCTTCAAACGATCGCGCATCGCGGCCATCTTCTTGGACTCTTCTGGCATTTCCTTCATGCAGATTTCGCAAGCTTCGCCGAGACCGACGATTCCAGGAACGTTCAGCGTTCCGGAACGCATACCGCGTTCGTGACCGCCGCCGTCAATGCTCGGAGAAAGCTGAACTCGCGGATTCTTGCGGCGAACGAAAAGCGCGCCAACGCCCTTGGGGCCGTAGAGCTTGTGACCAGAGATCGACAGCAGATCGATCTTCATCGAGTTCACATCGATGGGAACTTTTCCAACGGCTTGAACCGCGTCAGTGTGGAAGAGAACACCCTTCTCACGGCAGATCGCACCGATTTCGGCGATGGGCTGCAAAACGCCGATTTCATTATTCGCAGCCATGATGGTGACAAGAATCGTCCTATCTGTGATCTCACTCTTGAGCACTTCGAGATCGACCAGGCCGTCCTTCTTCACCGGCAAGTAGGTAACGCGATAGCCGTACTTTTCCAGACGCTTGCAGGTGTCCAGAATGGCTTTGTGCTCGGTCACCGCTGTGATGATGTGATTGCCCTTCTCGCGGTACATCTCTGCAACGCCCTTAATCGCGAGGTTATCGCTCTCGGTGGCGCCGGAGGTGAATACAATCTCTTTCGAAGTTGCACCGATAAGCTTTGCAACCTGCTCGCGCGCCTTTTCAACCGCCTCTTCCGCATACCAGCCAAATTCGTGATTGCGGCTTGCGGCATTGCCGAACTTATTCGTCAGGTAAGGCATCATCGCTTCCAGCACTCGGGGATCGAGGGGCGTGGTCGCGTGATTATCCATGTAGATGGGCAGCTTCACATTGCCCTTTACGTTGGCTTCGGCGTTCGAAGAAACCTGGGTATGATTGCCGTTCTTACTCATTGCTTCTCTCCAATTCCAAAATCGTCAGTTCGCGATGGTAAGGGTCACTAGTTCATCTGCGACTGCTTGGCGACTGTCGTCCGCCGCCTGTGACAAATCAAAAACCGTTATCTTGCTCAACACTTCTTCAATCGTCTGGCTTACCTTGCGCAGGGGCTCTTTCACCGTGCAGCGGGTGGATTGCTCGCAATCACCGCGGTGCGTTACACACGAGGTCATAAAAAGCGGACCTTCAATCGCGCGAATCACGTCGAATGCGGAGATGGTGCGCGAATCCCGAGCCAGACTGTAGCCACCGTTGATTCCCTGCTGCGAAACCAGAACCTTGGCTCGAACCAGCTTCTGAAGAATCTTGGCAAGCAGCTCGGTTGGAATACCGTGAGCTTCCGCCAGCTCTTTCGCACTGCAAGCGCCTTTAGCCGAATGATCCGCGAGGTGCTTCATCGCGATCAATCCGTAGTCGGCTTTCTTGGTCAGCTTCAGCATGCAGGTACGCAAGTAACTACGACCTAATTGGTCGCACTTGATAGTTTAGATGTCCTTCCAAGGGGAAAGCAACATTTTTCAGGGAGTGGGCTCAGGCTGCATTTTCCGGTAAATCCAGCTGGTTGAAGGGTTTGAAAATTAAGACCAAAATGGTCCTAATTTGATTGATTAGTTCATCAGAGCCAGCTGACGGCGGATAGACAGGGCTAACTGGCGAACCTCGTCAGCATCAGACGCGTCAGGAGACATTCGGAGGTAATTCTCAAAATCCTCAGCAGCCTTGCGGAGCTGGCCATTGGCGTACCGTAGGACGGCCCGTTCCCGCATATCTTCTGCCGATTTGGGATGCAGGGCCAAGACCAGGTCCACGACTGCGACCGCCCGCTTGAAGTCGCGCTTATCCAGATATATCTGTCTTAGATTGTTCAACATCCGGGTTAGCATCTGCCGCCGGGTGACGGTATGCAGGAACTCCGGCTGCAGCGGCACGCCTTGTTGATAAATCTTGTCGAGCTTTTGCTGGCAATCTTCATGGCTCAGAACACTTCCCTGGCTGAAGGCGTCAATGAGGGTTTCTTTTCCATCAATGTCGTAATGCTTCAAGAGGAAATGCCCCGGCAATCCGACGCCGAAAAGGGGAAATCCCACGCGCTGGGCGACTTCCATATAGACCAAGGCAAGGGTAATCGGAATTCCCAGCTTTCGATACAAAACATCGTTCAGAAATGAATTTCGAGGATCGTAATAGTCCTCGGTATTTCCTCGGAATGCTTCTTCTTCGAAGAGAATTTGATTGAGAGCCAAAATATTGTCGGTGGCGCTGGGGTCGACTGGTAAAAGCTGCTTTACCCGATGGGCAAAGGCGTCTAAAACGCGGATAAATCGTTCAACGTCTAGATCTGGATATTCGAGTCGGGCGATCGTAAGAGCGGCGCGCTCGAGAGAAATGCGATCCTCATCGACGTCCTGGCGGACCAGAACTGAGAACTCCTCGCGAAGGGTGGGAGGAATCCAATCAGCCACATATTTATGTTAACAGAACAGTCAATAGGCCGGCTGCCGGTCTCCAGATGCCAGTTGGCAGATTCGGCAGTCTCGTGATCGACTGGCTGCATCTGAGTCTCAGGAGATGAACATGTCCCTTAAAGATAAGAAGCGAAGAGAGACGGGCCCGAACTCGGCAGGTCAATCGGGCGATAACCAACAAATTTCCAACCGGGCGGATGCGGACTCGGAAAGCGTCGAAGAATTGTTGGACGAGGGAAATTCGTTCGAGGCCAGCGTAGTGGATGGAGTCCAGAACGCGAAGACCGCGGATGTTTCCGAAGTGCGGACGCGACAGGTACCGGAAGACGATGTTCCGGAAGAATATTTGGATCAGGACCGGGAAGCTAGCTAAGTGGGCCTAACAAAACCAGAGTTGAAGCAGTCGTCGCGCAGAAGGCGTTGAACGCCTCAAAGCTCCTCGGCGAGCGCGACGATAATTCCCGCAGGGCCTCGCATGTAGCAGAGTCTGTACTTGTCCTCGTACTGAGCCACGTCGCCAACCAGTTCGGCGCCGATGGCCGTCAGGCGAGCGACAGTGTCGTCGACGCTTTCGACTGTAAACATAACGCTTCGGAGGCCCAGCGTGTTCGGCGGTGCGATCGCTGGTTGGATCTCGGACAGCTTTGGATTACGAAACTTAGTCAGCTCAAGCCGTCCGTGCCCATCTGGGGTCCGCATCATGACGATATCAACTTGAACATTTTCCAGCCCGTTGACGCGGTCTACCCACGGGCCGGTGATCGGCATCTGGCCTTCGATCGTCATACCCAGAACTTTAAAAAAATTGATTGCGGGTGCCATGTCGTCGACGACGACGCTGATGTGGTCCAACCTTTTTATCGTCATGTCGCTAATATAAGCAGAGATTGCGGGCGTCGGTCCAGGCCGACGTTCTCCCAAGTTGGATCCCACGAATTACTCGTCTAATTCGTACGCTTTTCCCAGCCACTTCTTCACTTCTGCGTCGATCTCTTTCACCGATGTCAGCGCTACCCGGTGGGTGATGCGGTCGCCTTTGGCGAGACCGCCGGTATCGACCAAACGCTTGGGAATGGCCGCGATTTTTCCAAGAGCCAAGCCGAGATCGATGCGTGTATTCGTTGCCGGCTTGATCTGAGCAAAGACATGTTTGCGGCGTAGCGGAACGGTGGTCTTAGTGGGTGTGGCCGTAACGTCGTCTCCGAGCGTACGGGTAAACTCCATCAGCGCTTCGTAAATTGGCTTAAGTCCGGCTTTGCCGCCTGAAAAAAGCGAAGCTTCATTTTCCTCGGCGTTGTATTCGACGCTTCCGCCAACATGCTCCGCGATCAACATAGCTGTCGCCATGCCAAGTCCCTGATTTTTGCGCAGCCATGCCAGCTGCTCTTTGCGTGTCGGCCCGCCAGACTTTTTCGTCAGCTTCACCCATTCATCGATGTTCTTGCCTGTGCGCGCCTGAAGATTTTTCAGCATCGCTTTCATGTGGGCAATGGCAGGACGTTCGGCGAATGAAGTTTTGGCGGTCATGAAGCCCTCTCTGTCGATGTTTAATGATTTTATTCGGTGGGCAATACAATCCCACAATCAGGGACGTTTTGCCCCAGTTAAGCCCCGGCGAAAAGCTTGACCTTGTCCGAGCCATCGCTTAAAGTGCGCCCCTTAACATGATGAGGACCATTCCCATGAAGAAAACTCTGCTGTCCCTGGTTATTGCACTGATTCTTGCGCCGCTCGCAATCGCCCAGACTAAGAAACCCCCGACTGAAGCGATTGATATTTCCAAGGCCGATATCGATGCGGTGCTGAAAAATTCCCCGCCAAAAATCGATCAGAGCCTGCGCATTGTCGATATGGGCAAATACAATCTGGCAGTAGGCGTGGTGCATCGCGGTCCGACGAAAGAAAAAGCAAACGATCCTATCGTTGGCGTTTATCACGATCAGACAACTGAGACGTATGTGATCCTGTCAGGAACAGGAACTCTGGTTACGGGCGGAACATTGGAGAATCCCAAACAGACCGACCCCAACAGCGAAAACGTGAAACTCTTGAATGGCCCCAGCACGAACGCAACGGTGAAAGATGGATTTCGCCGCCAGTTACACGCAGGCGACGTCGTTATCATTCCCGCAGGAGTCTTTCACGGATGGACTGGGATCACAGACCAGGTAACGTATCTAAGCGTGCGACCCGATATCGATCACGTTCTGCCTTCCGGTTACGTGAATCCAGCGATCAAGAAATAGTTTTGAGGACGAACTCGTGAAGCCTTGCAGAAAATTCGTGATTCTTTGCTTACTCGGGATCTCGGCATCCCTCTTCGCCGCTGACCAACCTAAATTCGCCGGCAAGACCCCTATGTTTCAGGTGGATCCTGATTGGCCAAAGTTGCCAAACAATTGGGTGCTGGGCGACACCGGAGGCGTCACGATTGATGACAAAGATCATATCTGGGTCTTGCATCGGCCGAAGACCGTAAAGGCAGGCTCGCACTCGGCTCCGCCGGTCATCGAATTCGACGCGGCCGGAAAGTTTGTGCGCGCATGGGGAGGCGACGGAACGGGCTACGAATGGCCGTCGAACGAACACGGAATTTTCGTCGATCACAAAGGCTTTCTATGGATCGGCGGGAACTTCCCGGACGACACCATGCTGCTGAAATTCACCACAGAGGGAAAGTTCGTGAAGCAATTCGGCAAGAAAGACAAAACCGGAGGCAACGCAGACACCCAGGACTACCGCTCCCCAGCCGATCTGGTTGTGGATCCGAAGACCAATGAGGTTTATGTAGCGGATGGCTACGGCAACCGGCGTGTGATCGTGTTCGATGCCGAGACCGGAGCCTTCAAGCGCATGTGGGGCGCCTTCGGCAACAAGCCAGCCGATGCTACCTCTCCGACAGTCCGCAATGGTATGGATGGCATGAGGTCCACGGCAGCTCCATTCGATGAGCAAGGCGAAGGCTCGCAGCAATTCGCACTTGTGCACTCGATCAAGATTTCCAGAGACGGCCTCGTCTATGTCGCGGACCGCCCGAATCGTCGAATTCAGGTCTTCACACCTCAGGGAAAGTATGTGAAGCAGGTTTTCATCAACCGCAAGGGTCCTTCGGATCAATCGGTTTGCGGCATCGCATTGTCCAGAGATCCGGATCAGGAATATCTGTACATCGCCGACTACGGCAACTCACACGTCATCGTGTTGCGCCGTAAGACTCTGGAGACGCTCGATTCCTTTGGAGACCGTGGTCCCGCGCCCGGACAATTTCAAGGCGCACACCACCTGGCTTCGGATTCGAAAGGAAATTTGTACGTGACCGAAGTTGCACCGGGCGCGCGAATCCAGAAATTCCTGCTGAAAGGCTACAAATAGCCAGCCAGCACTAGTCTCGGAACAGATTCTTTAGGATGAAGAGAGCGTTCGCTGGCCGTTCCGCTAACCTACGCATGAAGTAGGGGTACCACTCCGAGCCAAACGGAATATAGACCCGCATCCGCCACCCTTCTTTCACGATCTGCTCTTGAAGTCCCCGGCGTACTCCGTGGAGCATTTGAAACTCAAAAGCCTCGGGTGGAATTTTTTCTGCGCGGGCAAAGCGCTTTGCTTCGGCAATAATCGATTCATCGTGCGTAGCCAGCCCATGATAGATCCCGCTCTTCATCAGCATCTTCATCAGCTTGACATAGTTGGCATCAACGTCGGCTTTCTTTTGAAACGCAATCTCCTCTGGTTCTTTGTATGCACCCTTACAAAGACGAATGCGAATCCCGGCATTCAGTAAGTCCATCACATCTTTTTCGCTTCGATACAGATAAGACTGAATCACCGCTCCCACATGTCCCGCGTTTCCTGGAACCCGGTTCATTTCGTGGACAAACCGAAGCGTTTTCTCTGTATAGGGAGAGCCCTCCATGTCCACGCGAATGAAGTTATCTGTCTTGGCGGCATGTGCAATCAGGCCACTCACTAATTGGCGCGCTAAAGACTCATCCACATCCAAACCCATGTGAGTGAGTTTTAGGCTGACATTGGAATTTAGCTGATTCCCTACGATCTGATCGATGATCTGGTGATAGAGTCCTGCGCTTTCACGCGCCTCGGCAGCGTTGGTGACGTTCTCACCCAGATTGTCGATGCTGACCGCCATTCCCTTCTGGTTGGCACGGCGCACACATTCAATCGCATCCGCAACCGTGGTTCCCGCCACAAAGCGGTGTGACATGCGATGACCGAGTGGGGAATGTTCGGCGAAGGCTCGAAGCGGGCGGCTCGTGGAGAGCGCGATGAAAAATTCCCTTAGCAAGGTTCTCCGAAAAACCGCTCTAAACTGGCTTCGTATGGGATGACGAGCCGGAGCAAATCGGACAATTCGAAACTCCCGGTGTTTCTCCAGGGAGAGTATTTCTTCCAACTGGGGCATACGATATTTGTTGCATGTCGCAGCCTCCGCCAGCTAGTACACGGATCACAATCCATCCGTTTACTAGCGATTATTCGCCCTTTTCTTCCAGATACTTCTCAACTTCCAGGGCAGCCATACATCCCGTACCTGCCGCTGTAATCGCCTGCCGATAGCGCCGATCCTGCACGTCTCCCGATGCAAACACCCCAGGGACGTCGGTGAAAACATAATCGTGCGTCACGAGATAACCGTCCTTATCCATCTTGAGCTGGCCATCAAATACTTTCGTATTCGGGATATGCCCGATCCCCAAGAACATCGCGCTCACCGGCAGGTGATAGCGCTCGTTGGTTCTCAAGTTGTGGATCTTTAGGCCCGTAACTTCCTTCTTGCTGACGTCATGCACGTCTTCTACTACCGAATCCAGCAGAAACTCGATGCGAGGATTTGCCTTGGCGCGGTCGAGCATAATCTTGGACGCTCGGAACTGGTCGCGGCGATGGATCAAACTCACTTTTGTCGCAAATCTGGTGAGAAACATCGCCTCTTCCATAGCGGAGTCTCCGCCTCCGATCACCGCGATTTCCTTTCCCGAAAAGAAAAATCCATCGCAAGTCGCGCAGGAAGAGACGCCGTGACCAATCAACGCCTGCTCGTTAGGCAGCCCCAGCCATCGCGCCGATGCGCCGCTGGCAATGATCAGCGTTTTCGTCCGGATGGTCTCATGGCCGATGGTCAACTCAATCGGGCTTTGGCTCAGCTTCGCCGACGACACCACTCCGTGCATGTACTCGGCACCGAAATGTTCGGCTTGCTTCCGCATATTCTCGGTTAGCTCCGGACCCATGATGCCTTCAGGGAATCCGGGAAAATTCTCCACCGAAGTGGTAAGCGAAAGCTGGCCGCCGGGTTCATGACCCGCAATCACCAGTGGCTTCAAGTTCGCGCGCGCCGCATACACTGCGGCGGTTAATCCGGAGCAGCCGGACCCGATGATTACCGTCTCCCTGACACCATTATGTTTGGACATAGACCTCTTCTTGGATTGCTTTTCTTCCGGAAAGTTTCAAGGCAAGCTCCGGCCGAAGCTTAAGGCTTCTTTGACTTCGGTTTAACAGCCGCGTTGTTCAGACCCGCAAGCTCTCCCGGTATGACTTGAGCGACTCCCAATGCCGACTTATAACGGCTCGCCACTTCGGAAGCCTTCCTGAATAACGGCTCATACACCGCTTGATTGGTATTCGGGCAACGAGTCAGAACGATGGATGGTTTACCGAACAACTCCAATCGAATTCGGTCGGGCGGTGTCGATGCCGAAAGCACGGCCGAAAGATTCGGGCTTCCTTGTAATGTGTCTGAAAACGAGAGCTGGACCAACTCTTTTGTATCCCGCGGCCGTAAAACCAGAGTCTCGATGATTTCCTTGTCGTCCAGGGTCACAGCATATTGCGCATTCTGGAAAGTCGCCGCTGCTGGAAATTCTTTGCGTATGCGAACCCAATTGGCCGGTGGCGAATCCTGCAGTCGTGAGCGGCCTCGCGAGATCTCAAACTCGTCAGAGAAACGCGCCTGCGGCACTCGTTCCAATGCAGCGGCAATCTGCTTCTGCTCGGCTTCATTCGGAGTGCAAACGTTCAGGTAATTCACGCGCACTTGTGGCTGTTGATTGGCGGTCTGCGCTGCTGCACTCCAGGGAAGAAACAGGCAGAGCGTGGGAATCAGTTTTAACGCGGTTCGCACGCTGTGCATTTTAAACCAGAGCGACCGGCTGCAAGCTTGTACAGAGCGGTCCCTGCTACAATTCGGGGCATGGCGAACCTTGTTCTTGTGTACGGCATGCGTTTACTCCCAGCGGACGACATTGAACAGATGGGCGAGGCAACCATTAAGCTAAAGCATGGGCGTGAAGCACATGTTACGATGCACGTCCTTGAAGGCGACAAAGAAGCAATCGAGAAACAGCTACAGACCAGCGTAGAGGCGTTTTTTGACTTCTATCCCGAGATTTAGCTTCTTCTCCTAACCGCATTTCAGCCCTTCCTCAATCTATAATCGGGCCATTGCGGCTATGCGTTTGCGTCCTCACGAAATCCGGTCGCGGCTCACGGACGCCGGCGTCCTGCCACTGAGCCGCCTTTCTCGGTTCACTGCATTCATCGTTGGGCTGGACATCCTCTTTGCGATTGCTGCCGGGCTCACCAGCCGCAATTGGGCACGCTTTTCTTCCAGCTTGAGTGCCTGGGTTGGATTTCTTACCTTTCTAATCGGCGTGCTGCTATTTGCCCTGGCCCTCCGCTGGACCCGGCAAAAACTGATGTGGCGGCTGCGCAACCGGCTCATTGTCACCTACACCTTTATTGGTGTTATCCCAGTAGTGCTGGTCGTTCTCATCGCAGGCATTGCTCTTTATTTGTTCGTCGGGCAGTTCGCCACCTATGTCGCAACTGCAGATTTGAACGCGGAACTTTCCAGTCTCGATGCGGTGAACGCGAGACTCGCCTCTGAGGCTGCTGCAGCGCTGCGAACCGGGCATCCGCTTTCGCACGATCTGCTGCAGAGCGTGAACGCTCGAGAAGAAGCCTTCCCCACTCGCAAAGTCACGGCTTGGTATAAGGGTGGAGGGCTTGTCCTCGACACGTCGCTCGCGAAAGGCGCGGCAGATACCAAGGGCAGCAACCCGATATCGCCAGCGCCCAAAGGCTGGGAACGGGACAGTCTTGTTCTAGACAATTCGCGAGTTTGGTTGCGCGCAGTGAAGTCCCTACAAATCGGGAATGACCAACTGGATGTGATTTCCAGTGTGCCGCTCACCAGCGAGTTACTGGCTCGGTTGCAGCCACCGCTTGGGGTTATTTCAGTTACACCTCTCGAAGATTCGAATCAGACGCGACAGTTGCGACTGAACGCAGATGGCTCCTCGTCGAAAGATCAAAGTTCCAACGTTGATCTTTCCCCAATTCCTAATGCAACCGTCTCTGGAGGAGTCCTTTCCGCGGCAGCAAACTTTGTCGACCGCGAGGTAATTTTTCCCAGCACCATCAGCGTGGTGGACTGGAACACAGGCAACAAAACTCGAGTTCTCATGTCCGTGCGGACCCGGCCGTCCTTGTTATATGGACGGCTTTTTACGGTGATCGGTGAGTTCGCTGGTTTCGTACTGATTGCGCTTGCCGCGGTTGCCGTAGTTTTTGGAATCATCGAATTGATTGCGCTATGGATCGGCGTTCGCCTTACTCAGACGATTACTGGATCGATCAGCAAACTCTACGATGCCACGCTGCGAATCAATCGCGGCGATCTCGATCATCGGATCGCCGTAACCAGCACGGATCAGCTCGCGGCGCTCGAAGAATCATTCAACGGCATGACCGAGTCGTTACAAAAGTTGATTGGTGAGCAAAAAGAAAAGCAGCGCCTCGAAAGCGAGTTGGCCATTGCGCAAGAGGTGCAGGAACAACTCTTTCCGAAACAATTTTCAGAACTGTCGTCGTTAGACGTTTACGGAATTTGCCGCCCTGCACGTAGCGTGAGCGGGGACTATTACGACTTTGTTCCTCTAGGGCAGGAACGGCTGGTAATTGCCGTGGGAGATGTGAGCGGCAAGGGGATTTCCGCGGCATTGCTGATGGCGACAATTCACTCGGCGGTCCGCGTTTACACCTTGGCGCGAACGCCTGCTTTAACGGCGGCTGGGGTGTCATCTTTACCCGCACACTATGGCTTAACAGCCGGAGAAGACTCTGATATCTCCACTGCGTCTCTGAGCGGAGTATTGAATCAACAGCTCTACCAAAGCACTCCGGTTTCGAAATATGCCACGCTGTTTTTGGGTGTTTACGATGGTCAATCAAAACACTTCCACTACACCAACGCCGGCCATTTACCACCTTTGATTCTTCGAACCGATGGCTCCGTAACGCGTCTTGACACAGCAAACACCGTGATCGGCTTGCTGGGTGGAATGTCCTACACTCAAGCAGAGATCGAACTCAAACCAGATGATCTCTTTCTTGCTTACAGCGACGGTGTCTCAGAACCAGAAAATGAATTTGGCGAATTTGGAGAAGACCGCCTGCTGGAGCTGGTGCAGAAAAACCGCAACCTGCCGTTGAGCCGCATCTCCGATCTGGTGATTGCGGCGGTAAAAGATTGGATCGGCAACGAAGAGCAGCCGGACGACATCACGATTGTGCTGGCAAGGGTGCGGTAGGCGAAGATAAATGTCGATATTCGGAATCTCTGCGTAAAGAATTGGGGGCATCGGTTTTGTGTGCCCCAGGTTCGCGAGCACATTTTGCGAGCTAACCTCGAAATCTCGAAATAGAGCATTGCAGAGGGAATAGGCGATTTTGCAGGCAGTTCTTCTGTTATGACGTTATGATGGTGTTATGAATTTTAAAATCGACAGCTGGGTTCGACACGCAAAGTTTGGCGATGGGCAGATCTTGGAAGACCGGGGAGACAGAATTATGGTCCAATTCGTCACTTCGGGAGAGCGCTTGATGCTCAAGCAAGCCATAGATTCCAAAGGGGCTCCCCCATCTCCTGGCTTTAAGTTCGGCAAACAAAAACGTACGGAAGTTGCCGCTCAAAAATAGTAGGTCGACCTAAACGAAGACTTCCTTAGTGCCCCAGGTTCCGCGCGCACTTGTGCGCGCTAACCTGGGAGTTCGTAGCTTCCCTTGCCCTATACCCGTGTCATCCTGAACAAGCATGTAGCGAATATTCCTGGTCCGAGCGGAAGATTCGGTACTTAAACCGACGACATCAGCTGGCAACTCCAACTTTTTCTTGTCAAGCCCTGCTTTTCCCGTTTTTCCCACTAACTCTTTGACCTCAATCGAAATAGAGTTGTCACCAAAATGTCCCAAACACCCCCTCGAATTTTGTATCATAAAAATATAGAGACAATTTACGGAGCACACACGAGAACCGCTCAATCTCGCGCACACCATACGTGTGTCTGCAGCATCACCGACAACAACGGACTTCGATATCCAGAAGATTTGTTTTCAACGAGATCGTCTAACTCCTTTGTTTGCCGGATGAATCCGCTAAGTCCTTTATTTGCCGGATGACGGGGGGCGGGGGATGTCATGTCAGCCTGAGCGAGGAGGGGCGAAATTCGGCGTCCGAGTCGAAGGACCTTGTATTTGAACTGGCAACAGGAATCTGCCCCGCGTTCAAAACCGTTCAACTTCGAATCTGAGTGTTCAGGTAAGGGTCGGTTTCCCTCGCGGCCGGAATCAGCAACGGAAGCTTGATCGAGAAGGTGGTGGCCATGGGAGATATTTTTTCCAGTGCCACTAAGCCTCTGTGGTCCTGGCAGATTTTCTGGACGATAGCTAAACCGAGTCCCGTGCCATTCTGTTTTCCATGACTAATGAATGGTTGAAACAAAGAGTCGCGAACTTCTGATGCCACACCCGATCCGTTATCGGAAATCAGAATTTGCAGTTGGTCGAAATGATTGATGACGTCGATTCTTACTTCCGTGGATCCTGACTCGCACGAATTCATCAGGAGGTTGTACAGAGCCCTTCTTAAACGAGCTGGGTCAACCGAAGCTTCGATGTTCGAGGTGGAATGAACTTGAAAGCTGACATCACGAGAAGCTGGATGCATTGAAATTGCCTGAATTGCGTGGCGGGCGACATCGTTCACAGACACCAGTTCCAAACGTAATAAGGTTTGAGACCGCGAGAGTTCTAAAAGTGATTCCAACAATTCGGTCATATCAGTGACCGCGGTTCGAATCTCCAGGTAAAGCTCCTCGCGCTCTGCGTTATTCAAAGCGCCATCCGTCATGAACTCAGCATTGGAAAGAATAGGAGTCAGTTGATGGCGAAGGTCATGAGAGATCGAACTCGCCATGGTTCCGATTGTTGCCAGCCGGTCGGTCTCCAATAACTTATTCTGAGCTTCCAAAAGGTTCGATCTCATGCGGCAAAACGATTGGATCAAAGAAGAGAGTTCATCGGTGCCGCTGGCGCGCAGAGGATAACGAAAGTCTCCCGCCTCAAGCGCCTGAAATCCAAAGCCTAAAACTTCTAGAGGTCGCGTAAAACTACGCGAAATGAGGAATACGAGAACACTGCCAGTGCAAATGGCAAAAACTCCCAATCCCATCAGCGACAGGTTGACCCCGTGTAAGAAACGTTGAGCTTCGTCCATAGACTTCAACACGATGAGTTGAATCGGCTCTGCGCCATCGGGTTCCAGGCTTATGGCAATACTCAAAAATTGTTCATTGGCGAGTGATATCTGCCTCGGAGTGTCTGTCACCGGCAGACTTGCTTCAGTTAGATACGCAAGCTCGCTGTTCGGAAGAGTAGAGGCGACAATTTTTTTCCCTTTTCTAAAAGCCGCTTGGCCGCCTGCAACGCTGGCGATGTCGCGCGCAATGCGGCCATCGATGGCATATCCAATTCTTACAAAGCCGAGCAAACGTCCCTCTGTAGGAGAGCCCAGGTAGATTGGCTGCGTGAATAGTTCGAAAAGATGGTCGGCTGCAAAGCACCAATTGTGCGAGCCGGTGCTCGATGTCTTCGACACACAACTCTTGGCTGAAGCCGCAGTTACATCGCCGCTTCGACTATGAATAGCTAACAATTCATCGGCTTGATCTGACAGAAGGAAGACACCGCTATTGCTCAGCCGTGACAACGTTTCCGAGGCGTCTTGGATCGTTTCAGGGTCATGAGTGGTCATCATCGCCTGAAGACTAGGAACACGTGCGATGAGAGACGCCGCATCGGAAAAGGTGCGTCTTCGATATCCTTCGAACTTCCAGTAGGTTTCGACCGACCGCTGTAAATCCTGAACGGCGTCGCGATTCGACTGCACTTGGAATTGGTAACGAACAATCAGCAATGTCGCGCAAATCAATGCCGATGAAGTCGCGATCAATGCCAACAGTAATTTAGTTCGTAATTTCAGGGCATCCTCGAACTAGGCAACGAATTTGTAGCCGATCCCGTGAACCGTTACAAAATGCTTTGGATCGTTGGGTGTCACCTCAAGTTTCTGCCGTAACCTCATAATGTGGTTATCGACAGTCCGAGTTGTCGGATAGGTGTGATATCCCCAAACAACATTAAGAAGCTCTTCGCGCGACAAAACTCTACCAACGTTGGTGGACAGAAACTTCAGCAATTTGAACTCAAGGGCGGTTAGCTCAGCTGGCGCGCCGTCTCTGGTAATCGTCATTCGATGGAAGTCGGCTGAGACCTCACCAAAACGGAAGGTCCGATGATTGGGAAGGATCGTTCTGCGGATCGCGGTTTTCAATCGTGCCAAGAGTTCGCGTGGACTGAAAGGTTTGGTGACATAGTCATCCGCACCGGATTCCAACAGATCTACTTTAGTGCTGGTTTCTGCGGCTGCACTCAAAATGATTACCGGCAACTGCGGGAACAAGTTCTTAATTTCTTTGCAAGCCACCGAGCCGGGCATTCCAGGTAACCGCAAATCTAAAATCACGGCCGCTGGCGAATCTGAATGCAACGCACGGATCGCTTCCGATCCATTCAGAAAAGGTAAGGAGCGAAATCCTGCTTTTTCAAAAAGGCGCTTGAGGGATCGTTGCACGACTGGATCGTCTTCGATAACAAATATGGTTTCCATAAGGCGTCAAATAGCCAGCTTTTCACCACATGTTGCGGGGCCGGAGAAATTGGGAATCCATTATCAACGGACCGATATGAATCGACAAATTCGTTACATTCTGTTTACAAATTTGTGACAAATTGCGCGAACGATCTCAGTAGCTTGGGCGAAATGAGGTGTCGGACTTCCTCGGTTCTCGAAACTCGGTTCGACTCTATCCTCAAGACTCTTTGGAGAGAAACTCGCCATGGATAAGCTTCCCAAAATCAGTGTTATAAGACTCATTGTTGCTTTGGTGTCTGTTTTTGTTGCGCAGCAGGCTAATGCAGACAACCTGATGGTGGTTCAAACCAATTTGGTATCCGACATTCCGGGATTGGCCCTGAACACCGATCCGAATCTACACAACCCGTGGGGGATTTCTAACAGTCCCACTTCTCCATACTGGGTTTCCGATCAAGGCACCGGTGTTTCAACACTGTACACGGGCAATGGTGCGATCAATGCCTTGGTAGTAACGATCCCCGCCGGTGGTCCTCCCTCGGGCCCGACTGGGCAGGTATTCGCGAATAAGACAGGCGAATTTGTGGTCAACGGCGCTGCCTCGACTTTTCTCTTTGCGACACTGAGCGGAACCATCGCGGGCTGGAATGGGGCGTCTGGCACTACCGCAGCGGTAGGAGCTACAGTCCCAGGCGCAGTGTTCACTGGCTTGACTCTGGCAAATAATGGTAGCGACCATCTCTATGCAGCCAATTTTTCGGCAACCGGCGGAATCAAGGTCTTCGATACAAGCTTTAACGCCGTCACTCTGACTGGCTCGTTTAACGATCCGAACATTCCTTCAGGCTACGCACCTTACAACGTTCAAGCCATCAACGGGCAGATTTACGTGCAATACGCCAAGCTTGGTGCTCGAGGAGCGGAGACTGGATCGGGGCTTGGTTTCGTCAGCGTATTCGATACAAATGGAAATTTCGTAAAGCGCCTGGTTTCAAATGGTCCTCTCAACGCACCGTGGGGAATCGCGTTGGCTCCGGCCGGATGGGGAACGCTTGCCAATAGTTTGTTGATCGGTAATTTTGGCGACGGCGAGATCAATGCCTTCAGTACAACGACGGGTGACTTCCTCGGAAAATTGCTGAGCACCAATGGCACTCCCTTGGTGAATTCCGGACTTTGGGCGCTCCAGTTTGGAAACGGCAACGCGGGCAGCACACCAAATACTCTATTTTTCACCGCCGGGCTTAATGGCGAGAAAGACGGGCTATTCGGTTCGTTGACTCCAACTCCAGAACCCGCGAGCATGGTGATGTTGGCTTCCGGACTCATCGGTTTAGCAGGTGTGACGCGAAAGAAGATGCGAAAGTAATTTGTAGAACCTGCTAAAGCTGAGCCAGAAAAGGCCGCCTCGATGGGCGGCCTTTCAAACATCTTAAACCTGTGCGGAGTTACGGCAGGGAAACGGTTTACATGCCTCGGCGACTAAAGCCGGTGATTCTGATAGACCGTGTTCTGCGCAGCTTAAGAGCTGCGCTCCACCCGAAGATGAGCAACTCTGTTGCGGTCATCTATTCCCTATCTCATCGAAACAGCCCCTGTAATGTGTTCTCCAGAGATGCTGTCGGAGTAAGCGCACAGCAGATCTACTTCGGGTGCATTTTCAAGATGGCTGAAGCCTTTTTTTAGCCAACCCGCTAAATCGGCTGGACCGTCCGCCCCTGGTCGGCCTAATCCTTCACAGCAAAATGCAACTTTGGGATGTTCTGCCTTAGTAGCTCTGGAGGCTGTGTCGATCAAAGGACTGAAGATTTCTACAAATCGTACGCGGTCTGACAATCCACCCTCCAGGAGTGTCGAGGGTATGTCGACAACGTCCAAAAAAATCAAAGTGCCTTTCTGAATGGCGGCAGCGGTATCCACTCTTCCTGCCTTCAGTTCTCGAAGAAGGCTCTCTCGGTGTGAGTTCTTAACTACTGCAATAGCAGCGCTACCCGCGTCTAGCGCGTTGGCAATAAATTCAGAAAACTTACTCACAATAATGCTGGCGGCAAACTTAGAGTCCTCCACCGTGTCACTGACATACCGCTTCCCGCTCTGAACAACCTCGATAGCTCGCAGAAGATCGCTTGCCATTGGCTTGTAAACGTAACCCCAAGCACCCGTGCTCAAAGCTCCCTGGACCACATCGTAGGAGTTATCCATGCTCAAAAAAATAATTCTAGAGCTAGGGCAGAGTTGTCGTATCTTTCGGGCAGCTTCGATTCCATTCAGTCTGGGAAGACCGATGTCCAGCAGAATCAAATCCGGCTTCAGTTCCTCTGCCTTCTCGACGGCTTTTACGCCATCTGATCCTTCGCAGATAACTTGAAACTCTGGTAGATCTTGCAGCAGCCGGCGGATTTTGTGACGCCAGCCTTCATAGTCATCAACGATCAGGACCCTAGTAGTGTTCATCGTATTGAGTCCTGTCCCAAACTTAGTTTGCGTGCTTGCTCCCACCCACTATGGATGTGAACACCTACATACTGCCCTACTGCGTTTGTCGTTACATGCTGGTGAGCAGTTTTGGATGGTCTGTTGCTGAGATCTGTTCGAAGCCACTTTGCAATGCCTAAAGACTGGCGAGAATATTTCAAATCACCATACAAATAGTGGTCCAGCATCCTGCTATAACTCTTTGCTAAATACAACCTAGAAAACTTCAAACACGCGCCAGGAAACGCAGAGTCAGAATAGCTAGTCAAATCGCCTACTGTAGGTGCATATTATCGGGGCAATCTCCCGCAACTGTTAGCCCAGCTCTCCTTAAGCTTGTCGATAGAGCGCTTCTGGAAAGAATCGAGGTGCAGGATGATGCCTTCCTTAATAATGGATTCGTTAGCGTCCCCCAATACCCTGGATGTGTGCCGGGTCTTGGACAACATTCCTCAGCCTGTTTGGAGCGCATTTCCCGATGGCACCCTGGAGTTTGTAAATCGTCGTTGGCGTGAGTTCACCGGTCTGACGGAAGAGCAAACCAAGGGTCAAGGCTGGAAGGCCGCGTTTCACCCCCACGACCTAGAACGACTTATCACAGCTTCGCGAAAAGCTGGAGCACCGGTCGAAGCCGAAGTCCGAATGAAAGACAAGGACGGCGAATACCGTTGGTTCGTGAATCGCGTGCAGCCAATGTTAGATGAGCAGGGTCAGATTATCCGATGGTATGGCACCAACACGTACATTAACGATCGGAAACAGATGGAAGACAGACTGAGGAGGGTCGAGGAACGGTTTCTCTTGGCGGCCCAAGCGGGAAGGATGTTCGCATACGAATGGGATGCGGCCACCGACCAAATAGAGCGCTCTGGAGATAGTGCGCAGATTTTAGGAATTGACGAGAAGGCACTCTTGACCGGTCAAGAAGCCCTCGCAGGTGCATTTGCTGAGGATCAAGAAAAAGTGGCGTCAGCTGTAGCGGCTCTTAGCCCCCAAAACCCCAATCTTTACATCTCACATCGCATCATCCTCCCCGACGGTTCCTTGGTTTGGTTGGAGAGAACAAGCAAAGCGGAATTTGATGAGAGTGGCAAGATTTTGCGAGTAGTGGGCATGGTGGCGGACATCACGCAGAGAAAACAGGCTGAAGAGGCTCTGCATAAACGTGACATTGAACTTGAAGAGTCTCAACGACTGGCGACGGTAGGAAGCTGGCATTGGGATCTTACTTCAGACACCATTACATGGTCCGAAGAGCTTTATCGGATCGCAGGGATGGACCCGAAGCAGCCAGCCATCAGTTTTGAGGAACACTTTCACCTCTTCAAACCAGAAAGCTGGGAACGGCTTCGTAGGGCGGTAGAGACCACTTTGCAGAACGGAACTCCCTTCGAATTGGAGGTAGAAGTGGTGCGTCCCGATGGTACTCAGGGATGGACACTTGCTAAAGGAGAAGCGCTCCGCGACTCCAAAGGCCAAGTGGTGGCTCTTCGGGGGACTGTCTTAGATTTCACCGAGCGATGGAAGATTCAAGAGGCACTACGGGAGAGCGAAAAGCGCTTTCGCTTGCTAGCGAACTCTGCGCCCGTGCTGATCTGGATGTCTGGTGCTGTCGGTCAATACACTTATTTTAATCAGCCATGGCTGGATTTCACCGGCCGTTATTTTGAAGAAGAACTCGACGAGGGATGGCAGATGAGCATCCATCCTGAGGATTTGCGGCGACGTGTTGAGGCTCAGGAGCAAGCTTTCCGGGAAAAACGAGGCTTTAGGATCGAATATCGACTGCTGCGATTCGATGGAGAATATCGGTGGATCCTCGACTCCGGGGTGCCGAGATGGGCACCTGATGGATCTCTTGCCGGACACATCGGGTCTGCAATCGATGTCACCGATCGTAAGAGGGCAGAGGAATCCTTAGCCAAATTGGGGGGACAACTCATCGAGGCCCAAGAGAAAGAGCGGCGGAGGATTGCGCGGGAACTTCACGATGATGTCTGCCAGCGCCTGTCTCTGTTGTGCGCGGAGCTTGAAGAACAATTGCAACTCTCCGGCGACTCCCAATCTCCAAACAAACGCAAGGCTGAGGAGATGTTGGAGAAGGTGGTTGGTCTCACGAACGACGTGAATATGCTCTCGCATCGGTTGCATCCATCGCAATTGGAGTATTTGGGAGTGGTCCCGGCGATGAATAGTTTTTGTGAGGAAATTGCCAGCCATCATCACGTTGAAATCGATTTTACTTCCAGTGGCTTACCCGATTCGGTATCTCCAGAGCTTTCGCTCTGCTTGTTTCGTGTTCTCCAGGAGGGGCTGACGAATGCCGTGAAGCATAGTGGGATCAGGCATTTTGAGGCACACCTACAAGGAAAGAGCGATGAACTTGAACTTAGAATCACCGATGCGGGGCTAGGTTTCGACATTGAGAGCGGTAAGCATAGCGGCGGGCTGGGCTTGATCAGCATGAAAGAACGTGTCGGCCTGGTGAATGGAACGATCTCGATTAATTCAAAACCTATGCAAGGAACTGAGATCCTGGTCCGAGTGCCGATTCGTCATTCCGCACCGGCCAATAAAATTGGCAAGTCGGCTTGAAGGTCTGATGACTAGAGATGGATTTTGGGCTTCGCCTGCAGGCGCAGGACGTGTAGGGTCTGGGTGGAGAGCTCGAATAGTTCGTTACCCAGGGATTGCACCAGCTGGAAGAAATAGTCGGGATTTTTCTTCACGACCGTCTGGAAGTCTTGCGCCGAAATGAAGGCTAGCTTCGAATCTTCGAGCGCCTCTGCGGTGTAGGGATTCGGTTCTTCCGAGAACACGGTGGACAATCCTAAAACAAACCCAGGTCCAGCTACGCGAATAGGCATTGGACGAGAACCAAACTTTACTGAGAGCTGAAGCCTGCCCTCACAAATGATGTAAACGCCTTCGCTCGGCTCTTCCTCGTGGAAGATGGTTTTCCCTTTAGCTAAGGTGTGCGTTTTCTTCGAGTGGCTATACGCCAGGAGGAGGTCATGCTCAAAGGTGTGGCTTCCATTTGCCGGCATGTGAACCTCCACCGCTTATCCTGCGCCGTCACCTGTGCGGATTCAGTGATAGGAGTCACCCCTGATAGTGTTTGAGTCGTCACCATAGGTGTCGAACGAGCTTTGTTGCCGTGCGATTGCGACGTAAATGTGTAACTCGTTACTTGGCTTTGGGACTAATGATCTCGGTCAGCCAATCTTTCTTGCCGTTGCTTTCAAGATACGGATACTGAGGCCCACCGTGATAGTCGACTCGGTAGGTTTTGTAGTACTCGGCGTTTTCAACGAGCAACTCCAGAGGCTCTTTGGAGGTTTTGCCACTGCGCAGCATGTCGCCGAGAACCTCTGGGCGGTAGGCTCGTCCATTTACCGCGACGAGTCTCATTCCAGGCATAATTCCCGCTTTGCCCGCCGGCTGAAGCACATTCACGTCTGAGATCAAGCCGTCGGGCTTCAACTGAAGACCAAGAGAGAAGTTGAAGTCGTTGACTCGCTTTGCGTCACTGCGCAGACGCAGGATTTCAGACGGGTTTTCCTGGTAAGCCAGCTTCCACCCGCCGTTTTCGATTCCTCCGAGCGGGGCTTTTGAGGCTGTGGACCAGAGACGATCCTCAAAGAATTTCTGCCAGTCGTAGGGTGCAACCTGTTTCAGAGTGCTGACAACTTCGTCGAGCATGTAAGGCTTGGGAGCCGGCGCCTCGATTGGTTTCGGTGTTGCGCCGGCAAAGAATATTTTGCAGAAATCGTCGAGCGATTTGCTTCCATTGGTGGTTTGTCGAATCAGGACGTCAGCTTCCAGCCAGATCAGCTCGCCTTCGTCGTAGAAATCGGTGGTTCGACGCCAGTTTTGCCACTCGGAGGCTGCGTTGTAGAGAATTTGCGCGTCGATGGTCGTGTCGATGAGAGGACGCCAAGTGCGGCCCGACTGGGTATTCAGGCGAGCCGAGGTAATCGCAAGGTAGTCGCGGTATTGGGGAATGGTCTGCAGTCCGCTTCGAGCTGCCAGAACGTCGCCCAGATATTCAGTAAGTCCTTCGTAAACCCAAAGCAGATCACCCTTCATTGATTCGTTGAAATCGGGAATTACTAAGCCAGCTGGACGCCGAAACTTCCCGTTCCAGGAGTGCACATATTCGTGCGGGAGCAGGGATGCGGCTAATTTGAATACATCGGGATCAACAAGCGCTCGCTCATAGGTTCTGCTGTCGTTGGCTTCGTGATGTTCGAGTCCGAAATGTGCGACGTGATTGCTCAACGAAAGGAGGAAGTGATATTCGCGATAGTGCGTGCTTCCGAAGAGAGCGACTGCTTCCGTAACCAAATTTTTGTATTTGTCGATCAGCTGCGGGGAGATCTGCAACGCCTCGTCGCTATCGGCAGCGATATCCATTTGCACGGGAGGGTTGAAACCGGGAGGCGTGAGTTTGACGGTGCGGAAGAAGCGACCGGCAATCACCGGTGAATCAATGAGGGAATATAGAGAAACCGGCTTGAAATCGATGGTGCCATCGGATCCCTGTGACATCGTGGTCAAAGGAGTGCCGTATTTCCATCCGTTCGGAAGCTTGAGACTGGCTTTGAACGGGATGCGATCGGCTGGGAATCCCGCTGGATAAACCAAAATGGAGTTCCAGCTCAACAGGGTCATTTGAGCGGTTGAATTGGTGCCAGCACTGAAACCTGATTCAGCTTCAACCGGCGAGATGTAGTCCAACGCCACATCAACGGCATCTGCACCCGCGGGAACATCCATGTGAAAGGTAAAAACGTCCACGTTGTCGCGCTGCCAGCGAATCGGCTGTCCAGCGGCGGTGATTCTTAATCCGGTGGAGTTTTCGATGGGCCCGGTCGGACCATGCTCGCCAGGAATCCATTTCGGGAAAACCAGAGTAAGAGGGCCGGGCTTGGCAGGAATGTACAGCCTTCCGTGAATGATTTTGGCGGCAGCATCCGAGGCATCGACGTTCAAAGTGATTGTGGCCGGATAGTCTTCGGCGTTTTGCGAGAGCGCCTGAATGCCAAACAATGGCAAGAAAAGAGTGAGTGCGAAAGCGATTCGTTTTGCAGTCAATTTTGACTCCTGAACCCGCATTGCCTTATGGCGATGCTAAACCAAATTGCGCTGATTGCGGCAGCGTCTGAACCCTGAGAGCACGAATGTTATGATTTTTCTCCCTTGATGCGCGGCAAATTCATCACTTTTGAAGGTCTGGACGGTTGCGGAAAAAGCACGCAAGCCGAGCGCCTGGTCGAGGTTCTGCGCGCGCAAGGCCTTGAAATCGTAACGGCCCGCGAGCCAGGAAGCACCGAAATTGGCGAGAAGGTGCGCGCAATTCTGGTTAATTCCAAGACGAAAGGGCTGGCTCCTCGGGCAGAACTGGCATTGATGTTTTCTTCTCGCGCACAGCTCTTGTCCGAAATCGTGAAACCGGCGCTGGCGGAAGGAAAATGGGTGATTTGCGATCGCTATAGCGATTCTTCTGAGGCTTACCAGGGCGGTGGGCGTCAACTCGGAAGTGACGCGGTTCTTAAGCTTCACGAAGTGATTTGTGAGGGATTGAGTCCGGATTTGACCATACTGATGGACTCCGATGCCGCAGCTAGCGTTGCGCGCGCGCGCCGCAGAAATCAAAGCAGCGAAAACGCGAGCGACGAAAACCGTTTTGAGCGGGAAAATAAAGCGTTCTTTGAGCGCGTTCACGAGACTTATCTCAGCATTGCAAAACGGGAACCTCAACGGGTGGCATTAGTGGATGCGCGGAGACAGCCGGATGTCGTTCATCACGAGATCGTGCAGCTGGTGAAAACTAAATTGTTTGAGCAGAAGCGGAGTAAATGATGGGGTTCTCTGAGTTTTACGGCAATCAAACGGTGGTGGAGCAAGTGAGATTGATGCTTGCGCGCGATCGATTTCCTCATGCCGTAATCTTTTCAGGCCCTGAAGGCGCCGGAAAATACACCCTGGCGCAGATGATCTCAAAAGCTCTGAATTGCCTGGAACCGCCCAAAGGCGCGATGGATTTTTGCGGAAGATGCGCGAATTGTGCTCGAATCGCGGAATCCGATGACTTAGCGACAAGATTTTCCGAAGCGGTAGAAGCGCGCGAAGGATTGCGGGAGACAGATAAAAAAGAAACGCGGATTTTTGTTCAAACTCATCCGGACTTGCTGGTGATTCCGCCCGATCCGCCGCAGATGATGATTAAAGTAGATCAGATAAGACAGGTGATCAGCAGAATCTACAAACGGCCGCGTGAGGCGAAAAGAGCGACATACACATTCACGAATTCAGCCTTTATGAAGGAAGCGGCTAATTCCCTCTTGAAGATTCTCGAAGAGCCGCCCGATTTTGCGAGCTTACTTTTGCTGACAACCAATTCCGGAGAGTTGCTACCGACGATCCGGTCGCGTTGCATAACGATTTCGTTGTCACCACTTAAGATAGAGGAAATCGATCAGTTTTTGCAGAAGGCACGGCCTGAACTAAATGCTTCGACACGAGGGTTGGTAGCTCGCTTGTCGGAAGGAGCCATTGGTAAGGCTCTGCAGTTCGATCTCGATGCATATCGCGCTGCACGAACCGACGGACTCACGCTGCTGAATATGGCGGCGAAGAGCACGGACCACAGCACACTTTTCCGCACGACTGAAACTTACCGCGCAGGCGCAGAGGGTAAGCAAAAAACCGATCTTCTTATTCGAGGGCTTTATTCGTTGCTGGAGGATTTATTGTTTTTGCAATCGGGCAAGCGGGAGTTGGTGAGAAATTCCGATATCGAAGCGGAACTAAAGCGGCTGTCCGAATCCGTAAATTTCGAATGGATCGTGGACGCTTCGTCGAAGTTAAGTGAAGTGGAGCGGGGGATGAGGAGAAACATTTTGCGCTCACTTTCGCTGGATTCATTCGCAACAGGACTAGAACGGGAAAGTGCTTAGTACCCTCTAATTAGGCCGCAGAGCGCGATTTTCACGACTTTTTCATACTGAAACTGCTATACGTTCCAAAAATAAAACAAATAGCGCGAAAGATTGCTCGCCAGAAATTGGTGTGATACGGTTACTGCAACCCACACCCCGTTTAACTATTCAGCATTGAATCGGATTTGAGCAGTGGGCTTGAGACCGCGTTACCGCGGCAGCGAATTTTTTCGCAGAAAAGCGCTATCACGATGAAGGATTCTTTGGATTCGACTGCTGTTAGACGGGCACCCGAGCCCGAGGGGTTTACCAACCGAAAGCTAATTCGTCCGAGCCTGAACGGCCGGGGCGAAGCGCCACAAACTCCACGTCCGGAGGCACCGGTGGAACGCCGTGAGAGGCCCGCAATTGTAACGAGCAAGAAACCTGCGCCGCCGCAGGAACAGACCCACGCAGAGAACTACTATTATCTGAAGCAAATGCAGTCGAAAACGCCGATGACACTGGTTTTACGTGACGGCGAACTTCTGAATGGAATTATTGAGTGGTACGACAAGGCCTGCATCAAGTTGTCCCGCAATGGCGGCGGAACGGTAGTTGTCTACAAGCCTTGCATCAAATACATGTACAAGCAGTCTGAGGCAGTCACCCGCAAATAATTTTCCTCTAGACCTTCGGCAGCACAATTCCCTTCTGCGACTGATACTTCCCTTTTCGATCCTTGTAACTGGTTTCGCAAGGTTCATCGGATTGGAAGAACAATATCTGGCAGAGTCCTTCATTCGCATAGATCTTGGCGGGTAGCGGCGTGGTGTTAGAAATCTCTAGCGTCACGAATCCTTCCCATTCTGGTTCGAAGGGGGTGACGTTAACGATGATGCCGCAGCGGGCGTAAGTGGACTTGCCGACGCAGAGAGTTAACACGTCCCGGGGTATCTTGAAGTATTCCACCGAGCGGGCCAAGGCGAAGGAATTTGGCGGAACAATGGCGCAATCTGAGCGGATGGTCACAAAGGATCGCTCATCAAAAGCCTTGGGATCGACGATGGTGCTATTCACGTTGGTGAAGATCTTGAATTCGTCTGCCACCCTCAAATCGTAGCCATAAGAAGACAGGCCGTATGAGACGCAGCTGTCTCGTATCTGCTTCTCAGAGAATGGGTTAATCATGTCGTACTCGGACGCCATGCGGCGAATCCAACGGTCACTTTTGATGGCCATTTCTATCCTTCTTTAGAGCGATTCAGGCGCACCCTGCAGCGCCTACCGTTGTGGGATTGACGTAGCAGAACCCAGCTTGCGGCGTTCCATACTGCCGGAAGTGCCGCCGAATAAGGAACTTAAGTGCAGGTAGGCTCATCTTACGAAGGAAATCCTTCGTTGACAATGCGGGTTCAGGCCTTTAGGATCAGCGAGTTACATGACACAATCCTTTAACGGAAATGAACGCACATTTTTCTGTGCTTAGTTGAAGGGCGCGTGATGATTCATCGAAACGCGAGTAAGGGAGCCACTCGTGATCAAGCTGGACATTATTAATGAGGTCGTAAATAAGACCGGTATCACCAAGACCAAGGCTGAGTTAGCGGTGGAAACCGTTTTCGAAAGCATGAAAAAGGCGCTGGCAACGGGTGACCGTATCGAGCTTCGCGGATTTGGTGTATTCAACGTTCGCCCACGCAAAACGGGAATTGGACGCAATCCGCGCACGGGAGCTGAAGTCAGTATTCCGCCGGGTAAGGCAGTACGTTTCAAACCGGGCAAAGAGCTGCAATCGATCGATTAGTTCTCTCCCGCTGACCCGCCCGTCCAATATGCGGGCAGGATAATCTTGTCTCCCGCTATCCGCTGCATCTATCGACCAACGGTTATTTTTACCGATGTCTGAGACCACGCCGCCCATCCCACAATATTTTTATCCAGAGGCAGAGGTACCGTACGTCGACGTAACTCTATTTCGGCCAAAACCGAAGCGCCGATATTGGATTCATGTTGTCTTGTTTCTGCTTACGATCTTCACAACATTAGTTGTGGGCGCTCGCCTGGAATCGAACTTCATCAATAATTTGCCGCTCTTCAATTTGGGAGACGACGCGTTCCCTTTGTTTCATCCAAGCTGGATTCTTGAGCGGCCCGCGAGGCTTTTGCTGGGCGTGCCATTCTCTGCAACCTTGATGCTGATTCTGTTTGCACATGAGATGGGGCACTATTTGTTTTGCCTGCGTTACCGAGTGAACGCGACTCTGCCATTTTTTATTCCGGCACCAACTTTGATTGGCACGTTGGGAGCATTTATTCGCATCCGTTCTCCGATTCCCTCGCGTGCAGCGCTGTTTGATATTGGCATCGCAGGACCAATCGCGGGCTTTGTCGTCGCAATTTTCGCTCTCGCATTTGGTCTGTATGAGTCTCGACCAGGAGCGGTGAATACAGGCGATATCGTTCTTGGCTATCCATGGATTTTTCATCTGGTGAAGTCTGTGTTGGGGCCGGGCGGAACATCACTGTCGTCGCTAGAAATGCATCCCGTAGCCATTGCTGCCTGGGTTGGGATGTTTGCCACAGCATTAAATCTGCTACCCGGCGGACAACTCGATGGTGGACACATTGTGTTTAGCCTGATGCCAAGCGCTCACAAATATGTATCGTGGCTGGTGATTGGCATTCTTATTCCACTTGGGATCCAGCTTTGGCCCGGCTGGCTAGTTTGGGCGGTTCTACTTTCGATCAGTGGCCTTCGGCATCCGCGAGTACCAGGTTGGCCAGGTTTGTCACCAGGCAGAAAGATTCTGGCTATCGTAGCGTTGGTTATGCTCGTGTTGACCTTTACGCCCGCACCGATGAACGGTGCCGCGGTTCCGCATCTGTAAGACCACTAACTCCTACATCAGATTCTGAGCGTCCACATCCACAACAATATTTACTCTTGAAATCTTGTGGTCGGCTGCGTGGGTCAGCATTTGGCGCAATACGGTATTCAACTTTTCGCGGCTGTTTGATTTGAGGATAAAGTGATAACGGTAGTCGCGCTTGAGACGAACGATAGGAGCTGCGGCAGGGCCGAGAATCTTAACGCCGTCGGGCTTTTCGGTTTCGAACCAACGTCCGATGATGCCAGCAAATCGCAACGCTTCTTCTGAGTGATCGCTTCGAATCAAAACGTTCGCAAGCGCGGTGACCGGCGGATATTTCATCCAATTACGAAATCGAATTTCTTTCTCATAGAAGCCGGCGTAGTCATGTTTAGCGGCGAACTGGATCGCGTAGTGATCGGGAAAATAGGTTTGGAGAATCACACGGCCGGCGGAATCTCCGCGACCGGCACGACCGGAGACTTGGGTTAATAGTTGGAAGGTACGTTCGGCGGCGCGAAAATCGGGAAAGCGCAGAGCGGTGTCGGCTCCGACGATTCCGACGAGCGTCACTCCGTGAATATCGTGACCCTTTGCGATCATCTGAGTGCCCACGACGATATCGAGTTCTCCTGCATTCAGTGAATTGAGCACGCGCTCGAAGTCATAACGTCCTTTCACAGTATCGCGATCGAGGCGGGCGATCCGGGCTTGAGGAAACAGACCGTGGAGACATTCTTCTAACTTTTCTGAACCTGCCCCTACGTAATAAATATATTCGCTACTGCACTCCGGACATTTTTTGGGCACCGAGCGCATGAATCCGCAGTAGTGACATTGCAGGCGACTCGTAGATTTGTGGTGAGTCAGGGGGATTGCGCAGTTTTGACATTCGATTGTGTGGCCACAGCTGCGACATAGCGCTACGGGTGAGTATCCACGACGATTCAGTAGCACAAGAACTTGTTCGTGCGATTGAAGGCGATCCCCAATTTCAGAGATCAGCTTGCGCGAGACGAGTTGCTCGTGACCTGTGTCCGCGAATTCTTCGCGCATATCTATTACCTCAACTTCGGGCAACGGCCGCCGTTCAACTCGTTCAGGAAGAGTGATGAGCTGGTATTTTTTCCCAGCATTATGGAAGCTTTCCAAGGAAGGTGTCGCAGAACCGAGCACGACTGCGGCATTGGAGAGCTTGGCCCGCATGATTGCTACGTCACGCGCGTGATAGCGAGGAGCTTCCTGCTGCTTGTAAGAGAGATCATGCTCTTCATCAACTACAACAAGAGCAAGATTCGATACGGGAGCGAAGATCGCGGACCTTGTTCCGACAACGATGCGGCACTCGCCGCGTTTAATACGGTGCCACTGCTCGGCACGCTCGTCGTCGCTGAGGGCAGAGTGGAGGATGGCAACATCGGCTCCAAATATGTCGTGCAACTGGGCAGCGGCCGCGGGAGTGAGGCCAATTTCGGGCACAAGCATGATGGCAGAGTTACCAGCATCCAGGACCGCGCGCATTGCCGCGAGATAGACAGCTGTCTTCCCGGAACCCGTGACGCCATGCAAGAGAGAGACCGAAAATACTTTCGAGGCGAAGTCAGTCTTAATTTGGCTCAGGGCCGCTTGCTGAGCCGCATTGAACTGGAACTCGAGGGATCGAGGATGATTGCGCAGCGTTGTAATCTGAAAGCCTTCTGGCTCCTTTACGATGTGAAGAAGTCCGCGATTGGCGAGAGTATCGATCGAGCTTTTGGGGATCCGCTGCTCGCGAAGCTCTTCTAGCAAGAGCCGGCCGCCCGCATTGCGCAAAATTTCCAGAATTTTAGTTTGATTGGGATTGAGCTTTCGACGTTTTGGACCATCCGGGGCACACCGAGGTTCAAAACTCTCGGGAGCGGCGTTCGTGGGCACGAGTTCGGTCAGGGTTACGACCGATATTGTGCGGGATGCATCGCGGGTTGCCGTTACATCTTCACGAGCGATCCACTTCTTCGCGACCAGAGCATTCAATAGTTCCCGGCTGACCCCGGTTGCGCCTCGCAGAGTTTGTTCTCGAAGCTTCGAGCCATCGGAGAGGTGATCAAGAACCGAGTATTCAAGTCTCTGTTCCTCGGGAGATTTTCTTGATCGCAACGATGAGCCGATATTCGCCGAATCATGAAGTGCCTTCCATCCAAGATCGGTAATGCAATAGGTTCGGGCACGACGAACTTCGGCGCCGAGCGGCAGCATGGTGCGATAGACCTCGCCAATGGGGGCGATGTAATAGTGGGCGATCCACTGACCGAGCTGCATGAGAATGGGATCGAGTGCGGGCTCGGGATCGATTATTTGCAGCAACGACTTGGTTCTTAAGTCAGGTTCACGATCGTGAAGAGCAGTAACGATTCCTGAAAGACGCTGTTCGCGAAATGGAACCAGGACGCGTCCGCCAATTGACGGATTCTGCCCGGGAACGGTTCTGTAAGTGAAGGTTGCATCCAGGGGGACGGGCACAGCGACGTCGCAAAATTGTGGCGGCATGGATGTCCCCTGGAGATGGCTGAGGGTATTTTACGGGAGAGAGGGGTTGGGGAAGAGATTGCTTGGATCCCGAGTTTACAGTTTGAGCCTTTTCTAGCCGATATGTCGTAATTGATATTCCTGTATCACCCTACTCCTTTTCAATAACATCCGGCTCTAACGCCATGTGTAGTGTATCAACCATGATCAATAGATATACACGAGTATCCCCTACGTTTTTCCCTACGGTCGATCATGGTTGGGCGCTGTTCGAACGAAGACCCACGCGGTGGTGTCCCGCAGTTAGGTTGCTGTGAAGCTTGTCAAGCGGTTAGATCGTTTCAAGAATTGGAGTATGCTTTATCTTGTTAGAGACTTGTGAGCTTTTCTTGGCTTCGCTCACACTGAACTGGAAAGTCTTACTAAGCGTCTTATCGGTAGCTCGCTTATGAATGGATTCGCCTTACAACTTGAAGTTGGTTGAGGACTGCGTCCATTGCGAGCTTCGGAATGAAAGCTTCTTCTGTTCCTTGCCCCCCGACGCACTCAAGGCGTTTGAGGGATTGAAGTTCTCTACGGCTTATCCAAGAGGTGCTGTTCTTTTTGTTGAGGGACAGAAACCTCGCGGGATTTACATGCTTTGCACTGGCAAGGTCAAACTTTCAGTGAATTCCGCAGAGGGCAAGACTCTGATTGTCGGAATCGCCGAGCCCGGTGACTTACTCGGTTTGAATGCGGTTGTAAGTGGGGATGGTTACGAAATAGCGGCCGAAACTACGCAGCCCTCGCAGGTTAACTTCGTGAAGCGCGAGGATTTCGTCAAGTTTCTCCAAGAGTACGGTTCTGCTTGCTTGCAGACTGCCCAACACCTCAGCAAGAGCTGTAACCATGCTTACGATTTGGTTCGCACATTAGCACTATCGCAGTCAGCCAGTGAGAAGCTGGCGAAATATTTCATCGACCTCACCTCCTCAACTTCAAAGTCGGCTGACGGATTTCGGATTCAAATCGGAATGACCCACGAAGAGATTGCGCAGGTGATTGGCACATCACGCGAAACCGTGACCCGGTTGTTGTCGGACTTTCGACAAAAGAAGTTGGCAACGCTCAAGGGTTCAACGCTTTTAGTCCACAACCGAACTGGATTAGAAAAGCTTGTCCAATCGGGGAGTGGGAGTTCGTAGTCGATCATCGCAATGGATCAGACCTCAATTTGGTCCTACAAAATTCCGTTCAGAAATCACTGGATTGTAGATCAATTAGTTCCTCGCGGAACCCTACTTTGTCGGCGAAGTTCCGTTTTAAAACTGACCGATTCTCCACATCGTTAACGTCGAAGGGTTGAGAATGAAAGCGGCGGGCGCTGAAGACAGAATTGCATGACGAGGTATCGGCTCTCTACTGACTCAACGTCTTCAGTAAAAAGTACTTGCAGGGAAGTACTGAAGATTCGACAGAAAATTGCCGGAATGTCTATCTGTCACCGACGCTACCGCAAACATGACCAATAGCCTACGAGTTGGAGAGGCGCTGGCTCTGACATGGAACGATGTTGGGATGACATCCGATGAATCCCTCGCTCTGGGCTACCAGGCGGTTCGTGATGGAAAATCGAAGAATGCCCGTAGAAGAGTAAACATGACGAGCCGTGTGCACGCGATGCTGGCACAGCGTCACATGGAATCCGAATTCACCTACGTCTTCGGGCGCAAAGGCGACAAGGTACCCTTAAATTCTTCCCGTTCACATGAGCACGTAAAGATTCGAAAGCGCCTCAATCTGCCAAAATCCTTCGTGTTACACTCTTTAAGGCATACCGCGCTCACTCGCTTAGGCCAAGCTGGAGCTGACGCCTTTGTGATCCAGAGAATTGCCGGTCACTATTCGGTGACCGTTTCCGAGCGGTATGTACACCCATCGCAGCGTGCAGTTGAGCAGGCATTTTCTATGTTAGAACGACAGACAAATGAAGCGTTCTCCTCGCTTGCAACTGCTGAAGATGTGTCGGAACTCCCTACGATTTCCACTACGGTAGAGAATTCCTGCTTCGTAAGTCATTGAAGGGCGCGTAGCTCAACTGGCAGAGCAACTGACTCTTAATCAGTAGGTTGTAGGTTCGATTCCTACCGCGCTCACCATTGTTTTCAGCGTCATACAAAGAATCACCAGAAAGAAATTCGGTCTCTGGTTGCGTCTGGGTTGCATTTGGTTGCGCGCTTTCTTCGCAATCCAATCTGTCGACCCACGAAATATTCGCTCCGGGAACAAGATGTCCGTACACATCTGCCGTTACCTGAATGGAGCTGTGGCCCATCTGCTCTTTCACGTAAGCGAGTGAGGCTCCATCCTGAATTAGCAAAGAACCAAACGTATGACGTAGGTCATGAAAGCGGAACTTTCGCAATCCTGCTTTCTCCAGAGCCGGTTGAAAATAGTAGTGATTTAGATTGTTGGGATCCATCACCGTTCCTGCCTGCGATGGGAACACCAGCTCTTCCAGGATGCTGGCCTTCCCTGCCATGAATCCTTCCAGCAGGCGTTTATCTCTCAGTTCGAGAAGCACGCGACGTAATTGCTTCGACAGATCGACCCGGCGTGACTTCTTGCTCTTTGGGGATGTGAACTTGCCTTGCACGTAATTTCTCTGCACGAGGATGTAGCGGTTATTGTCCCCTTCATTAGCTCCGAACTGAACGTCACCCCATTGGAGAGCTACCAGTTCACCTCGTCTTAAACCGCACCGCAGAGCGGTCAGGAACAAGGGATACTGCTCTTCACAGATTTCCTTGGTGGCATTGAGAAAGCATTCTGCTTCCGCTCTCGTCATCGCAGCCGCTTCCTGTTTTGGGCGTTCTGTCTTGGTCAGCTTTCCAAGCTTTTCCGCAGGATTCCGATCAATCAGCCCGTCTTCGACCGCGTGATTCATGATGACTCGAAGCGTCGCGAGACCCAGTCGCAGAGTGTTTCGTGACAGTGGTGAAGGATTTTCTTCGTTTCCATATCGAGATTTCGCAGCCATGTCGGCCAGGAAGACCTTGATTGACTCGCGTGTGATCTGGTTGATTGCGATATTTCCAAACAGCGGCACCAGGTATAGCCTCAACAACTGACGATAACTGGCGACAGTCGAGCGTTTCAGGTTCATCTCCGCGTATTCTTTCAGCCACCGTTCGGCATATTCACCGAATGTGAGGATGTCGCGCTCATCGGCAAAAATCGCCATATCTCCCAAGGCTAGCTTCGCTTCAATAATCCGCTTTATTTTTAGCGCAACTTCTTTGGTGCCAACGCACTTTGCCTTGCGCTTTCCGTGGAAGTTCACGAAAACGTACCATTTGCCGTTCTTCTTTCGGATCGTGACTCCCACTAGGCTCTCTCCGCGATGCTGCTCATTACATCATCCACAATCGACTTGATGTCAACGGAGTTTCCCACAGGATGACTCTCAAGCCACTTGTCAAAACGCGTCCGACTCACCAGAATCTTTCCGCTCACCCTTGTGGCAGGCAGCGGATTGCTGGCGAGATTGATCCACTCGCGAACCGTTCTCTCGCTGATCGAAGCATACTGAGTCAGAGTTTTCAGATCCATCCACTCCCGATCCAGTTCGACTTTGATTTTCGTGCTCAATATTTGCCTTTCTTCATATGAACACACCTTGGGCAATTCCCTCGTGAACTCCGCCTCTGCCTGCTATCGAACTACTAGAGCAAACAGCAAAGGCTCAACAAGGTACTTAACGCCACCGCAGAAAGCGCCCTCGTCTACTGCTGACTCGCTTTCCCCTTACTCCCCCGTTTTTTCTTTCACTACGACCGGGACGGATGCCCAAATGCTGGATCAATTACCAGCCCGTTGCCCGGAAAACTGCTCTCTCGAGCAGAACAAAGGTTTGGTTTGCGTGACTCATGAAACAGGGCCGTTGTTTTCGTCCGGCGGTTACACATTCCCTGGAAGTTCCGCTCATCATGCATTGGACTCGTGCTACATTTGGGCCTATACACCCAAATTTGGAACCGGATTGGAGCCAAAAATCGCGATCGGAAAAAATCGCGGGTGCTCTCCTTTTCCTTTTGAACAGCGGGGATCTGATCCGGGTATGGCAACCGAACTTGCAAACGGACCTTGGAAACCGAGCTACGGGTCATTGCGGCGACCTCCAGTAACCGGCTCTCAACCAAACCGCTCTCAACAATCGGCTCGCACCAGCCTTCGGCACTCAGATCCCCTTTTGCCTTTCAGCAAAACTCATAAAGAAATCGCGTCCGGCGCTATCTCAAACGGAGCCTGAATCTCTTCAACCTTCGACAGAGGGATCGGGCGCGGATCGTCCACGCGTAACCGAAACCAGCTGTGACGCACACCGTCAATGACCTCAGTGCGATTCTCTATCTTTAAGCCCCATCGTGTCTTGCCTGATAGATACGAGCACCGTACTGACTAATTCGTAGCGACAGGATTTCTGGAAGACCTACCCAGGTCCCTCGGGACCTGAGTAAGTCAATGATCTGTTGCGTTTGTGAATGTCTTCGTTTGGTTTCAGTCATGGCAGATTTAGGCGCAGATCTCCTCAGTCTGCCGGAAACTTCTAGCTAGTTTTCGAATCGGAAAAGCAGCTTCTCTGGCACGCAGAGACAAACTACGCAGACGTCCTGCATGAAATGCATGTGGATAGTCGATGGATAGTTCTTCAAGAAGCAGGCCAACCGAGTCAAAAGCGGCTGCAACTGCTCTCAGTTTTTTAGAGGGAGTTGATTTTCTGGTTTGACGTGGTGTAAGGTTCACTTCATCTCCTGACGTTATTCGAAATACTCGGCCTTCGCACTTTGCCCGTGCGGGGCCGAAACTCTTTAGGCTCCTACTGCAGCGAGATTCTTAAACTCCATCGCCACACGTGCCGTCTTTTCCATTTCGGGAGCAACAGCTTTATTGATCGCAGTTAACTCCTCGGGGCGGAGCTCTAGGGAACCAGTTTCAGCTAGTGCCAGCCGGAATCGCGAGACGTTAGCTTTTTGGGAAAGTTGAATCTGGGTAAGGCCAGCAGCCCTGCGAATTGCCTTTAGTGTGCTCACTCGGAACTCCTGCGGCAAATTTGCCGTCTGAAAAAGTGAGCTTATTTTGCGAGAATTGGTCTTTGAAAAGAACTTGTAGAGTTCGACTCTGCAAGTGAAAAAGGCAATTTCTACAGGAAAAGTGCGGCTAAGAAATACTTGCAGGGTTACGAACCTTGCAAGTCTTCAACTGCTTCCGTTCTCGAGAAATGTACTGATGAACGGCTTGGCGTGTCGTTTTATCTCTATACGCGTCCGTCCACAGACGATGAGACTTGCCAGCTAAGATTGGCGGTTCCATTTCATTATTTTTTGCGGACAGTTTATCCATCTCCTTGCAAATCTCATCGGCCTTCAGGTTGGATTTGCTGGTCAAGAGGGAACGAATTTTCAATTTTCGTGAATCTACACGAGGTCCTGGGCTCTTGGTACTTTTGATTGATTCATTCTTCGTCGGAACTTTCAATGTTTTCAGAGTACCTGAGTCGCCCACTTGGGCTAGCTTTACGTGTGCTTCCCCGGCGATCCTGTCCAGTTCAAACCCGAGTGCCGATACAAATTTCTGAGAAAGACCATCAAGCAGGTTCAGGGTATCTATCTCTTCTTCACGGTCCCACGCAGTCGTAACTTCATAGCGAGTATTGCCTGATGGATGCATGTGGATGAATTTTGGGGCTCGCCAAGATTTCCAGAATATGAACTCTTCGTCGGCTTTGGTTGAATAGTCCTGGTGATCGCAGACATTCTTGATCCACTGTTTCGCGCGGTTAACTTCGTTGTTAACAAGAAATCGCATTTGTATCTGTGCCCATTCAACAGGCGGCATCGACAATGTTTGTTTCTTCGCCAATCCAATCTGCACCGTCTCACCGAACAGCCGCCGAACTTCCGTGGCCACTCCACTGCGGAAAACATCAAAGTATGCTTTGAAGATTGCGCTTGTTGTAGACCTACGCAGTATTTCGTCAAATTGCCGACAAACCACAGGTCCCAGGATTGATCGATAGTCGGTAAACGCTGTTTGATATGGGTGTAGCGCGGAACCATCTGCCGTATTAGTATGCAGTGCCGCAGAGCATAATTTTTCAGTCAACTGCGAACATTTCCATTCAGCCGTGTCGAATGTTTTGCGAACGTGTGCTATAGCGCGCTTAAGTTCGTCAGGAGTAATACTCTCCCAATCCATTGATTGAATCGGCATACGTCACCTTCCCGTGACATCCCATTTGAGAAGTTCAGGAAGGCGCGGTTGGGAAGGACCGCGCTGTTCGCACGCCACCCGTCGGTGGAAGCTATCCTGATCAGCAGCAGTATAGGACAAATTGGTGTTCCAAAAACCTATCTGAATCACGGTTTTCCAACAGGAAAAGAGAACCGACGTTAGAATGTCCCCACGCTTAAATTCCAGTCAAAGCTCAAATTCTGGATTCCGACTCCTTGTTAGACAAAAGAAATGAATTAATTCGCAAGAAGCGCCAAAAGAGATTTCTTGTTCAGGCGGAAAAGAAGCGAGCGCGTGGAAAGCTTGAAAGACTTGTATCTCTCGCCAAGAAAGCGTCGAACGATGAGATTTGGGCAAGCAAGGCGAATGCTGATCTTCTTACCCGAAGTAGTGCGGTTGTCAAAGTTCCGGAAACATTCTCTTTTATAGAAGACCCGGAGGCTGCTATAGACGCATTAGATAAACTTCATGCTGCCCTGGTCGACAGAAAGATCCATGACATCTATATCGATTTCAGTACATGGAAAATATTGGATTTGTGCGCTTCTACTGTGATGACTGCTATAGTTTTACGCGCGCGAAGCCGCAGAAAGAGAAAAAAGGCGGCTCTCCATGGTAACTATCCTGCGACAGAACGAGCAAAAATCTTATTGCGTAGCAGCGGCCTGTTAAATTACGTGAAGACCACTGCTCCAATACTTCCTCTCGCAATTCGAAGCAAACTTTTTGTGATGGACTTACGTAGCGGTTTCAGCGCTAAACCTGAACGGTCTCACAAATGTGATCAGGCCACTACCAGCTTGTTGGACTACATTCAAAAATGTTTAAGTTTATCCGGAGCCAAGCTGACGCCACACGGACTCTCAACGTTGGGAACAATGGTCGCAGAGACTATCAGCAATGCCGAGGAGCACTCGGTTGGAACCTGGTATGCCACCGCACACTTCGATCGACTAGAGCCAGATACCCAAGAAGGAGGGGCTTGCCACGTTGTGCTGATGAATTTTGGCCCCACGATATATGACTCTTTTTTCAGAGACGATTCCGATCCGCTTCGTTTGGCTAAGCTTCAGCAACTTGCGAATCATCACAAACGCAGAAATTCTTTCGACGTAAGGCCACGTCGATACGACGAAGAGACTCTTTATACACTGTATGCAGTTCAAGAGGGAGTTAGCAGGTCTAGTGACCGGAGAGGCTTGGGTACCACTTACCTCATCGATTTTTTTATGAAACTTTCGTCTCCAGGTGCAAAAATGTGTCTCACATCTGGCTCCGCTTTCTTGCTCTTCGATGGAACCTTTCCAGCACAGTGGGATCCGAAGCTTGGAATTCACGTGACTTGAAGTCGCGGC
>JADMIO010932580.1_pt1 | contig 83201 bp, 69 predicted proteins | sample 8958161 | NCBI WGS metagenome assembly JADMIO01 (sample SAMN16585339, study PRJNA669376) | soil metagenome | isolation source: Crop rotation soil | place: USA: Cullars Rotation, Alabama | collected 2011
GCCGCGACTTCAAGTCACGTGAATTCCAAGCTTCGGATCCCACTGTGCTGGAAAGTAGGGATAGACCGCTGGCCCATAGACGACAGTGGGGTTGTACGACGGCACGTAGACGACCTGCGGATCGGCCTGCTGGATGACGATCACCTCTTTGGTTTCGACGACCTGTGTCTGCACCACCTGCTGCGGCGTCGATTGCAGGGTGCCGGCCTGGTGCGCCTTCCGCCGCATGCCCTGCACGGCCTCCATGACGTCGCCCTGCTGCGCGAGGAACGCGTTGCCGAGATCCGTCGTCCACTGAATGTCGTCGGCGAGCCGCTTGACCACGTCGGGGAGCGCGGCCATCGCCTGGATGCTGGGATCCCACGGCTGCTTCGCCACTTCGGCGGCAAGCGCCGCATCCTTCAGGCCGGGATGTCTCGCCATCCACTGGTGCAGCTGCAGCAGCTCCAGTGGATAGGTGGATGCGGCCAGCGTCTGCGCGAGCAGCGGGTCAGGGTAGAGCGCGATCGGCGCCACCAGCGCGTCGAGTTGATCGGCAGGTATCGGCGCGGGCGCATCCGGCGCCGCGTCCTGAGCCGCGGCCCGCGCGGTGCGTGTGAGGTCGGCGAAGCCGTTGCCGGGCGTGATCAGGATCGCGCACAGCACGGCCACGTGCCGGTGCCGCCGACGCCCGCTTGCATGAGAAGGCGTGGTGAACCAATGCATGCCTGGAAGACCGCAAACAGCCCGCCACTGGTCCAGCGCAGCGATTGGCCGCTGTTTCGGTGCTGTCAGCCGGACCAGCCTGCGGTGCTCACGACATGCAGGGATCCGGACACTACGTTCCGTCGGTCGCTGCACCACTTCGCGCCATCAGGGCGCGGGTACGCGCCATGCGTTGTTCTCGCCGGCAGGAGGATTTCTGCAGGCTGGTGGCGTTGGCCGCGGCGTCGCGCGCGACGACCGCCGCGCGCTCGACTACTTCCGTCGCGCGCACCGGCTCGCGCCGCGCGATGCGGACATCACCATGGGGCTCGAGGCGGTGGCGCGGGTCTACGGTCATGCGGTCGTCTTCAACGGCTTCACGCAGGGCGGGGCGCCGGGTGCCGGCGTGCAATCGGGCTCGTTCGCGGGCCGCCTGCGCGTGGCGCCGCGGCTGCACATCGATGCCGCCGGCAGGGTGCAGCAGGGCCCCGGCTACTCGGATGCACAGGCGGGCGCGGGCTTCCTGTGGCGCGCCGGGCCGGCGACCACCGCCGAGTTCCACGCCATCGGTGGCCCTGACAACGTCGCGCTCGCCGCCAGCGACCTCTCGGCGGCTGTGGTGCACTACGCGGGCGTCTACGAGATCGGCGGCGGCCTGCGCGGGATGTCGTTCGTCGATGCGAACGTGCTGTCGGCGTTTCCGTCGTTTGCCTGGGATCCCGGCGGGCGATCGCGGCTCGACACGCGCTACATCTATACCCGCTCGTCGTTCGATCGCACAGGCCAATCGCGGGGCGATCACTCCGCGATGGTTCGCGAGACGTGGCGGGGCTGGCGCCGCGTCGCTCTCAACACCGTCTATGCCTACGGCATCGAGAGCTTCGACGTCGTCACCGCCGATCGCCTGGCCGGGCTCGGCATCCACACCGCCGCGGCCGGCCTGCGCGTCGAGACGCCGTCGCTGACCACCATCTCCACGACGTGGGAGCACGAATGGCGGTCGAATCAGACGACCGTCGACCGGTTGAACGTGGCCATCGTGCAGGCGATTCCATGATCGACCTCCTCCTGGCGTTCGAACGCCTGTCCGTCTGGCTGATGTGGATCGGGCTCGGCCTCGTGATCGCGATGCTCGGCGTCGTCATCGGCGGGCGGCTCGCGCACGCGCGCTACGAAGACCGGCGCCAGCGCTTCGAGCGGCACTACGGCCCACTCATCGCCGCGGCGCTCGAGGGCGACGAGGCCGCGCGCCGCGCGCTCGTCGCCTGCCCGGCGCGTGATCACTACGCCATGGCCCTGCTGCTGATCACGCCGCTGATCGCCAATCGCGACCCGGCGCGCATCGCCGCGACGCGGACGCTCGTGCGCGACATGGCGCTCGAGGAGCTCGCCGAGCGATTCCTGCGCAGCCGGTGGTGGTGGCGGCGGGCGCTGGCGCTGCGCGCCGCGGGACTCGTGCAGGCGACCGATCGCACCGGGCAAGTCGTCGCCGCCCTCGACGACGCGCATCCGGAAGTACGCGGCGCGGCACTGGATGCACTCGCCGACATGCAGGATGGTGCCGCGCTCTCCGCCGTCGTCATGCACCTGCACGATGCGTCGCTCGACCGCGGGCGGCGGGCGGCGGCGCTGGCCTCGTTCGGAGCGCGCTGCGAGCCGCTGCTGGTGGACCTGGCCGCCGTGGACGTCGAGAATCGCCTCAACTACGCGCGCGCGTTGGCCGTGTGCGGGACGGAGCGGTCGCGGCCGCTGCTGTGCCGGTGGACGACCGACGCTCGACCGGCCGTGCGCGCGGCGGCGTTCGAGGCGCTGGCGCACATCGGCGTCGACGAACGGTCCGCCGTCCTCGCCATCGGCGCGCTCGAGAGCGACGAGACGTCGGTTCGGGCGATGGCTGCCGCCGCACTGCACGGTTGGGAAGGCGCCGGCGACGCGCCATCGCACCTGGCGCAGCATCTCACCGACACGTGGGCCGTGGCCGTGAAGGCGGCCCGTTCGCTGCAGTCGATGCATCAGGTGGGGCGCGCCACGCTCGAATCGTGGGCCTCGCGGACGGATCTGGCGGGCCTGCTGTCGCGGCAGATGCTCTGGGAAGCCGCGCGGTCGTGAGTCTCGCGACGCTCGTCACCGGGTTCGCGCTGCTCGTGACCGCGTACTTCACCCTGTGGAACACCTCGCAGGTCCTGATGGGTGCGGCGGCCGCGCAGTTTCTCTGGCGCTACCAGCACCGGCGCACCCCGCGCAACCGCGCGCTCGCCGGCCGCGTGGCGTCGCCGCCGCTCGTTTCGGTCGTCGTGCCGGCGTGCAACGAGGCGCTGACCATCGTGGAGAGCGTTCGGGCGCTGCTGGCGCTCGACTACGACGCGCGCGAAATCGTCATCGTCAATGACGGCTCGACCGACGACACGCTCGACGTCCTCCGTGCGGCGTTCCACCTGGTCGAGGCGCCGGTCGCCTTCGCCCAGCCCATTCACACGGCGCCGCTGCGCACCGTGTATCGATCCGTCGACGACGTCGGCCTGCTGGTGGTGGACAAGGAGAACGGCGGGTGCAAGGCCGACGCGTCCAACGCCGGCATCAACGCCGCGTCCGGCACCCTGGTGCTGGTGATCGATGCCGACACCGTGCTCGAGCCCGATGCCTTGAGCCGGGCCGTGCTGCCGTTTCTCGAGGATCCGACGACGGTTGCGGCCGGCGCCTACGTCGCCATCGCGAACGGCTGCCGCATCGAGCACGGCCGGGTGCTGGAGGTCGCGATGCCGCGCAGCTGGCTGGCGCGGTTCCAGATCGTCGAGTACATGCGGAGCTTCCTCCTCTTCCGCCTCGCCTGTGCCTCGCGCAACGGCGTCACGATCGTCTCCGGCGCGTTCGGCCTGTTCCGGCGCGACGCGGCGATCGCGGTCGGCGGCTTCGACCGGACGGCCATCGGCGAGGATATGGACCTGACGCTCCGGCTCCACGCCTACTACAGAGGGAGAAAGCGGCCGGGGCGCATCCGGTTCGTTCCTCTGCCGCTGTGCTGGACGCAGGCGCCCGAGGATCTCGCATCGCTGCGATCGCAGCGCTGCCGCTGGCGCCGCGGATTGTTGCAGGCGCTCTGGCGTCATCGCCGCCTGGTCGGCAACCCGCGCTACGGCATCATCGGTCTCGGGGTGTTGCCCTATACCTGTGTGGTCGAAGGGTGCGGACCGCTCCTCGAGGTATCGGGCTACGTCGTCGCGACCGGTGCGGCGGCGTTCGGCATCCTCGATTGGAGCCATTACCGCATGCTGGTCGCCGTGTCGGTACTCTTCGGCGCGGTCTCGACGCTGCTGGCGGTATTCCTGAGCGACGTCTCGTCGCGGCGTTACAACAGCGGCCGCGACCTGGCGCTCCTGATGCTGCTGGCGCTGCTCGAGAACGTCGGCTATCGCCAACTCAACTCCTGGTGGGGATGTGTCGGCACCGTGCAGGCCCTGGCGGGCAAGAGCGGATGGGGCCAGATGCGGCGGCGCGCGTTCTAGATTTCTGGGCCGCCGCCGTCACGCTGACAATCTTGTGATCGATTGCGTCACGCCGCCTCCGCGCGGAGCGTCTTCCCGCTCGCGTCACCCTCTGTTCATTTCGTTTGCGCGCGTCGTTATCTCCTATTGGTAAGCGCTTGGAACAGCGAAAGCGCCGCAGGAGAAGTACGACGACTCGAGGCCGACACCCATCAGCGCCGTTCGTGCGTGCCACACGAAAAAAATTTTCGCGCGGATGGTAGCGCTGCAGGGAACGCAGGCGTATAGTGTGCGCCTCCCCAGACCCCCTGTTCAGGTAGTCGGCGTCGATCATCTCCTTCTCCCCCCCGGGAGCAGTCCGTGATGTTCGAGCCAGGGTCACAAATCGGGCGCTACGAAATCCAGCGGAGGCTGGGACGCGGCGGCATGGGCACCGTCTATGCCGCGCACGACTCGGTCCTCGGCCGGCTCGTCGCCATCAAGGTCTTCGCGGGCGATCTCGACATCCCCGATGCCCGGGAACGCTTCGTCCGTGAAGCGCGCTCGGCGGCTGCCCTCGCACATCCACACATCGTCGCGGTGCACGACTTCGGCGACCACGAGTCGCAGCCGTACATCGTCATGGAATACATCAAGGGCGAGACGCTGGCGGAGCTGATCCGCCGCAAAGCGCCCGTGTCGCAGGCCGACAAGCTGCGCTGGATGGAGGAGCTCGCCTCGGCGGCCGGCTACGCGCACCGGATGTCGGTCATCCATCGCGACATCAAGCCGGCGAACCTGATGATCGACAAGTCGGGACGCCTGAAGGTGCTCGACTTCGGCATCGCCCGCATGCTGGGGACGGTCTCCAACACGTGCGACACCATCGGCACGCCGGGCTACATGGCGCCCGAGCAGATTCTCGGCGAGGACGTCGACGGCCGCGCCGACGTGTTCTCGATCGGGGTCGTCTTCTACGAGCTGCTCGCCTATGCCGACGCGTTTCCCGGCGACACCGGCCCGGCGATCACGCACCGCATCCTGCACAAGGAGCCGATCCCGCTGCCGCGGCTCGTGCCCGACCTCAACCCGGAGCTGCAGCCGATCATCGAGCGGGCGCTGAAGAAGAACGTGGACGAGCGCTTTCCGGACGCGGAAACGTTCCGCGTCGCGGTGAGCCGCGTGCGGAAGCGGTTCGAGGACGATACCGCGGCGGTCGCGCCGACAGTGCTCATTCGCGACACGCCGGCGCCGTCGCGCCCCGCTACCGGCCGCGCACCGGCCCGCCGCCCGCTGACCGACGCGGTCAGCGTCGCCACGCCGCCGCCGACCGATCGCGAGGCGCTCGCGCGGCGGCGTCTCGCGCAGCTCGAGGCGGCGCTGGCGCAGGGGCACACCCTGCTCGCCGCCGGCGATCTCGACATGGCGCTCGACTTCTGCCAGCAGGCCCTCACCTTCGACGAGCACCATGCGGGCGCGCTCGAGCTCGAACAGCAGATTGCCGATGCCATCGCCGCGCGTCAGGTCGGAGACGACGAAGACGCATCAGGCGTGGAGCCCGGCGACGACCTGGAGTTGCTGGAAGGCGCGCCGGAACCGGCAGCGGCCGGGGTGCAGTACGCGCCGACGGTGCTCGCCCCTCGAAAGGTGCCGCCACCTGTCGTGGCGACCCCCGCGAACGATGTCGTCCCGGTCGAGGACGAGGACGACGCGACGGCGGAGGAATCGGCGTACGCGGCAACGGTGCTGGCGCGGCCGCGCGACACGCATGCGCCGCAGACCGCTGCGCCGGCGCCGGTGCCAGCCGCAGCGCCCGCCGCCCGCGATACGGGCGCGGCGCGACAGACGCGTGCGCCGAAGGCCCCTTTGTCACCGCGGCCGCCCGCAGGCCCGTCGCTGCTCACGCGGCTGCGCACCGCGAGCGGCGCCGCCGCGCAGCGATCGTCGCTGGTGGTTTCCGCGCTGGCCGGGCGTCTGCGCGCATCGGCGCCGGTTGTCCGCGGCAAGGGCGGGGCGATCGTTCCAGCGTGGCGTCCCGCGTTCCCGGCGACGCGAAAGCAGCAGATGGTGTGGGCGGGGGCAGCGCTGGCGGTGGTGCTGCTCATCACGGCGGCGATCGTTGGAATGAGGCTGGTTGCCGTTCCGCCGGCGGGCACGCTCGTGATCGACGCCGCCCCGTGGGGCACCATCACGGCGATCCAGGCGCAGAACGGCGAGCGCGTGACGCTGCCGGCCGCGGCATCGACGCCGCTCTCACTCAGCCTGCCGGCCGGAACGTATCAGGTGACGGTCACCGGGCCGCCGCCGGAATCGCAGCCGCAGCAGTTCAGCGCCCGCGTCGATTCCAACGGCACCAGCGTCGCGCCGCTGGTGCGGTTCCGCGTCATCACGGCCGAGGAGTACTTCGAGCCCTACCTCGCGGCGCCGGCTTCGGCGTCCGAGCCCGCGGTGCCATCCGACAGCGCGGCCGCAACGCCCGCACAGCCACCGGCGGAGCCGGCGGCGGCCCAGACCCAAACCCCCGACCCGGCAGGAGCCATTCGATGACCGCGTTGACGTTGACAGCCGGACGCTGCGGGGCGGCGGCGCTGCTGATGGCGCTCGTCTGGCCGTCCGCGGCGCTGGCCCAGGACGACGCCTTCAAGCGTGGGCTCGACGCCCGCGAGAAGAAGAACTGGAGCGAGGCGGCGAAAGAGATGCGCGCGGCCATCGACAACGACGCGAAGGAATCGCCGCGCAAAGTGGGCGGCGGCCTGTTTCGCGGCGGCACCGAGTACGTGCCGCACTATTTCCTCGGCGAGGCGCTCTACAACCTGAGCGACTGTGCGGGCGCGGTGGCGGCGTGGGCCGTCTCCGAACAGCAGCCGGTCGTCCGCACGCAGCGCGAGTTCGCGGGCTTCATGGCCAACGGCATTCGCATCTGTGCGATGCGCGGGGTGCTGGCGCCCGCGGAGTTCAATACGCAGTCGGCCGCCGCCACGCAGGCGGTGGCGGAAGCGGTGGCGCTGGCCGAGCGCGTGTCGAAGATCGGCAACGCCGACGCCTGGCGTCCCGACCTGCGCGAGCAATACACGCGCATCGGCGCGGACCTGACGGCCGCCCAGACCCGGCTGGCCGCCGGCACGCGGGCGCGCTCCGCCGCCGAGTTCGCCGAGGCGCGCGCCGCCGCCGCCCGCGCGGCGACGGGGCTGCGGTCGCTCGAGGGGGCGCTGAACGTCAGCATCGAGAACCTCACGGTGGTGCAGCGGCAGGCGCGCGAGGTCGAGCAGCTGATCGCCGGCGCCGAAAACAGCGACCGCGCCATCGACGCCCTGAAGACGAAGCTGCCCGCCGCGCTCGCCGTCTCGCGCCAGAACGGCCGCGACCTGGTGGCGCGCGCGCGCGAGCAGGCGAGAGCCGGCGAGCGCACCCAGAGCCTTGCCACGGTCAACGAGGCGCTGCGCTCCGCGCAGGACGCCGCCTCGCTGTTCGATCAGGTGCTCGGCGAAGCGACGAAGATCGTCCGTGGCGCGCTCGAACACGAGCTCGCGGACGCGGGTGCCGCGGCCGCGGAAGCGCTGTCGTTCCTCGACTCGTCGCTGGCCACGCTGGGCACGCTGTTCCGCGACAAGCCGGCGATGGTCACGCCCGACGTGCAGTCGCAGCGCGATGCGCTGGAGAAGCGGGTGATCGCCATCAGGCGCCGCATCGAGACCGCGCAGAAGGCGCAGAACGCCGGCGGTCTCAAGGAGGCCGCCCGCCTCGCCGGCGATGCGCGGACCGACCTGGAGAAGCTGGTGACGTCGTTCGGGCCGCTGTCGCTGCGCATGCGCGGCGTGCAGGAGGCGCTCGAAGACGGCGCGCGCCAGTTCTTCGCCGGCGACTACCAGCAGGCGCTCTCCACGCTCGACTCCAACGCCCTGGCCGACGCGCCGCTGCAGCTGCACGTGCACCTGTTCCGCGCGGCGGCGCTGTATCACCTGTTCGTGCGTTCGGGCGAAAAGGACCAGACGCTGCGCACGCGCGCGCTCGCCGAGGTCGGCGCCTGCAAGCAGCTGAACTCGCAGTTCACCCCCGATTCCCGGGCATTCGCTCCACGTTTCCTCGCGTTCTACCAGAACGCCGCCCCCGCCACACCATGACCCTGACCCTCGAAGTCATCGGCCCGCAGGCGGCCCGGCTCGGTCCCGCCGCCCGCAAAGTCTTTGGCGCGGACGGCGGCACGATCGGACGCCTGCCCGACAACGACTGGGTGCTGCCCGACCCCTATATCTCGAGCCACCACGCCCGCATCAGGTGCCGGGGCAACACCTTTTATATCGAGGACACCAGCACCAACGGCGTGTTCATCAACCAGAACCGCCTCGCCCGCAACCAGCCGCAGGCACTGGCGGAAGGCGACTGCATCGCCATCGAGCCGTACGAGATTCGCGCCTCCATCGCCGAAGAGGCCGCACCGGCCGTCAGCGACCCGTTTCGCGTCGACGATCCGTTCGGCGCTCCGCCTGCACCGGCACGCGGACCCGTGGCGCTGCCGTCGTCCGACATCCTGGGCGAACCGCTCGCCGCCGGCGCGGTCGATCCGATGAGTCTCCTCGGCTTCGACGCCGCGGTGCAGCCGTCGGCGCACGTGCACATCCCGCGGGCGGAAAACCTGGCCGCGAGCTCGCTGCTCGCCGAGCCCTACGCCGCCCCCGCGCTGCACATGCCGGCATCCGCTGCTCCGGCGCCCGCCGCGGGCGGTGCGATTCCCGACGACTACGACCCGTTGCTCTCCGACAGCCAGCTGGTGCGGCGCGCCCCGGCGCCCGCAGCGCCGGCCGTTCCCGCGTCACCGCGTGTCGCGACCCCGCCGCCGGCGGCACGTGCCACGCCGTCATCGAAACGCGCCCCTGTCGCGGCTGCCGGCAACGAGGTGACGCTCGTCTCCGTGCTGCGGCACGCCGGCATCCGCGACGTGACCACCACGCCCGAGCTGGCGCGCAGCTTCGGTCAGATTCTCCGCATCGTCGTCACCGGCGTGATGGACGTGCTCCAGGCCCGGCAGCGCATCAAGGAGGAGTTCCGGATGCGCACCACCACCTTCAAGCCGAAGGAGAACAACCCGCTCAAGTTCTCCGCCAACGTGGACGATGCGCTGCACAACCTGCTGGTGAAGCGCAACCCGGCCTACTTCGAGCCGGTGCGCGCGTTCGAAGACGCCTTCGACGACGTTCGTAATCATCAGATGGCGATGCTCGCCGGCGTGCGTGCCGCCTTCGAGGCGATGCTCGCCGAGTTCGACCCCGATCGGCTCCAGGAGGAGTTCGATCGGCAGCCGCGCAAGGGAGCGTTGATCTCCATGCCGGCCAGGATGCGTTACTGGGAAATGTACCGGGAGAAGGTCCATGGCATCGTCAAGGACGCGGACACGAGTTTTCGCGAGCTGTTCGGCGACGAGTTCGCTCGCGCCTACGAAGAGCAGCTCGAACGCCTCAAGGGGAGCAACCGTGATCACCCGCGCTAGCCTGCTGCTGCTGGCGGCGGTGGCGCTGGCGGGCTGCGGCAAGTCGCCGATCGTGCTGGCGAGGCCCAAGCCGGCCACCTCGCCGCTCATCATCTCCGCGAGCGCGGACACCAACCCCGACGCCAACGGACGTCCGTCGCCCGTCGTCCTGCGCGTCTACCAGCTGAAAGCCGACGACGCGTTCGTCAACGCCGACTTCTTCCCGCTGTTCGACGACGACATGAAGGTGCTCGGGCCCTCGCTCGTGTCGCGCGACGAGTACGTGCTGGCGCCGGCGGACCAGCGCATGGTCGAAGTGGCGGTGTCGGACGACACGAAGTTCCTCGGCGCCATCGCCGCGTTTCGCGACATCAGGAACGCGGAGTGGCGGGTCATCGTGCCGGTGACGCGCAAGGGGCTGAACGTCGCCGTCGAACGGTCCAAGGTCGTGCTCGCGGTGGCGCAGTAACCATGTCGAACTTCAACAAGGTCGTCTGGAGCGAGGGGCTGTTCCTGCGGCCGCATCACTTCCAGCAGCAGGACCGCTACTTCGAGCGTTACGTCGAGATGCGCTGCCACGCGCTGGCGCCGCACAGCTGGGGGTTCACCGAGCTCGAGCTCGAACGCGACTTCCTGGCGATCGGCAAGTTCGGCCTGCGCCGCGCGGCCGGCGTGTTTCCGGATGGCACGCCGTTCCGCATGCCCGATGACGACCCGCTGCCGCTGCCCATCGACGTGGACCCCCAGGCGCGCGATCAGGTGCTGCACCTGGCGCTGCCGCTGCGTGCGGCCGGTGCGCCGGACGTCGATCGCGCCCCCGGCGCCAACGGCCTGGTGCGCCACGCGGTGCGCGAGCTCGAGGCGCGCGATACGACGTCGAAGGCCGGCGACGTCGTGCTGCTCGAGGTCGGCGCGATGCGCACTCGGCTCATGCTGGCGGCCGATATCACGCAGGCCTATGCGTGCGTGCCGCTGGCGCACATCGTCGAGTGCCGCGCCGACAAGCAGGTGGTGCTCGACGAGTCGTTCATCCCCACCGTGCTCGACGCGCACGCCTCGCACCGGCTGCACACGTTCACCACCGAGCTGCTCGGGCTGATGCACCAGCGCGGCGACGCGCTCGGCGGCCGCGTCGCCGCCACCGGCCGCGGGGCGTCGGCGGAGATCGCCGACTTCCTGATGCTGCAGGCGATCAACCGCTACGAACCGCTGCTCGGCCACTACCTGGATGCGGGCATCGTGCATCCCGAGGACCTGTACCGGCTGTGCGCCGCCGCGGCCGGCGAGCTGGCGACGTTCACGACGACGTCCAAGCGGCCGCCGCAGCTGGCCGCCTATCGCCACGACGCGCTGCGCGAGTCGTTCGAGCCGGTGATGACGGCGCTGCGCAACTCGCTGAGCGTGGTGCTCGAGCAGAGCGCCATCTCCATCCCCATCGAGTCGAAGAAGTTCGGCATCAGCGTGGCGGTCGTCAACGATCGCTCGCTGTATGCAAACGCGGTGTTCATCCTCGCGGCGCGCGCGGACATGCCGGCCGAGGAGCTGCGGCGGCGTTTTCCGGCGCAGCTGAAGATCGGGCCGGTCGAGAAAATTCGCGACCTGGTCAACCTGCAGCTGCCCGGCGTACCGGTGCATCCGGTGCCGGTGGCGCCGCGGCAGATCCCGTTTCACGCCGGGTTCGTCTACTTCGAGCTCGATCAGGCCAACGAGCTGTGGTCGCAGCTGAAATCGTCCGGCGGGGTCGCGCTGCACCTGGCGGGCGAGTTCCCCGGGTTGTCGCTCGAGTTCTGGGCCATTCGCAGTTGACGGAGCGTACCGATGCCGCAGATTGACGATCCCTTCAGACCGGCGGACGCGACCGTGCTGCGGCCGCGCCCCGGCGCCGGCCGGCCTGGCGCGGCTGCCGTTCCGCCGCCGGCGCCGCGCTGGCAGGCGCCGAGCGCGCCGGTCGCCGATCCGATTCCGGCCGCGGTGCGCGACAACCTCGGCACCGGGCTCAACCCGCTCGTGCGCGCGGCGAGCAGCGTGCTGCTGCTCGCCGGGCAGCTGCGCGGCACGCTCTCGGCGCCCGACGTCGGCGGCCTGCGCCGGCACGCGCTCGACGAGATCTACAAGTTCGAGGAACGCGCGCGTTCCTCCGGCATCGCCAACGAAACCGTGCTCGCCGCCCGCTACGCGCTCTGCGCCACGCTCGACGAAGCGGTGCTCTCGACCCCGTGGGGGGCGCAGAGCGAGTGGGCGCAGCAGACGCTGCTCGTCTCGCTGCACCGCGAGGCGTGGGGAGGCGAGAAGTTCTACGCCATGCTCGAGCGCCTGTCGCAGGACCCCGAGCGGCACATCGCGCTGATGGAGCTTCAGTACCTGTGCCTGGTGGTCGGCTTCATCGGCAAGTACCACGTCGAAGCGCGCGGCCAGGCGCGGCTCGCCGAGGTGCGGCAGGCGCTCTACCGGCGCATTCGCGAGCATCACGGCGCCGCCCCCTCGGAGCTGTCGCTGCGCTGGCAGGGGCTGCAGGATCGCCGCAATCGCCTGATCCGCTACGTGCCGTGGTGGATCGTCGGCGCGGCGGCGCTCGTCATCGTCGCCACCGCCTACGCGGTGTATGCGTCGCGCCTGGGAAGCGCGGCGGCGCCCGTGCACGCGTCGCTGGCGAGCGTGGGCCTCGACGGCTTCAGCGCGCCCTCCAGGCCCTCCTCCGCCGGGGTGACGTTGCAGCAGTTGCTCGCGCCGGAGACGGCGCGCGGCGCGCTCAGCGTCGAGGATCAGCAGGGCCGCACGCTCATCACGCTGCTGGCGCCCAACCTGTTTCCGTCGGGCAGCGCGACGCTGAACGCGGACGTCGTGCCGCTCGTGCGCCGCGTGGCGCAGGCCATCGACCAGGTGCCGGGCCGCGTGCTCGTCGTCGGGCACACCGACGATCAGCCGGTGCGCTCGCTGCGCTACCGCGACAACTTCGACCTCTCGCGCGAGCGCGCGGTGAGCGTCGCGCGCGTGCTGCAGCCGGCGATCGGCAACCCGGCCCGCGTCGAGTGGACGGGCGTCGGCTCGTCGCAGCCGCGCTTCCGTCCCGAAGCCGATCCGGCCAACAGGGCCCGCAACCGGCGGGTCGAGATCGTTCACGTCCCTTGATCGCGAGACGAGCATGTTTGCTTTCCTGAAACGGCGCGGCGTTCTCCTGGTGCTCGGCTTCCTGCTGGTCGCCGCCTTCATCTGGCTGGCGGGGCCGTACTTCGCCTTTGCCGACTACCGGCCGCTCGAAAGCGAGACGGCGCGGCTGATCGCGATAGCCGTCGTCGCCCTGCTCTGGTTCGCGTCCTTCGTGGTGAAGAAGCTGCGCGCCTTCCGCGCCAGCGACAGGCTCGTGGCCGCGGTCGTCAAGCAGTCGAAGGCGGAGGAGCGGCCGAGCGCCGATGCGCTGCAGCTGCGCGAACGCTTCGAGGAGGCGACGGCGGCGCTGAAGCAGCAGCGGCGCAGCGGGCACAGCCTCTACGAGCTGCCGTGGTACGTGATTATCGGCGCGCCGGGGTCGGGCAAGACGACGGCGCTGGTGAACTCGGGGCTGCACTTCCCGCTCGAGCAGCGCTCGGGGCGCGGCGCGCTGCGCGGCGTGGGCGGCACGCGCAACTGCGACTGGTGGTTCACCGACGAAGCCGTGTTCCTCGACACGGCGGGCCGCTTCACGACGCAGGACTCCGACGCGGGCGCCGACGCCGCCGGCTGGCTGGAGTTCCTGTCGCTGCTGCGCAAGTACCGGGCGCGGCGTCCCATCAACGGCGTCATCCTCACCGTCAGCGCGCAGGACCTGATGACGCAGCACGCCGACTCGCGCGAGAGCTACGTAGCGGCGGCGCGGCGGCGGCTCAACGAGCTCAATCGCGAGCTGCGCATCCAGCTGCCGGTCTACGTGATGGTCACCAAGTGCGACCTGGTCGCCGGCTTCACCGAGTATTTCGACGACCTGACGCAGGAAGGGCGCGCGCAGGTGTGGGGGGTGACGTTCCCCTACGAGCAGACGGTCAAGGCCGACGCGCCGCGCGCCTACCCGGCGGAATTCGACGCGCTGATCGGTCGGCTCAACGCCCGCCTGTTCGGCCGGCTCGAGGAAGAGCGCGACGCCGCGCGCGGCACCAAGGTGTTCGGCTTCCCGCAGCAGATGGCGGCGCTGCGCGATCTGCTGGCGCAGTTCGTCACCGACGTCTTCGCCTCGACGCGCTTCGATCAGCAGCAGGTGCTGCTGCGCGGCGTCTACTTCACGAGCGGCACGCAGGAGGGAACGCCGATCGATCGGCTGCTCGGCGCCATCGGACGCCGCTTCGCCGTCACGCCGGAGGCGGTCATGTCCAGCGGCGGACGCGGCAAGGCCTACTTCATCGAGCGCTTCCTCAAGGACATCCTGCTCGCCGAGTCGGGTCTCGCGGGCATCAACCGCGGCTTCGAGGTGCGCAAGGCCGCGGCGCAGCTGGGCGCCTACGCGGCGATGGCGCTGTTCGCGGTGGTCGCCGTGACGCTGCTGTCGATCAGCTACGTGCGCAACCGCGACTACGTCACGCAGGTCGGGGGGGACGTCGCCCGGCTGTCGCAGGTGCCGCCGGTAGGGGCCGCCGCGTCGCTCGAAAGCGTGCTGCCGCGGCTCGACGCGGTGCGCGCGGTGTCCGACTCGGCGAACCGCTATCGCGAGCATGCGCCGTGGGCGATGCGCTGGGGCCTCTTCCAGGGCAACTCGCTCGGCAACGCCGCGCGCGACGCCTACATGCGCGAGCTCGATGGCGCGCTGCTGCCGCAGGTCGCGGCGCGCATCAAGGAGCGGCTCGTGGACTACGTGCCGGAGCCGGAGAAGCTCTACGAGTACCTCAAGGCCTACCTGATGCTCGGCGAGCCGGAGCATCTCGACAAGGATCAGCTCAAGTTCATCGCCGATCTCGAGTGGAAGGGACTCGATGCGGCCGACACCGAGGCGGGCGCGGCGCTGTCGCAGCACTTCGGCAACCTGCTGCAGTACGAGGATGAGCTGCGGCCCATCGAGCTCGATCAATCGCTGGTGGCGCAGGCGCGCAGCACCATCCGGCAGGCGTCGATCGGCGGACTGATCTACCGGCAGGTGCGCCTCGGCTACGCGTCCGACACCTCGCGCGCGCTTCGCCTCGACGTCGCCGCCGGCGTCGGCGCCGAGCGGGTGCTGCGCCGCCGGAGCGGCCTGCCGCTCTCGCAGCCGGTGATGAGCATCTACACCAAGCCGGTGTTCACCGAGATCACCAGCCGCGGCACCAGCGAGCTGGTGAAGCAGATCGCCTCGGACCAGTGGGTGTGGGGTGAAGGCGGCGCGCCGCGCGTCGGCTCGGCGGCCATCGCCACCGAGTTCAACGACCTCTACGAGAAGGACTACATCGCCTTCTGGGACGGCATCGTCAAGGACATCGAGCCGGTGTCGATGGCGACGCTGGGAAGCACGAAGGACGCGCTCGGAATCCTGGCCGGCCCGACGTCGCCGCTGCGCGGGCTGCTGAAGACGATCGACGAGCAGACGTTCCTCGTGAAGCCGCCCGACCCGGCGTCGGCCAAGCCGGGCATCGCCAGCACCTTCGACAACGTCTTCAACCGCGGCAAGCAGGCGATCGGCCTGTCCACGGTGGCCCCCGGCACCAAGGTGACCGCGCACTTCGCGGCCATTCACCGTCTCGTGTCGGCCGACCAGGGGGCCGCGCCGATCGACAGCGTCATCGACAAGCTGAAGCAGGTGCAGCAGCGGCTCGAACCGGTCGGCCCGGCCGTCGGCGGCACCAATCTCACCGACCCGGCCGCCATCAACAGCGTCGGCGAGCTCGTCAACGCGCTGAAGCGCGAGGCGACGGCGCTGCCGCCGTCGATCGCGGCGATCGTCAACCAGGTCGCCGACCGCACGGCGGTGACGATTCGGCGCGGCGTCAGCGGCACGCTCGAGACCCGCTATCGCGAAGAGGTCGTGCGGGAATGCCGCGAGGTGGTGCAGGACCGCTATCCCTTCGTCGCCGCCAGCAGCGTGGACGTGCCGCTGGCCGACTTCGGGCGCGTCTTCGGCTACAACGGCGTCTACGACCGCTTCTTCAAGAACGAGCTCGAGCCGCTCGTCGATACGTCACGCACGCCGTGGGCGTGGCGCGCCGACGCCTCGGGCGTGTCCGTCGGGCCGTCGGCGACGATGCTGCGCCAGTTCGAGTCGGCGCAGCGCATCCGCGAGATGTTCTTCCGCCCGGGCGGCCAGGAGTCGGAAGTCCGCTTCCGGCTGACGCCGACCGCGCTCGACGCCGACGTCACGCGCTTCCTCCTCGAAGTGGACGGCCAGACGGTCGAATACCGTCACGGCCCCGAGCGCAGCGTGCCGGCGACGTGGCCCGGGCAGAGCGCCGGTCCGGCCGCCGTGACCTTCGAGATGCGCGCCGGCGGCCGTCCCAACGCCGCATTCCAGGGCACGTGGGCGTGGTTCCGCCTGCTCGACAGCGCGCGCACCTCGCGCGAGACCGAGGTGCGGTCCGAGCTGTCGTTCGTCAGGGACGGCCACGAGGCGAAGGTGCGGCTCGAGGCGGCGAGCATTCGCAATCCGTTCAACGACCGGGACGCGCTGCGGCAGTTCCGCTGCAGCGAGTAATCCGCCCGAGGACAAGGACGCGCGTGGAGATCGGGTTCTACGGAAAGCTGCCAAGCCACGGCGATTTTCTTCGCCGCCGCGTCCCCGACGCCTTCGTCGGCGTGTGGGACGGCTGGCTGCAGGCGTGCGTGGCGGCGAGCCAGGCCGCGCTCGGCGAGCGCTGGCTCGACGTCTACCTCACCAGCCCGGCGTGGCGCTTTGCCTGCGCGCCCGGCATCTGCGGGCCCGGGCCGGTGGCCGGCCTGATGGTGCCGAGCGTCGATCGCGTCGGCCGCTACTTTCCGCTGACGCTGGTGGCGCAGTTGCCGCCGACCGCGAGCGTGCTGACGATTGCCTCGCAGGCGGCCGGCTTCTTCGACGCCGCCGAGCGGCTGGTCATCGACACGCTGGCCGCGGACGTCATCGACGTGGACACCTTCGACGACCGGCTGATGCAGCTCGGCGAGCAGGAGTCGCCCTTCGCTCTCGTCCCCTCGGTGGCCCTCGATCCCGCGGCGGCGGCGGTGCTCAACGATCACGCGCAGGCGTGCTGGCAGATCCCCATCGGCTCGCTGCCGCAGCTGGCGCCGGCGCTCGAGGAGCTGCTGGCGCAGCGGCTGTCGGCGGTCTACGACCCGCTGGCGCTCTGGTGGACATCGGGATCGTCGGTGGTCGAGCCGAGCTGCCTGATTCTGAAAGGCCTCCCGCACCCCGACACGTTCGCGGCGCTGCTCGACGGCTCGTGGTCCGAGCGCCAGTGGCGCCCCATTCCGGCGCACGGCGCGGCCAACGGGTCCGACACCCTGGAGGTGGAGGGGCCGGCGCCCTGGTATCGATCGGCGGCCGCCACCAACGTCGGCAAGGTGCGCAGCGTCAACCAGGATTCCTTCGTCGAGCGCTCCGATGCCGGCGTGTGGGTCGTCGCCGACGGCCTCGGCGGTCACAGCGAAGGAGAGATCGCCAGCCGGATGGTGTGCGACGCGCTCGCGGACTTCACGCCGGGCGCGGCGTTCGAGGATGCCATCGAGAGCGCCCGCGAGCAGGTGCGCCAGGTGAACGAGCATCTCGACCGCGCGGCGTCGCGCTCGGCCGACGGCGCCCGCAGCGGCAGCACCGTGGTGGCGCTGCTGGCGCGCGGCAGCCGCTGCGCGGTGCTCTGGGCCGGCGACAGCCGCGTCTACCGCTGGCGCTCCGGCCGCCTGCACCAGTTGACGCGCGACCACAACCTCGCGGAATCGGAAGGCGCCACCGGCAACGACGCCAACGCCGTGACGCGCGCCGTGGGCGGCGAGTCCACGCTGACGCTCGACCTGCACCGCGACTGCGTGCGGCCGGGCGATCGCTTCCTGCTCTGCACCGACGGCCTGACGCGCATGGTGCCGGACGGGCAGATTCGCGCCTGGCTGGAGCACGAGGACATCCACGGCGCGGTGGACGGCCTCATCAAGACGACGCTCGATGCCGGGGCGCCGGACAACGTTACGGTTTTGATCGTGGAAGCGTGCGCGTGAGGACGCGGCGACGCGCGAGGCGCGGCGAGGTGATTTTGTCGGTCGGGCGGCACGTGATGTTGGTAGAATCCACCCCCCTTCCCCCAGACATCCGCGTCGCCGACATGCCCGGCGTGTTCGATTTCACGCCGTGGACGTTATATCCCTGTAGACGCCAATGACCACTGCGCTCGTAGACGAAGCACTGGTGCAGCCGATCGCGCCCGACAGGCCGTGCGGCGAGGACCTCGAGGACACGCCGCTGCTGGCGTCGTTCGACGCCTTCCGCCTGTTCGGCCAGTCGGCGCCGCACGAACCGGCGCCCGAATGGACGGCGATTGCCAGCCGCGCGACCGAGGCGCTCTGCCGCAGCAAGGACCTGCGGCTGCTCGCGCATCTCGGCTCGGCGCTGCTGCGCACGGACGGCCTGCCGGCGTTTGCCGGGACGCTGACCATCGCCTCCGCGTGGCTGGAGAGCTACTGGAACGAGACGTATCCGCGCATCGACGAAGACGCCATCCTGCGGCGCAACGCGCTCAACTGCTTCGCCGATCCGATGGCGGTCATCGACGGCCTGCGGCGGCTGCCGCTGGCGAACAACCGCCAGCACGGCAGCTTCAGCCTGCGCGACATCGAGATGGCCACCGGCCTGGTTCCGCCCGATGGGGACGCGCCGGTGCCCGACGAGGGGCGCATCAACGCCGCCTTCGCGGCGATGCCGCGCGAAGCCCTCGAGCAGCTGCAGGAGAGCGTCGGCCGCGCCCAGGCGGCGGCGACGCGCATCACCGCGAAGATGCGCGACGACGGCGGGCGCGACGCGGCGCCGAGCTTCGACCCGCTCGCGTCGCAGCTGGCGAAGATCGACAAGGTGCTGCGCACGCAGCTGGCGCTGCGCGGCGACGGCGCCGCCGACGGCGGCGGCGACGGGGCGGATGGGGACCAGGGGGGAGGGCCGGCCATTGCCGGCGTCGTGCGCTCCCGCCAGGACGCGATTCGTGCGCTCGACGCCGTCTCGACGTTCTTCAGACAGCACGAGCCATCGAGCCCGGTGCCGCTGCTGCTCGATCGGGCGAAACGTCTGGTGTCCAAGAATTTTCTCGAGGTGCTCGCCGATATCGCGCCAGAGGCCCTGGGACAGGCGCGATCCGCGGGTGGGTTGAAGGACGGGGATTCGTAACGGCAGGAGGTGAGCCGTGGCCAAGTCGAGCAGTCAGAAGTTCATCGCGCGCAACCGCGCGCCGCGCGTGCAGATCGAATACGACGTGGAGCTGTACGGGGCGGAGAAGAAGATCCAGCTCCCGTTTGTGATGGGCGTGCTCGCCGATCTGTCGGGCAAGCCCGCCGAGCCGCTGCCCGGCGTTGACGAGCGCAAGTTCCTCGACATCGACGTCGACAACTTCGACAGCCGCATGAAGGCGCTCAAGCCGCGCGTCGCCTTCCAGGTGCCGAACACGCTCACCGGCGAGGGCAACATGATGGTCGAGCTCACCTTCGAGAGCATGGACGACTTCTCGCCGGCCGCCGTGGCCCGCAAGGTCGATGCCCTCAACAAGCTGCTCGAGGCCCGCCAGCAGCTCGCCAACCTGATCACGTACATGGACGGCAAGAGCGGCGCCGAGGACCTCGTCGCCAGGCTGCTGCAGGACCCGACGCTGCTGCAGACGCTGGCGGCGGCCAAGAGCCCGGACGCCGAGGCGGTGTAACCCGTGAACCGACCAGTGGAGGAGAGACATGGCTGAAGTACATCCGCAGCAGGAGTCGGCACAGGCGACAACCGCGGCCGTCGGTGTCACCGACTTCGACTCGCTCCTGCGTAAGGAGTTCAAGCCCAAGACCGACGAGGCGAAGGAGGCGGTCGAGCGCGCCGTGCGCACGCTCGCCGAGCAGGCGCTGTCGCAGACGGCGCTCATCGGCTCCGACGTCGTGCGCTCGATCGAGGCGATCATCGCGCAGATCGACACCAAGCTGTCCGAGCAGATCAACCTCATCCTGCACCACGAGGATCTGCAGAAGCTCGAGGGCGCGTGGCGCGGCCTGCACTATCTCGTCAACAACACCGAGACCGACGAGATGCTGAAGATCCGCTTCATGAACATCAACAAGCAGGATCTCGGCAAGACGCTGAAGAAGTTCAAGGGCACCGCCTGGGACCAGAGCCCGCTCTTCAAGAAGGTCTACGAGGAGGAGTACGGCCAGTTCGGCGGCGAGCCGTTCGGCTGCCTGATCGGCGACTACTTCTTCGATCACACGCCGCCCGACGTCGAGCTGCTCGGCGAGATGTCGAAGGTGGCGGCCGCCGCGCACACGCCCTTCATCTCGGGCGCCTCGCCGACGGCGATGCAGATGGCCAGCTGGCAGGAGCTCGCCAACCCGCGCGACCTGACGAAGATCTTCACCACGCCCGAGTACGCCACCTGGCGCTCGCTGCGGGAGTCGGACGACTCGCGCTACATCGGCCTGGCGATGCCGCGCTTCCTGTCGCGGCTGCCCTACGGCGCCAAGACGAACCCGGTCGAGGAGTTCGACTTCGAGGAGGACACCGGCGCCGCCGACCACAGCCGCTACACCTGGGCGAACGCCGCCTACGCCATGGGCGTGAACATCAACCGCTCGTTCAAGCTCTATGGCTGGTGCTCGCGCATCCGCGGCGTGGAATCGGGCGGCGCGGTCGAGGGCCTGCCCACGCACACCTTCCCCACCGACGACGGCGGCGTGGACATGAAGTGCCCGACCGAGATCGCCATCAGCGATCGGCGCGAGGCCGAGCTCGCCAAGAACGGCTTCATGCCGCTCGTGCACCGCAAGAACTCCGACTTCGCGGCCTTCATCGGCGCGCAGTCGCTGCAGAAGCCGTTCGAGTACGACGATCCCGACGCGACCGCCAACGCCAACCTGTCGGCGCGCCTGCCCTACCTGTTCGCCTGCTGCCGCTTCGCGCACTACCTGAAGTGCATCGTCCGCGACAAGGTCGGCTCGTTCAAGGAGCGCGCGGACATGCAGATCTGGCTGCAGAACTGGATCATGAACTACGTGGACGGCGATCCGGCGCACTCGTCGGAGAGCACCAAGGCGGCCAAACCCCTCGCCGCCGCCGAAGTGCAGGTGGAGGAGGTCGAGGGCAACCCCGGGTACTACACCTCGAAGTTCTTCCTCCGTCCGCACTACCAGCTGGAGGGACTCACGGTTTCACTGCGTCTGGTGTCGAAGCTGCCGTCGGCGAAGGCCGCCGGCTAATCGGCACGGGACGATTGCGTTCACAGATCACCACAGGAGTAGATGCATGGCGACCGATACTTTCGCGAAGATTGGGGACATCAAGGGCGAGTCACAGGACGACAAGCACAAGGAGGAAATCGAGCTGTTGTCCTGGTCGTGGGGCGTCAATCAGACGGGAACGGCGTCGCACGGCAGCGGCGCGGGCGCGGGCAAGGCGAGCTTCCAGGACTTCAGCTTCGCGCACTACGTGGACAAGGCCTCACCGAACCTGATGAAGGCGTGCGCCACCGGCGAGCACATCAAGGAAGCGACGATCACGCAGCGCAAGGCCGGCAAGGGCCAGCAGGAATATCTCATCATCAAGATGAGCGACATCCTCATCACCAACGTCGCCCCGGCCGGCGCCAACGGCGACAGCGGGCTGGTGCTCGAGCAGGTCGCGCTCCAGGCCTCGAAGGTGGACCTGGAATACAAGCCGCAGAAGGCGGACGGGTCGCTCGACGCGGGTCTCCACTTCAAGTACGACGTCAAGGCGAACAAGGAAGGCTAGACGCGGGTAGACGAGGCCTTGCTCCCACAGAGTCACAGAGCGCAGCGATAGGAGAGTCCCCCGCTGAAGCCGCCTTTGTGACCTCTGTGGAGGTGAGTCGCCTCCCCACGGACAGGCCGGCCGCGCGCCGGCCGGCGAGAGGAGCTGCCAATCGTGAGCACCGTACTGGCTCCCGCGTCGCCCGGCATCGGCGACATGTTTCTCATGGTCAAGGGCGCCAAGTGCGGCCTGATCAAGGGCGAGGCCCTCGACGACGTGCACAAGGGCGAGATCGAGATCCTGCGCTGGTCGTGGGGCATGCAGGCGAAGTCCTCGCTGGGCGGCGGCGTCGCCACGGGCAAGGCGAGCGTGCGCGAGCTGACCGTCGTCAAGCGCATCGACTCGGCCTCCACCGCGCTGATGTCGGCGCTGCGCACCAACGAGCCGATTCAGAAGGCCGTGCTCACGCTGCGCAAGGCCGGCAAGTCGCAGCTCGAGTACCTCAAGATCACCATCGAGCAGGGGCGCGTCACCGGGCTCGACGTCGAGGCCGGCGACAACAACGGCGGCAACGACGTGCGCGAGAGCGTCCGCTTCTCGTTCAACAAGATCAACGTCGAATACGTCCCGCAGGGCAAGGACGGCCAGGCGATGGGCGGCACGATTTACTCGGATCAATGGGGGGACGCATGAGCCGCGCCGCAGCCGCCGAACTGAGCCTGAAGGCGGGCGATCCCGCCGGCGCCCTCGCCCACCTGCAGGAGCAGGTGCGCGCGCAGCCCGAGGACGCGCAGCTGCGCGTGTTCCTGTTCCAGCTGCTGTGCGTGCTGGGGCAGTGGGAACGCGCGCTCAACCAGTTGAGCGTCGCCTCGACACTCGACCCGGCGGCGCTGGCGATGGCGCAGATGTACGGCGACGCCGTCCGCTGCGAGCCGGTCCGCCGCGAGGTGTTCGACGGCCGCAAGTCGCCGATGGTGTTCGGCGAGCCGGACCAGTGGCTGGCGCTGCTCATCGAGTCGCTGCTGCTCGCCGGGCAGGGCCGCCTCGCCGAGTCGCACGAGCTGCGCGCGCGCGCCTTCGACGCCGCGCCGACCACGGGCGGCGACATCGACGGACGGCCGTTCGAGTGGATCGCCGATGCCGACTCGCGGCTGGGACCGGTGCTCGAGGCGATCATCAACGGCCGCTATTACTGGGTGCCGTTCGCGCGGCTGGCGCGCATCGACCTGGAGGCGCCGGAAGACCTGCGCGACGTGGTCTGGATGCCGGCGCACCTCGCCTTCGAGAACGGCGGCGAGTCGCTGGCGCTGGTGCCGACGCGCTATGCCGGGTCCGAGACGGCCGACGACATGACGCTGGCGATGGCGCGCAAGACGCTCTGGTCGGAGGCCGCCGCCGACGTCCACTTCGGGCTGGGACAGCGCATCCTCACCACCGACGCCGAGGACGTGCCGTTGATGGACATCCGCCGCATCACGCTGGCGAGCCATGGCTGACGTGCCGCCGCCGCACGAACGGCTGCAGCCGGCGCTGCTCGATCGGCTCACCGACGAGGAGCCGGAGAAGACGCTCGAGCCGCGCGAGGCGCGGCTCCTGTCGCGCAGCCGCCTGCGCCAGGCGGTGCTGCGCGATCTCGCCTGGCTGTTCAACGCCACGCGGCTCGAGGCGGATACCGACCTGACGAAGGCGCCGCACGCGCGGCGCTCGGTCGTCAACTTCGGGCTGCCGGCGCTGTCGGGCAAGACCGCCACCGCGCTCGACGCCACCGACCTGGCGCGCGCGATCCGCCAGTCCATCCTCGATTTCGAGCCGCGCATCCTGCCGGGGACGCTGCAGATCCGCACGCTGGTGGATGCCGGCGCCCTCGACCATCACAACGTCATCGGCGTGGAGATTCGCGGGCAGCTGTGGGCGCAGCCGGTGCCGCTCGAGCTGCTGGTGCGCACCGAGATCGACCTGGAAACGGGCAAGGTCGAGATCGCCGATCTCGCACCGGCGCGGGTGGCCTGATGGATCCGCGCCTGCTGCAGTACTACAACTTCGAGCTGCAGCACCTGCGCGAGATGGGCGCGGAGTTCGCGCAGCAGTTTCCCAAGATCGCCGCCCGCCTCGGCATGAACGGGCTCGAGGTGGCCGACCCCTACGTCGAGCGGCTGCTCGAGGGCTTCGGCTTCCTCGCCGCGCGCATCCAGCTCAAGCTCGACGCCGAGTTCCCACGCTTCACGCAGGCGCTGCTCGAGATCGTCTATCCGCACTACCTCGCGCCGACCCCGTCGATGCTGGTCGCGCAGGTGAAGCCCGACCTCGGCGATCCGAACCTCGCCGCCGGCCCGACCATCGCCCGCGGCAGCACGATGCACGGCCTCACCGCCGCCGACGAGGCCACGGCCTGCGAGTTCCGCACGGCACACGACGTGACGTTGTGGCCGATCGAGGTCGTGTCCGCCAGCTACTTCTCCTTTGCGCCCGACTTGCCGCTCAACACCGTGCCGGTCGCGCAGCGCATCAAGGGAGGGCTGCGCATCCGCCTGCGCACGACCGCCGGCGTCAAGTTCTCGCAGCTGCCGCTCGATCGGCTGCGGTTCTACCTGACCGGACGCGACGACGTGGCGATCAAGCTTTACGAGCTGTGCCTGGCGACCGGGCTGGGCACCCTCGTCGTGCCGGGCAAGGGCGCGGCGCGCACGCACGAATTCCTCCCGGCCTCGACGATCAGGCCGGTCGGCTTCGAGGACGACGAGGCGCTGCTGCCGGTGACGCTGCGCTCGTTCCAGGGATATCGCCTGCTGCAGGAATACTTCTCGTTCCCGGCGCGGTTCCGCTTCTTCGATCTCACGGGGCTCGGTCCCGCCGTGCAGCGCGCGGCCGGCGACGAGCTCGAGCTGGTGATGCTGTTCGGACGCGGCGACCCGACGCTCGAAAGCGTCGTCGACGGCTCGAACGTGGCGTTGTTCTGCACGCCGGCGATCAACCTGTTCGCCAAGCGCGCGGATCGCATTCAGGTCACCGACGGCGCCTACGAATACCACGTCGTCGCCGACCGCACGCGGCCGCTCGACTTCGAGGTCTACGAGGTTACCAGCGTCATCGGGCACGGCGTCGGCACCGACACCGAGCAGGAGTTCCGGCCGTTCTACGCCGCCTACAGCACCGATGCGGTGCGGCAGCAGGCTGCCTACTTCACGACCAGGCGCGAGCCGCGACTGGTGACCGCGGAGCAGCGCCGCCGCGGGTCGCGCTCGACCTACATCGGCAGCGAGGTCTTCCTCTCGCTCGTCGATCCGGCGCAGGCGCCGTACAACGGCGACCTGCGGCAGTTGTCGCTGCAGGTGCTGTGCACCAACCGCGACCTGGTCCTGCAGCTGCCGCTCGGGGTCGGCAAGACGGACCTGGTGCTCGACGCGGCGGCGCCGATTGCGAGCATCCGCGTCGTCGGCACGCCGAGCCGTCCCTACGGACGCCTGGCCGACGGCGCCGTGGCGTGGCGCGCGATCAGCCACCTGTCGTCGAACTACCTGTCGCTCGTCAACTCCACGCCGCAGGAGGGGGCGAGCGCGCTGCGCGACGTGCTCGGCCTCTACGCGCCGGGCAGCGACGCCAGCGCGCGTCGCCAGGTCGAAGGCATCCGCTCGGTGCGGCTCGAACGCGTCGTCCGCCGCCTGCCGTCGGTCGCCGGACCGCTCGCCTTCGGCCGCGGGCTCGAAGTCACCGTGAACATCGACGAGATGGCGTTCGAAGGCGGCAGCGGCTACACGCTCGGCTCGGTGCTCGATCGCTACTTCGCGCGCTACGTCTCGCTCAATTCGTTCACCGAAACGGTCCTGTCCTCCGAGACACGGGGCGAAATCAACCGATGGGTGCCGCAATGGGGCGCGAGAGCGACGCTGTAACGTTCCTCGCGTCGCTGGCAGACGAGCCGTACCGCCACGATTTCTACCAGGCGTTGCGCCGGCTCGAATGCCTGTACCAGGACAAGCCGCGCTGGGGCCGCGCGCTGCGCCCGAGCGACGAGCCGGTGCGCCTCGGACAGGAGGCGGACCTGGCGTTTGCCCCCTCACCGCTGGCCGCGCTCGAACAGGGGCACAACGGCACGCCCGCGCGCCTGCAGGTGCGGCTGTTCGGGCTGTTCGGGCCGAACGGTCCGCTGCCGACACACATCACGGAGTACGCGCGGGAGCGCCAGCGGCATGCGGGCGACCCGACGCTCGGCCGCTTCCTCGATCTGTTCCACCACCGCCTGCTGTCGCTCTTCTATCGCGCCTGGGCGCAGGCGCAGCCGCACGTCAACCGCGATCGTCCCGACGACGACCACTTTGCGATGTACGTGGGCGCATTCGCCGGCCTGGCGCCGGCCACGTTCCGCGACCGCGACACGCTGCCCGACCCGGCGAAGTTCTTCCACGTCGGCGCACTCGTACGGCAGGTGCGCAACGCCGAGGGGCTCGCGGGCATCCTGCGCAGCTTCTTCCGCGTGCCGGTGCGCATCGAGGAGTTCGTCGGCCACTGGATGACGCTCGGCTCCGGCGAGCGCACCTATCTGCAGCCGGGCGGCGCGTGCCTGGGGCGCGGCGCCGTGCTCGGCGGCCGTGTGTGGGATCGCCAGCACAAATTCCGGGTGCACGTCGGTCCGCTCTCCCTGGAGCAGTACCGAAGCTTCCTGCCCGGCAGCCCGGTGGTGGGGAAGGTGGTGGACTGGGTCCGCCTTTACCTTGGCTTCGAGCTCGAATGGGACGTGCGCCTCGCGCTCGCACGCCGCGAAGTCCCGCCACTGACCCTTGACGGCACCATGCAGCTCGGGTGGACAACCTGGCTGGGGCGGCGAAAAGGGAGCGAAGACGCCAACGACCTGTGCGTCGACGCAGAAAGGTTCGTTTGAACAAGCATGAGTGAAATCAGCCGCTCAGCACTCTTCGGCAAGCTCAACAGCCTTGCCTACAAGGCCATCGAGAGCGCGACCGTCTTCTGCAAGCTTCGAGGCAACCCGTACGTCGAGCTGGTGCACTGGCTCAATCAGATCGTCCAGGGGCCCGATTCCGACGTGCATCGCATCCTGCGGCGCTTCGAGATCGATCCGTCGCGGCTGGCCAAGGACATCACCGACACGCTCGATCGCCTGCCGCGCGGCGCGACGTCGATCTCGGATCTGTCCACCCACGTCGAGAGCGCGGTGGAGCGGGGCTGGGTCTACGCGACGCTGATGTTCGGCGACTCGCAGGTGCGCACCGGGCACCTGCTCGTCGGCATGATCAAGACGCCGTCGCTGCGCAATGCGCTGATGGCCATCTCGCGCCAGTTCGAGGCCATCAAGTCCGAGACCCTCACCGAGGAGTTCGCGCGCATCGTCAGCGGCTCCCCGGAAGAGCGGCTGGGGACGACGGACGGCTCGGCGGCGCCGGGCGAAGCGAGCGACGCATTGGCGCCGGCGCAGATGGGCAAGCAGGAAGCGCTGAAGCGCTACGCCACCGACCTCACCGAGCGGGCACGAAAAGGCGAAATCGATCCGGTCAGCGGGCGCGACGAAGAGATCCGGCAGATCGTCGACATCCTGATGCGGCGCCGCCAGAACAATCCGATCCTCACCGGCGAGGCCGGCGTCGGCAAGACGGCGGTGGTCGAAGGGTTCGCGCTGCGGCTGGCGAAGGGAGACGTGCCGCCGCCGCTCAAGGACGTCTCGCTCTACACGCTCGACATCGGCCTGCTGCAGGCCGGGGCGAGCATGAAGGGGGAGTTCGAGAACCGGCTGCGCCAGGTCATCGACGAGGTGCAGGCGTCGCCGAAGCCGATCATCCTGTTCGTGGACGAGGCGCACACGCTGATTGGCGCCGGCGGCGCGGCCGGTACCGGCGATGCGGCCAACCTCCTCAAGCCCGCGCTCGCGCGCGGCACGCTGCGCACCATCGCGGCGACGACGTGGACGGAATACAAGAAGTACATCGAGAAGGATCCGGCGCTGACGCGCCGCTTCCAGGTGGTGCAGGTCGCCGAGCCGAGCGAGGAGAAGGCGATCCTGATGGTGCGCGGCGTGGCCTCGATTCTCGAGAAGCACCACCGCGTGCAGATTCTCGACGAGGCGCTCGAGGCCGCGGTGCGCCTGTCGCACCGCTACATTCCCGCGCGGCAGCTGCCCGACAAGGCCGTCAGCCTGCTCGACACCTCGTGCGCGCGCGTGGCCATCAGCCAGCACGCGGTGCCGCCGCAGCTCGAAGACTGCCGGCGCAGAATCGAGGCGCTGCAGACGGAGCTGGAGATCATCGGCCGCGAAGAGGCGGTCGGCATCGACGTCGCCGAGCGGAAGAAGGCGGCGGACGAGAAGCTCGCGGCACAGCAGGCGCAGCGCGTGGAGCTCGAAGAGCGCTGGACCTTCGAGCACGAGCTCGTGGACGACATCCTCGCCATCCGGGCGACGCTCCGCAAGGCGGAGACGACGCCGGAGGAACGCGAGTCGCTCCTCGAGAGGCTGGGTGGGCGGCAACTGAGGCTGGAGTATCTCCAGGGCGAGTCGCCGCTCATCCTGCCCAGTGTGGACGAACAGGCGGTGGCCTCCGTCGTCCAGGACTGGACCGGCGTCCCGGTGGGACGCATGGTGAAGAACGAGATCGAGACGGTGCTGAACCTGTCCGACACGCTCAACCAGCGCGTCCTCGGCCAGCGGCACGCGCTGGACATGATCTCGCGGCGCATCCAGACGTCGCGCGCGCGGCTCGACAATCCCAACAAGCCGATCGGCGTCTTCATGCTGTGCGGTCCCTCGGGCGTCGGCAAGACCGAGACGGCGCTGGCGCTGGCGGAAGCGCTCTACGGCGGCGAGCAGAACGTCATCTCGATCAACATGAGCGAGTTCCAGGAGGCGCACACCGTCTCCACGCTCAAGGGATCGCCGCCCGGATACGTCGGCTACGGCGAGGGGGGCATCCTGACCGAGGCGGTGCGGCGCCGGCCGTACAGCGTCGTCCTGCTCGACGAGATCGAGAAGGCCCACTCGGACGTCCACGAGCTGTTCTTCCAGGTGTTCGACAAGGGATGGATGGAGGACAGCGAGGGACGCTACATCGACTTCACGAACACGATCATCCTGCTGACGTCGAACGTCGGCACCGAGCGGATCGTGCAGCTGTGCAAGGACCCGGACCTGATGCCGGGAGCCGAGGGCGTGACCAAGGCGCTGCGCGAGCCGCTGCTGCAGAAGTTCCCCGCGGCGCTGCTCGGCCGCCTCGTCGTCATCCCCTACTACCCGCTCAGCGACGAGATGATCTCGAACATCGTCCGGCTGCAGCTGGGGCGCATCGCCAGCCGCGTCGTCGAGCACCACCGGATTCCCTTCGAGTACGACGAGGCGGCGGTGTCGCTGATCGTCAGCCGCTGCACCGAGGTGGAGAGCGGCGGCCGCATGATCGACACCATTCTCACCAACACCGTGCTGCCGGCCATCAGCCGCGAGTTCCTCACGCGCACGATGTCGGGGATGGCGTTGACCGGCGTCCGGCTGTCGGCCGCCAACGGCGATTTCGAGTACGCGTTCCAGGGCGCGCCCGCCGAAGTCGAGATCGCGGGGCTGTGACATGGAGCGGCAGACACTGCAGGAGACGTTGACCCTGGACGACGCGATGTCGATCGCCATCCAGTGCCAGAAGAACGGGCACCTTCGCCAGGCGGAGGACATCTATCGCGCGCTCCTGGAGCAGGCGCCCGACCACGCCGATGCCACGCACTACCTCGGCGTCGTCTCGCACCAGCAGGGACGCCATGACGAGGCGCTGGCGCTCATGGAGCGCAGCGTCGCGCTGGCGCCGGCGCAGGCGGACTGGCACAGCAACCTGGGGATCGTGCTCAAGGCGCGCGCGCGGCTCGACGAGGCGGTGACGGCGTTCCGGCAGGCGATTGCGCTCGATGCGCGGCACGTCAACGCCTACAACAACCTCGGCGTGCTGCTGCGGGCGCGCGGCGACATCGCCGAGGCCGAATCCGCCTACCGCACGGCCATCGACCTCGACCCGGAGCATCAGGACGTGCACCAGAACCTGGGCATCCTGCTCTACGGCCAGCGCCGCATGCGCGAGGCGGTGGCGTGCTTCTGCAAGGTGATCACGCTCGACCCGACGCACGCGCAGGCGCTGCGCCTGCTGGCGATGGCGCACTGCGTCATCGGCGAGTACGACAAGGCGGTGTCGATCTGCGAGCGCTGGGTGCGCGAGCAGCCGGCCGACCCGCTTGCCATCCATACGCTGGCGGCGTGCTCCGGACGCGACGTGCCGGAGCGCGCCTCCGATGCCTATGTCGAGGCGGTGTTCGACAGCTTCGCCGCCAGCTTCGACGCGAAGCTGACGCTGCTGATGTATCGCGCGCCGCGGCTGGTGGCGACGATGCTGGCGGAGTCGGGGATCGAAGAGGGCCGGACGCAGGACATCCTCGACATCGGCTGCGGCACCGGGTTGTGCGGTCCGCTGCTGCGCGACTACGCGGCGCGGCTGGTGGGCGTCGACCTGTCGGCGAAGATGCTCGACCAGGCGCGCGAGCGCGGCGTCTACGACGAGCTGGTGAAAGGGGAGCTGACCGCCTACCTGCGGTCGTGCCACCAGGCGTACGACGTGATCGTGTCGGCCGACACGCTCGTTTACTTCGGTGAGCTCGACGCGGTGGTCGAGGCGGCGGCGCAGGCGCTGCGGCCGGACGGCCAGTTCGTCTTCACGGTGGAGGAGTGGGTGGGCGCGGAGGCGGGTGCGGAGTACTCGCTGCGGCCGCACGGCCGCTACACCCATTCGCGGGCGTATGTCGAACGCCTGCTCACGCGCGCCGGGCTGCGGCCCGTGATCGCCAGCGCGGAGCTGCGGCTGGAAGCGGGCGCGCCGGTTGACGGCCTCGTCGTGCGCGCGGAGAAGTGCGACGCCGCCGACGTGACCACGCTCCCGACAGACGTGGAGGCCGACCTGTCCACCTCCGCGACGCGACGGTGGACGCGCCGTCGCTCTGGCGAAGGCGGGCAGGTCGGCCGATCGACAGTGGGAGAACAGCATGTCTAGGGTGATGGATCGCGTGATGGACATCGCCACGCCGCTCGGCGAGGGCGTGCTGCTGTTTCACGGCATGCGCGGCCACGAGGAGCTGGGCCGCCTGAGCGAGTACCACCTCGATCTGCTGAGCGACAACGGCGAGGTGGACGTCGACGCGATCCTCGGCAAGAACGTCACCGTCAAGCTGGCGCTGCCCGACGACAGCACGCGCTACTTCAACGGCTTCGTCACGCGCTTTTCGCAGGGGCAGCTGCACGGCCGCTATTACCACTACTCGGCCACCGTCCACCCGTGGCTCTGGTTCCTGACGCGCACCGCCGACTGCCGCATCTTCCAGGAGATGACGGTGCCGGACATCATCAAGAAGGTGTTCGCCGATCATGGCACCGCGGACTTCAAGCTGGAGCTGACGAGCACCTATCGCAAGTGGACCTACTGCGTGCAGTACCGGGAGACCGACTTCAACTTCGTCAGCCGGCTGATGGAGCAGGAGGGGATCTACTACTACTTCCGGCACACCGACGGCCACAACACGATGGTGCTGACCGATTCGTGCAGCAAGCACGTGCCGAGCAGCGGCTACGAGAAGATCCCGTTCGTCGCCCCGGACACGGTGGTGCGTCCCGAGCTCGAGCACATCGCCAGCTGGCAGTTCTCGCGCGAGATCCAGCCTGGCAAGTACGTGCACAAGGACTACGACCTCGAGCGGCCGAGCGTCGATCTGAAGACGCAGAAGGTCATCGCCTACAAGTGCGCCGAGGGGCACCACGAGGTGTTCGACTACCCGGGTGAGTACCTGCAGAAGGGCGACGGCGAGCAGCTGGCGCTGGTGCGCATCGACGAGTTCGGCACGCAGTTCGAGACCGCCAACGGCACGACCAACGCGCGCGGCGTCACCGTCGGCGCGCTGTTCACGCTCGAGGATTGTCCGCGCGCCGATCAGAACTGCGAGCACCTCGTCATGGCGGCGAGCTACGACCTGCAGCTGGCCGACTACGAGGCGCTCGGCGGAGGCGGCTCCAGCTACCAGTGCAGCTTCGCGGCGATGTCCACGCGGCAGCAGTTCCGTCCGCGGCGGACGACGCCGAAGCCGTTCGTGCAGGGGCCGCAGACGGCGGTGGTCGTCGGCCCGGCGGGCGACGAGATCCACACCGATCAATTCGGCCGCGTGAAGGTGCAGTTCCACTGGGACCGGCTGGGGAAGAAGGACGAGAACAGCTCCTGCTGGATCCGCGTGTCGCATCCCTGGGCGGGCAAGGGGTGGGGCGCGGTGGCGACGCCGCGCATCGGCCAGGAGGTGATCGTCGATTTCCTCGAAGGCGATCCCGACCAGCCGATCATCACTGGGCGCGTTTACAACGCCGAGTGCCAGCCGCCATTCGGCTTCCCGGCGGGCGCGGTGCTGAGCGGCATCAAGTCGAACACGCACAAGGGGTCGGGCTTCAACGAGCTGTCGATGGACGACACGGCGGGCAAGGAGCGGGTGTTCATCCACGGCCAGTACAACATGGACACCGTCGTCGAGCACGACCAGACGTCGACGATTCACAACTGCCGCACCGATCGCGTCGACGTGGATGATTCCGAGAGCATTGGCAACAACCAGAAGTGCGACGTCGGCGTGAACCAGGACATCACAGTGGGCTCGAACCAGACCCGCAAGGTCGGGGCGAATCAGAGCCTCAGCGTCGGCGCCAACCGGACGAAGGACGTCACGGCCAACGAAACGATCACCATCGGCGGCAACCGCAGCAGTACGGTGAGCGGCAGCGAGACGGCGACTGTCGCACTCACCCGCACTCACAGCGTCGGCATCAACGAGATGATCAATGTCGGCGCCGCGCAGGAAGTGACGGTCGGCGGCCTGCAAGCGGTGACAGTGGGCGCTGCACAGACGGTCAACGTCGGCGCCATTCAGTCGACAAGCATCGGAGCCAGCCAGAGCGTGAAGGTGGGGGCCAACCAGACCGTTCAAGTCGGGGCCAATCAGTCGACCACGGTCGGCTCGAATGCCACCTTCTCCGTGAGCGGCGACGAGGCGCACAAGATCGCCGGCGGCCGCAGCGCCAACGTGGGTAAGGACGACGCCATCAAGGCCGGCAAGAACTTCCTCGTCGACGCGGGCGATTCGGTGACGATCAAGACCGGTGACGCCAGCATCACGATGAAGAAGGACGGGACCATTGTCATCAAGGGCAAGGACATCACCGTCCAGGGCAGCGGAAAGATCAATGTCAAAGCGGACGGCGACGTCACGGTCAAGGGCAGCGCCATCCACCAGAACTGATGTCCGGGAATCCGGAGCGGAGACACGTCATGGTCAAGCAGAGATTGGAACCGGCGGTCGTCGGCGTCGAGGAGACCCACGGGCGGCGGATCTTCGGCGTCGTCATCGGCCTGTTCCTGGGCTTGGACGCTACCGGCGAACCGCGGGTCGACTATCACGGGCGGCTGATGGCCGGGCCGCTCATCGCGCGCTCCACGACCCCGCTGCGCGACGCCGATCGCGGGCGCGAGGTCGCGCTGATGTTCGAGCATGGCGATCCGGCGCGGCCGATCGTCGTCGGCCTGATGGAGGCGAGCGAAGTCGACGGCAGCGCCGTGGCCGTGACGCGCGACGACGAGCGTCTCGTGTTCCGTGCCGACCGGGAAATCGTCCTGCAATGCGGCAAAGCGAGTATCACGCTCACGCGCGCGGGTAAGGTCCTCATTCGCGGCACCTACCTCCTCAGCCGGTCGTCGGGAGTCAACATGGTGAAGGGCGGCATCGTTCACCTGAACTGACGCCGGATCACTGGCCTGCGCCTCACACACGGATGCACCCATTGCCGGCGACCTCACTTCCCTTCGTCGTCTCACAGCTCGCGGACAACTGCGCGTGGCTGTGGGAACGGCGCGAACAGGTGGCTCACTCGCTGTTTGGCGATCCCACGCGGCGCCAGCTCGAAGAGCTCGACGAGCGGCTCGACGCCCACCTCGACGCGCTGCGCGTCTGCGAGGGTTCTGCGCGCGAGGAGGTGCTCGGCGGGCTGGCTACGGCCGACGCCGGTGGAGTCTTCACGGCGGCGGTGCTGCTCGCCGGTCGTCCCGCGCGCCGTGATGGCGACGCACTGGCCGCGCTGGTGACGGCGGTCCGCAACTCGACGTGGGCGATACGTCCTTTCGCGGTTGCGCTGCACTGGATCGACGAATCTGCGTTCGCTCACTCGGCGCACTCGCTGGCCGAGCACGACGACGCAGTGGCCCGTGCCATTGTCGTCACCGCTGCCTCGATGCGGCGGCTGGACTACGAACACCGCATCACCGCCGCGCTGCTCGATGACGCTGCCTGCGTCATCGAGGCGGGTTGCGCCGCAGCCGCGCTCACCGGGATGCGCGCCGCGCTTCCGTTGATCGAGGCGCATTGTGCGGCGACGGACCGTGCTGTCGCCGTCGCCGCCGGAACGGCGGCCTCGCTGCTCGGCAGTGCGAAGCCGAGACGGGCGCTGGCGTCGCTCGCCAGCGGGGACGGCGATTCGCCGATTGCCGAAGCCGCCGCCCGGTCGCTCTTCCAGTCGCTGCCGCCGGAGCACGCGCCGTCGGTCCACCGCGAGCTATTTGGCGCGCGACCGGAGTCGCGCGCCGCGATGAAAGCAGCCGGTGCGGCCGGGGCGCGCGAGCTCGTGCCGTTCCTGCTCGATCACGTAGAAGACGGGGCGCTCGCCTCGATCGCTGCCGGCGAGTTCGCCGCCATAACGGGGTACGACCTGGCACCGGGCAACGTCCAGGCGAACCACGGCGAGATGGATGAGGTCGACGACGAGGAGATCGACGAACGCACCCGGCGCGCAGCGTGCGCCATCGATGCGCGGAGCCTCGCAGACTGGTGGCATCGCCATGCGCCTCGATTCCGTTCGTCGGTGCGCTATCTCGAGGGAGCGGTGGCCACCGACGAGATCCTCGCGCGGGCCGTGGCCGGCCGCCGGCAGGCGGTGCGGTTGTCCGCCGCCGACCTGTACGCGCGCCGCGGGCATCGGTGGGTCGACGTGTGCGCCCCGTCCTTCCGCCAGTCCCAAGTCGTGGAGGCGCGATGGGACTGACCGTCTACAACGAAGGCAACGGCCTGTTTCACAAGGGCAGCCCCGGCAAAGGGGTCGCCCCCGCTGATGTCTGTCTGAGCCCTCCGCCGCCGCCCGCGGGCCCGCTTCCCGTGCCATACGTCAACGCCCTCAGCGCCGGTGACCTGGCCAGCGGCAGCGAGAGCGTGAAGGTGGACGGAAACCCGACAGCGCTGGAAGACAAGTCGTACGTCTCCACCAGCAGCGGCGACGAAGCCGGCACCCAGGGCGGCAACGTCGTCACGCACAAGACGAAGGGGAAGGGCTACTTCAAGATCTGGTCGTTCACGTTGAAGATCGAGAACAAGGGTGCCTGTCGCCACGGCGACACGATGGGACAGAACTGCGCCTCCGACCCGCCGGGCTGTATCGACATGAAGGCACTCGTCGACTTCCTGATCGCGCACGACGTGAACATCGCGCCGTGCACGAAGGAGTACGACCGCAAGGCGCTGGGACTCGAGAAGTGCACGGATGGGCAGTACGAACAGGTGAAGGGTGGTCCCTGCTGGGAGTGTCAACGCGATTTGCCGGCCGGCGACTGGGCGTCCGTGACCCTGTCCTCGGGCAAGATCAAGGCGAAGGCGAGCGCCTACGTGAGCGGGCGGGCGTCGAAAGAGCAGTTCACGCCCGATCACCAGCCGCCGCTCAACATCGCGTGGTACATGGGCGGCTGCCACATGCCGGAAGAAGACTTCAAGAAGTGGGCAAACGCGAACACCACCGTGAAGCCGCACTGTTCCGTCCATTCCTGCAGTCAGGGTGGTGTCGTCGGCGGCATGACCCGAGGGGGCGCGGCTGACGCGTTTACCAAGATTTCGAGCCTGTTTCCGCTATGACGATGACACTCGAGTTCGAGATGCTGTTGCGCGAATACGCCGAGGAACTGCGCCAGAGCAAGGAGTTCGCGGAGCGGTGGTGGCGCGCCCTTCACGCCCGCGAATCCACCAGCCCCGGACCGGTGCCTGTGGCGGAGCTCTGGCCGATGGGCCCCGCCTCCCACCCGCGCGTCATCGCGACCTACCGCAAGTACTACTTCCGCTGCGTCGAATTGAATATCCGCGTCAAGCACGGCGCGGTCGAGCCGCTCGGCGCCGGCGCGATCTCCGAGGAGGACTGGGGATCTGATGACGACGAGCACATCGCCGATACGGTCGAACCCAAGACGTTCGTGCTCGATTTGCTCGCGGGTGGCGACACCCACGACTTGTACGAGTTCCTGCTGGCGCTCGTCTTCGTGCCGATCGGCATGAAGGGCGACGTCGTTGCCTGAGGAGAACGACTGTGGCGCTCGCTATCTCTGCAGACCTGATGGAGAAGGGTATTCGGCGGCTCCTGCATGCGCCGTTGACGCTCGAGGAGTCCGGCGGCTTGGTGTGGGTCGCCGCATCCGGCGCTGTGGCGTCGGAGCGCCACCGTGAGCTGTTCGCGGAGTACGTCGAAGAAGTGGATTACGTCACCGCGGTGGCCCTGCAGTGGTGGCAACAGACCGTGACGGCGCGGCAGGCGGCTGCCGAGGGGGATCCGCGCGCAGAGCGCAAGGCCTGGATCGACCGGCCGGCGGGGCCTGCATCCTACCCGGGGCTCGTGGCGTTGATTCGCGACTACTGGCTGGCCTGCGATCGCTTGAACAGCGAAGTCCCAGAAACCCAGCGGGTTGCGCCGTGGACCTTCCTGCTCGGCTGGCTGCTCGATGGCCGCTACCAGCAGTGCGTGAGCGTGCTGGCGTGCATGCCCTACTGGCCCATCGGCCTCGACGAGGCCGGGCACTGGGTGTGATACGGAGAACGGGCTCGTGATTCACCTCGAGAACCGCGGCGCTTTTCCGGCTGAATTATTCAGCTTCCCCGACGTCGACGGGCAGGAACATGAAGTGCTCGTTGTCGCGGCGACCTTCGTCAGGCGCGCGGACGCGGCGGTGCTGGAGCCCGCAGACGAGCAGCCTCCCGTTCGTGTCGCCGACGTGCATTTTGGCGATCCGGCGGTGTCGAGCGTTCGCTACGAGGCTGAAACGGCGGTTGACAAACCGAACATCGACGTCTTAATCAACGCCACCGCGTACGCGCCCGGTGGTCAACCGGTGGAACGACTGACCGTCGGATTCGAAGCGGGGGACCTCACCAAGCAGATCCGGGTGACTGGAGATCGGTTCAAGGGGCTGATGGGGGCGAGCATGCCGCGCCCGTTCGTCACGATGCCGATCGTCTACGAACGGGCCTACGGAGGGACTGCTCGTGACGACGGCAATCCGAAGTCGCAGAAGGTATGGAGACGAAACCCTGTCGGCATCGGTTACGGCGGCAGCGTGCCCGCGCCGGGCGTGGACAGCGAATATCCGAACCTGGAACCCGCGGCGGGGTCGTCGCAGGGGGAGCCCGCCGGGTTCGGGGCGATTGGCCGTGGATGGACGCCGCGGCTCGAGTGGGCCGGCACTTTCGATGATGCCTGGCTGAACAGCCAATGGCCGCTGCTGCCGCGCGACTTCGACGCACGGCACTATCAGGCGGCGCCGACCGACCAACAGGCGGCGTCGCTGCGCGGCGGCGACCCCGTCCGGCTCACCAATCTCACGCCTGATGGCACGTGGCTGTTCACCATGCCGCCGACCGATCTCCCGATATTTCTCGTGTCCGACGGCGGCATCCGCGACGCCCGGTTGCGCATGGATACCATCGTCATCGAACCCGACGATGCGCGGGTCCGCTGCACGTTCCGCCTGAAACTGGCACCGGCACGCGGGCGCGAACGCATTCGCGAGATCGTGCTGGGCGACGCGACTCCTGGCGTCCTGCGCGCCAGACAGCGACGCAAGCCGTATGTGCACCCGCGCGACCTCGGCTCGCTGCGGACGAGCGCCGAGGCGGCATCGTGACGACGATGGATATCCTGTCGTGCGGCGCTGTCACCCCCGTGGGCCTTGACGCCTTCCAGACAGCCGCGTCCTTTCGCGCGGGGGTGGCAGGTTTCGAGGCGGCAATTCCGTTGCCCCCACCGCAGGAGCCGCTGCGTGCTGCGCGCATTCCCTCGCGAGCCGTACTGAGGCGCACGCCGGCGGCCTGGCTGGTCAACCTCGCCGCGCGTGGAATACGCGAGGCTCTTGGCTACCGCACGGTGGAAGGCCGCCTCGGCATCGTTCTATGCGTCCCGGAGCATGTCCGTCAGTATGCGGGGGCCGATGCGAATGCGGATCCAGCCCTGCTGAGGGCGGTTGTCGACGCAACGGGACATCGATTCGAGCGCGCGACGATCGCGACGGAGGGTGGCGCGGCCGTGGTCCCCGCCCTGGAGTTGGCTGCGGCCATGCTGTCGCGGCGCGACGTCGAGGCCTGTGTCGTCGCGGGAGCGGATTCACTCCTGAATGCGACCGACATCGCTGCGCTCCGCACGGCGGGACGCCTGCTCGAGCCCGGCAACCCGAGGGCGTTGATTCCCGGGGAAGCCGCGGGCGCATTTGTCGTGGGCCTTCCCGATCGTCATCGCGGCGCGCTGGCACGCGTGCTCGCGGCGGCAACGGCACGAGAAGAAGACACGGTGCTGAGTTCGCGCCTGTCGCAGGGGCGGGCCTTCGAGGCCGCGCTTCGAGGGACGTCCGATACCGTTCCGGAATCCCAGGTCTCGTTCCGCGTGTCGACGGCCAACGGCGAGCACTATGCCGTCTGGGAGTCGATGTTCTTTGCGACCAGGTACTATCGCACGCGGCGCGAGCGGCTACCCGTGTGGTACCCAGCCTCGGCGATCGGGGAGACGGGAGCGGCGTCCGGCGTCCTCGCCATCATCCTTGCAGCATTCGGTATCGCCGGCGGGTACGCCCCCGGGCCCTACGCGATGTGCGAGGCGGCGTCGGACACCGGCCTGCGTTCCGCGTGTGTGGTGGGCCCTGCGCCGGGTGCCCCCGTTCCGCCCTTCCGTGTCGAGGAAGGCGCGTCGTCCCGCATCCTGGACGCGATACACGGATGAAGACGGTCATCGTCGACGAGCAAGGGACCGGGCCGACGCGGCCGCGCGCAGTCATTCCCGGCGTCGTACGCCGCCACCTGCACGCCGTCGACACGTTGATCGCCATGCGCGAGGATGACGTTGTGGCGCGACGCAAGACGCTTGCCCTGCTCAGCGACCATGACGATGCGCTCTCGTCCCATCTCGACGGAGTAGCCGCCGGCGGCGGGCGCGCCACGTCGCTGTGTGACAGAGCGCTGCCGACCGCGCCGTCCGCCGCATTCTTCATCGCGACGATTGACGCTCTTCGACATGCCCAGTATGCGCGCGTGCAGGAACTGATAGGACTGGCCGAGCAGGTGCCCGAAGGGTTGGCTGCAATGCGATTCGCGCTCGATTGGGTCGAACCCAATCGTCTCCAGGGCATCGCGATCCGGTTGCTGACGGCGCCCGACGCATCCAGCCGGTATCTGGGGATCTCCGCATGCGCGTCGCACGGCGCAGATCCAGGCGCGTATTTGCAGCGCCTCGCGCAACAGGACCCGCAGCCGCCCGTCCGTGCGCGGGCGCTGCAAGCGGCCGCCGAGTTGGGGCGAGTGGACCTCGCATCGACATGTGCGCGCGCGGCGGTACAGGACGAGGACGTGTCGGTCCGAGAGTGGGGCGCGTGGTCCGCAGTGTCGATGGGCGAACGCGGCACGCCACTGGAAGCGCTCGCCCACTTCGCGACGCCGGACGCCCCAGGCATGCCCGCCGCGTTGCAGCTCGTCCTGCAGGCAATGAGCGCGCCGGCTGCACGGTCGCTGCTGCACCGCGTCTCCGCGTTCCCGGAGCATCTCGAGTTGTTGATCGAAGGAAGCGGTATCGCCGGTGATCCGGCGTATGTCCCGTGGTTGCTCAATCACATGGAGAATCCCGACGTCGCGGCGTCGGCACACGACGCGTTCGTGTTGATCACGGGCGCCGCTGCGGCCGGGCAAGGACACGGGATGGAGTTGGCTGACGCGCAGCGCTGGTGGGACGCCAACAAGTCGCGATTCACGCCGGGCCAGCGCTACTTCATGGGCGCGCCCGTCACCCGCGAGCACTGCATCGAGGTGCTGAAGACCGGCTATCAACGCCAGCGCATCCTCGCCGCGCACTATCTCTGCCTGCTCGAGCCCGGGACGCCGCTCTTCAACACCAGCGCGCCAGCCTGGCGGCAGCAGCGCCTGCTTGCCGACATGCAGTGACGACTTCACGCGCGCGTTCCTCAACCACCTTCCCCTTCAGACCTAGTCCGCGCTGAACAGGTGGCGGTCACGATGACGCGCCGCGTTTGCCTGGACGACTCCGCACGTTATTAGTCTCAGGAGAGCGACGTCATGGGCGACACGCTGCCAGGCTCGACCTGTGCGGAACGGCTTGGACCCGATTGGATTGACGACGGCACCACCTGCCGGATGCGCTGCAATGCGCGCGGTCCGACGGGACTGGACGGCAGGCCGTGCCGGACGCCGCCGACCGAGCCGGACAACTCGCCCTCATTCCTGGAGACGGTCAGGCAGCAGGCGATCATCGGGTCCATCATCGGCATTCGCAAGGGCCTCGGCGCCGTCAACCCCGCCGGCATCGAAGCCGTCACACGCGACGAAACGACGGCCTATCTGCTGCTCGCCCGCGGCGATTACGAGCGCGCCTTCGAAGTGGCCACCGGCCTCGTCGACTACTTCGACATTCACAAGCAGGGACGCGCCGTAGGCGCGGACGCGTCGGAAACCGCCGCGGTCATGATGGGCCACGCCACCGGTTTCAATCAGGCCGCCGCGACCGTGACCGGACAGAGTCGGTCGGGCGAGACGCTGCAGGGATTCGAGCGGGTGCTCACCGGCCTCGATGCGGTCTTGCGCATCGCGAACACCACGCTCACCGTCGTCGGCGGTGTGCAGTCGCTCGGCCTCGGCTCCAGGGTCACCGTGGTGTCGCCCGTCTACCGGATCGCCGGACGCGACATCGTCATCGTCGAGACCTCCGTCGGCCGCCAGGCTTTCTACCGCTCGAGCGGCGTCAACAGCGGCAGCGCCGGCAAGTGGTTTCCCGTCGACGAGATTCTGCACGGATGGTTCAACAAGGCCGCCTACACCGAAGGCCCCGGTCTCGGCAAAGGTGCCCGCCTGCATCGGCTCGGCACCGAGGAGTTCGCGAGGATCTCGAAGCGCCTCGGCGAGATGTCCATTCCCGAAGGCCAGCACGTGCCGGCCGGCGCGCACGAGGCCGCGGAGATGACATTGAACCGCATCCTCGACTTCTTCCGCGCGCGCACCACACCGACGACGGTCATCCGGCCAGTTCAACACTGATTCGGCCGTACGCAGCGCACGCGTCTCGCGGACACACGGCGCCGCGCGATGCAATGCGTCCACTCGTTCTGCGATCACTGACTCTCAGGCATCACGCAGCGCTGTTTGATCCATCGTCATCGGTCGTTGTCCTCCATGACAGCGGTTTCCCCCCGACCGCGTGTGATGGAGAGTGATATGAATCGCGTGACCACGTCCGTTCTTCTCGCCGGCCTGCTGTCGCTCGTCGCGGCATGCGGTGGCAGCACCGGCCTCGAACCGTCGCCAACGTTGCCGCCGCAGAGCGCGTCACCGGTCGTCCCTCAGACGGTCCCGGCAGCGACGCCGGCTCTACCGCCTTCGCCCGTACCAACTCCGGCTGCTCCGACCGCTCCGGTCGTGGCGCCTGTTCCGCCTGCAGCTCCGTCGCCGTCGCCTGCGCCGGCACCGCCGGCCGCGCAACCGCCTGCGGCTCCTCCGGCGCCTGTTCCCGCGCCGCCCGCGGTAGCGCCGGCGCCGCCGACGACCGCGGCACCCGACCCGAAGCCCGCTGACCCGAAGCCCGCAGATCCGAAGCCCGCAGATCCGAAGCCCGCAGATCCGAAGCCAGCGGATCCCAAGCCAACGGACCCGACGCGACCCTTGCCGACGCCCACGCCGTTGCCCGATCCGCGTCCTATCGTGCCGCTGCCGCTGCCGCCGTTCCCGCCCGTGGTGACGCTGCCGCCGCTTCCGAAGCCGCCGCTTCCCGATCCGATCCCGCTGCCGACGCCCATCGTGACGCCGACGCCGGTCATCACGCCGACGCCGGTCGTGACGCCGACGCCGGTGATCACGCCCACGCCGGTCATCACGCCCACGCCGGTCATCACACCGACGCCCGTGATCACGCCGACGCCGATCGTCATTGCGCCGGCTCCGTCGATCGGCATCACGCCGGTTCCGGTGATCGGCATCACGCCGACGCCGATCGGCCTGATGCCGAGCCCCATCGGCGCCTCGCTCAAGTCCCCCGCGCTGGCGCCGTCGACCGTCGTCGTCGAATCCCGCAACTGAACGGTCCCGGCGTGCCCGCGATGCGCGGCGCGCGGATGTTCGATCCGCCGCCGCGCGACGTTAGATCGACCAGAGCCAATCCCCCGGCACATCCTGCAGGAGCACTGATGCTGATTCACCGCTTCGCGCGCCATGTCCTGATGCCGCTGCTGACGCTGGCGCTGCTGCCAGGCGTGGCCGCCGCACAGACCACCGCCACTAACACCGGCCTGTCGCCCCGCCAGGTGCTCATCAAGCTGACGAGCGCCGCCGGCGCCGGCAGCGGGGTGTCGAACATCGGCGAGGCGATCGCCGATCTCGTCGGCCTCGAAGTCTCGACCGCGCCCATCGGGTCCTCGGCCGGCGGCTTCACCTTCACCTTCGATCCGGCGACGCGCTCGTTCATGCGCGCCGCGCCCTCGTTCGGACCGATGTTCGGCGACCGCGCCATCACCGCCGGTGCCGGACGCGCGGGGATGGGCATCAACTTCATCCACGCCACCTACGACGCGCTCGACGGCCTCGCGCTCGACGATGGCTCGCTGCGCACGGTGGCGTTCCATGGCGGACCGGTGGCGCCAACTGGCGCCGCGACGCTGGCGATCACCAGCGACACGGTCGTGCTGTTCGCCAACCTCGCGCTCAATCGCTGGTTCGACGCCTCGATCGCCGCCCCGTGGGTGACGCTGCGCCTCGACGGCATGCACGTCATCGACAATCAACAGGCGGTCGGCAGCGCCACCGCCCGGGGGCTCGGCGACGTCGCGCTGCGCGGCAAGATGCGCCTCTATCAACGCGGGCAGGGCGGCGCCGCGCTCGGCGTGGATCTGCGCCTGCCGACCGGCGATCCGGAAGCGATGCTCGGCGCCGGCGTGACACGCACGCTCGTCAGCGGCATCTGGTCGGGCACGGCCGGACCGCTGGCGCCGCACGCGTCGTTCGGCTACGAGTTCTGGAGTGATCCGTTCCGCGCCTTCGATCCGCTGCAGCAGGCGCCGATCGATGCCGGCAAGAACGGCGTCCTCCTCCAGGGCGGCGTCGAGTGGGCCGCCAACAGCCGCGTCACCGTCAACGGCGAATTCATGCAGCGCACCATCCGCAACGGGGCGCGGCTCTCCTACAAGGACGTGCCGATGCCCGCCAATCCGTTCGGCCTCACCTCGGCGTCGGTCGCCTCCATCGACGCGCGCGGTCTCACGCGCGCCTCCGTGGCGGGCGGCATCAAGTGGAACATGGCCGGCACGGCGCTGCTGACGGCGAACGTGCTGCTGCCGCTGACCGACGCGGGCCTCGTCGATCACCTGACGCCCGTGATCGGGCTGGACTGGGGGTTCTGATGATGAGCAACAAATGCGTCGCGCTTGCCGCGCTCGCCTGCACGCTGCTGCTGCCGCTGCCGGCGGCGGCACAAATCGACGATCCGTCGTGGGGCGTCGCCGGCGGCTTCAGCCCGCAGTGGGCGGTGCCCGGCAACTGGCTCGCCAGCCTCTTCGACGCGAAGACGATTGACGTCAAGGGCCCCGAGTTCCGCCTCGGCATCGTCCGCGGGACGACGCTCGGCGGCGAATGGGGCGTGTCGCTGATCCACAAGCGGCTGTCGAAGCAATCAACGGTCGCGGTCGAGGGGCGCAGCGATCTGCTGACGGTCATCGCCAACGACGCGGAGATGCTCGGCGTGGAAGCGCACCGCTTCTTCCCGTTCGCGCGCATCCGGAGGGTGCAGATCGGCGCCAACCTGGGCGGCGGCGTCGCGGGACTCCGCGGCTTCGTCACCGGCTCCTACGTCGGCACCTCGTCGGCCAACTTCACGCTGCCGTTCCCCGATGCGCTGGGGGTCACCGGCCGGTCGATCGACTGGATCCCCGTCGGACGCGCCGAGCTCGCCGCGGCAACGCTCGTCGGCGACCGGCTCAAGGTGCGTGTGAGCGGCGGCTTCAACATGCCCGGCTTCCAGTTGGTGAGCGTCTCGTTTTCCTATCTGCTCGGACAGGACAAGTAGCCATGCGCATCACACGTTCGTTCATCGTCTTCGTCGTCACCGCTGCGGCGCTGGCCGCGTGCAGTCCCGGTACCCTGCCCGGTTCGCCGAGCCCGATCCTGGTCGGCGGCGGGGGCGGCAAGTACAACGGCTCCATCACCTACCGCCGCGTCGGCGGCAACTACGCGATCAACGAGAGCGCGCAGCCGCTGACGCTGTCGCTGTCGCTGCGCGACGTCAACCAGATCGTCGGCCGCTTCGAGACGAGCGAAAGCAGCGGCAGCGTGCAGGGCGTGCTGACGGGCAACCTGTCGAGCGGCACGTTCGACGCGACCGTCCTCATCCTCACGACCGCGCGGCAAGGCGGCACCACCAGCAGCTGCGAGGGACGCGGACAGATCACCGGGCTGCTCTCCGGCCTGAACCTGACGTGGACGGTCGGGTCGATCGCGTATGACAACTGTCCGGGCCTGACCATCAGCTCGCAGGCGCAGGCGGTTGCGGTGAGCCCGATTCCCGATGCGCCGGCGACGCAGGCGCGCCTCGTCGTCACCGTACTCGGCGGCGCGACCGTGGCGCGCGGCAGCTGCGCGAGCGGCATCGCCGGCTATCCCTTCACCGTCGAGATGTCCGAGACGGCGGGCGTCAACATCACGTTCGAGAACCGGTTCCGCATCGAGGAGCGCCGCGGCTCGGGCGTCGTGTCGTCCACCGAGCTCGACATGCCGTTCACCACCATCAGCGGTGGCACGCGGCGCACGTATGCGGCGTGCAGCCCCATCGCCGGCACCTACCAGGCGTTCTTCAGCGGCATCGATGCCAATGGCAACCGGATTCGCGTGGCGAGCCCGGTGATCACGCTCGTCCCGTAAGCCCGGTACTAACCACGAAGCCCGGATGTCGTAGAGGCGGACCTTCAGGTCCGCCCTCTCAAACCACGAAGCCCGCATGTCGTAGAGGCGGACCTTCAGGTCCGCCGTTGCAAACCACGAAGGACACGAAGAAAGCGTTTGTCTTCTTCGTGTTCATCGCGCCTTCGTGGTGAATCGTGGATCGCGTAGAGGCGGACCTTCAGGTCCGCCGTCGGTGAATCGTGGATAGCCGTAGAGGCGGACCTTCAGGTCCGCCTTCTGTTTTTTGCTTTACCGCCGCGCGGCATCGAGCGTGCCGATGCTGTCGATCAGCCACCCGTCGCCAAGCTTGCGCATCACGAACACGTCCTGCACGGCCTGCGGCTGCGCCGCCTGCGCCGTCTTCGGCTGGCACGTGTAGACCGAGCGCACGGTCACCGTGGCGTAGGTCGGATCATCCGCGTTCAGCGCCAGCTGCAGGTTGCCGAACGTGACGTCGTAGTCGCGGCAGTCCTTGCTGAACGCGCGCTCCAGCGCCTGGCGCGACTCGCGCGGCAGGCTCGGATACACAGAGACGAGCGACTTGACGTTCCGCTCGCGGTAGGCCGTCTGATAGCGGTTGAGCGTCTGGAGAATGCCGGGCCGCTCGCGATCGAGCGGGCTCGGCGGCGCCGCCACGACCGCGGGGGCGGCCATGAGATTCGGGCGCGGCTCTTCCGGCGCGATGACCGGGGAGGGGAGCGGCGCGGTCGGAGCGGCCGCCAGAGAGGGCGTTGCGGGCGGGATAGGCGACTCAACGTTCGCCACCGGCGGCTGTGGCGCAATGCGCTCAGGCGGCGCAGCCACCGGGACGAGCGGAGGCGTCAGCGCCGCCGTGCCCGCGCGCGGCGTCGGGCGCGGCGCGCCGACCGGAGCCGGGACGGGCGAAGCAGCCGCAGGCGTTCCTCGCGGTTCGGCCGTTGGTGCTGGCGGAAGCTCGCGAGCGCGCGGAAGCTCGCGCGCGGGCGCAGACGTCGGCGCCGGCGCCGGGGGCACGACGGCAACCGCTGCCGCCGGAGCAGGCCGTGCGTCGATGGCCGGAGCGCGATCGGCGCGCGGCGCCATCCACATCACCCCGCCAGCCCCGAGGGCAACCAGCGTGCCGATGGCCGCGGCCATCTGGCCGCGCGTGATGACGATGGTGGTCGCCGTGTTCGGCCGCGTGGCCGACGATGCGCCCGCCCGCGTGGACTTGATGTCGGACGGTCTCACCAGCGTCGGCGCCACCAGCGACTCGATCGACTGCTGCGGATCGACGCCGCGGCGGACCTCGCGCACCGCCACGCGCATCTGCTCGAGATCGGCGAAGCGATCGTCGGGCCGCTTGGCGAGCGCCCGCATCACGATGCGCTCCACATCCGGCGGCAGCTCCGCGCAGAGCGATGAGAGCGACGGCGGCGCCTCGTTCGGCAGCCGATGCAGCAGCCCGTCGTTCATCGATCCGGGGAACGCCTGATGGTGGCAGAGGAGCTCGTAAGCGACCGCGCCGACGGCGAAGATGTCGCTGCGCAAATCGACCGGACGGCCGAGCATCTGCTCCGGCGACATGTAGTTCAACGAGCCGATGAGTGTCCCGTCCATCGTCATGCCCGAGCCTTCGACGCGCGCGATGCCGAAGTCGACGATGCGGATCACGTGGCCGCGATCGACCATCAGGTTGGGCGGCTTGATGTCGCGGTGGACGATGCCTTCGCGGTGAGCGTGGTGAAGACCGGCGCAGATCTGCTCGATGTAGGACAGGCGGCGCTCGAGCGGCAGCGGCGTGCGCGCGCTGATCACGTCCCCGAGCGAGGGGCCGTCCACGTACTCCATCGCCATGAACGGCTGGCGGTCGTGCTGGCCGACTTCGTAGATGGTGATGATGTTCTCGTGCCGGAGGTTGGCGGCGGCGCGCGCCTCGCGCAGGAAACGCTGGAGGAGCTCCTCGTCCGAGAGGGAGTTGCGCAGGACCTTGATGGCGACGGGTCGATCCAGGTCCGCGTCACGCCCGAGGTAGACGGTCCCCATGCCGCCTTTTCCAAGGACGCGGACGATGTCGTATTTGCCAATCCGGTCGGGCAGCCTCGCCACCAGAGCCTCTTCCGGGGGACGACGAGTATAAAAGGGGCCGGACGCGCGTCCGGCTAGGGCTTGATCCGATCGTCGCGCCGCTCGCGGACGCGCGATTCGGCCATCTGCGCTTCCAACGTCTTCAGGCACGCCATCTTGCAGCGCTTGCAGAAATCGACGTGCTGCCCGGACGGGCGGCACTCGCGCGCGCACAGATGGTTGCCGTCGCGATCGAACATCGTGTCGCAGAGCAGGCAGCGGAACCGGGCCATGTCGAGTCTCCTTACCCCTGGATCAACGTCGCAGCGGTCCGAGTCGCACACCGCCGTCCAGCGCTGCCGGGTGGGCGGACCCCGCCGTTACAAGTTTTGTAGTCAGGCCGCGGCTGGCGCTGTTGCACGCTTCCGGCTCGCGGAGGCGCCGCTGAGCGCGTCGTGCGCGATACTTCGACGACCATGCTGACGAAATACATCCTCGCGGCCGTCGCGGCGGTATTCTTCCTGTTCGCGGCGGTGCGCGCCATGGGCGGACGCGGGTGGGTGCATCCACAGGTTCGCGCGTGGCTGCTGCTCGCGGCGATTTTCACCGTCGTCAGCGGGTGGCTGTTCTACAACCAGTAGGGCGCAGAAGAGGCGGCGACCAATGGCCGGACAACGCGTTCCCAACCACGTCGGCGCGCAGGGACACGAACCGCTCGACGCGGGCACGTCGGCACTGATGGCGACGCCGCCGCCGTCGGCCGCACGCGCGCATCCGGCCGCGCCGACGCAGACGATCGACATTCCGATGTCGGGCGGCATTCCGTACGCCATCGGCCAGGCGAGCGTCGTCCGCATTCCGATTCCCGGCACCAGCGGCCTGGCCATCGAGCTGAGTCCGCGCGGCTGGGTGCCGAAGACCGGTTCCACCTCCACGCTCTTCTTCCAGGACGTCAGCGGCAACCGGCACCTGCGCCTCGATTACGGCTACAACGTCAGGACGAAGACGGTCGACTACCACTGGAACCAGAAACGGACGTTCAGCGAATTCGGGATCGCCGATCACGCTCCCCCGGGAAGCGCCGGGCGCGTCGCGTATCAGGCCGCGAGGTATTTCACGTACGCCGGCCGCGTGCTCATCGTCGCGGGTCTCGTCGTCGACGCGATCTCGATCGTGCAGGCGAGCAGGCCGCTGCGGCGCGCATCGGAGGTGGTCGCGGGGTGGGCGGCGGCGTGGGCCGGCTGCAAGCTGGTCGGCGCCGGCGGCGCAGCGCTGGCGGCGCCGACGACACCGCTCGGGATGGCCGCGGTCGGGGTCGGCGGCTGCATCATCGGCGGGATCGGCGGGTACTACGGCGGCTCGATGCTCGCGGGCGAGGTGTACGACTGGGCTGAAGGCACCTTCTTTACGCCGCTGCCGGAAGTCGCAGCGCCATGAGTCGCACCGCCGTGTTCGTCTGTCTCGCGCCGCGGGGGTCCGAGTGGCAGCTTGGTGCGCTGCCGCCCGCCGCCGGCCGGGTGCTGCTGATCGGATGGGCCGAGGATCCGCCGCCGGTCGATGCGGGTGTGCCGGAGGGTGTGGCCACTGTCCTCGCGCGCGCCCTGACCTCGTTCGGCCGCGTCACGTTTCCCACTGCGGTCGTGCAGGCCTCAGCCGGCCACTCCTGGTCTCCGTTCACGCGCGCGCCGGGCCCCGTGGAGCTGCTCTGGACGAGAAATCCGCAGGCGGTGCTGCAGGCATTCGACGATGCGTCTCATCCGTGGTGGATGCAGGGGCAGGTGCTGCTGGTCTCGGAGCCGGCCGCGGCTGTGGCGCCGGAGATCGATCGGAAGCAGCTGGCTGCGCTGCTCGAGGATAAGTGGACGATGGCCGCCGATGCGTTGTCGGCGGCAGGCGTCATCAGCGTCCTTCGTCCGGGAGTTGATGGCGATGTCGCCGGCCTGTGGACCGCGACGGAGGAAACGGAGCACACCAGCCTGGCTGCGCTCGAGGGCGAGGCGCGCCGTGCGTCCTTCGACTGGGCGGTGCTGAGCGAAGAGGCGTTCGCCGAGCGCTACCGCAGCTGATGCAAACGTCCTTTGCGCGCAGCAGCGGCACTGCGCGCAAAGGATCGCCCGGGGGAAGCTCTCACCACAGCGAACTGGTCAACAGCTTGGACGTGTAGTCGATCGGTGCCACCCCGTTGCTGCGGATACGCACCTTATAAAGGCCCAGCACCTGTGCGGGGGTCGTCGCGAAAATGCTTCCCGGCGTCGCCACCGACACGGTGATCGTCTGTCCGAGCGGGTTCACGATCTCGATGACGAGGAACTGCGCGTTCGGAGAATCGACACGGACCATGATCGGCAGGCCGAGGTCGGATGCCGCAACGACCGATTCGGAATACGCCCCGGGCCCGAGCGTGCCTTTCCCATTGCGTTGATGCTGACGCGTGGACTTGTCGTCGTCTCTGTCCTTGACGCAGTCGTTGTCGTCGTCATCATCATCGTTGTCCCACTTGCCGTCGTTGTCGTCGTCGTCGTCGTTCAGGTCGGCCTTGCCGTCGTTGTCGTCGTCGGCGTCGACGTCGTCACGCTTGCCGTCGTGGTCGAAATCATCGTCATCGTCCGCGACACACTCGTCGTTGTCGTTGCAGGGTGCGCGCGGGGCGCGCGCCATGATATCGACGGGGGCGGTGAGCCAGGGGTCGAACTTGACGTTCTTCGTGACACGCGCGCCGCTGCCCGGACCGATCGGCCCTGGGCCATCAGACGCGTTCCACCAGTTGCAGGTGCCCGGAACCTTGCCGCCGCTCGTCGCGCTCAACGCAGGATCGACGGCAATCCCGTAGGCGACCAGCCTGGTCACATTGAAGTTGTTCAGGTGTGTTTCCGCACTGGCGAAGTGGGGGTTGTCTTCGAAAAAGACGGAGATGGCGTTCTGGCTGCTGTCAGGCAGAGCGGGGCCAACGACATCGTTGATCTCATTGGTCATCACTTGCGCGTCGGGGGTCGGTCCTTCGAGGCCGATGGCGTGCGCCCAGCCGCCTCCCTTGAGGTGCTGGATGACGTTCTTCCTCACCACGACGGTCGCGAAGCCAGTCGCGTTCGCGCCGTTGTTGACTGCGACGCCGTAGGCACCGCGCAGGGCGCTCTGGATGTTCTCGAACAGGTTGTCGCTGATCAGAATGTTGAAGCTCGGGTTCGTGGAAACGCTGTCGCCAACCAGGACCCCCTGGGCCGAGGCGTCGCTCGACAGGTTCTGGATCCGGTTGCGTCCGATCTTGACGTTGTCGGGCCCACGCTCGAGGTAAACGCCGATGGCGTTGCCGGTGATGACCGCGCCACCATTGGCGGAGGCGACCTGATCGACGACGTTGTTCTTGATCGTCGCGCCACTGCCCGTGACCTTCACTGTTATCGCGACGGTGTTCAACGGTGAAGCGCCGAACGGCGAGCCGAGAAGGACCGTGAAGCCATCGATCACGACGCCGGGTGACACGACGCTGAAAGAGCCCGCCACCGTCGACTCCGTGACCAGATCGTTGGTCGGCCGTTCGACGCCGGCCACGCCCGCTTGCGCGCCCTTGAGAACCACCGATTTATTGACGATGACATTCTCCGGGTAGATGCCGGCGCAAACGACAATCGTGTCGCCGTTGTTCGCGGCGGCGATTGCGGAGTTGATCGAGAAGAACTGGGCGTTGGGACACGGCAGATCGTCCTGGACGATCAGAGTCGCTGCGGTCGCGGCGGCCATCGGGCCACTGACCAGCAGCGTCGCAAAGGCACACAAGAACACCCGGGCCGTGGGGAATCGGCTCTTCATTTCCGCCTCCAAGATGTCGCGGACGACGTTTGGGGAACGAACGCCCGTCCGGCGTCATCTTGCGAGATCGCCGGATGATTGTTGCAGTCAATACGGAGCAACGCGTGTACCCGCTCTGACGTCCCCAATTCGTGGTGAGTGTGTAGGTGGGACACACACAATGTGTGCGGCGACGACCGGCGCGGTGGCGCGTGCTTCCTCGTTGATGCGCGGGCGCCAAGGCCGCGCGACAGCGTTGCCGAAGAGATGACAGCGTGCGACCGCCGCGCGCGAGCGCGAATAGTGTGAACGGCCCGGCGGTTCTCGCTCTACACTCCCTCATCCCCCGCCTAATGGCTCAACCACCGCCCGCAGGACGGCCTGCCGCGCAGAGGAGATCTGTCATGGCCAGCGGAATCACGAAGCTTATCGGCGTCCCATCCGGCCTCAACCCCGGGGTCAGCAGCGCAAAGCAGGCGACGATGCTGTCGCTGCTCGGCAACCCGCGCAGCAGTTTCGATGCGGCCTGCCGCGAGGTGACCAACCCGGCGCTGAAAGCGCTCATCGACATCGAATCGGTCGGGCCGTTCAAGGTGCAGGGGCTGCGGCCCGCGGTGGCGTCGCTGAAGACGATCCTCGCGGAGATCAGGGCGGCGGTGCCCGACGTACACGCCGGTCTCGGCTCGGCGGGGATGCTGTGCGCGCGGCTCGTCCGCGGATCCGAGCAGGCGATCAGCAATCACTCATGGGGGACTGCGATCGACGTCACGCTCGACGGCATCCTCGATACGCGGGGCGACAACCTCGTGCAGGAAGGCCTGACCCGCATCGCGCCCATCTTCAATGCGCACGGCTGGTTCTGGGGCGCCGGCTTCCGCACCGAGGATGCGATGCACTTCGAGGCGGGCGACGATCTGATCCGGACGTGGCACGCGCACGGGCAGCTGGGCGGCCCGCCGCGGCCCGCACCCGAACAGCTGCTGACGCTTGGCGACCGCGGGCCCGACGTTCTCTCCCTGCAGCGGCTGCTCAACAGACTGGGCGCTGAGGTATCCGAGGACGGCGTCTTCGGCACGGGCACGCGCGCCGCCGTCATGGCGTTCCAGGGTGCACACGGCCTGCGCCCCGATGGGGTCGTCGGAGCGGGGACGTTCGCGGCGCTCGCCGTCTGATGTGCCGGCGTCTGCACGCCGCCGCGGCCCTCGCGGCGGCGCTTGCCTGTTCGAGCTGCGGCGCGCCGGCGGCACCCGACAGCCTAGCCACGTCGCTGCGTGAAGCCGACTGTCATGCGCCGGCACCCGAGGTCGCGGCCCCCTACACGCGGCGCGATCTCGGCGTGCAGGAGTGCCCTGCCGCTTCCGGGTGGCGCCTGCTGCTCGTGTCCTCCGATGCCAATTCCTGGCTCGACGTCAACGGCCCCGGCGTCACCTGGTCCGCCGAACGCGCGGTCGTCTACGACGAACCGATCGGCCTCTTTCCCGGTCTCGACACGGGCGCCACCGTCGAATGGCGCCGGAACGGCAGCGGCGACGTGACCGCCCTCATCGTGCCGCTGGTGGCGCAGGACAAGGACGCGCTGACCACGCGGCAGTCGCGGCGGCTGGTCGTCCGCGTCACCGGCACCACAGCCTGCGTCCTCGGGCGCGTGACGACCGACGCTGATGCGCGCTCGCTCGCCGACAGCGCTCGCGGCTGCTGAGCCCGGCGCCCGCGCTGCACACGGAATCCTGTTCGAACGTCTCGCCTGGTGCGTTTATCCCTGTGGGACGGTAAGATGCCGCTCCCCCCAGCGACACAAGTGAACGGCCCCTGCACGAAAGTGCACGGCTCACGCCGGCGTGAGAACAGGAGACCCTTGTGAGCGCCTTGAATACGGTCGCGATGCTCCATGAGGAATACGAGAAGCAGTTCGGCGAGCGGCTCCAGGCGCCCGCCGAACGCGGGGAGCCGCTGTCGACCGAGTTGTTGCAGAAGACCGGACGCGTCGGCCTCGCCTTTTCCGGCGGCGGCATCCGCAGCGCCACCTTTTCGCTCGGCGTCGTGCAGGCGCTGGCGCGGCTCCGTCTGCTGACCTCGTTTCACTACCTGTCAACGGTGTCGGGCGGCGGCTATATCGGGTCGTGGCTGTCCGCGTGGGCGTATCGCCATCCACGCGGCATCGCGGGAGTGATGCACGACCTCGCTCCGGAATCGACCGGCAAGGCGCCGCACGAGCCGGAAGAGATCACCCACCTGCGCCGCTACAGCAACTACCTGACGCCGCGCACCGGCTTCATGTCCGCCGACACGTGGGCCGTCATCGCCACCTACGTCCGCAACCTCCTCGTCAACTGGCTGGTGCTGGTGCCGTACTTCGCGCTCGCCCTGCTGCTGCCGATGCTCGCGGACGATCTGCTGCCGGTCGTCCCTGCCACGAGCGGCTGGCTGACCGCGTTCACCGCCATCGGCGGCGTCTGCCTGATTGTGTCGATTGCGGCCATCGGCGCGAGCCTGCCGAGCGTCAACCCGCCCGACGTGCCGCGCACCTTTTCCATCCTGCGCGCGCAGACGCGCAAGGAATTCTTCTTCAAGATCGCGCTGCCGCTGCTCGTCGGCGGCTCGGCGCTCGCCACCGCCTGGTTCGTCTACGCGGGTCCCCGGGGCGGCGGCAACGAAGCGCTCCTCGCCTCGTGGCTTCAGCGGCTGCCGCGCTGGCTGATGCTGACCGTACTCGGCGTCGTCGCCCACGTCGCGGCGCTCTCCGTCTATTACCTGAATGCGACCTCGCTCGATCACCCGATGGTGGACTGGCGGATGCGGCAGGCCACGTCCGCCAAGGTCGTCTACCGTCACGTCTTCGCCGTCCTCGCTTCGGGTGCGCTGGGCGGCTGGACGGCCTGGCTGGCGACCGAGATGCTGCAGGAGACGTCGAGCGCCATGCAGCGCGTCTGGACGGTGGACGACTCCGTCCACCTCTATGTCGTCGGCGCCGTGCCGGCCGTGCTCGTCAGCTTTCTGCTGGCGATGACGCTCTACGCCGCGCTCGCCAGCCAGGTACTGGACGACGACGACCGCGAGTGGTTTGCGCGCGCCGGCGGCTGGATTTCCGCGTGCGCCCTCGGCTGGGCCGCGCTCACGGCGGTGTCGCTGCTCGGGCCGGGGCTGATGACGAAGGTGCTGTGGCCGAACGCCAAGCTGGCACTCGCCTCCATCGGCGGCCTGTCGGGCGTGGTGACGATGTGGCTCGGACGCAGCGCGAACACGAACGCGACCGCCAACAGCGCGGTCCCGCAGTCGCCGCTGCAGATGGTGGCGGAGTGGGCGTTGAAGCTGGCGGCGCCGCTGTTTGCGCTGACTCTCGCGCTGATGCTGGCCTCGGGCCTCTACTGGATGCACGCGCTGCTCGTGAGCTACGGCGACGTGCGCGCCACCATTCCGTCGATCATCCTCATCGGCGGATGCCTGGTCGTCATCGCCGCCGTGCTGACGACGGTGAACGTCAACGTGTTCTCGCTGCACGGCATGTATCGGGAGCGGCTGATTCGCGCCTATCTCGGCGCGTCGCGCTCGCGCTCGCGGCAGCCCGACGGCTTCACCGGCTTCGATCCGAAGGACAACGTGCCGCTCGCCTACCTCGCGCCTCCATTCTTCGGCGTCGAGGACTGGCCGCTCATCCACGCCATCGCCACCGCGCTGCAGGAGCCGTCGGGCGCTCTCGAGCGCGTGAAGGTGGACGCCATCGACAGCCGGCTGATCGATCAGACCGTCGCCGTGCGGGAGTGGAACCCGGCGGCGGTGCAGGACAAGGTGCGGCGCTTCAACGACGTGCTCATTGCCGCGACACAGCGCGAGGCGCAGCGCGCCGGCTGGGAGACGCTCGTCACGCGCGACATCTCCGACGGGGCCTTCGGCGCGCACGAATGGTGGAAGGTGGTGCAGGTGGCGAGGGCGCTGCAGCGCGGCTCGCCCGAGGCCGAGGCGATCGTCGCCCGCGACCCACGCTGGGCGGCCGACGTGATGGCCGTCAAGGTGTGGAATGGACGGCTCGCGCGCGACCTCACGGCGCGGTTGAACAAGGTCGTGGACAGCATCGCGCCGGCGCATGCGATGCCGGCGTTCGCCGTCGCGTCGGCCGCCGGCCTCGGCGGCCGCGCGGTTGCCGCGGCGCTTTCGTCGGGACCGTCATGGCCGTCGGGCCGGGCGGCGCTCTTCGAGGAGCTGCGCCGCATGGTCCCCAAGCAGCCGAAGCGGCCGCTGCCCATCGTCAACACGGCGATCAACCTGGTGGCGGGCACCGACCTGGCGTGGCAGGAGCGGCAGGCGGATTCGTTCACCCTGACCGCACTGCACGGAGGCAGTTCCACCGTCGGCTATCGCGCGATGGCGGGCACTGAGGCCGACCCGCGCGGCTACGGCGGGCGCACGGGCGTGTCGCTCGGCACCGCGATCACGATCTCCGGCGCGGCGGCGAACCCGAACATGGGGTATCACTCGTCGCCCATCGTCACCCTGCTGCTGACGCTGTTCAACGCGCGGCTCGGATCGTGGCTCGGCAATCCGCGCTACGACGCCCGCTTCAATCACTCGTGTCCGCAGGACCGCGTGGTGCCGATGGCGCTGCACGAGGCGTTCGGGTTCACCGATGCGCGGGGCGACTATGTGAACCTGTCGGACGGGGGCCATTTCGAGAACCTGGGGCTGTACGAGCTCGTGCGCCGCGGCTGCTCGTACGTCCTCGTCATCGACGCCGGCTGCGACGAGAACTACGCGTTCGAGGATCTCGGCAACGCGGTGCGGAAGATCCGCGTGGACCTCGGCATCAGCGTCACGTTCCGCGGCTTTCACGTCGGTCCCGAGCAGCCGCCGGCCTCGGCAGGCACGTCGCGGCTGATGTCCGGGACGGGCAAGTACGTGGCCATCGGCGAAATCCAGTACTCGCGGCGCGACCCGAGCCTCGAGGACGGCAAGCTGCTGTACGTGAAGCCGGCGATCTTCGCGCACGACGAGCCGATCGACGTACGGAACTACGGCCGCACCAACCCGAAGTATCCGCACGAGCCGACGACCGACCAGTGGTTCAGCGAATCGCAGTTCGAAAGCTATCGCGCCCTCGGCGAGCACATTGTCTGGACCGTGTCGGGGACGACTGGTGCGCAGGCGGCGCCGGCGAACATCGCGGAGTTGTTCGCGCGGGCCGAGTCGTACGTCAAGCCGGCGTGAACGACGCGGCGGCGTCGCGCCGCCGCGCCCGCGCCGGTGCGGTCAGCGCCCCGTTGGCTCCGGCACCGCGTCGCCAGAGGTCGCCACCGGTCCAACGCTCGGGAACTTCCGGAAGATCTTGGTCACCTCGTCGTGCACCCGCTTGGTGCGATGCGACGGCGAGGCGGTCGGGTGGACGTGGCGCTCCGCGAGGCCGCGCCAGATCAGCTGCCCGGTCGCCGCGTTCTCGAAGTCGACGATCAGCGTGCCCGTGATCCGTTCTTCCGTGTACCACGTGCCGCCGCCGGACCAGGGTCCCCACCCGGTGTAATAAGGGCCCCAGCCCCACCCGTAGCCGTAGCCGAATCCCCAATCGACCGGCGCGTAGACCTCGTACTCCGTCTTGAACGTCCGTCGTGTCGTGACGTACATGTCCGGATGCTCGTTGTCGCGCGACATTCCCCTCGCTTCGAGCTGCGCGGCGATTGCCGCGTGGGTGCGTTGCTCGACAAACGGGCTGTCGTACGCGGTGGTGTCTTCGGTGGGACTCTCCACCGGTGTCTCCTTGAACGCGAACGTCTTCAGGCCGGAGAAGTTCGCGGTGCCGAAGTCGTAGGTCACTTTCTGCGCAGGCGCGCTTGCGGGCAGCAGCGCCGCGACCGCAAAGCCGATCAATATCCTCTGCACGCTGTTCATGGTTCCCCTCCACGCCACGTGGCGACCCGGGTCTGCAGAGGAACGCGCAAGAAGCCTGCCCCGGGTGATGCGCACACGGCGTGCGCGATCACGCCGGCGGCGCTGCATCAGCTGCCGGTGTTCACAACCTGTCGTCTGTGAGTGGAGAGCCGCCGCAGCTCTGCGCGCGCTGTGTGCGCGCCGTGGCTATGCGGTCTGGCGCGCGGCGGGGGTGGCCACTTCCGCGTCGATCGCGGCGATCAGCTGTTCCGCGGTATACGGCTTGCGCAGGAACCTGACGACAGGCATCTCCAGGCAGCGCGGATCGTGCGACGGGACACCGGTGACGACGATGGTGGGGATGGTGCAGAGGCGCCAGTCGTTGCGCTGCCGCTTCATGAATTCCCAGCCGTCCATCACGGGCATCATCAGGTCGAGCAGGATGACATCGGGACGCGCGCCCCTCGCCACGACGGCCAGCGCCTCGCGGCCGTTGGCGGCCTCGATGACGTCATAGCCGATCGTCGACAGGAGGGCGCCGAGCGCCTCGCGCGCGAACTCGTGATCCTCGACGACGAGAATCAGCGGTCTGCGCGGGGCGACGGCGACCGCCTCGCGGCGGGTGGTCGACCGATGGTGGCTGGGCGCGAGCATCTGCATGGGGCGTCCTCCCGGTCGCAAGTTGCTCACCAGCCGCGGGCGGCGTGCGGGGCCGGCGGTAAGTGCAGCGGATGAAGCAGTTGGACGCCGCTGCACACTCTCTCACTCGCCGTCGGCGTGCTCCATCTCGGAACAGCGCGTCCCAGGGAACGGAACACGGCCTCGTGCAGTCGCTAGAGGCGCGCCAGGTACGACACCTTGAGGAAGAACGCGCGCGCGGTGGCGGCATACGGGCCGCGCGCGACGCTCTCGAGCACCGAGCCATAGCCGGCGTGCGCGACCGTCCCCGGCATCAACTCGTACGAGGCGAGCAGGTCGCCGAGGAGGCGCCGCCGCGCGCTGTCGAACTGCGCGATGCCGCGGAGAAAGAACCGCGAGTTGAACTGATAGGTGTTCCGCAGGTTGACGATGTGCAGTCGATACACCCGCTCGCCGCTGGCGCGATCGAACTTCACGAAGTCGTACGACAGGTTGTGCGCGAGCTTCGCGCCCGGTTGCCAGTCCACCCCCAGGCTGCGCGTGGTCTGCGTGCCGCCGAACGGATCGATAGGGTCGTAGAACACCGCGCGCGCCCGCTCCAGCGTGGCGCTGACATTCAGCCACCGCGTCACCTGTCCGCGCCCGTCGGCGTGCAGCCGGCCGGTCCGGAACCGCTGCCCGCCGAACGTCTCGTGGCCGCGCGCGACATCGAGACGCAGGTTTCCCTGCCGGACGAAGTTGAAGCGGATGCCCGGCATCAACTGCCGCTCGTTCCCGCCCTGCACCCGATCCTCCGCCGCGGTGCCCCACACCATCGGCGCCACGCGCTTGACCCAGGCGAAGCGTCCGGCCGGATAGAACTGCGCCTCCGCGTACTCCCACGTCCGCGTCACGCCGACGCGGTTGAGAAACGCGGTGTCCATCCGGAACCCGCGGTCGAAGTGCTCCGCGTGGCCGATGAGCGTGAGGCGGCGCGTGCTGTAGGTGAGCCTCGTCTGACCGCCGCTGCCGCGCGACGACTGCCCGGCCGCATCCTGCGAGTCGGAGTGGAGGAGGGCAGCGGTCCACAGCACGCTCGGGCCACGCCGGAGCGACAGGTCCGCCGCGGCGACGCGGTTGTGCTCGCGGCCGGCTTCCGTGTCGGTCACCAGCGCACCGACGTACTGCCCGTTGCCGTAGCCGCGCAGCGCCCGGCCGATCGTAAACACCCTGTTGGTGTCGCCGGGCAGCGACGCATCCGACGCCGACAGCACCGCGAACGTCTCTCGCCCCGCCGTGCCGGTCAGCTTGACGCCGACGCTTGGATCGACGATCTGCCGGGTGTGGACGGCGGTGCGCATCGACGCATCGCCGCCGGCACCGGCCAGGTTGAACAGGCCGAGGCCTTCCATGAAGAACTGCCGCTTCTCGTCGAAGAAGACGGGGAAGCGCTGGTTCACCTCCACCTGGAAGGCGTCGCTTTCAACCTGGCTGAAGTCGGGATTGACGGTCGCGTCGAGCGCGATCGTCGAGCTGATGCCGTACTTGACGCTGGCGCCGACCTCGCCGTGCGACGCGGCCGCCCCCCACGGCTGCGTGGCCTTTCGTGCCTGATTGGTCGAGACGGTGGCGCTCGGAATGATTTCCAGCACCCGCGGCTGGTGCAACTCGTCGAACAGCAGCGGCGCGTGCGACTCGAACACCCATTGCCCCGGCGCAATCGACGGCCACGACCACGAGACGCCCATGCGGCTGTTGTGGCGGAAGAACAACACGCCCATCCTCACGCCCGCGCCGCCGTGAAAGCGGATGCTCTGCAGCGGCAGCCGGATCTCGACGACGTAGCCATCGGCATCGACACGGCCGGCGCTCTGCCACACCCAATCCGGCGCGGTGTCTTCGTTCTTGCCGGTGTTGAGCGCATCCATCTGGATGCCGCTGGGGTTGACGAACATGTGATACGCCACCTGCCCCGCGCGCGTGGAGTCGAGGCTGACGGCGATCCAGTCGTCGTTCCACGAGTTGTCGCGCCGCGTGATCGTCGTGCGGATCTTCGACGGCTCCTCGTCGAAGCAGCGGAACGCAAAGTAGATCGCGTCGTCGTCGTAGGCAATCCACACGCTGGTGCGCTGCTTGGCGGGCTCGCCGCGCAGCGGGTTATAGGAGACCCACGGGTCGAGCGCCAGCGGCTCGCGCGCCCAGGCCGCGTCATCGAGCACACCGTCCACCTTCGGCAGCGTTGTCGCGCGCACCGCGTGGAGCTCGGCGCCGGTGACGGCCTGGGCGTTCGCAGCGGCTGCGAACTGCGAAAGAACGAGCATGACAAGCACGATTGGGATCCACAGTCGTCCTTGCACGCTCACTCTACGGGCCGGCGTGGTCGAGGGTTTCAGGCGTCGCATGCACTGCGGAATACCCGCGCCCGGGCAAAAGGTTACAATCCGCGCCGTTGGAGGTGGCGTGGTGAAACGGGTCCTGTTGGTTCCACTGGTCGTGCTGCTCGCGGTGCCGCTGCCCGCGTCGGCACAGGGTAATGGCGGCGGCCGCGGCGGGCGCGGCCGCGGCGGCGACGATGCGGAGCCGGGCGTGCCGACCCAGCAGCAATGGGCGGCCAGCGCCGAAGCGCAACGGCGCGTCGCCGAGGCGATGAAGATCGCGGGCACCGATCTGGCGCCGCAGGCGAAGATGTTCTGCACGCCGACCGGGCCGCTGCGCATGGCGCTGGCGCGTCAGGCCGCGGGGTTGCCGCCGATGCCGAACCGCACCGTCGATCCGGTTCGGGTCTTCGACAACATGTACTGGATCGGCATGACGTCGCAGAACGCGTGGGCCATCACCACCAGCGACGGCATCATCCTGCTCGACACCTTGAACAGCGGCGACGAGGCGCGCGACATCATCGTCCCGGGCCTGAAGAAGGTCGGGCTCGACCCGGCGCAGATCAAGTACATCATCATCGGCCACGGCCACCCGGGGCAGTCGGACCATACCGGCGGCGCGCTGTATCTGCAGAAGACCTACGGCGCGAAGGTGGTGATGAGTCCGATCGACGCGCGCATCGTGCTGCCGACGCAGCGGCCGGACCGGCCGCTGGCGACGCCCGACATCGAGGCGTTCGACGGCCAGAAGATCACGCTCGGCGACACGACGGTGACGCTCGTCCACATCCCGGGTCATACGCCGGGGACGATGGGAACGATCGTGCCGGTGAAGCTGCACGGCGCGCCGCACTCGGTGATCGTGCTCGGGGCGACGCAGATGCCGACGCGCGAATCGCTGCTGCAGTTCGAGCACGTGTTCAACGATTACGCGCGGCCGGCGAAGGTCGAGGCGTCGCTGAACATGCACGCCAACGGCCTGCAGGACGACCTCGAGTTCCTGGAGGCGATCCGCCGGAATCCGGACGCGCCGAATCCGTACCTGTACGGGCCGGAGCGCTTCGGCCGCTGGATGTCGATCATGATCGAGTGCGGCCGCGCGCGGCTTGCGGCGCTCGGCGTGCCGACCTCCTGACCCATGCGCCGCGTGCCCGCCCTGCTCCTGTGCATCCTCGCGGCGGGCGCCGGCCTGCTGGCGCAGAACCCGCCGTCCGCCGAACCGGCCGCCATCGTGCTGCGGCCGGCGCGCGTGTTCGACGGCGAGACGATGCACGAGGGGTGGGCGGTGCGGGTGGCCGGCGAGCGCATCGACGCCGCGGGCCCCGCGGCGGGTCTCGCCACCGCGAACGCGCGCGTGGTGGACCTTCCCGGCCTGACGCTGACCCCCGGCCTGGTCGAGGGTCATTCGCACCTGCTGCTGCACCCCTACGACGAAGCGCCGTGGGAGTTCCAGGTCGCGCACGAGCCGCTCGCGTTGCGGACGGCGCGCGCGGTCAATCATCTTGGCGCCACGCTCCTCGCCGGCTTCACGACGGTCCGCGACCTGGGCACCGAGGGCGCCGGCTACGCCGACCTCGGATTGCGGCAGGCGGTCGAGCAGGCGATCGTGCCCGGCCCGCGCGTGCTCGCGGCGACGCGCGCCATCGTCGCCACCGGCGCCTACGATCCGAAGTTCGCCCCGGAATGGAATGCGCCGCAAGGCGCGGAAGAGGCCGACGGCGTCGAATCGACCACGCGCGTCGTCAGCAGCCAGATCGGCAAGGGGGCCGACTGGATCAAGTTCTACGCGGACTATCGCTGGGGACCGGTGCCCGGCGCGCGCCCGACCTTCACGCTCGAATCGCTGACCGCGGGCGTGCGCGCGGCGCACGCCAGCGGAACGCCGGTGGCCGCGCACGCGACGAGCGTCGAGGGGATGCGCAACGCGATCATGGCCGGCGTGGATACGATCGAGCATGGCGACGCCGGCACGCCGGAAATCTTCAAGCTGATGGCCGAGCGCCGTGTCGCGTTGTGTCCGACGCTGGCCGCGGGCGACGCGACCGCGCAGTACGCCGGCTGGAAGAAGGGGCAGCAGCCCGAGCCGGACGCCATCGTCCGCAAGCGCGCCAGCTTCAAGGCCGCGCTCGCCGCCGGCGTCACCATCCTCAGCGGCAGCGACGTCGGCGTCTTCAGGCACGGCGACAACGCGCGCGAGCTGGAGCTGATGGTGAACTACGGCATGTCAGCGGCGGACGCGGTGAAGAGCGCCACCTCGGTGGCGGCGCGTGTCCTGCGCATGGAGGGCCGCATCGGGGCGATCAAGCCGGGCCTCCTCGCCGACATCGTCGCCTTCGACGGCGACCCGACGCGCGACATCTCCGCCCTCCATCGCGTCAAGTTCGTGATGAAGGGCGGCACGATCTACTAGACGCCGCGCGCCGCGTGGCGGCGCATGGCGTATGTGGGCATGCCGGGAATCAGTGCCCGACCGGCGTGAGCGCGTGCTCGAGCACGTAGTCGGCCACCTGCACGCCGAGCGCCTGCCCGTCCTCGGTCGCCGAGCGGAAGTGAATGCCCGCGAAGATGCGCGCGTTCTTCACTTCCTCAAGCGCGGCTGCAAAGCCGCGGAACGAACGCGTGACCCCCGGCATCAGATCGTTCTCGACCGTGAACCGGCGCCGCTCGCCGAACTGGTCCGCCAGGATGGCGGCGGCCGCTCCGCTGACGCACGAATGCCCGGAGGGGTATTCGGGATGCGCGGGCGTCGCAAACAGCGGCGCCCACGTGGCGTCTTCGACCGTCGCGGCATTTCCGTCGGTGGCGGCAAGCGGAATCGCCGTCACCGGCCGCCAGAAGACATACGTGTACTTCGCTTCCCAGCATCCGATCGCCGCATCGGCCATGGCCAGGTTCAGCAGCGCCAGCAGCCGCGCGTTGGCGAGGATCGATGCGGGCCGCTCGCCTCGATCGGCGCGGCCATCGTTCGCGTGGCCGCCGCGATCGTCAGCGTCGCCGTGGTCCCCGTCGCCGTGCGCGATAAGCGATCTGGCGGCCGTGTTCCAGATGAAGCCGGCGGTACCGGCGGCCCAGAACCACGCGAACTGCGTCTGGTCGGCCGTGCGCAGCAGGCTCGTCGCCTTGCCGATGGTCCTGGTCTCGTTGAAGTCCGCCGCGTAGCGGGCGCTCGTCAGCGCTGGCGGACCGGCGGGCCGGAACTGTGACGGCGAGGTGATGACCCACGGCGTCATGTAGGCGAACTGCGGCCCGGCGCCCGAGGCGAAGCCTGGCGGCGTGGGCCGCCACATACCCGGCGCCGTTCCGCCCACGAAGGCGGGCGGAGGCGGCGCGAACCCGTCGGCGCTGCGCCACGCGATGATGCCGTTGGCAACGCTCTCGCCCCACGCCGCGCCGGCGGAAATGGCGCCTGGGGACTGACGGGTCGCGAGCGTGGACAGCGAGACGGCAAGGCGCGCGTCGAAGGCGGCCTTCTGCGCGGGGTATTGCTGGACCAGCGCCGTATAGGCGGCCTTTGCCGCCGCCGCTTCCGTCGACGCGCCAGCGGGGCCGGCCGCAGGCACGTGTACCGGGGTGAACCGGCGTTCGATGCCATTCACAGCGTCGAAGACCGCCGCCTGGACGATCGCAGCCGTCCGCGTGACGTTCAGTGGCGAGGTGCCGGCCACCAGCGCGGCACGGTACAGCATTTCGTTCCAGTCCAGGACTTCGTCGGCCCACAACGGTGTGACCATCGATGCGGCAACGATGGGCACGAGCAACGCGATGCGCAAGTTCTTCATGGCGCCTCCTTCGGCGACAGACCAGTCGAAAGCAAAGGCGGGGGAGCGCGCAGAGAGCCGCAGGTGGTACGGGTATACGAGAGAACGAGGTGCGGCGCGATACTACAGCACCGCCGTGCGCTGAAAGGGGGACGCTGCACGGGAACCGTGCAGCGGCTGAGCGTGGGTTACGGCTGCCGAGAAGAAATGTACGCGGCGAGGTTGAGCATGTCCTCCTGCGTCAGCCCGACGACGACAGGAACCATCAACGCGACTTCCTTGCCCGAGCGCGCCCCGTGCTTGAAGTCGTAGAGCTGGCGGACCAGGTAAATCGGTGACCGTCCGGCGAGCGCCGGTACGTTGCCGAGCCCCTTCAGCTGCGCGCCGTGGCAGATGGCGCAGGCGACGGTCTTGCCCTTGACGATCTTGCCGTTGACGACGCGGTCGCCGCCCGTGGTCGCCAGGTCTTCGCCCTTGGCGATGCTCCCCTTCGGCACGTAGGCCATGAACGGGGAGTGCGAATCGCGCAGCTCCGCCTTCTCCGCATCCTCGGGCAGCTCGATGATCCGCTGGCCAATCGGCTCCATCTTGCCGTCGGTGGTGGCGAAGCGCATGTTGCCGGGGCCGACGAACGTGGTCGGCACCGTGTCCGATTCGACGATGCGGAGCCAGGGCTTCGGTTTGAGCGACGCGTAGTATTCCGCCGCGGCGCGCATCTCCTCTTCGGTCGCCGCCTTCGACAACGGAATCATGATCGAGTTGCCGACCGAGCTCTTGCGCCGGCCGTCACGGTAGGCGTGGAGCTGCTCGACGATGTAGTCGGCGGGGAGGCCGGCGAGGCCGGAGGACTCGGGATGCCCGAGGCCGTGCGGCATGTGGCACTGCCCGCAGGCGCGCAGGTCCGGCTTGCGGCCGTGCGCGACCACTTCCGGCATCGGCGGATGTTCGTTGGGATACCAGTCGGGCGGCGCGAACGGATCGTTGATCTGCGTCGCGGTGAACCCGGCGGTGCTCCCCTCGAGGTGATGCACCGTGCCGTCGTCGGGCGGCCGCTGCTGGTTCTGCGCCTGCGGGTAGGCCCAGGCAGGCGGCGGATCGGTCTGCGCGGCGGCAATGGCGCCGGCGACGACGACCGCAACGACGAGAACGGCCGTTCTGGTGTGCATGATGGTCCTTGCGTGAGGAGGCGGACCTGAAGGTCCGCCTCTACGAAACCGGTGGTGCGTCAGGAGGAGGACCTGAAGGTCCGCCTCTACGAAACGGTGGTGCGTCAGGCGGACCTAAAGGTCCGCCTCTACGTAACGCCTCTACGTAACGGCTACTTCGCGAGCGGATCCGGCCGCACCTGGAAATGCGCGGCGAACGGCGTGGATCCCTTGCCGCCTTCCTTGAGCCACGGCGTGCGATCGCCGGCTGCCGACCAGAGGCCGCGGCCCTTCCACCCGGCGTTCGGATCGTCGATGCGCCCGTCGAGCCCCTTGGCGTAGAAGCCCATCGGATACGGCACGCGCAGCACGATCATCTTTCCGTCCTTGAGCGCAATCAGGCCGTCGTTCTCGTTGCCGGTGGACACGGGCACGTCGGCGCCGAGGCCGGAGGTGTTGTGCTGATCGACCCAGCTGTAATAGCTCGCCTCGGCGCTGTTGTCGCCGATGCCTTCGAAGCCCGGGCCCGGGTACTTGTAGAACGTCCATCCCTCGGGGCAGTGGTCGCCCGTCGCCTTCGGTCCGCTCAGCGGCGCCTTGCACTTGCTGCGATCGAAGCTCCCGAGGTGGCCGCTGGCCAGCGAGACCCAGACCACGCCCTTGGAGTCGATGTCGCCGCCGCGCACGCCGAAGCCCGGCGCCGGCACGTTATAGAGCTCGGTGATCGCGGTCTCCGACGGATTCTTGCCGGGGATGACGCGCACGACGGCTCCCGGGTTGCCGCGATAGGCACCCCAGATCGATCCGTCCACCGGGCTGGGCATGACGGCATAGAAGCCGGCCTCCACGCGCTTGTCTTTCGCCGGATCCACGGGCTGGTCGGGCTCGACGTAGGCGTCGCGCTTGCCGTTGCCGTTGGTGTCGAGGATGAACGGCGTCCACCCCTGCGACTTCACGATGTCGCCGGTCTGGTCGTACATCTTCGTGTTGATCCAGCCGAGGACGTCGCCGCCGCCGCTGAACCAGACGGTGTCGTTGGCGTCGAAGCCGAACTGCGGATGGTGCGTCCCGAAACAGGTGTTGAGCGGTGTGTACTTGCCCGCCTTCGGATCCCAGACCGCGGCCTGGCGCAGCGACTCCTTGATGGGGAACGCCTTCGCCGACGGATGGTCCGACCCCGCCAGGCAATACGCCGGGTTCTCGCGGCCGCGCGTCGAGGCGGCGAGCCAGACGCGCCCTTTGCCGTCCACCATCGAGTTGTGGTTGTTGACGCGCGTGTCCCAGATCTGCTCGTCGCCCCAGTAGGCCGACGGCTGCATCGGCAGCACGGCGGCCGCATGTCCCGGCCCGAGGCTGAGCGGCATCTTCGGATCGAGCACCGTCGCATGGAACGTCGTCGCCACGTGCTTCACCGGATCGAGCACGGGCAGGTCGTCGCTGCTGTATTCCGGCGAGCCGTAGAGCGGTCCGTAGGCGTTCACCGTCGGCTTCCGCTTGTCGGTGGCGATGATGTCGTGGAGGTAGTGCTTCTCGTCGCCGAGCGCCTGCAGCGTGACGACGATGTTGCGCTCGATGCCCTGCGGGCGCTGCGGCTTCACGCGCGGCAGCTCGCCCTTGGCGATCCGCTCGGTCCAGTCGCCGAGCATCTGCGCGCCGAGCGGGCCGAGCGACAGCAGCTGCTGCGTCATCTGCTGGCCGGACTGCCCGGAGCTGACGCGGCGCATCCACGCGGCCGCCGGCGTGGGGAACTTGCCGAACGCTTCGGGAATGGTGCGCGTCGAGCGCTGCCCGAGCTGATGGCAGCCGACGCACCCGTTGTTCTTCATCTGGTTGAGCCACGCGGTCTGCGTGATGGCCTTCGGGATGCGCCCCTCGCCGCCGAAGTCCGCGGCGCCGGGAATGTGCAGCATCGAGAACCAGTAGATGGCCGGGTAGTACTGCGCGGCGGCCGCGTCATTCGGCGCGACGGTCGCGGCGACGTTCACGATCGTGCCCGGCGCGGTCGTCGTCTTGGGACCGTCGACCAGGCCGTAGCCGCGCGCCCACACGGTGTAGTTCGCCTTCGGCAGATCGGGGACGACGAACCGGCCGCGGTCGTCGGTGACGACCGACTTGATGTAGCGGACCGGCAGGTCGCGCGTTTCCGCAATCACCCAGACGCCCGCCTCGGGGCCGTTGGCGCTGGTGACGACGCCGCCGATGTCATCGTTGTCGATGGCGACGGCCGGCTGCTGCGCGCGAGTCGTGACGAGGAAGAACGACACGAGGAGCGCCACGCAGGCGGCTCCGAGGGTGAGTTCCGGCTTTCTGGTCCGCGGCATCACTGTCCTCCGTAAGGCGTCAAAAATATCACGGGTCTACATCCGCCGCGCGGCGCGCCCCGTAGGCGAGATGGAGAGATATTCGATGTTTACGAGCAGCGCTAGCGGACGGCGGTCTGATAGCTGAGCGTCTCCTGCCAGCGGCCGTCGCGCTTCACCCACACGCGCGTGATCTGCAGGTGCTGGCCGCTGTCGGCCTGATGCTGTGAGGTCATCACGACGGCGTCGCCGAACTCGAAGAGCTTGGCCGCCAGCAGCTTCGTCGGCCGCACGCTGCCGAGCGACGCCCTGGCAATGGCGGCCGAGCGCGTGGCCTTGTCGAAGGTACGGTCGCTGTTCGCGCTGACGAGCGCGATTTCATCGGCCGCGACCTGGTTCCACTCGGCCGCCTTGCCGCCCATCGCCGCCTCCTCGAGCGAGGTGTAGGCCTTCATCACCTCGCGCTCGGCGGCGCTCTTCGGTGTGTAGGGAACCGCGCCGCACGGGTTCTCGCACGGCGCGCCAGCGGGAGGCGCCGCCGCTGCCGCCGGCGGTGCGTCGAGCGACCTCACGTCCTGATACACGAGCAGCCTCCAGCCGGCGGGGCGCTTCACCCAGACGCGCAGCGTGTGCAGCTTGCCGGCGTTCACCTGCACGACGCCGACGTTCCCATAGCCGTACGACGAGGTCTGCGAGCCGGCTTCCGATGCGATGGCGAGCGCCGGCAGCGACTGGCGGACGCGCGCCACCTCGAGCGTCCGGCCGTCGACCGTGGTCCAGGTGAATTGCTCATCGAGCAGTGCGGCAGCAGCCTTCACGTCGTGCATGGCCGCCGCGCGGACGAATGCGCGATCGGCTGAGCTCGCGGCAGGATCGAGCGGCGCGGCACTGGACGAGACGGCGGCGGCAAGCGCGACGAGCCATGTCAGCATGGCGCTGAGTGTAGCTGAACGGGCCCTCGAGCCGCACGCTGGCTCCGCGCTTGCGTCGGGTCATACGATCGCCCGAGGTCGATCGACATGCTGAACCGTTGTACGGTGCTCATCGTCGCGTGTGTGGTCAGCGCGTGTGCGCCCGCGGCGCAGTTGCCGCTCTCTGCGGGTATCGGCCCGCAGCCCAACCTGCCGCCCCCGAAGACGTCGGTGCTGCCGCTCGTGAAGGTGGCCACCGCGAAGGGCTGGCCGGCCGGCGCCAAACCCGTCGCCGCCGAAGGGACGACCGTCGCCGCCTTCGCGCAGGGGCTCGAGCATCCGCGCTGGCTCTACGTCCTGCCGAACGGCGACGTGCTGGTCGCCGAAACGAACGCACCCGCGCGGCCCGACGACAACAAGGGCATCAAGGGCAAGTTCTTCAAGCACTATCAGAAGAAGGCCGGCGGCGCCGCGCCGAGCGCGAACCGCATCACGCTGCTGCGCGATGCCGACGGTGACGGCGTGCCGGAAACGAAATCGGTGTTCCTCGCCGGACTGAACGGACCGTTCGGGATGGCGCTCGTCGGCAACACCTTCTACGTCGCCAATGCGGATACGCTGGTGAAGGTGCCGTATGCAGCCGGCCAGACGCAGCTCACCGCGACGCCGGTGAAGGTCGCGGACCTGCCCGGCGGGACGCTCAATCATCACTGGACGAAGAACGTCATCGCCAGCGCCGACGGCGCGAAGCTGTACGTCGCCGTCGGGTCCAACAGCAACATCGCCGAGAACGGCATCGAGGCGGAGGAGGGGCGCGCCGCCATCTGGGAGATCGACGCCGCCACCGGCAGCCATCGCATCTTCGCCTCGGGTCTGCGCAATCCCGTCGGCATGGCGTGGGAGCCGCACACGCACGCGCTGTGGGTGGCCGTCAACGAGCGCGATGAGCTCGGCAGCGATCTCGTCCCGGATTACATGACGGCCGTGCGCGACGGCGCGTTCTACGGATGGCCGTACAGCTATTACGGTCAGCACGTGGACGAGCGGGTGAAGCCGCAGCGGCCCGACCTGGTGGCGAAGGCGGTTGCGCCCGACTACGCGCTCGGCCCGCACACCGCGTCGCTCGGCCTCGCCTACGCCGAGAAGACCTCGCTGCCGCCGCAGTTCGAGGGCGGCATGTTCGTGGGGCAGCACGGCTCGTGGAATCGCCAGCCGCGCAGCGGCTACAGGGTGATCTTCGTGCCGTTCGCGGACGGCCGCCCCTCCGGCGAGCCGATCGAGGTCCTCACCGGCTTCCTGACGCCGCGAGGAGACGATGCGATGGGGCGTCCGGTCGGCGTGGCCATCGCCAAGGACGGTTCGCTGCTCGTGGCTGACGACGTGGGCAACACGATCTGGCGGGTGAGCGGGGTGGCGGGAACCAGATAACTCCCAACTCCCAAGTTCCAAAAACCAAGACCAAGGCGCAAAAGAAAAAACTCCCAAGAAGACCGTTGAGGTCTTCTTGGGAGTTGGAAGTTGGCGCTTGGGAGTTGACCGGATTCAGCCTACTGCGTGGAGCTCGTCGGCGCCTTGAGCAGGAGCTTCTGCACGCGCCAGTTGGTCAGCTCGCCGACCAGGATCCCGTTCGGATCGCGGCAGTCGATCTCGTGCACCGAGCCGAACTGCTTCATCAGCTTGCCGGCCTCGCCGAAGCGCCCGACGATCTTGCCGTCCAGCTCCATCTTGTAGATCTCGCCGTTATCGAAGTTGCCGATCCCGTTCGAGTTGGAGCTGAAAAGGTACTGGTGCGGCCCCGGCGACACGCACACGGTCCACGGCGTGCCGACGTTGAGGTACTGGGTCTTGAAATTGAGCTCGTTGTCCAGCACCTGGACGCGGTTGTTGCCGCGATCCGCGATGTAGACGTTGCCCTGCGCGTCCATCGCCAGCCCGTGCGGGGTGTTGAACTCGAGCGGGCCGGAACCGCGGTGACCGGCCATCTTGAGGAACACACCGTTCTTGTCGTACTTCACGACGCGCGAGTTGCCGTAGCCGTCGGACACGAAGATGTTGCCCTGCGCGTCCCAGCCGACGTCGGTCGGGCGGTTGAAGCTCTCGCCCGCCACGCCGGCGCCGACCACGGGCGGCGGCGCCGCCGCCTGCTGCCCGCCGCGTCCCGCGCCGCCTTCACGGCCGCCGGCCGCGCCACCGCGTCCCGCCGCGCCCGCCGGCGGACCGGGCGGTTCGTAGTTGCGGATGTTGAGCGCTTCCGGCTTGCGCCCGATGGTCATCAGCACGCGCCCGTTCGGGTCGAACTTGATGACCATGTTGGCCATCTCGTCCACCACCCAGATGTTGTCCTGCGGGTCGATGCGCACGACGTGGGCGAAGAGGAAGCCGTAGATGCCGACGCCGATCTCGCGCACGAAGGCGCCCTTCTCGTCGAACTCGAACAGCCGCGAGCCGCCGTGCGCGAGCACGCGCGAGCCGCCCATCGTGGCGGTCGTCGTCCCCGTGCGCGTGTAGACGAACACGTGGCCTTTCGAGTTGGTGGCGACGCCGGGCACTTCGCCGAGATACAGCTTGTCGGGCAGCTTCAGGAAGTTGGGCACGGAGTCGAACGGGATCTCCGGCACCGCCAGCTGCGCGCCGCCGAACTGCGCGGACGGCGAGCCGCCGAAGGCGACCAGGAGCAGGGCGGCGATCGAAAGCGTCAGTGCGAGTGTTCGTTTCATGATCTCCCCCTTACCGCGCCGCCGTGGTCGTGGGCCGCGTTGCCTGCTGCGGGCGCAGGATGATCTTCTGCGCGCGCCACGCCGTGATCTCGGAGACCCACAGCTCGTTCTCGTTGCGGCAGTCGATGCCGTGGATGGTGCTGAACTCCTTCAGCTGCTTGCCAGCCTTGCCGAACCTGCCGACGACGGTGCCGTCGAGCTCCATCTTGTAGACCTCGCCGGTGATGTCGCGCGCCGCGGCGGGGTTGCTGTCCGGGTAGGAGTTCGACGAGTAGAGGTACTGGTGCGGCCCCGGCGTGATGCACAGCGTCCACGGGTTGCCCACGTGGTCGTAGATGGCGCGCAGCGTCAGGTTGTTGTCGAACACCTGGATGCGGGCGTTGCCGCGGTCGGCGACGTAGACGTTGCCCTTCGCGTCGACCTGCAGGCCGTGCGGCGTGTTCATCTGCCCGGGCGCCGAGCCGCGCGTGCCGACCGACTTCAGGAACTTGCCGTTCTTGTCGTACTTGACGACGCGCGAGTTGACGTAGCCGTCGGAGATGAAGATGTTGCCCTGCGGATCCCAGCCGACGTCGGTGGGACGGCCGAGCGCGTAGGGCTGCGCGTTGGGCGGGGGCGTGCCCGGCGGGGCGTTGGCCTCGAGACCCTCGACCGCCTCCGGCCGGCGGCCGATGAGCATCAGCACCTTGCCGTTGGGATCGAACTTGATGACCATGTTCGAGCCTTCGTCGACGGCCCAGATGTTGTCGTCCTTGTCCACGCGCACCGCGTGCGCGAACAGGAAGCCGTAGAGGCCCTCGCCGATCTCCTTCAGGAAGGTCCCGTTCTGGTCGAACTCGAACAGGCGCGTCGCACCGCTGCGCGTGTAGACGAACACGTGCCCTTTCGAATTGGTGGCGATGCCGATGCCTTCGCCGATATACAGGTTGTCCGGAAGCTTCAGGGCGTTCGGCACCGAGTCGTACGGGATCTCGGGAACGTTCTGCACCTTCGCCTTGGACTGGGCAAATAGCGGCATCGCCGTGAGTAACACCACGACACCCAGGCAGACTTGAAAACGCCTCATTGGAGCCTCCACACCTTACAGCTTGCCGTTACCGAGCGGAGCGGGATTCGCGCCCGACATTGTATATGAGCTCGTTTGCCCCGGTTTCGCACCTTGCTGGACGGGACGCCTGGTGCCGGACGTGACCTTCGAGACGCTCGCCGCCGCCTATTTCGCCGGTATTGGCCTGTTATCGCCGCTGACGGGGGCGCCGCCGCGGCGCGCGGCCGTGGTGGCGCTGACCGCATTCGGCTCCGCCGCGGCCGTCGTCGCGCTGTCGCACACCGTGCACGCGAGCGCGCGCGGGTGGCTGGCACACCTCTACCTGGCCGCCGGCTACTGGCTCCCAGCCCTGCTGGTCAGCCGGCCACCGGGCAAGTTCGAGGCGTGGCTGCGCCGGACCGACCGCCTGACCGCCCGCTCCGGTCCGGTCGCGGAGCTCGCCTACCTGCTGTGCTATCCACTGGTTCCCGCCGCCTTCACCGCGGTCTTCGTCAACGGATCGATGGCCGACATCGATCGGTTCTGGACGTCGGCGCTCGGCGCCGGATACGCGTGCTACGTGTCGCTGCCGTGGCTCGTCAGCCGGCCGCCACGCCGTCTCGAAGACGAGGGGCGCCGGTCGAACGTGCGCACCCTCAACCTGCGCGTGCTCGATTGCGTCAGTCACGGGTGGAACACCTTTCCGAGCGGCCACGTGGCGGTGGCCGTGGCCGCGGCGCTTTCCGTGCTCCCCGTCGCGCCGGCTGCGGGCGCCGTCCTGCTCGTCCTCGCGGCGGGCGTAGTCGTCGGATCGGTGAGCGGCCGCTATCACTACGCTGTCGATGCCGTCGCGGGCGTCATCGTCGGCGCAGCGGCGTGGGCGCTCGCCGCTCGCTGACGTCGCGACGACGCCTTGGCCGAAGCGCGGGCGCGCCGCGGGACGGATCTCCGTGGTAGCATCCCGGCGCATGTCGCCGCGTCTGTATGGAGCGGTAGCGTTGGCGGTCTTCGCGATCGCGACAGCGTCGGCTGTCGTGCACGCGGGGCAGGCGCGTCCGGCGGCGGAGGGCGTCTACACCGACGCGCAGGCCACGCGCGGGCGCGCGCTCTTCAAGGAACAATGCGCGGCGTGCCACGGCGAGATGCTCGACGGCCTGGTCGGGCCGCCGCTTGCCGGCCAGCCGTTCCTGCAGGCGTGGGCCAGCCAGCCGCTCTCCGCGCTCGCCGGCAAGATCCAGAAGACGATGCCGCAGACCGAGCCTGGATCGTTGACGCGGGCGCAGGTCGTGGATCTCGTTGCGCACATCCTGCAGGCGAACGCGTTCCCGGCCGGGCCGCGCGCGCTGCCCGACGCCGACGCCGCGCTCGCCCAGATCACGCTGGCGCCGGCCGGCGCGCCGCCCGCGGCGGCGTTGTCACCCGTCGCGTCGCACGCGATCGCGGTCCCGCCGCCGTCCGCCAACCTCGCGCAGTTGATGCGCGGCATCTTCTTTCCGAGCTCGAACATCATCTTCAACGTGCAGGGCCACGATCCGGGCGAGAAGAAGCCCGGCGCGCCGTATGAAGCGCCGGCGAACGGCAACTTCTCGTGGGCCGACTGGGGCGCGGGCATCTACTCGCCGTGGGAGATGGTGGATTTCGCCGGCCTCGCCATCGCCGACGCGGCGCCGCTGCTGCTGGCGCCCGGCCGCCGCTGCGAGAACGGCCGCGCCGTGCCGGTGGAGCGCGACGACTGGACGCGGTTCACGATGGAGTTGATCGAGGCGGGGAAGGCCGCGTACAAGGCATCGCAGACGCGGAACCAGGAGGCGGTCAGCGACGTCAGCAACCAGATCGCCGACGCGTGCCTGCACTGTCACGAGGTGTATCGCGACAAACCGGGCGGCACTACCGCGGACCCGTCGAACAAGGCCGCGCGCTGCGTTCCGTAGCGTCGAGCTGAGCGGTATCGAGACAGAACCGCTTGGCCGGGATGTTATTGTGGGATATCCGCTGGAATCATGGCGGCTCAAAAAAAGGCTTCTAGCGACCACGCTCCTGATAACGGGAGCACACCTAGACGGTCGCGGCCGGGAGGTGCATGAATGGCAAATAGCACCGGGGGTAGTCGTTAGACACTCCCACGCGTAAGAGATGAAAGGCCGGCTCAATGCCGGCCTTTCACATGTACGACGCGCTACTGGCGAAGCGATTTCAGCGCGTCGTTCCACCGCAGGAGCTCGTCGAGCATTACGGGCACTGCCTTGTCGTGCACCTCGCCACCCTTGAACACGCCGTTCTCCATCAGCTGCGTGTAGAACGGAATGGCGACCGCTTCGACGATGCCGACCATCTTGAAGACGGCGGCCATCTGGCGCACCTGCTGCGCGGCACGCATGCCGCCCGAGGCGCCGCCGTAGCTGACGACGCAGCACGCCTTGTAGCTCCACTCGTGGTAGAGGTGATCGAGCGCGTTGACCAGCGCCGGCGGCATGTTGAAGTTGTACTCCGGCGTGACGAAGGCGAACGCGTCGGAGGCGGCAATCGTCGCGCTCCACGCCCTGGTCGTCTCCTGCTGGTACTTCTTCAGCCGCGGATGCTGCGGCTCGCTGAGCAGCGGCAGGCGCACCTCCTGCAGATCGACCAGCTGCACGTCGAACTTGCCGTGCGCCTTCGCCCGCTCGAGGAACCAGCGGGCGATCGGTTCGCCGGCGCGCCCTTCGCGCACGCTGGCGACGATGACGGTGAGTGTGGGCATCAACGGCTCTTTCCGTGATTCGGGACCCGGGACCCGGGATCCGACTCCAATGCGTTGCTGGCGTCCGCGCTCTTCTGATCCCGCATCCCCGATCCCGGATCCCTGCCTGCCTCCGCCGGATGCGGCAATTCCTTGCCGACCGACGGCGCCAGGACGCCCGCCTTCACATAGGTGAACAGCTTGTCACGCGTGTCGGTGATGTCGAGGTTCCGCATCGTCAGCTGGCCGATGCGGTCCTGCGGCGTGAAGAACGCCTCACCCTTTTCCATCGTCAGCCGCTCCGGCTTGTAGGTGAGGTTGGGGCTCACGGTGTCGAGGATGGAGTAGTCGTTGCCGCGGCGCAGCTCCACGGTCACCTCGCCGGTGATCAGGCGCGCCACCCACCGCTGCGCGCTTTCGCGCAGCCGCATCGCCTGCGAGTCGAACCAGCGGCCCTGGTAGAGAAAGCGACCCAGCTTGCGGCCGTCTTCGCGATACTGCTCGATGGTGTCCTCGTTGTGGATGCCGGTGACGAGCCGCTCGTAGGCGATGAAGAGCAGCGCCATGCCCGGCGCTTCGTAGATGCCGCGGCTCTTCGCCTCGATGATGCGGTTCTCGATCTGATCGCTCATGCCCAGGCCGTGGCGTCCGCCGATGGCGTTCGCCTCGAGCATCAGGCTGACCGGATCGCGGAAGGTCATGCCGTTGAGCGCGACGGGCTGCCCTTCGTCGAAGGTGATGGTCACGGTCTCGGGCTTGACGGCGACGCTCTCCTTCCAGAACGCCACGCCCATGATCGGCTCGACGATCGTGATCCCCTTGTTGAGGAATTCGAGGTCCTTGGCTTCGTGCGTCGCGCCGAGCAGGTTCGAGTCGGTGGAGTAGGCCTTCTCGGTGCTCATCTTGTAGGCGAGCCCCGCGCGCGCCATGTACTCCGACATCTCCTTGCGGCCGCCGAGCTCGTCGATGAACTGCTGATCGAGCCACGGCTTGTAGATGCGCAGGCTCGGGTTGGCGAGCAGCCCGTAGCGGTAGAAGCGTTCGATGTCGTTGCCCTTGAACGTGCTGCCGTCGCCCCAGATGTTCACGTCGTCTTCTTTCATGGCGACGACGAGCATCGTGCCGGTGACGGCGCGGCCAATGGGGGTGGTGTTGAAGTAAGGGACGCCGGCGGTGGAGATGTGAAAGGCGCCGCTCTGCAGCGCGGCGAGCCCTTCGGAGACGAGCTGCGCGCGGCAGTCGATCAGGCGTGCCTTCTCCGCGCCGTAGTCGAGTGCGCGCTGCGGAATGCTGTCGTAGTTGGTCTCGTCCGGCTGTCCGAGGTTGGCGGTGTAGGCGTAGGGGATGGCGCCCTTGGCGCGCATCCAGTGCAGCGCCGCGCTCGTATCGAGCCCGCCCGAGAACGCGATGCCGACTTTCTGGCCTGCTGGAACGCTTTGAAGGATGGTAGCCACTCGCAGCAATGATAGCTGCAGGCGGCGGGCGCAGCGGCCGGTGGCAGGTGCTATCATCGCGCGCGTCATCACCGGGGGAGGGACATGCGCACTCGAGTGGGCTGGACGAGAAGTCTTGCGGCAGCCGGGTTGGTCGCGGTCGTCTTCGCGCTCACGCCGAGCCACCCCGCGAGCCAGGCGGCGCGTCCGGCGCGCATCGACGGCAAGCCGAACCTGAACGGCATCTGGCAGGTCACCAACACCGCCAACTGGGATCTGCTGCCGCACGGCGTCAAGCCGGCCGTGGCGCAGCCCGGCGTCTACGCCAACCACCCGGTGCTGGCGGCGCCGGTACTGGCGCTCGGCGCCACGGGGCTCGTCCCCGCCAGCCCGGGCGTGGTCGAGGGCAACGACATCCCCTACACGCCGGCGGCGGCGGCGACCAAGCGCGAGAACGGCGAGCACTGGCTCGATCGCGATCCGGAGGTGCGCTGCTACATGCCCGGCATCCCGCGCGCGATGTACATGCCGTATCCGCTGCAGATCACGCAGAGCCCGGGCAAGATTCAGATGGTCTTCGCCTACGCCAACGCGAGCCGCACGATCTTCCTCGGCGACGCACCGAAACCGCCGGCCGACAAGTGGATGGGCCACTCCGTCGGCCACTGGGAAGGCAACACGCTCGTGTCCGACGTCACCAGCTTCAACGACCGCACCTGGTTCTCGCGCGCCGGCGATTTCCACACCGACGCGCTGCACGTCGTCGAGCGGTTCACGCCCATCACCGCGGACGCGCTGCGCTACGAGGCGACGATCACCGATGCGAACGTGTTCACGCGGCCGTGGAAGATGAGCATGGTCCTCTATCGCCAGCTCGAGGACAACGCGACGCTGATGGAGTTCCGGTGCATCGAGTTCGTCGAAGAGACATTCCTCGGCCACCTGCGCAAGAACCAGCTGGTGAAGCACTGGGAGGGCGACACGATCGTCCTCGACGTGACGCGGCGGGTTCCCGAGGGTGACAAGCGGTATGAACGGTGAGGTGCTGACATGAGAACCGCCGCCCATCTGCTGTCAATTGCCGCGCTGCTCGCGGCGGCCACCGTGGCCGGCACCGCGCAGGGCCGGGCGCCGCGGACGCCCTGGGGCACGCCGGACCTCCAGGGCCTCTGGAACACCAACACGCTCGTCCCCTTCGAGCGCGCGCCGCAGTTCGGCACGCGCGCGATGATGACCGAGGAGGAGCATGCCCGCGCGCTCGCGGAGCTGCAGGAACGCAACCAGCGGCCGGGACGCGACAGCCGCGAGGTCGCCGGCAAGTCGGCGATCGGCACCGAGAAGGACGTCGCCCGCGCCTACAACGACTTCTGGTTCGGCGACAAGCCGACCAGGCTCAGTTACCGCACCTCGATGATCATCGATCCGGCCGACGGCCGCATGCCGGCCTATACGCCCGAGGCCACGCGGCGCATTGCCGAGAAGCGCGAGTTCCTCGCCGCGCTCCTGCAGGGCACCTCGGGCGGCCGCCCCGGGCCGATCTCGCCGCGGCGCGCGGAGCGCTCGCCCGACTACAACCTCGATCGCATCAACCGCGCCGACGGCCCCGAAGATCGCGGCGGACCGGAGCGCTGCTTCGGCGACGGCCTGCCGGTGACGATGGCCACCGGCACCTTCGGCGGCGTCATGCAGCTGGTGCAGTCTCCCGACTCGGTGTCCATCTACTACGACGTCGGGCAGGGCCAGGGCTTCGCCTGGGTGATTCCCATCACCAACCGGCCGCATCTGCCGAAGAACGTGCAGCTCTATCACGGCGATGCGATCGGCCGCTGGGAAGCCGACACGCTCGTCGTCGACGTCACCAATTTCAGCGACGAGACCAACTTCCGCGGCGCGCGCGAGAACCTGCACCTGGTGCAGAGATTCCGCCGCGTCGATGCCGGCACGCTGCAGGTAGAATTCACCGCCGAGGACCCGACGACGTGGACGCGGCCGTGGACGGCGGTGCAGGAGCTCGAGAAGGCCGACGACAAGACGACGCTCGTCCTCGAGGGCGGCTGTCACGAGGGCAACTACGGGCTGCTCGGCATGCTGCTGAACACGCGGGCGGCGGAGAAGGCCTTTGCCGAAGGCAAGGGACCCGACCCCGCGACGCAGGACAACGCCACCGGCGGCGGTGACAACTAGCATCGAACCTCGCGCGGCGAAGTTCGCATTTCAGGAGCAGACACGATGGCCAGACAGCTGATCACGACATTGGCGGGCCTCCTGATCGTGGCGGCCGCCACCCCGGCGCGCGCGCACCATGCGTTCGCGGCGGAATTCGACGCCAACAAGCCGGTCAAGTTCGAGCGTGCCACCGTCACGAAGATGGAGTGGACCAACCCGCACGTCTGGATTCACGTGGACGTCGCGCAGCCCGACGGCAGCAAGGAAGCGTGGGCCATCGAGGCCGGCACGCCGAACGTCCTGTTCCGCCGCGGCTTCACCAAGGAAGCGCTGCTGCCCGGCACCGTCATCGTCATCGACGGCTACAGATCGAAGGACGGCTCGCACCGCGCCAACGGCCGCAACCTCACGCTGCCCGACGGCCGCACGCTGTTCCTCGGGTCATCGGGCACCGGCGCGCCGGACGAATTGAAGGTGCCGACGACGCCCAAGAGCAACTAGGGCGGACAGGAAGGCCAGGCTATGCGGGCGCCGGTGAGCGTGCTCCCTCTGGCATTCACCGGCGCGCTCGCCGCGCTCACGCTGCTGCCCCGGGTGCACCAGCACCCGCGGCAGTTGTGGTCGTTTGCCGCGGCCTGCGCCGTGCTGCTCGCTGGCCACCTGATCCTGCTCGCCACCGGCGCGCGCCGGCATCGTCTCACCGTGGACGTCGTCCTGCGTAAGCAGCATTACCTGCAGGCGTGCGCCCAGGGATCGGTCCTTCTCTACTGGGGCTGGTACTGGAGGCCGGTCTACGACCATGCGTATGTGATCGCGGCGCAGCTCCTGTTCGCCTACGCCTTCGACATGCTGCTCGCGTGGTCGCGGCGCGACACCTACACGTTCGGGTTCGGTCCGTTCCCGGTCATCTTCAGCATCAACCTGTTCCTCTGGTTTCGCGACGACTGGCTGTTCCTGCAGTTCGCGATGGTGGCGCTCGGCTTTGCCGCCAAGGAGCTGCTGACCTGGGAGAAGAACGGCCGGCGCGCCCACATCTTCAACCCGTCGTCGTTTCCGCTCGCGGTCGCCGCCGCGCTGCTGCTCGCAACCGGCACGACCGACATCACCTGGGGCAGGCAGATTGCGACGACGCAGTTCTACCCGCCGTACATCTACGTGATGCTCTTCGTCATCGGGCTGCCGGGGCAGTTCTTCTTCGGCGTGACGTCGATGACGATGTCGGCGGTGGTGACGACGTATCTGGCCGGTCTCGTCTACTACGCGCTGACGGGCGTCTACTATTTCTACGATTCGTACATTCCCATCGCAGTCTTTCTGGGAATGCATCTGCTCTTCACCGATCCGTCCACATCGCCGCGTACTGAGCTGGGCCGCCTCGTCTTCGGCGCACTCTACGGGCTGAGCACGATGGCGCTGTACGTCATGCTCGGACGCGCGGGGCTGCCGACCTTCTACGACAAGCTGCTGCAGGTGCCGCTGCTGAACCTGTCGATCACGCTGATCGATCGAGCCGCGCAGTCGGCGTGGCTGCAGCACGTGAACCCGGCCAGGCTCGGCGTGTCGTTGACAGGACAACGGCGGCATCTCGCGTACATCGGCGTCTGGCTGATGGCGTTTTCGGCGATCGCGCTCGCCAACGGCGTAGGCGACCGGCATCCGGGGCAGTTCCTGCCGTTCTGGCAGCACGCCTGCGACGTGGAACGGCCATGGGCGTGCGCCTACCTGGCGCAGCGGGAAGGTGAGCTCTGCGACCAGGGGTCGGGCTGGGCGTGCAACGAGTTCGGCCTGCTGCAGGGCGAGCGCGACGTGGAGGGACCAGGTCCGCTCGCCTCCTTCACGCGCGGCTGCGAGATCGGCTCCAGCGCCGCCTGCCTGAATGCTGCACGGGTGCAGCAGCGCGAGCCGCGGCTGGTCACGGCCACGCCGACACTCGACGACTTGCCCATCCTGCTGCGCGGGAGCAAGGGCCCGCTCGGCGCCGGATCGCCGCAATCACTCTACGCGGAGGCATGCCGCCAGGGGTGGGCGGGGACGTGCGACCGGGCGACGGTTGCGGTGCGCTGAGGGAAGTCCACCCGATGTCCCTGCATCACCTCATGCAATGGATGGCCGACACCGAGTGGAGCATCGGCCTGCACGAATCGCGCTACGCGTACTCGATCATTGAATCCGTGCACGTGTGGACGCTCTGCCTGTTCGTCGGCTTCGCGGTGCTGCTCGACCTGCGCCTGCTTGGGGTGACGCTGAAGCGCGTGCCCGTCTCACAGATCACCACGCGCCTGCTGCCGTGGACCAAGGCGGCCTTCGTGGTGATGGTGATCAGCGGCGTGCTGCTGTTCTACGCGATCCCGCTGCGCACGTATCACAACGTCTTCTTCCGCGCGAAGGCGGTGTTTCTCCTGCTTGCCGGGTTGAACGCCTGGCTGTTCCACGCCGGGCCGACGTATCGGCGGCTGGCCGAGTGGGACGGCGCGCCGCGCACGCCGCGGCCGGCGCGGCTGGCCGGCGCCTTCTCGCTGGCGCTCTGGGCGGCCATCGTCTTCTCGGGGCGCATGATCGCCTACAACTGGTTCGACTGCGAGAGCCCGCAGAAGTCGGCGTTCCTCGACACGCTCGCCGGCTGCGACCGTTCCACGGAGGCGACCGATGCTGCTGCCCTACTTTCAGACCATTGAGAACGCCGCGGTCGGCGAGGCGATTCGCAACTCGACGTGGCTGTTCCCGTTCGTCGAAGCGTTTCACCTGCTCGCGCTGGCGGTGATCGGCGGCGCGGTGCTGCTCGTGGACTTCCGCCTGCTCGGCCTCGGGCTCAAGCGGCAGCCGGTCGCGGAACTGGCGCGCGACGCGCAGCCGTGGCTGATCGGCAGCCTGCTGTTCATGCTCGCCTCGGGCATCCCGCTGTTCATGTCCGAGGCGATCAAGTGCTATTACAGCTTCGCCTTCTGGACGAAGATGACGGCGCTGTTCCTGGCGATCGTCTTCACGTTCACGGTGCGCCGCCGCGTCACGCTCGCCGACGAGGCGGACGTCAGCCCCGCGGTGGCGCGCGCCGTCGGCGCCGTCTCCATCCTGCTGTGGTCAACGGTCGGATGGGGCGGACGATGGATAGGATTCTCCTGATCGCGGACTGCGAATGTGCTCGGGGCGGAAGCCCAGGCCGACGAGGCGCGCGGGAATGCGGCGGAGCCGCGGGAACGTGCGCATCAGGCGCAGCATCAGCATCAGGCCGGCCGGCGGGCGCTTTGTCAGCGTGCGCGACAGCACCTGGTTCTGCACGAACACCTGCATCGCCTGCGTGAGCCGCGTCGGCAGCTCGCGCCGCCGCTGCACCGCGTGCAGCGCCGGACCCGGCGGCGGGCCGTGCTGCAGCGGCTGCCACAGGATGTTCGCCGCGGCCACCGCGTCCTGGATGGCGAGGTTGATGCCCACGCCGCCGACCGGCGACATGGCGTGCGCCGCGTCGCCGATGCACAGCAGGCCGGGACGATGCCAGTGCATCAGGCGGTCGATCTTCACCGTCAGCAGCTTCACGTCGTCCCATGACGCCAGTTCGTGGACTCGGTCGCGCAGTAGCGGGACGACGTCGGCGATCCCCGCGCGAAACGCGTCGAGCCCGGCGCGCTTCAAGTCGTCGAAGCCGCCCTTGGGGATGACGTAGGCGCATTGCCAGTAGTCGCCGCGGTCGAACATCACGAAGATGCGTCCGCCGCGGATGTTGCCGAACACCGCGGTCTCGCGGTCGTCGGGGCGCTTCGACAGACGCATCCACAGCGCGTCGATCGGCGCGCCGACGTCTTCGACGGCCAGGCGCGCCAGCCGGCGGACGACCGAGTGACGGCCGTCGGCGCCGACGACGAGGTGCGCCCGGATCTCCTGGATGCCGTCGGGGGTCGCCACGCGAACGCCGACGACGTGGCCGTCGTGCTCGATCAGCTCGATCACTTCGGCGCGCATCATCAGGCGGAAGGTGCGGTAGCGGAGCCGCGCCAGGTTGGTCAGGAACGTCAGTAGATCCCACTGCGGCACCATGGCGATGAACGGGCAGTGCACCGGCAGGTGCGAGAAGTCCGCGATCGTCACCTCGACGTCCTCGATGACGCCGCGAATCTCACGCAGCTCGGAGTGCGGCAGCTTCAGGAACTGATCGAGCGCGTCGAGCTCGTGGATGACTTCCAGCGTCGACGGGTGCACGGTGTCGCCGCGGAAGTCGCGCAGGAAGTCGGCGTGCTTTTCCAGCACGACGACGGGGATGCCGGCGCGTGCGAGCAGGACCCCGAGCACCATGCCCGCAGGACCGCCGCCGGCGATGCAGCAGTGAGTGTCTACGTGCACGGACTCCTATCCATTCAGCGTCCGACGGCCTTCAACGTGCGGTCGAGGAAGCCGGAGGCATCGTTGTTCTGCGGCTGCAGCGCCAGCGAGGCGCGGAACTCCGCGATGGCGGCGTCGATCTGCTGCTCGCCGATGAGCGACAACCCGAGCAGGTTGTGCGCGGCCGGGTCGTTGGGCGTCAGCCGCACGGCCTCGCGCGCGTGCGTGACGGCGTTGGCGAAGTCGTTCCCCTCGAGGTACTGGAGCGCGAGGTTGCGCTGCGAGAGGCCGTTGGCCGGGTCGATGGCGACGGCACGCTCGAACGCCTGCAGCGCCTCGTCGCGGCGGCCGAGCGCGGAGAGCGCGTTGCCGAGGTTGGCCCAGGCATCGGCGTCGCGCGGGTGCTCGCGCACGTAGCGTTGCAGCTCCCCGGCGGCTTCCGCGTGGCGGCCGAGCGCCAGCAGCTCGAGGCCGAGCAGGTTGCGAATCTCGGGCAGGTCCGCCGCCGCGGCGCGCAGGTGCGCAATCTCCTCGTCCGGCCGATTGGCCAGCTTCAGCTCCGCGGCGAGGTTGCGGTGCGCCCGTGCGTGCGGCGGCCAGCGGTCGAGCACCGATTGCCACAGCGTCAGGCCAGAGCGATATTCGGCGTTGCGCTGACAGGTCGCCAGCGACAGGCCCGCGATCACGGCCGCCAGGGCGAGCCGCGTCGCCCATGTACCCGCTGCGCCCCGCACCCGCGCGCCGATGACCGCGCGGACCGCCAGCACGGCGCCGCAGACCACTGCCATCAATGGCAGGTACATGCGGCGCTCCGCCCCCACCTCCGTCGAGATCGGCATGATGCTCGACGTCGGCGCCAGCGTCAGGAAGAACCACGCGCCGAGAAAACCGATTGCCGGCGCTCGCACGAGCGCAATCGCCGCGGCAGCCAGCAGCGCCGTGACGGCGACGAAGGCGGGCGCGACCTGGCCGAACGTCAGCGGCAGCGGCTCGCCGTAATCGAGGACGAGACCGCGCGGCCAGAACGCCAGCCGCAGGTAGCGGACGATCATCACCGACTGGTTCAGGAGGTAGGTCCACGGCGAGACCGACGCGCCGCTGAAGCCCGCCGAATCGCCGCGCGGCGACGACCACATCAGGACAACCAGGACCAACCATGTCGAACACAGCGCCGCGTAATAGCGGCCGCGCCGGCGGAACGCCTCGCGCAACGATGCGAACGCGAACGTCCGGTCGTAGAGCACCACGACGAGCGGCGCGACGACCATCGTCTCCTTGCACGCCATGCCGAGGGCGCAGCAGATGACGGATGCAGCGGGGCGGGTAGGGCGGGTGGGGCGGGGGGGG